>Ga0102590_1000555_pt1 | contig 80068 bp, 82 predicted proteins | sample AraplaMF_Col_mMF_FD_76859 | JGI IMG/M metagenome (GOLD analysis project Ga0102590, IMG submission 76859) | Arabidopsis root microbial communities from the University of North Carolina, USA - plate scrape MF_Col_mMF | ecosystem: Host-associated > Plants > Roots > Endosphere | place: USA... | reverse complement strand
GAGCCCGGCCCGCCGCCGGTGAGCAGCGTCACCATGTCGAACATCTTGAAATTCTCGATGCCGCGGAAGAGCACGGCGAGCATGATGAAGGGCAGGGCCATCGGCACGGTGATTGACCAGAACTGGCGCCATGGCGAAGCGCGATCGACCTCGGCAGCCTCATAGATATAGTCGGGGATGGAGCGCAGGCCGGCGAGGCAGATCAGCATCACATAGGGCGTCCACATCCAGGTGTCGACGATGATAATCGCCCAGGGCGCCAGAGAGACATTACCGAGCATCTGGATATCCGATGTCGGGATGCCAGACACCATCGACACGGCATAGGCGAAGAGGCCGATCTGAGGCTCGTAGAGAAAGCGCCAGAAATTGCCGACCACGGCAGGCGACAGCATCATCGGGATCAGGATGATCGTCGTCCAGAAGGCATGGCCGCGAAACTTACGGTCGATCAGATAGGCGAGCGTGAAGCCGATCACCGTCTGCAGCACGATCGTCCAGAAAACGAAATGCGCGGTGGTCTGCATCGCCTGCCAGATATCGGGATCGTTGAGGACGCGCTGGTAATTTCCAAGGCCGACGCCCTGGACCGGCGCATTCGGCCGGTTGGCGCGGTAATTGGTGAAGGAGAGGTAGACCGCCCAAAGCAGCGGAAAGATGTTGATCGCCAGCAGCAAGGTGATAGCCGGCGCAATGAACAGCCAGGCGATCGCCCTGTCGGAGAGGCCGCGGACGCGCCGGGCGACCGAGACGGGCGTCGCCCTTGCTGTCGCATCGGCTGCTTTCTCGACGATCGAGGAAGGGGAAATAGTCAAGTTTTCACCCGGTCTTTTGGGATATGGGAAATTTGGCGGCCCGGCTCGTCTGCCGATCCGGGCCGCCATCCTGAGGATGGCACGCATCAGGGATGCCGCGCGTTAGATCTTGCCGTCGTCCTTGAAGACGTCGCTCCAGTCCTTCACCAGACCGTCGAGCGCTTCCTTGGCGGTGCCGTTGCCGGCGACCACGTAGTTATGAACGCGCTTCTGCATGGCCTGCAGCAGCGAGGCGTAGCTCGGCTCGGCCCAGAAGTCCTTGACGATCGCCATCGAGTCCAGGAAGGCCTGGGCATAGGGCTGGCTCTTGGCAAAGCCTGGCGCATTGACGACGGAGTTCAGGCAGGAAAAACCGCCGAGTTCCCACCATTTGGCCTGCACATCGGGCTGTGCGAACCACTTGATGTATTGCAGGGCGGCATCGCGCTTGTCGGAGTAGGAGACCACCGAGATGCCCTGGCCGCCGAGCTGGGCGAAGTGCGCCTTTTCAGCCGGATTGGGGAAGAAGCCGATCCTGTCGCCACCGACCTTCTCGTCCTTGTAAAGGCCGGGCCAGGTGAAGGCGAAGTTCATCTGCATGGCGACCTGGCCGGATTTGAAGGCATCGGCGGATTCGACCATGTAGACGTTGGAGCTGCCGGGCGGTGTGCAGCAATCATAAAGGGACTTGTAGAATTCGAGGCCCTTGACCGCGTCGGCCGAGTTGACGAAGCCTTCCATGTCATAGGGCTTTTTCGGGTTTTCGTACTGGAAGCCCCAGTCGTAGAGGACGTTGGTCACGCCCATGGTGATGCCTTCGGAGCCGCGCTCGGTATAGATCGAGGCGCCGTAGACGGTCTTGCCGTCGATCTCACGCTTCTGGAAGAACTCGGCGATTTGCTTCAGCTCATCGTAGGTCTTCGGCGCTGCGAGATCCCGGCCGTATTTCGCCTTGAATTCCTTCTGCAGTTCCGGCTTTTCGAACCAGTCCTTGCGATAGGTCCAGCCGACGACGTCGCCCATGGCGGGCAGCGCCCAGTAGTTCGGCGTGTTCTTCGGCCATTCCGAGTAGCCGACGACGGTCGCCGGCACGAAGTCATCCATCTTGATGCCTTCCTTGTCGAAGAAGTCGTTGAGCTTGACATAGTGGCCGTTCTCGGCTGAGCCGCCGATCCACTGGCTGTCGCCGATGATGAGGTCGCAGAGCTTGCCATGGGAATTCAGCTCGTTGAGGAAGCGATCGGCATAACTCGTCCAGGGAACGAATTCGAACTTCATCTGCGTGCCGGTCTTGGCGGTGAAATCCTTCGACAGCTCGACGAGCGCATTGGCGGGGTCCCATGCGGCCCAGCACAGCGTCAGTTCATCGGCTTTGGCGAGATTGGGCAATGCCGACGACATGACGAATGCCGTGGCCAGCCCCAAAAGGGCTTTCGATGTTTTCTGCATAAGTTCCTCCCAGAACCAAAAGCCGGCTCCCCGCCGGCGTCGCATGTTCACCCACTTCAGAGAATGCTCACATGAACTCCTCAATCATCATGTTTAGCAATATGTTTAGTGATATCTATTTTTATAAACATTGCAAGCGCCAATCGTTGCTGCAATGCGACAAGTGTGGCGCCACATGGGCGGATATTTTTGGGAGCCGATCTTTTCGGCCGATCTCGAAAAATTCTTTGGCGAGCGTACCGATGCAGCGACATCTGGCCTCGCTGCGACATGGATCGCACGGTATGGACTGCGCGCCGTTCCTGTTTTCCCCGGAGCGGATCAAGCTTAGCCTCGCTTCGGCGGGGCCTTTTTCTTGAATCTTTTCTTTAGCAGCCAGTAATCCGGATGCATCGGGAATATTCCTGCGCAGTGCGAGATTTAGCCTTTCCGCCCGGCTGCAACGGGCGTATTCAGCCAGTGCGCGGCTTTCCATGTCCGCGCTCCCCGCGCGGCAGATCTCCGATCGGCTTCTTCCCGTTTCCCTGCCGCGTCTTCCGGAATTTCTATTGGCAGATCCATGACCACGGCAGAGACGAGCGAGAATGGGCAAGAGGCGGCGAGCGGCCGCCAGGCGAAGATCGTGGCGCTGGTCGTTGCCGTTTCCTTCTTCATGCAGATCCTCGACGGTACGATCGTTACCACCTCGTTGCCGCAGATGGCGGCAAGCTTCGGCGTGCAGCCGGTATCGATGAGCATCGGCATCACCGTCTACATGCTGACGATGGCCGCCTTCATTCCGCTGTCGGGCTGGCTCGGCGACCGGTTCGGTGCGCGCCGCATCTTCCTGATGTCGATTGCCGTCTTTACCGGCGCCTCGCTGTTTTGCGGGCTGTCCGGCAGCCTTGCGGAATTCGTGCTGTGGCGCGCCGTGCAGGGGGCGGGCAGCGCGCTGATGACGCCGGTCGGGCGTATCATCGTGCTGAAAAACGCCCGCAAATCGGAACTGGTCCAGGCGATCGCACTGATCACCTGGCCGGCGCTGACGGCGCCGGTGATCGGCCCAGTGCTCGGCGGCTTCATCACCACCTATGCCAGCTGGCACTGGAACTTCCTCATCAACATCCCGATCGGCATTCTCGGCATCGCGCTGGTCCTGCGTTTCGTGCCGGAGCAGCGCGAGACCAATCCCGGCCGGCTGGATCTCATCGGCTTCGTCCTTAGTGCTGCGGGCCTGACCTTCCTGCTCGCCGCCCTCGAACTCTCGGTCAAATGGGAGAGCGGGCTTTTGCCCGTCATATCAATGCTGGCGGCGGGCATCGTACTGTCGGTCATGGCGACGCGGCATTTCCTCGCCGTCGACAACCCGCTGCTCGACCTTTCGGCTTTCCGCATCCAGACCTTCTCGATGTCGACGCTGTCGGCGGGCACGGCCTGCCGGATGGCGATCAATGCGACGCCGTTCCTGCTGCCTCTGCTGTTCCAGCTCGGCTTCGGTCTGAGCTCGATTGCCGCCGGCGCCTATCTACTCGTTTATTTCCTCGGCAATTTCAGCATGAAGGCGGTGACGACGCCGCTGCTGCGCTTCTTCGGCTTTCGCACCGTGCTTGGGGTCAACGGGCTGATCGCGGCGCTTTCGATCGCCGCCTGCGGTTTCCTTTCGCCGGAGACGCCGCCGGTTTTCATCCATGCGCTGCTCTTTCTCGCCGGCCTGTCGCGGTCGATGGAATTCACCGCGCTGAACACGTTGGCCTTCGCCGATATCGGCCCGGCGCAGCGAAGCTCGGCCTCTACGCTGTCGAGCATGCTGCAGCAGGTATCGATGCTGCTCGGCGTGGCGGTGGCGGCGGCCGTGCTCAACATCGGCTCGGCTCTCAGGGGCGCCGACAATCCCGTTCTTGCCGATTTCCGCTGGGCTTTCGTCGCGGTCGGCGCGATCGGCGTCGTCTCGTCGCTGCGCTTCCTGCAATTGCCGGCAGAGGCAGGGGCCGAAGTATCCGGCCATCGGAAATTCCAGAAAAATTAGCTTATGGGCGGAACCAATTGGGCCGCTCGGCGTTTGCGCATCTCATTTCAGGTTCTTCGTTTTCCCATCTCCTTCAGCGGCTTCCATGGGGATCCCCCAGGCCAGGGTCATGTTCTGAAAATGCCGGATTCCCGACATCCTCCTTCCGCGCCGCCTGCGACAAGAGCGAGGGATAACTGCTGTTTACCCCAGGCGGCCAATGCAATACGACATTGCCATGCGGACGACTCGGACGCTTGCGGGCGGTCGTCGCTGCGAGAGAACGCCGGGAGACTGAATGAGCAATTCTAGCGGCGATGCGGATGCCCTGATCCACATCCTCTATATCGACGACGACGAGGGGCTTGCCCTACTGATGCAGAAAAACCTGCGTCGGTGTGGCTTTTCGGTCGAGTGGGCCGAGAGCGGCGCTGCCGGCCTTGCGAGACTCGGCGAAGGCGGTATCGACGCCGTCGTGCTCGATCATATCCTGGCCGGCGAGACCGGCCTCGACATTCTGCCCTGCATCACGGCGATGCCGGATCATCCGCCAGTGATCTATGCGACGGGTTCGGACGATACCAGCATCGCGGTCGCGGCGCTGAAGGCCGGCGCCGACGATTACATGCTCAAGGGGATCTCAGCCGATTATTTCGACCTGCTCGCGGCCGCGCTCGAACAGGCGCTGGAGCGGGCGCGTTTTCGCCGCGAGACGGCGCAGGCGCAGGAGGTGATCCGCCAGCAGCGCGACCTTGCCGAAATGCTGCTTGCCGAGGTCAATCACCGCATCGCCAACAGCCTCGGCCTCGTCGGCGCGCTGATCCGCATGCAATCCTCGATGACCAAAGACCAGGTGGCGATCGATGCGCTGCACGAAACGCAGATGCGCATCAACGCCATCGCCAGCGTGCACCGTCGGCTCTACACCAACCGGCAGGTCGGCTCGGTGCAGGTCGACGAATATCTGAACAGCCTGCTCACCGAACTCGAAGCCTCGATGCGCGACGACAAGCGGCCGCATCGGATCGTGCTCACCGCGCAGCCGGTCAACCTGGCGACCGACAAGGTGATCACGCTCGGGCTGATCGTCAGCGAGCTCGTCACCAATGCCTTCAAATATGCCTATCCGGACAGCGTGCCGGGCGAGATCCGCGTCATCGTCGACCAGACGGACGAGGCATTGCGCGTCATCGTCGAGGATGACGGCGCCGGTTTCGATCCGTCGAGCCCGGCCAGGGGGACCGGCCTTGGTACACGCATTCTGACGGCCATGGCCGCCAGCTTGAAATCGGATTTCGCCTATGACCCCGGCCATGACGGAACCAAGGCGACGCTGGTGTTCTCGTTGCATGAGGGGAAGTAGGGTATTCCCCGTTCAGTGCTGAGTTTGTCGCCATGCGGAACGCCGTATGTCCTATCACTACAATAGCTTGCCGACGATACATCAAGAAACATGACGCTGGGGGAGGAACATGGCGACGATCCGCACACCGAAGGAAGTCTATGATTTCTGGTTCGTCAGATGCGGCCGGGAGCTGTGGTTCCGCGCGACGCCTGACCTCGATGCAGAGATCAGCACGGTCTTTCGCGATACTCATCTGGCCCTTGCCGCGGATGTTGGCGCCGAATGGCGGGCGGATGCGGAGAGCCGGCTGGCGGCTGTCATCGTGCTCGACCAATTTCCTCGCAACATCTATCGCGGCACGCCGCTTGCCGTTGCGACCGACGGGCTGGCGCTTCGCGAAGCCAAACTCGCGCTGGCATCCGGCGCCGACCGGGTGGTGGAGACCGCATGCCGTACCTTCTTCTACTTGCCGTTCGAACATGCCGAAGACCTTGGCGAACAGGAACGATCGGTGGCGTTGTTTACCGCCCTCGGCGATGAAGAATATCTCGATTATGCGATCCGCCACCGCGACGTGATCGCTGCCTATGGCCGTTTTCCGCACCGCAATGCCATGCTTGGGCGGGAGTCGACGGCTGGGGAGCGCGACTATCTTTCCAAGCCCGGCGCCGGTTTCTAGGCCTTTCCAGGGAGCTTCCGCCTTTCTGTCGCCTTTCTTTACTATGACAAGCTGGCATTCTACCTCGACGACAACCCTTCCGGAGGCGCTTTTGCGGCTAAGACCCATCCTGCTTCGCACCATTCTTCTGCTGACGCTGGCGGTCGCTGGCGCGCATTTCAGGGGTGCTGCGGCCTTTGCGCAGGAGCCACAGGCACCGGCGGCCGCGCAGGCGCCGCTTGCCGATACGCCGCTCGACCAGGCGACAAAGGAGATCGACAAGGCGAAGGTCCAACTGACGGCTCTTCAGGACGGCGTCAAGCAGAATGCCGACAATGACGATGCCCTGGTCGGGCTTGCGACCAAGGCCGACGAGCTCAGCCGCGCCGTCATCACCATATCGGTCAATCTGAGGCCGCGTTTGGACCAGATCAAGAACCGGCTTGCCGAGATCGGCGATCCGCCGAAGGACGGGCAACCGCCGGAGGCCGAGATCGTCACCCAAGAGCGCAACGCGCTCGCCGCCGAGCGCGCGCAGATCAATGCGGTGACGGGCGACGCCGAAAACCTGTCGATCACGGTGACGAAGCTCGTCAACGAGGTCACCGAAATGCGGCGGCGGCTGTTTGCCGACACGTTACTCAGGCGCACCGAGATCTCTGTCTCGGTGCTGGATGACGCCGGCGGTGCCTTCGTGCATGAGGCCAGCGAATTCTTGCAGGCCCTGTCAAGTTGGGCCACGTTCGTCTGGAAATTCAAGCGTTTCCCGCTGTTTGCCGCGATTTTCCTGTCACTCGCCTCGGCCCTCATCCTGCTTTCCGGCAGTTACCGGCTGTTCGGTTCGTATCTCCGTCGCGACGAAGCAGTCGAGAACCCGTCCTATATCGGCCGGCTGTCGATCGCCTTCTGGTCGACGCTGATCCGCACCCTGGCGCTCTCGGTTCTACTCGTCACGTCGTTCTTCTTCCTCAATGGTTTCAACGTATTGCGACCCGACATCGCACCCGTCATCGGCGCTCTGTTCGGGGCGATCGGGCTCGTCTATTTCGTCGGCCGCTTCGTCAATGCCATCTTCGCGCCGAATGAACCGCGCTGGCGGCTCGTTCGGCTTTCCAATCTCGGCGCGCGCTCGATCGGTTATTGCTTGCTGGCGATGGCCGTCGTCAACGCGCTCGATTATCTGTTCGGTACGATCGGCGAGGCGATGAGCTCGCCGCTGGTGCTGACCGTGGTCAGGAGCCTGATTGCCGCGCTGATCATCGGCCTGATCCTGATTTCGGTCTCGTTCGGCAAACCGATGCTGGCGAAGAACGGCGATCCAGATGCACCGGGCCGGCATTGGCCCCGCGGCATGGCGATCATCCTGCGTGTCGTCGGCGCCGGTCTCATCCTCACCGCGCTGACTGGCTATGTGGGGCTGGCACGCTTCGTTGCCACGCAGCTCATCATCACCGGCGCGGTCGTCGTCACCATGTATGTCGGTCTGCTCTCCGGCAAGGCGATATCCAGGCAGGAAAGCTTCGGCGATACTTTCTTCGCGCGCTTCCTGACGCGCCGCTTCAAGCTCGGACCGGTGGCGATCGACCAGGCCGGCCTGGTCGTCGGCCTTGCGATCTATGCCGTGGCGCTTATCGTCGGCATCCCTCTGATCCTGCTGCTCTGGGGCTTCCATGTGCAGGACCTGCAGATGCTTGCCTATAGGCTGTTCACCGAGGTCAGGCTCGGTGGCATCAGCATCTCACTGCTCGGCATCTGCACCGGGATCCTGCTGTTTGCCGGCGTCTACCTGCTGACGCGCTGGCTGCAGCGCTGGCTCGACGGCAATGTGATGGCGCGAAGCCATGTCGATCTCGGCGTGCGCAATTCGGTCAAGACAGGTATCGGCTATCTCGGCGTCGGCATCGCGGCGATCATCGGCGTTTCGGCCGCAGGCATCGACCTCTCAAGCTTCGCGCTCGTCGCCTCGGCACTCTCTGTCGGTATCGGTTTCGGCCTGCAGAACATCGTCTCTAACTTCGTCTCCGGCTTGATCCTGCTCGTCGAGCGGCCGTTCAAGGTCGGTGACCATGTCGTTTCCGGCACGGCCGAAGGCATCGTCAAACGCATCTCGGTGCGCGCCACCGAGATCGAGACGTTCCGCAAACAGTCGATCATCGTGCCGAATTCGGAGCTGATCAACGGCCTGGTCGGCAACTGGACGCACCGCAACAAGATCGGCCGCTCGGAAATTCCGGTTTCCGTTGCCTACAACGCCGATCCGCAGCAGGTGATGGACATCCTGCTGGAACTGACGGCCAAGATACCGCTCGTCATGCGCAATCCGGAGCCGCATGTCGAATTCCTGCGCTTCGGGCCATATTCGCTGGATTTCGAGCTGCGTTTCTTCCTCGCCGACATGGGTGACGGCATGGCGGTGCGCAACAATCTTAGGATCGAGATCCTTAAGCGCTTCAAGGCCGAGGGAATCGACATCCCGCTGCCACAGACTGATCTTACCATCCATCGGGAGGCTCGTCCCGCGCTTGCCGATGCGGGCAGGGTTCAACCCAACGAGCAGGAAAACTCGGCGGACACGCCCGTGGAGGAGGAAGAGCGGCCGGTGCGGCAATTGCGCAGCAAGACGGCAGACGGCAGTCTGAAAGGCTGAACGGGTCATTCAGCCATCATTCACAGCTATATGTGCATGATCTCCACTATCGGGATCGCTGCCGGGGGCAGCACCGATCGTTCGAGGGGAGGGCGCGCCAGCGCCGCCGCACATGATGGCAAGATTTGCCGCCGTTCTGCTTGTCCCGCTGCTTGCCGCGCCCGCGGTTGAAGCGGCATCCATCACCAACACCGATCCCGCCGCCGTCGTGCTCGTCATCACGGAGAGCGGCCAGCGCGTCGAGGTCGTCGTCGATGCCGGCGCTTCGGAAAGCCTCTGCCCTTCCGGCTGCTTCATGACGACGCCCGACGGCGACCGCATTGGGCTCGACGGCGGCGAGACGATCGACATCGTCAAGGGCTCGGCCGTCGTCAAGTAGCGGCTGCACTGATTAATGCGCTCAGGCTTCTCCGGGGTTGGGAACAGTTTCCGACCGGGCAACCGGGCGCGCCAGCCGCATAATGGCGGAGAATGCGGCGACGGCGATGGTGCTGAGCAATGCTGCGATCGACAGTGACCATGATATGCCGAGATTGCCCATCAGGAAGGCGAGTGCGAACGGCGCCATCGAGGAGACGACGAGACGGGCCGACATGATTTGTCCTTGCCGCCGGCCGTAGCCATCGCTTCCGAAGAGCGCGAGCGGTAAGGTTCCGTAGACGATGCTGTTAAGGCCGGAGCCGAGGCCGAAGACGACGGCGAAGGCCAGCGCGCCGGGCACCGAGGGTGCGGTGGCGATGAGGATGACAAGGGCCGCCGGCAGCAGGATCGCGCAGATGATCGCCAGCAACACTTGCGACAAGCTCTCACCAAAGACCATATTGATGAGGCGGCTCAGCACCTGTGACGGGCCGAAGAGCGTTCCGACCACCACTGCCATGGTGCCGAGGCCGAGTGCAGACATGACAGGCACCATGTGAACCAGAAGTGCCGAGTTCACGAAGCTTTCCAAAGCAAAGCCCGTTACCATCAGGATAAAGGCCGGCCGGCGCACCGACGGCTGAAGGCTCGGCTCGACGCGTTTGGCGGCCTCCTCTCCGGTCCGTCTCCTTGTCTCGCTGACACCACGGGAGAGCCAGGCATGAATGGGAAGGCAGATGGCGAGATGAAGCGCGGCGAAGATCAGATAGACGTTCTGCCATGAGAGATGCGCGTGCAGCGCCGTGGTGATCGGCCAAAAAATGGTCGAGGCGAAGCCGGCGATCAGCGTCAGGTAGGTGATACTGCGCTGGGCGACGCGCGGCCTGATCTGCACGAGCAGGGCAAAGGCGGCGCCATATTGCACCAGGTTTGAGGCGATCTCGATGCCGATCAATGCCGCGACGAAAGCGACCTTTCCCGGCGCGAAGGCGCAGACGACGAGGGCAGCGGCGGCAATCGCCGAGCCCGATGTCATGATCCTGCCTGCGCCGAAGCGATCGATCCATGTGCCCATGAGAGGTGCGGTCAGGCCGCCGATCAGAAGGGCTAGGGAGAGCGCAGCGAAGATCCATTCCGATGACCAGTTGAGATCACGGGCCATGTCAGGGGCGAGGATGCTGAAGCTGTAATAGAGCGATCCATAACCGATGATCTGCGTAAGCCCGAGTGCAACAATGGTCGCTACCGGCGGTCGTTCGGTGCTGATTGTCATAGGGATCTGAGGCTCACGCGCTGTTCGAGCTTTTCGGCTTCTTCTTTGCGCTCACTGTAGCGGTCGGTCAGATAGTTCGAGGCATCACGGGTCAGCAGCGTGAACTTCACCAGTTCCTGGCAGACGTCGACGACGCGGTCGTAATAGGATGAGGGTTTCATGCGGCCGTCGGCGTCGAATTCCTGAAAAGCCCTGGCGACTGATGACTGATTGGGAATTGTGATCATCCGCATCCAGCGACCAAGGATGCGAAGCTGGCCTACTGCATTGAAGGACTGGGAACCGCCGGAGACCTGCATCACTGCCAGCGTTTTACCCTGTGTCGGCCGGACCGAGCCGACCGACAGGGGGATCCAGTCGATCTGCGCTTTCATGACGCCGGTCATTGCTCCATGACGTTCAGGGCTGATCCATACCTGGCCTTCCGACCATGCCGACAATTCGCGCAGTTCCTGAACTTTTGGGTGGCTCGCCGGCTCGGCGTCGGGCAACGGCAGATCTTCCGGATTGAAGATACGCACTTCACAGCCGGAATATTCGAGCAGCCGTGCCGCCTCCTGGGCGAGGAGGCGGCTGTAGGACACCGCTCGCAAGGAGCCGTAAAGGATCAGGATGCGGGGCTTGTGCGTCGAGAACGCCGGCCTGAGTGCGTCCATATCCGGTTGACGCAGATGCATCGGCGATACGGCAGGCAGATCAGACAATGCGCTTGCCCCCGGCATCGAGCACCTTCTCGCCATCTTCCTTGGTGAAGGCGCCCTTGTGCGTTTCCGGCAGGATTTCGAGGACAAGTTCCGACGGTCGCGACAGGCGCGTACCGAGAGGGGTGACGACGAAAGGCCGGTTGATCAGGATCGGATCTTTCAGCATCGCGTCGAGAAGCTGATCGTCGCTTAGATCGGGATTGTCGAGGCCGAGTTCGGCGTAGGGTGTATCCTTCTGGCGAATGGCATCGCGCACGGTGAGGCCGGCATCGGCAATCATCCCGACCAGTTCCTGCCGTGACGGCGGGTTTTCCAGATATTCGATGATATCAGGTTCTATGCCGGCATTGCGGATCATCGCCAGCGTGTTGCGGGAGGTGCCGCATGCCGGGTTGTGGTAGATGGTGACGTTCATAGCTTTGCCTCTGACGATAGGATTGATGAAGCGCCTGGCTGCAGCAGCCAGGTGACCAGGAGAAGGGCTGCGACCGCGCCTGTTATTTCGGCGATCCAGAAGCCGGGAAGATCGACCGGGCGGATGCCGGAGAAGGTATCGGTCAGCGAGCGGGCCAAAGCGACGGCCGGATTGGCAAAGGAGGTCGAAGCGGTGAACCAGTATGCGGCGGTGATATAGAGCCCGACCAGCCACGGCACCGCCTTCTGCTCAAACTTGATGCCGGCGAGGATCACCGCCGCCAGGCCGAAGGTCGCCATGCCTTCGGAAAACCATTGCGCGCCGCCGGTGCGCACCTTGCTCGACATTTCTATAAGTGGCAGGGCAAACATCAGATGGGCCGCGACGGTCCCGACGATGCCGCCGAAGATTTGCGCAGCGATATATCCGGCGAGATCGCGTTTTGCCAGCGAGCCCGACATCGCAAAGATCAGCGAGACCGCCGGGTTGAAGTGGGCGCCGGAGATCTGTCCGAGCACAGTGACCAGCACCACCAGGATGGCGCCGGTCGCGAGCGTGTTGCTGAGCAGAACAAGTCCTACGTCCTGCGTCAGCGATGTCGCCATGATACCCGACCCGACAACTGTCGCGACCAGCATGGCGGTGCCGAGACCCTCGGCGACGAGCCGGCGTGGTAGATCGAAGCCCGTCATCAGCCCATCCTCGTCGTGCCGCGGAACGGCGCATCGCCAATGCGGTCTGCGGTCATTGCAATTCCTCTTTCGTCGCAGGTGCACAGCAGGCGGCGACGGCGGCAGCCGGCGCGCAGATCTGAGGGTTTCCGCTGCAGCAATCCTCCATCAGGAAGCGGATCAGGCCGCCCAGCGCCTCGTAATTGGCGGTGTAGATGATCGAGCGGGATTCGCGTTGTTGCGTAATCAGGCCTGAACGTTCGAGCTCCTTCAGGTGGAAGGAAATATTGGACGGCGAGACCTCCGCCTTCTCCGCGATTGCACCTGCCGCCATGCCATTGGGGCCAGAGACCACGAGCATGCGGACGATGTGCAGGCGAGTCTCTTGCGAGAGAGCACCGAATGCGACGAGGGCTTGACGTTGATCCATATTTCAATGATCCTTGAATTATTGAAATGAGGAATTAGCTGATATGAACGCGATCGACAACGGAAAAATTCAAGAGGACGACATCAGCCTTGGCCTGCTGCTCAATACGCTCGACGGCGAAAGGGACGCGCCGCTGGTTTTCTATTACGACGGCCGGCCGGTGAAGCCTGGTTATCATATCACCGAGGTCAAAGCGGGCCAATTCTCGGCCCTCGATTGCGGCGCCAATCCTGAGGCCTGGACGGAGATCTTCATCCAGCTCTGGGACATCGAAGAGGGCGACCGCACACACATGCCGGCCGGCAAGTTCCAGTCGATCATCCGCAAGGTTACCGACCACGTGCAGCTGGATGGTTCGGCGAAGCTGACCTTCGAAGTCAGCGATGGCGTGCGCCCGATGCAACTCTATTGCGCGGCGATGCCGATTCTCAGCGCTGGCACCGTCCATGTTTCGCTTTCGCCACGGCCGGCAAGCTGCAAGCCGCGCGACCGCTGGCTGGCAGAGGAAAACAGCAAGGCGGCGGCCTGCTGTGGGCCGCGAACGGCAACGCGCGGCTGCTGCGCGTAAGGGACACATGATTGTGCGGCAGGGCAGCGCGGGATCGTATTGACTGACCGCCAGTCAGTCATATAAATGGAGGCTGTCGGTTTGATGCCGGCGCCGCCCGTTTCACACCCGGAGATCGCAATGAGCGCGCAGACCCTGTTGAACTCTCTGTTCCGATACAAAGCCAGCGTTGACGATGAGCTTCTCGATGCCTTGAATGCGCTCGGGGCTGAGGCGCGATCTGACGACTTTCGCTCAGCCCTTCGTGTGCTCAATCACGCCCATCTCGTCGATCGTATTTTCGTCGCCAATCTTCAGCGGCTCAATCATTCCTACGCGGCGAGCTGGAGCAGCGAAGCGCCGCCCTTGGCGCAGCTGTCGTCCGATATCCGGGAAACCGACCGTTGGTATATCGACTATACCTCGCGTATAACGCTTCCGGAAATGGAGGAAGTCATAGACTTCACCTTCACCGATGGTGGGCGCGGGCGCATGTCCCGCGAAGAGATGCTGGCCCATGTGGTGACGCATGCCGGTTATCATCGCGGTGAGGTCGGTCGCCTGCTGCCAGAAATCGAGAGCACCGCCATGCGCGACGTTTTTACCGGCTACCTGCACAGGACCGACCCCACGCGCCGTCAATGAGAGTGGAGCAGCGTGTCGATGCCGGCCGGTCCTGTTTCTAAACCGAGAACCAAGCCTCCCGAGGAGCGACGCGACGAGCTGATGACCGCGGCCGAACTGCTGTTTCTGGAAAAGGGTGTGGAGCAGACCACGATCGAGGAGATCACGACGGGGGCGGGGGTCGCCAAGGGCACCTTCTACCTGCACTTCTCCTCGAAGGCTGATGTTCTCCAGGCGCTGCGCGCCCGTTTCGTGCAGGGCGTGCTGGATGGCATCGTCGCGGCGGTCGAAGGACGGAGACAAGAGGATTGGCGCGGGAGACTGGCGGCCTGGTCCATGGCATGCGCCACCGGCTATCTCGACGCGGCCGGGCTGCATCATCTCGCCTTCGTGACAGCACCTCCCGCAACAAGGGAAGGGCTTTCGCGCAACATCCTGATCGACCATTTGAGCGAATTGCTCGCCGCTGGCGCGGGCGAGAATGCCTGGTCGGTCGGCGATCCTGGCTTCACGGCGGTGTTCCTGTTCAATGCCCTGCACGGCGTGGTCAATCAGCCGGGCATCGGCGAGACGCCATCCGATCGCGCCGAATTGCTGCGGGCGATCGAGGCGCATTTCCTGCGCGCGCTGGGTTTGCCGTCAGGCATTGATTGAGGGCTGGGCATTCCACCATCTCAGCACCCGCATAGCCCGGAGCGTCACCCATCGCGACGGCTTGCCTTGCCCGTCGTCGATCTCGAACCACACCCGACCTGCAGGGCTCCCGTCGAGCTGCCAGCTGCCGTCCTGAAGGCGTCTGGAACGCAGGTGCTCGATCGCCTCGCCGAGACGCGGATCGGGATTATTGCCGGTCAGGATCGCGCAGGAGCGGAAATAGTCGAGCGCACGCAGAATGTCGTAGCGCCAGCGGTTCGGGTGCAGGAAGTGCAGGAAGCGCTCGTCGGCCGGCTCACCGGTGCCGAGGCGGCGGAAGAGGTTGCGGGCCAGCAGAAACTCCTCGCCCGTCCTGCGCGCCTCTTGAGACCGATGCGTGCCGCCGGTCGACCTCTCGTATTCCAGCAAGCCTTCCAGCACGTTGATGGTGCTGGCGAAAGATGAGCGGACAGAGCCATTGATCCGCTCGCAGTTCCAGCCGCCGTCGTCGAGACGCTCGCCGGCCAGCCTGTCGACGATGGGCGAGACGTCGACCCCGAAATAGGCGCCGTCGGCAATGGTGCGCCCGTTGATGCACTCCTCGACTTCGCCTTCCCAGTAGGGCTGGCCGCCTTCTTCCCAACGGGCGCTGGCGCCGATCAATTCGACGGTGCGCCTGGCGCACCCGCAGGCGGGATCAAGACGGAACTCCCTCAATTGCGACAGCGAGAAAGTCGTGGCCGTCCACGGCTGGCCGCGCTCCCTCCACTCGCGAGCGTCGAAACCGGCGGGCAGGAAGGCGCCGCCCGCCCACTGCCCGTCCTCGTCCTGGCAAGAGAGCAGCCTGGCGCCCCAACCCTCGGTCTCGACTTTGGCCCGCTCGGCCATCCATTCCCTATCTGGGGCATCGAGCAGGTCGCGCATCACCTGCCACCGGATCGACGGATCGGAGTCGAGAAGCCATTCGATCACCGGATCGGATTGGATCATGGGGCGAACCTGTCGGCGGATCGGGTCGATGGCTCGTTTATAATCGCTTCGGCTGAGCAGTGCCACCCGGACAGGCCCACGGGAAATCGTCTAAATCCGACGTGGTCGCGTCAGGCGCTGGCGCTTGCGATGCCGCGGCCGGACTATGCCAGCGAAGGCACGAAGCTGAAGATCAAAATCCTCGGTTCGACCTATAATGCGACGGTTGTCGGCGAAAGCCCGTTCGATGCCTGGAATGCGGCGCTTCGCGCCTGATTTCTTAATCATATCCGCAAAGAAATCGGAGGCGGCGCCATTGAGCCGCCTCTTCGTTTAGAACTGGGCGCGCCGATTAATAATTATTCAAATCAATTGATGTATCAGTTTGATCCGGGGACAGATTTTACATCAAAGGTTTGCTATGGCGTTTCTAGGTATTTCGGGGATGCAATATTCCGGGGAAATGTTTGCTGGTGCGCGTATTATTGTCGCGGAAGATTCCAACGTATTCACCTCGATGATCAGCAAACGCCTCAAGGAGCTGTTCGACATCGAGGTCGAGATTTGCCGCAGCTTCGAGGATCTGCAGGTTTCCTACGACAAGTCTTCCGATCCGATCACGCTGGCGATCTCGAACATCAATCTGCCCGGCGCCGAAAACGGCGAAGCGCTCGAATATCTGGTCGATCTCTCTATACCCACAATCGTCTTTACCGGCACTTTCCATGAAAGCATGCGCGACAAGCTGATGGCCAAGGATATCGTGGACTATATCCTCAAGGACAATATCTTTGCCGTCGACCTGCTGGCGGAATCGATCTGCCGCTTCCTCACCAATCACCGCCACCACGTGCTGATCGTCGATGATAGTGCGACCGCGCGCGCCCTGCTGTCGAGCCGGCTGAAGCGCTACAATTTTCGTGTCAGCGTCGCCGAGAGCGGCGGCAAGGCGCTGGAGATCCTGAAGGCCAACCGCGATATCGGCCTGATGATCACCGACTACAACATGCCCGACATCGACGGCTTCGAACTGACGCGGCGCATCCGCGCCAGTATCGGCTCGCACGAGCTGCGCATCATCGGTGTTTCCTCCTCCTCGAACCGGCTGCTTTCGGCGCGATTCCTGAAGGCCGGCGGCAATGATTTCATGCTGCGTCCCTTCATTGACGAGGAGTTCTATTGCCGCGTCAACCAGAACCTCGATACGCTGCTGCAGATTCAATCGATGCGCAAGGAGCGGGCGGTTGCCTGACGGCCCTTCCAGTATCGGTATCGCCAGAGGGACGAATATCACGGTCGGGGACAGTCGTCGAATTTCTGCAATTACAGGTAATGTCGCTGTTATTTGTCCCCTTCACGCGCACAGGCCTCTCGGTTATCGTCCCCGCCGGGGAGAGGGCCGAGTCGAGCCCATCGGACGCATCGGGGAGTAGGGTCTGTGGCTTTTCAAGCGGATTTCCAGCGGGATGGTATCGGGCTGCGCTCCGGCGGGCTCAAGATACTTCTGGTTGAAGATTCCCGGATGTTTTCCGCCGTGCTCTGTCACCGATTCCAGACGGAGCTCGGCCTTGCCGTCAAATCCTGCCCGTCGCTGAAAGCTCTTCGCAAGGAACTTGCCGAGGACGGGCACGGCTACACCATGGCCGTCGTCGACCTCAACCTGCCGGATTCGCCCTATGGTGAAGCGCTCGACTGCACGATCGAGCACGATATCCCGGCAATCGTCTTCACCGCGACATTCGATCTCAACACGCGCAACAAGATCATGGAGCGCAATGTCATCGATTACGTGCTGAAGGACAATGAATTCGCGCTCGACAATCTGGTCGCCACCGTCCGACGGGCGATCTCCAACCGCAAGACGCGGGTGCTCGTCGTCGACGATGTCGTCTCGGCGCGCCAGGTGCTCGTCGACCTGCTCAAGGCACAGCAATATCTCGTCGTCGAGGCAAATTCGGGGCTCGAGGCGCTGGCGGCGCTCGAGGCCTACAGCGATATCGAGCTCGTCGTCACCGACCACCATATGCCCGATATGAGCGGCTACGAGCTGACGCGGCGCATTCGCCATCGCTTCGGCTCGGACAGGCTGCGTGTCATCGGCGTTTCCTCCTCCAACGACCGCATGCTTTCGGCGAGTTTCCTCAAGGCCGGCGCCAGCGATTTCGTTTACCGGCCCTTCGTTGCCGAGGAGCTGCAATGCCGCATCGCCAACAATGCCGAAACGCTGGCGCAGATGCGGCAGCTGAGGGCGGCGGCGGCCTGCGACTACCTGACCGGCCTCTATAACCGCCGCTATTTCTACGACAACGGCCCGAAGCTGGTGAACGAGTGCCTGCGGCTGAAGGTACCGAGTTCCGTCGCCATTCTCGATATCGACCATTTCAAGCGGCTGAACGACACCTATGGCCACGAGATCGGCGACAAGGTGCTGAAGGCTGTCGCAAACAGGCTGTTTACGATCTTCGAGGGCAGCGACAATCTTCTGTCGCGCCTCGGGGGCGAGGAATTCGCCATCCTCTTCCCGCAGATGGATTCCGCTGCCGCGACCAAGCTCTGCGACGAGATCCGCTCGGATATTTCGCGGCTGAAGGTCACGGCCGATGATGAGGAACTCGGCGTCACGATTTCGATCGGCATCGCCGAGATCGGCGGTTACGAGACCTTCGAGAATTACCTAAACGCCGCCGACCAGTTTCTCTACATGGCCAAACACCGGGGCCGCAACCAGGTCTATTCCGACGCCAGGATGACGGAAGAGGCGGCGCAATAGCGCCATCCGAAGGGCAGAGCCAAGCCGCCGCCTTTCATATCAGGCGGCAGATGGCCGTCTTATCATCTCAAGCGGCGACCGTCTTTTATTGTCTCAGGCGGCGACCGTCTTTTATTGTCTCAGGCGGCGACGGCCTGGCGAGCGGTCGCCATGGTCATCTTGCGCTCGGCGCGCTCCTGCTGCGGTGAGCGATGGTAGAGTTCGCGATAACACTTGGAGAAGTGCGAGGCCGAGACGAAACCGCAGGCGACGGCGACCTCGACGACGGGCATCGAGGACTGCACCAGGAGGTGGCGCGCACGGTCGAGGCGGATTTCCAGATAGTAGCGGGCCGGCGAACGGCCCATCTCCTGGCGGAACAGCCGTTCGATCTGGCGACGGGAGAGGCCGGCGCCGTCGGCGATCTCGATCAGCGACAGCGGCTCGGCGAGATTGCCTTCCATCAACTCGATGATCGACAGCACCTTGGCGTTCTGCACGCCGAGGCGGGCGCGCAGCGGCAGACGCTGGCGGTCGTGCGGGTTGCGCACGCGGTCGGTCAGGTGCTGCTCGCAGATGCGGTTGACAAGGCTTTCGCCGAAATCCTCGCCGACGAGGTTCAGCATCATGTCGAGCGAGGCGGTGCCGCCGGCGCAGGTATAGAGATTGCCGTCGATCTCGTAGAGATCGGCATAGACCTCCGCCTGCGGGAAGGCTTCCGAAAAGCCCGGCAGGTTTTCCCAGTGGATGGCGCAGCGCTTGCCGTTCAGGAGGCCGGCCTGGGCAAGCACATGCGCGCCCGTACAGAGGCTGCCGACGGCGACGCCGCGATTGTAGCATTCACGCAGCCAGGCATTGACCGATTTGTTGTTGAACTGCTCGACATCGATGCCGGAACAGACGAGCACCATGCCCGGCCGGTTTTCGCCGCCGAGATGGCGGCGCTCCTCGGCAAGCGAGGAATTGGCCTCGACGCCGATGCCGCAGGAGGAATAGACTTTTTCCCCATCGACGGAGGTCAGTCGCCAGGTATAGGCCTGATAACCGAGCATGCGATTGGCGATGCGCAAGGTGTCCACGGCCGCCGAAAAGGGCAGCATGGTGAATTGCGGTACCATAAAGAAGACCAGCGAACGCTTCTTGATCTGCATCCTGTTCATAGCGAAATCCATGCTCGAGGGACGATGACACATTCGTTGCGCGGAATGCGTCGCGCCGATGTCCTGAAAGCGACACTGGCATGGAAAAATGCGGCCGGGAAGAGCAAATATGCGACATCGGCCACGATTTGGCCGATCAAACTGCCGGAATGGCTGCGTATAGGGCTGATGACGGGCTGATAGGCGACTGAAATTCAAGACTGAAAAGGGCTTGGGAATGGACGGTCAGGCCACGAAAAAGGCGGCGTTGCGCAAAGCAGACGCCGCCCTTATCTTGGGTGGAATGTCGCATTCATTACATGGTCCGGTGTTTGCTGTCGTCCGTGCTCGGCCAGCCGATGTCCTTGCGGATGTCGAAGGGCATGGCTTCGATTTCACGAGCCGTCTGCCAGCGTGTCCAGGCGAGGGTGAGCTTGCGGGCATAATGTGCCAGATCGAAGCGGCCTTGGCCGGAGGTGAGGGACTTACCACCACCGCGATAGGTGAGCGTGGTCATTTTCCGGTTCCTTTCTAGGGTCAGGGGCATGGTCGTCAATGGGAGGTTCGTCCATGTCCATAATCACAATATGGGCCTTGGGAACTCATCATTCAAACGAATAGAACTTATGGATAACATCAGAGATATTGAATGATGGCGGTGCGCCCGCTAGTCCCGTTGGAGGCCACTATAGGGTCGGTCATCCTCGTGGGCCTCCTGGCTTTCCGTGCAAGGAGATCTGCGGAGCGGAGCATAATACCGAAAGGAGTGTGCTGTTTTCGGACGACGTCATGCTCTGTTTGATTTAGTGGGCGGCGGATCAGACCGGTGACGAGTATCGCGCTGGCGATCGAGACGACTTTGCCGGAGGCGATGATAGTGGCCGTGATGCCGACTCGCGAGCCTTCTGCGAGCCACTCAGCGCGGGCATACGTCCCAGAAGCCCGTCGTCTTGTCGGGTGAGGTGTAGTACCAGCACTGACCGGACTGAGGCGGCGTACCTGCCAATGAAACGGCGGCAGCTCCGGCGACGAAGCCGATGGCGGCGCCTGCGGCGATGGCGGTACCCGGACGCCAGTAGCGGCGAGGGGTCACCACCACGACGCCGCGCCGGACGGGCGGCCGAACGGCAGGACTGGTGCGTCCGACCGCCGCGCATCCGCGCGGTCCGCAAGCCGCAGCGCCGCAGCCCCTCGGGCCGCAGGCCGCAGCGCCGCGACGGGCTTCGGCCGTCGCCGGTACGAGGAGGGGCGCGCAGACCGTCATCAGCACGGCAAGTGTCGCAAGCACATGCGATAGGTTGACCGGGAACTTCATTTCATTTCCTCCCATTGCTTTCGTGTCTTGTTTAAGGGCCTGAAGAATGCCGCGCTCAGGCCGGGTTCGTGGCGCTCGCCGCACTATGCGCCGCGAGCGTCTGCTGGGCAGCGGCTGCAACAGCGTCGTCCTTTCCGCCCGAGACCTGGACGGTTGGCACGGCGAGCTTGATGCCGTTTTCGTTGAACGCCTGATGGATCATCCGCAGGGCGCGCCGCTTCAGCGTGAACTGCTGGCCCGGAAGCGTCATGACCTTCATCCGCAGGAGCAGGCCGGAGTCACCCAGGCTGTCGATCCCCTGCATTTTCAGCGGCTCGATCGTCGTCGGTTTGAATTCCGGATCCTCGAACAGTTCCAGGCCGATTTTCTTGATGATCTTGCGGGCCTTCTCGATGTCGGAATCGTAGGTGATGGTGATAGTCATCTTCTCGATCACCCAGTCGCGGCTCATGTTCTGGACTGCTCCGAGCTCGCTGAAGGGGACGATGTAGACGGCGCCGCGGTGGTGCCGGAGCTTGATGGATCGCAAACTGAAGGACTCGACGGTGCCCTTGTAGCTGCCGCTCTGAATATATTCGCCCACCCTGAAGGCGTCGTCGAGCAGGTAGAACATCCCGCTGATCACGTCCTTGACCACGGTCTGCGCACCAAAGCCGATGGCGACGCCAACCACGCCGGCACCGGCGATCAATGGGCCGATTTCCACACCGAGCGATGACAGCGCCATCATGATCGCGATGGCGACGAAGAGGATCATGAGGAAATTGCGAAGGATCGGCAGCAGGGTCCTGAGACGCGTGCGCCGCCGCTCCCGTTCGCTGCCGACTTCAAGGACGGCCTCGGTGTCGCCCAGCTTGCGATCGATCAGCACTTTCACCACATTCCAGGCGAGATCGACAACCAGGAGAATGATCCCGGCGCTGAAGAGACCGCGCACGAGGCGGAGAAGTGGCGAATCCTGCATCGTCATCTGCGTCAGTCTGACGTCCAAGGCGTCCGCAAGCAGAACGATCGCACCAACGATCAGCGCTGCCCTTATGCCGCGCTCGATAATCACCGAAGCGACGGTGCTTCTTTGCTGGCCGTCCTCCTCGTCCGCGGAAGAGTGCAGGATATTGTTAACCGACGCCTTGGTGAGGGCGATGGCGCCGGGCAATGCCGCGCAGACCACCGCGATCCAGAACAGCTTCATGGCTCCCACCACCCACAGCAGCCAGACGCCAGCGAAATAGACCGTCCAGAGCCAGTTCCGGGCGCGTAGTCCGATCCGGCTGGCTTGGCCGGCAGACAATCCGGACGGGCGTCTCCAAACGGCTTCGATGCCGATGACGAGCAGCACGAGGCCAAGCGAATAGGCCACGAGTTGCCGGGCCGGGTCGGAAAAGCCGAGAGTGCCGAGCAGGCGGATGGTCACCCAGCCAAAGGCATACCAGCCGACGAGATAGCCCAGGCGTTTCGCCCAGTGGCGGGCGGCATCCTTCGTGATCGGGACGACACGGAATCGACCCTCTTCCTCTGCCCGGGGCGCGAGAAGCACGTCGAAAAGCGCGCTCGCCAGGCGGAAGACGACGATCGCGAAGAGATAGCCGACGACGATCTCCCGGATAACAGGCGGCCATTGGAACAGCAGGAAGAAGCCGATGCTGCCAAGCCCGAAGGAGAGGACGTAACATGCCGCCCACAGAAGCCTCGCGGCCAGTGCCACCACCCTCTCGCGGACCGTGGCAAAGGGCGCGCGCGCCATCCATGCGCGCCAGCCGGCGCTGATCCACCAGAACAGCCATTGCGCCGCCAGACCGACAGCGACGAAGGCCGCGACCAGGAAGATCGGCCTCGTCCCGCCATTCGCCTGGACGTCCTGGTTGAGTATGCCCGCACCACGCATCGTCTCCGAAGGAAAAGACTTGATAGCCCCGAGAAGGCCGGAAACGTGGACACGGAACCGCATCGCGAATTCCGAGAATGATGGGTCGGAGTTCGGGGTTGCCAAGGGCGGTTTCGCCGCAGCCTGGGCTGCTTGGGACTGCTGTTGCAGGAAGCGCTGGACGTCAGGATCCGAGAACATCCCAATGAAGCGTTGAACGCTTTCAGGCTGCGCGTTCGCAGGCGTCACGGTCTGAGCCACGGTAATGGAGGCACAAAGGAGAACGGCCGCCAGGGCGGCCGCCGTGAGAAGCGATCTAACCATGCGGATCTTGGAAACTCGTGGCATTGTCTATCCTGATCTTTGTGAACTGTCAGTTGCCAATTCCTGAACCGTTATTGCCTGCACGACTCCTTCGATCGGCCTCCGGCAGTGCAGTCGGGCGCCCGCTGCTGTTTGCCCATAGGACCCGTAAGGCCGCTGACCTGGCCGGCATAATTATCTCTGGTGTCGGCATCGACGACTGCGACCGGGGCGGCAAGGATCAGGCCGGCTGCGCTGCCCGCTGCGGCGGCCGTGCTCGTTGTTGCGGCAAGGATCTTGTCCCCGAGCCCGACCTTGCTGTCAGTCAGCGTCTGGCCGTCGGAAATCCGCGCTCCGATCAGCTGAACAACCTCGGGCGATTCTGCAAATTTCCCGTGGTTCAGTCTGTCGCCCGCTTTGACTTTGGTGAGGTCGATCACCGTGATCTGGCTGTCGGCCAGTTCCTTCTTGAAGGGAGCCTGCTCGGGATCGATGGCGCCGAGTCTCGCGACGTCACCCCATACCCTGCGGGATACTGCGAGCGCGCGGTCATCTCGCGAGACGAACAAGGTGAACTGCGGATGCTGCTTGCCCATGTCGACGATCTGCTGGCGGAAGACATCGACATCCACGTCGGGCGAGGCCAGCATCACATTCTCGAACTTGGCAGGGAGGCGGCCGTTGCGGATCGCCATCTGGCGAAGCGCTTCCAGCGCCAGCCAGTTCCCCATGGAATGCGCGAGGATGGAGACCTCCTTCACTTCAGGATCCCTGGCGAGATATTGGAAGAGCATCTCCAATGCGTTGCGCGTGTAGTTCGTGCTCTCCCTGTCATATCCGTATGCAAGCAGACTGCCGCGCGACGGCCATGTCACGAGCACGGGAGCACTATGGACGCCGGAATCCTTGACGATCTGAGCGAAGCGATAAACGGAGTCTTCGAAGCGGTTGTTGAAGCCGTGGATGAACACCAGCACGCTGCGGTCGTGGCTCTTCCTGACCGAGGCGCTCAGCCATTTCTTGGCGTCGTCGCGCGTGATCTCGTCGGCTTTCAAGGTTGCGAAATCGGTTGCGGGATTGGATGGAAGCCTCTTCGGCCAGGCGACTTCGCCGACCTTTCGGACGTTTGCAGGGGGAATGGATACGGTGATGTCGGCAAAGGCCGGGGCGAGTGCGCGCTCGCCTGTAAACATCTCGCCCCGTATCGTGGAGCGGCTGCGCGTCGTGGTCACTAGCATGTCGACCTTGGTGGAATTCGGCGCGCTGTCGGCAACGGGGATGAGCACATTCTTCGGGTGGCCGCCACATCCGACCAATACGCAGAGCAGCAGGAGAGCCAAGATCCATTCCAGACCTGGGTAAAGTCTCGGTTGAATTCGGCCATTATGACATCTTGCTGTGCTCACTGCGGCTGCTCCTCATAACTCTGCCGAGTTCAGGCAGGCCTCGACGCCGCACGCCGCGGCGGTCGAAGTCTGCACAAGGCCAGACTACGCGAATATCGGAGACGTTACCCGTATAATCGGCGTATGTTACGCAGAGACAGTGTCAGCGGGGTTGCAGATCCGAGACGGTGGGAGCAGCCGACGCCGATTTATCAGGCACCGCCGCTCCCGCCTCGCGAACTGGCATCCGGACCTTCAACCCGGACGACAATTGGGACGTGACGGCTGTTTGAACACGGTCGCGCGTGTTGGGAACCAAGTCTGCTCCACCTCGTTGCCGCTTCGTACCCAATGATGCAAAGGAGGAAACGATGATTTCCGCAGAGCAGATCCGTGAACATATGGAAGTGCGGGCTGCCGACGGCACCCATGTCGGCACAGTCGATCATCTCGACGGCCCCACGCGCATCAAGCTGACGAAGCTCGATTCGGAGGACGGCAAGCACCACTTGATCCCGATCGATTGGGTCGATCACGTGGATGCTCACGTCCATCTGTCGAAGAACGCCAGGGATGTTCGAAGCCAGTGGGCCACCATCAACTGACAGCCGGTCGGCTGCGGCTTGCGGGCCGCAGCCTCCTTAGAACAGGATAGTTAGAGCATGGTGACTTTGACGCCGGCCACCGCCCGTTCAAGCGATAGGAGATCGATATGCCAGCCAAGTCCAAGGCCCAGCAGAAGGCCGCAGGCGCTGCCCTCTCGGCCAAGCGCGGCGAGACACCCAAGAGTGAACTCAAAGGCGCCTCGAAACAAATGGTCGAATCCATGAGCGAAAAGCAGCTCGAAGAGTTCGCCTCAACCAAGAGGAAGGGCAAACCCCAGCACGTTTCGAAATGAGGGTGCCGAGCACCGCCATGTGTTGCGGAACGTTTCCGCCGCTTAACAGCTACGGGGCGGTGACCTTGAAAGCGGGCTGCCTCTGCCGCCGGCGCCGGCCGCCTATCAACCGAGATTGGCGGTTCGTCCGCGGTCGGTGTATGGTTCCGACAATCGTTTCGCGGCAATTGCCCATCAGCTAGAAGAGCGCATCGCGCTAAAACGGAGTCCGAGATTGGCCGTCGCTTTTACCAAGGAAGAGAGTTTCGAAACCGCTTCGGAAACCCTGCTGCCCGATCGTCCGATTTCGGCGCATCCGAACCTTGTTACGGAAGCAGGACTGAAGGCTCTCGAGCTGCGCTTCAAAGAGGCTCGCGAGGCCTATGATGGCGCGAGCACCATCGACGACGTGAACGAACGGCGGCGGCAGACAGCCAATCCCTTGCGTGATCTTCGCTACTTAGCCGCAAGACTTCGCACCGCCCAGCTCGTGCCTGACCCTACGTCAATCGACACCGTCGCCTTCGGCAGCACGGTGACTTTCCGCCGTGACGACGGGCGCGTGCAGACCTATCGTATCGTCGGAGAGGACGAAGCCGATCCCAAGGCCGGATCGATTTCCTACGTTTCCCCGGTGGCGCGGTTGCTGATGGGCAAGGCTGTCGGCGATGTAGTGGAGACAGGCGGCCAGGAACTGGAAATCATCGCCATCGCATAGGAGCACGCTATTTGCGTAGCCATCCCCGTTATTTAGGTACTATCCGGTACTTTATTTATCGAACCTTTACCATCCGCGGCTAGAACGATGACATTCCACCATCGAAAGTCATGCTCATGGTCAGCGCAATTTCCAGTTCTGCATCCACCATTTTGAGTTCAGCCGCTACAACCTCGTCTTCCAGTTCGTCGGATCAGCTTGCCTCTCTCGAGGCACAGCTTGCCGAAAAGAAGGCAGCCCTGTCGGAAACGCAGGACGAGCAAGAGAAGGCCACGATCGAAAAATCCATCGATACGCTGGAAGCGAAGATTGCCAAGCTCGAAGCGAGCGAGAGCAGCCAAACTCAGGCGTCTGCTGCATCGAAGCCTGCCGGTGACGCTCCTGGAGAATTTTCCGGCGAAAGCGAGCGTATCGGCACGACGAATTTTGACGAGACCAGTGAGTTCGGCAGCCGCACGGCTTACGTTTGATAAAAGGGACCCGGTTCTGCTGCATTCTTGAGTGACGCGTCAAAGACGGCGCTTGGCCACTGTGACGACTTCGCGCGTCAGATCCGCCAGGCGATCGGCGGCGAGGCGGTTTATCTGCCAGTAGAGCGGGACATCGAGCGGTGTGTCGGGCACCAGCTCGACCAGCCGTCCGGACGCGAGATGCTCGCGGCTCAGCTGGGTCGGGTTCATCCCCCAACCCATGCCCGAGAGGCTGGCTTCGACGAAACTTTGCGGCGACGGCAGCCAATGGGTAGGATAGTCGAGATCGCGTCCGAACATCCGCCGCACCCAACTGCTTTGTAACCTGTCCTTCTGATTGAAGGTCAGCGCCGGGGCGTTGCGGATTGCCTCTGATGTCACGCCATGCGGAAAGTGCCGTGCGACGAAATCGGGCGTTGCAGTTGCGTGGTAATGCAGAATGCCGAGTGCAAAACGTCGGCATCCGCGGACCGGCTTTTCCAGGCTGGTGACAGCGGCGATCACCCGCCCGCGCTGTAGCCATTCGGCGGTGTGGTCCTGGTCGTCGACGGCGACGTTCAGCAGATAGGAAGAGCTCCTGGCGAAACTCGACATGGCCTCGACGAACCATGTCCCGAGGCTGTCGGCGTTCGTCGCGATTTGAAGCGTGACCCTTTGGCGAGGTTCGTCGGGATCGATGAGGGCCGGCAGCTGCCCGAAGAGTTCTGCTTCGAGCATGCCGACATTCTCCATATGGCGGCAGAGCCATTCTCCCTTTTCCGTCGCCGTGCACGGCGTGCCTCTGACGATGAGGACGACGCCGAGACGCTCCTCGAGCTGCTTCACGCGCTGCGAAATGGCCGACGGGGTCACGCTCAGGACGGTCGCGGCTCTCTCGAAGCTGCCTGTCTGGACAATGGTTGCGACGGCACGAAGAGCGGAATAGTCGAGCATGGATTAGTTTCACTTAATCTAGGTAAGTCAGATTAACTAGCCTAATTCTCCCAATCGCGATAGCGCAACCTTACCGAAATGAGGGGCGTTGGCCGAAGAGATGAATTTTTCGATCTATATAACCGGCTTGATGATGGGCCTCAGCCTGATTGTCGCCATTGGCGCGCAGAACGCCTTCATCCTCCGGCAAGGCTTGCGAAACGAACATGTCTTTGCCGTCTGCCTCGCATGCGCGGTATCGGATGCCGCGCTGATCGTACTTGGTGTGACCAGCCTCCAGCAGATCGCCAGGTTCATGCCCTGGCTCGACCCGGTCATGCGCTATGGCGGAGCCGCATTTCTGGTCTGGTACGGGGCAAGAAGCCTCTATTCCGCCTTGCGGTCGTCCGCTGCTCTGACGACCGGGGAAGCAAAGTCGTCGAGTTTTCGGCAGACGCTGGCGACCTGCCTCGCACTCACCTGGCTCAATCCCCACGTCTATCTCGACACGGTCGTGCTGCTCGGCACGATATCGACGCGATATCCGGGAGAGCAGGCTTCCTTTGCGGCAGGGGCGGTGACGGGTTCCTTCCTGTTCTTCTTTTCGCTCGGATATGGCGCAAAGCGGCTGAGGCCGATCTTCTCGAAACCCTCATCCTGGCGCATGCTGGAAACGCTCGTTGCTTTCACGATGTGGATCATAGCGTTCAAACTGCTGGGCGGGATGTGATCGGCGTTCGACCGTCGATCATCCGCTGCGGCGCAAGTCGAGTAAGACGTTGCGAGTTGCCCGGCATCGATGTGCCCAGATCCTGAGCGGATTCAAAGGGATGAAGCGTCTCTACCGCGTCCCATCGCACGCGCGGCGCTCCGGGACGGTCAACTCTAGCTCGCGCTGGCAATCTGCCAGCAGATGTGGCGGAAAGCGCCTTAGCTCTCGGAGCGCATGCTCATGGTTCGCATCCCTGCGCCTCTGCGACTTGAATGCGGAAAGGGCCTGTACGATATTCCAGATGTTTGTTTGAGGCATGTCGGGCCTCCTTTGCTGCATTTAGCTGCCGACGCCCGAAATATGAGGGTCAATTGACATTCAATCAAACAAAATGATATGGGGTTATGAATCAGAAAAATTGAAAGATGCGACGATGAGCATTCCCTTTCGCCGTCCCATTCCGCTGCTTGATAACGAGGTGCTGCGTACCTTCGTGGCTATCGCAGAGACAGGCAATTTTTCGACCGCCGCAGAGGCGGTCTTCCGCACGCCATCGGCGGTGTCGATGCAGATCAAGAAACTTGAAGAACAACTGGGGGCAACGCTGTTTCTGCGCGACGCCCGCTCGGTGTCGCTGACGCGCCACGGCGAGATGTTGCTGTCCTACGCGCGCAACATCCTGGCGCTGTCGAACGAGGCGGTGTCGCGCTTCATCATGCCGGAGCTTAGCGGCGTCGTGCGGCTCGGCGCGCCTGAGGATATCGGCGAACGGCTGCTGCCGAGCATCCTGAAGAGTTTCGCCGAGAGCTATCCCGGCATCATGGTCGATGTGACGATCGACATGAGCATCGGACTGAAGAAGCGCATGGAGGAGCAGCGGCTCGACCTCGCGTTGATCAACTGTGCGACACGGCCGTTCCCGACGGGCGGCGAGGTCGTGTTCCGCGAGCGGCTGGTCTGGGCTGGCGCCAGGTGCGGTTCGGCGCATCGCCGAGATCCCCTGCCGATCTCGATCTGGGAGGATGGCTGCATCTGGCGCCAGGAGGCGCTCTCCCAACTCGAACGCAACAAGCGGCATTATCGCGTCGCCTATCTCAGCGGCCACACGATGGCGCAGCGCGCCGCCGTGCTTTCCGATCTCGCCATCGCGCCACTGCCGCTGTCCTATGTCAACGAGGACATGGCGATCCTGGGGCCTCAGGAAGGGCTGCCGGAACTCGGCGCCTTCGATATCCGGCTACTAACCGCCTCGCAGGTGTCGGGGCCGATCGAGACGGTGGCCGACAGCATTCGCGGCGCCTTTGCCGAGAGAGCAAAGGCGGTCGCCGCCTAATCCCCGAAAATCCCATTCGATTTTCGCAAAGGATTATGCGCGGATAGTGTGACAGGTATCCTTCTAGCCGGTGAACCTTTTGGTTTGTCGTGCGTTATTGGCGCGGACGGCAATTGTCGCCGTTCGGGGTTGATTTCAAACAAGGATATCCGAGATGACGACAACGGCCAAAATTGCCGCAGCCTTGATGGTTCTTCTTGCCCTTTCCTCCTGCGGAAACACGATCCGCGGCATAGGAAAGGATACAGCAAATACCGTGAACGCCACGCAGGATGCCGGCCGCTCAGTCGACCGCGCCGCGAAGAAGTAACGACCGTTCACATCGCTGCCAGAATCGCCGGATCAGGTGCTGACCGGAGTCGGATCATCCTAACGGATGACCGGGGCCGGACCATCCTAACGGATGACCGGGGGATAAACCTTTTCCAGCCCGCCGGATCGGTCGAGACCGGTCCGGAAGGCTTGGTAGGCGGGATGTTGGCTGGAGCGGGCGGTTTCCATCAGTCGGATCTGTAACCGGTCCGGCGCCTGGGTTCCGAGCCAAATTCCCAGATTTTCGAGCTTCAGCGAGTTCAGGAAACGCGATCCGGCGGCAAGATCGAGATGGCGGCGCAGGCCGTCGAGCAGGTTGTCGTCCTGGGCGGCGTTTTCCATCAGTAGCGCCAAATACGACTTGTCGGTCTCCGACAGCGCGGCAAGCTTTTCCGCAACGGTATCGCGGTCGGGAAAGGGAACATTGCCTGTCATCGAATCGTCCATGCTTGCTCGTGTCTTGTCGTTATAAGCTCCCCTTGACCTTCTCGGCTACATCGACAGGCACCCATTTCGTCCACAGGCCCTCGTAATTGCGAAGGAAATAGATCGCGGCATCCTCGTTGCTTTCGCGGTTTTCGTCCTGCCAGGCGAGCACCTGGTTGATCGTCTCATTGTCCCATTTGCGGGTCTTGAGATAGGTCGTAACAGGTCCGGCACGGCTGGCGAAAGACCGGGTCATCAGTGTGAAGGCGCGCGAGACCGGGTAGGAATTCAGCTGCGGCCTGGCGCAGCCGGCAACTGCGGTACAGCGGTCCCATTCGTTCTTGTTGTGGCCGACGCCGAAGCTCAGGCGCGTCATGTCATATTTGCCGAGGATGGCGGTCGGCGCCCAGTAATAACCGAGCCAGCCGACCTTGTTTTCGAAAGCGCGGGCAATCGAGGCATCCAACTGTTCGGGACTGCCGGTTTCGACAAGCTCGAAGCTTTTCTTGTCGGCAGCAAGCGCCTTGAACAGGTTGGTGGTTGATATCTGGCAGCTCCAGTCGGCGGGACAGTTGTAAACTGCGCCCTTCGATGGGTCGTCCTCGGCGGGGAAGAGCTCGGGATGTCTCAGCGCGTCTTCGACCGAGCGGATGTCGGGGTGGGCGTCGGCGATGAATTTCGGGATCCACCAACCCTCGACGGCGCCGTCAGCCAGGATTTCGGCCCCCTGCACCAGCCGGCCGCTGTTGACGTCTTGATCGAGCAGGGCCCTGACGGAATTGATCCAGTATTCCGAGGCGATGTCAGGGGTGCCTTTCTCATTCATCGAGGCAAAGGTCGGCAGGGTGTCGCCATCGACAATGGTGACGGAACAGCCGTAGCCCTTTTCCAGGATGATCTTGTCGAAGCTCGCCGCAATTCCTGCCGAGGCCCATTTCATTTCGGCGATCGAAACGGTGCCGCATTCGGCTGCTTCAGCCGGCGCAACGGTAGAAAGAGCCGCGGCAAAGACGGCCGGAATCAGAAACGTCTTCATCGTCATTCCCCGAATTCTTCTTAGGCGGACGCGCAGGCTCTGAAATCAACCGACATAAATCTCTGGCACCTGAGGGGAAAACGCCTGCCGGGCGATACAGCAACAGGCTTTCCGGTTCATGGCACCGTCCGTCCTTGCGGCTCCGGCAACTCGTCGCAGGCCATGTTCAACAATGGCGCATTATGACGGAGCCTACGCGTTCGCTCGCAGAAATCAACCATCTTCTGCTCATGGTTGCGTGACTAAATGATTGAATTCGAAGAATTTATGTGAAGATCCCGAAAATGGCGCCCCTGGGCGAAATGCACGCTCTTCGCGATCGGCGGCGGATCTTCGGCAGAAATTTCGACGAGAATGTCAAAAAAGATCAAAATTAACATTTGCGTAAGCCTTCAATAACCCTCCGGTAAGAATGTGCCGTTATCAGTTGGGTCGTGGCAGCAATGACCGCCGCTTCTCTGGTTCAGGTAGTGCGTACCGGAGAAAGCGAGCTTCGCCGTGTAGGGGCGAAGACGCCTGAGTTTTCGGCAAACCGCGCAGAGCCAAGGCCATGCGCGGTTTTCGCGTTTGCGGCACGGAACTTTGGGGCAAGTCTTGACCCGGGATTACCGCCTATTGTAGGCCTCGCCTGAACGAGAGGCGGATGCGGGCCACCATGGCAAGAGCGATCATGCTGCAGGGAACCGGCTCCGATGTCGGCAAGACGGTTCTGGTTGCAGGCCTCTGCCGGCTGGCGGCCAATCGCGGGCTGACGGTCCGGCCGTTCAAGCCCCAGAATATGTCGAACAATGCGGCGGTCGCCGATGACGGCGGCGAGATCGGCCGGGCGCAGTGGCTGCAATCGCTGGCCGCGCGCACGCCATCCTCGGTGCACATGAATCCGGTGCTGCTTAAGCCGCAATCGGAGAATGGCAGCCAGATCATCGTGCAGGGCAGGGTGTTCGGCCAGGCGAAGGGGCGCGACTACCAGCGGCTGAAGCCACAGTTGCTCGGCGCCGTGCTCGAGAGCTTCGAAAAAGTGGCTGCGGGCGCCGACCTCGTTATCGTCGAGGGTGCCGGATCGCCGGCAGAGATCAATCTCAGGGCCGGCGATATCGCCAATATGGGCTTTGCGACGCAGGCGGGCGTGCCTGTCGTGCTCGTCGGCGATATCGACCGCGGCGGCGTCATCGCCTCGCTGGTCGGCACGCATGCAATCCTCGACGATGGCGACCGGGCGATGATTGCGGGTTATATCGTCAACAAGTTCCGCGGCGACGTCTCGCTGTTTGACGACGGCATCCGCGCCATCGAGGGCTTTACCGGCTGGCCGTGCTTCGGCGTCGTGCCGTGGCTGCCGGGTGCGGGACGCCTGCCGGCCGAAGATTCTGTCGTGCTCGAACGGCTGGCGAGGGGCGGGACGGGCGCGCTGAAGATCGCCGTGCCGGTGCTGCCGCGCATCGCCAATTTCGACGATCTCGATCCGCTGAGGACCGAGCAGGATGTCGAGCTGGTGTTCGTGCGATCAGGCGAGCGGATACCTGCCGATGCGAGCCTCGTTGTGCTTCCCGGCTCGAAATCGACGATATCGGATCTCGCCGACTTCAGGGCTGAGGGCTGGGACCGCGATCTCAAGGCGCATGTCAGGCGCGGCGGCCGGGTGATCGGCATCTGCGGCGGCTACCAGATGCTCGGCCGGACAGTGGGCGATCCGCTCGGCATCGAGGGCGGGACGCTCGAGACGCCGGGGCTTGGGCTGCTCGACATCGAGACCGAGATGGCGCCGGAGAAGACCGTGCGCAACAGCCAGGCTCGCTCGACCGAATATGACGCGCCGCTTGCCGGCTACCAGATCCATCTCGGCATCACCCGCGGCCCGGATTGCGATCGGCCCTCGGCGATCATTGACGGCGCGCCCGACGGCGCGCTGTCGGCCGACGGTCGGATCATGGGCACCTATCTGCACGGGCTCTTCGGCAGCGACGCCTATCGCGACCGGCTGCTTCAAAGCTTCGGCCTATCAGGTGGGCGGAGGAATTACCGCGAGAGCGTCGAGCAGGCGCTCGACGACGTCGCCGGGGAATTGGAACGCCACCTCGATTCGCGCTGGTTGGCCGGGCTGCTCGGTTAGGCCGGATGTGTACCGGACGGGCTGCCTCACCGTCATCCGGTCTCGTCGTTCGGCTATTGCCAAATTAGTTGACTGAGTCCATTAATTGTCGCGACGGACCCGGTTGAGAGCGACGAAAACCATGAGCATATTGGATAGATTTTCACTGGCAGGTCAGGTGGCGCTCGTGACCGGCGGCGGCCGTGGTCTGGGCTTCGAGATGGCGCGCGCCCTTGCCGAGGCCGGCGCGCATGTCATCGTCAACGGACGCAGGGCGGCGACGCTGGAAGGCGCCGTCAGGACCATCCGTGCCGCTGGCGGCGCGGCGGAGGCCGCCGCATTCGATGTCGCCGACCGCGAGGCACAGCGTGCTGCGATGGCCGATATCGACAAGATCCATGGTCGTCTCGATATTTTGATCAACAATGTCGGCGCCCGCGACAGGCGGCCGCTGGCCGAATTCGACGATGATGCGATCATCGAGCTGCTGCGCACCGACCTTGCGGCGGCGATGACGCTTTCGCGCGACGCTGCCGTGTTGATGAAGCGACGCAATCACGGCCGCCTGATCGCGGTGACCTCGATCAGCGGCCATGTCGTAATGCCCGGCGACTGCGTCTATCCGGCAGCCAAGCAGGGACTGACCGGACTGATGCGCGGCATGGCGGTCGAATTCGGCCCGCACGGCATCACCAGCAACGCAATTGCGCCCGGCTGGTTTGCCACCGAGACGAACGCGGCGATGGCTGCGAACGAGGAATTGATGCCCTTCGTGCGCCAGCGCATCCCGGTTCAACGCTGGGGACGGCCGGACGAGATCGCCGGCGCCGCGCTCTTTCTCGCAAGCGCCGCCGCTTCCTTTGTCAACGGACACGTACTGACGGTCGACGGCGGCATGACGGTCAGGATGTGAGCGGAGCCCGCAGCTGCCGTGGCGCCGGCGTGCTTTTTCGCGTCTGCTGCCAGTCGGCCGAAGTTTAATGTCGACTTCTTAGGCGCGCCTGACAGGTGGGCTAAGTTCGCGGACGAGCTGCTGCAGGCTGCGCTGGTCTTCCGCTCCCGTCTTGTCGTAGATGGCGGCCAGTTGCGATTTGACGGTACCGTCGGCAACGCCCTGTGCATTTGCGATCTCGGATCGCGTCATGCCTTCGGACACGTAGCCGACCACGCGCCGTTCGGCAGGCGTGAGAGCAAAAAGGGCAGCAACGGCTTCGACGGCCGACTGGATCACCGTTCCAGCCGCGGCGAGAAAGATCGCCGCCGCCGCCCGGCTTTCGAAGCGTCCCCTTTCGGTGCGCCGCTGCAACGGCAGAACGTGAGCGACGGCGGGGCGCTCGGCCGAGGCAAGGGGAACATCGATCCCAGCGGCTGCGAGACTGATTTCGTCACGCGCGCCAAGCGTCACGGCGTTGGAAAGGGCGGCGCCTGCATAACTGTAGCGAGCGGCCAGCCGACCTGAAAGCGAGTGGACCACCTGCTGCTCGCGCAGCCGTGCTTCGGCGGCATCATTGGCGAAGAGGATCGTCATGTCTTCGGCGACGATGAAGACCGCATGGTCGAGAGCGTCGATGACCTCCCTGAGGACGGCGGCTTCGGCGCGCTCCATCTCGAACATATCGTGGATCGTCACGGCACGGCGGATATGCGGGCCGAGCAGCCCGACGATGTCGAAGACGCGTCGTTCGTTCGGTTCGTATTGCACCGAAATGTTGATCGTCCCGACACGGGTCGGGCGCTTCAGTACGGCCATGTCGATCGAGTTTAGAACCCCATACCTGGCATGAAAGTTCTGGTATAGCGCACCGCTCTTCCAGACGGCTTCGCCATCGGGTCCATAGAGGGAAAACATCCGCTCCAGCGTATCCGGCTGATCGATCTCCATTCGGTGAAGGAGGTGGAAGAACGGGACGTCCTTCGCATGCGCGACGAGGGTGCGGATGGCCTCTCCGTCGTCGCAGGCGATCTGGGCCAGACGTGCGGAACGCGTGGTCGTGTCGAAGACGGCAAGCGTGGTTAGAAAACCATTGACCTGGCCATTGATCAGACGAAGAGCGTTTGGCCAGGCATCCTCCCGGGCCACGCAATCATAAATAGCGCCAATAATTTCCGACAGCTGCTGTTCCATGATCACAATCCTGCATCAGCCCGGCCAGCGCGGTCAATTGTCGCCGGCCATGGCGCCTTCATTTCCGGGATTTGCGGAAGATTTCATCCCCCACGCGGGAGATGTTTCATCACGCGGATTTTTTACAACGCACTGCCGGCCGGAATCCAATCGGCTTGGACAACCAGAAATTGGAGGGCAATCTTCATGAAAGCGACAAAAGCGCCGATCGCGGCGCTTCTCATTATGGCAGCTCTTCCGGCTGCAGCGCTCGGCGGCGGCCTGCCGGAACAGGTTCGGGAGGCCGATGCGCGCTTCCGCGACGTCAACCAGGCCGTCAAGGAAGGCTATTCGCCGATCCCATGCACCAGCGGCATAGATGGAGGTGCGATGGGTATCCACTATGTCAGTGCCGACCTCATCAAGGATGAGGCCATTGAACTCTCCAAGCCGGAGGCCGTGATGTACGAGCCTGACGAACACGGCAAGATGAAACTCGTCGCTGTCGAATACATCACGACGAAAGGCCCCGCCAATCTCGGCGGCCAGCTGTTCAGTTTTACGAACGCACCGAACCGCTACGGCCTTCCGGCTTTCTACGAGCTGCACGTCTGGGCATGGAAGAACAATCCGAAGGGACCGTTCGCCGACATGAACCCCGACGTCAGCTGCCGGCATGCGCACGGTTGATGAAGCGCTGCGTCACTCAAAACATCATGGAAGGATAAAACAATGCCGCAATTCGTTGTCGAACGAAACATTCCAGGTCTCGGGGACATGGACAAGGAAAGCCTGCGAGAGATCTCGGCGAAATCCAACGCCGTCGTGGCCTCTCTCGGCGAACCGTATACCTGGATCACCAGCTATGTGACCGGGGACAAGATGTACTGCGTTCATGAGGCCGAGAGCGCCGATGCGGTCTATCGGCACGCAGAAAAGGGTGGCTTTCCAGCGGACCGCGTGACGGAGATCACCACGCTCATCGGCCCTCATTCGGCAGCGCGTTAAGACCGCGTTCGATAGGGCGCGCCAACCACGCTCTGTCGCTTTTCAATCCGCGCATAACCCTTTCATCAAACCGATCTCGATTCCGAGGTCTGCGCTGGGGCGCGGGAGCCGGCCGGCGGACGAGGCGCCGACCGGCTCGCAGGGCGCACCGATCTTTATGATCGGCGCACGACTCGATGGGGAGGATCATGAACGAGAAGCTCTTGTCAGGCGGGTTCGAACTGCGACTGCGCAAAGCGGTGCTGCTACTGTTTTCTCCGGCTCGTAGCCTCATGCTGTGGCGACGACGGCGATCGGTGGAAAATCGGCTTGGGGCGTTGTCGGACCACATGCTGAAGGACATTGCGGTGTCGAGAGGCGAGATCCCGTTCGTCGCCTCGCGGGACGGAGACTGGAACAGATTCCGCTAACCGAGCAGCCCTTTACATATCGAAGTGAAGCCGAACGGTTGAGGAAAAGCGCCGGCGCTCCTTGTTGTCATCATTGGATTCCGTATCACTTCCATTCGCCCAGGAGTGGTATAGCGACGCGAAGCAGGCTAATGAATGGGATGCGTGATATCGCTCTTTCAGCGCGTATCTGCGGTTCGTGTTGCCGGGCTTTGGTGGCGAAAACGGTCATTCCCGGGTCCCGGTCACATGCGGAGGTTCGAAAATTAACAATCATATTCAGTGGCTTATAGAGCAGGGACTCACCAGCGAGCATATTGGCGATCTCGTCGCCGGCCTGTGCGACCGGCTGATCGCAGATGGCATTCCGATCTGGCGGGCCAGCATTACCATGCCATCCCTTCATCCCATGTATCGCGGCGTCTCGGCCAATTTCGTGCGGGGCGGTGCAACCGTTCTCGAAAATGCAGCGCATGGCAGCGTAGAAGAGCGCAACTTCGAGAAAACACCGATATTTTACCTGCTAAACCGCGGCGAGAGAACAGGGCGCTGGATATTGGCCAGGGGTGAGGGGCTTGACTATCCGCAGCTCGCGGAATTTGCGCTTGCCGGCGGCACGGACCATCTGGTCAGCCTTTGCGAATTTCCGAAGGAGGTCGCGTTGCGTGGGCTCGGCTTCTCCCTGACCAGCGATGCGCCGGGCGGATTTTCCGATGTTCAACTGGCGATCGTCAAAGCGCTTGTCCCGGCGCTGGGTCTGGCGGCTTACCGTGTGGCGGCATCGAAAACCGCCACCGATATCCTCGCGGTCTATACCGGCGCCAGGACGAGCGCGCGCATTCTGGCCGGGGAGACCCAGAGGGGAACCGGCGGCTCCATCAATGCGGCGATCCTGATTGCGGACCTCAGAAATTTCACGGCCTTGACCGAGGTCTATCAACCCAGCGAGATCGTCGGGTTTCTGAACGAACATTTCGAGCTGATCGACCGGCATGTCGAGGAAAATTCCGGCGAGATCCTCAAGTTCATGGGCGACAGCGTGCTTGCGATCTTTCCGACCGACGCCGAGGATCCGCAGAAGGCCTGCATGGCCGCGCTGGCTTCTACGAAGAATCTGCTGAAAGCAAACGAGGCGCTGAACCGTGAGCGGACGAAAAACGGCGGCCCCGATATCGGCGTCGATGTCGTCCTGCATCTCGGCGAGGTTTTCTACGGGAACGTCGGCGCCCGTGGCAGGCTCGATTTCACGGTGATCGGCAGGGCCGTCAACGAGGCCTCGCGGCTAGAAAAGCTCTGCGGCACGCTTGAACAACACCTGCTGATGTCGGAGAGCTTCGCGGCCACCTGCGCCGTGGCCTGCGAGTATCTGGGATCGTTCGAGCTGCGCGGCGTTTCGAAGCGGGCCGACGTGTTCAAGCTCGCCGACGCCGTATCCTGAAGCGTCGATCCGATCGGCGCGACGACGCTCAGATCTCGCCTGAGACCTCGCGGCGGCGGCGGTCGAGTTCTTCGCTGTAGCGGCGCAGCGTATAGCTTTCGCTGAGTTGGCCGATCACCTTGCGTTCGATCAGGTTGTTGACGACGGCGAGTGCTTCGCTTTCGCTCTTGTCGAAGATCGCCGCCGCTTGCCTGGCATTCATCTGCGGCTGCAGGAAATCGTTGCGGTAGTGGATGAAATCGGCAAGCGTCTTGCCCTCGTCCTGGGCGTCGGTCGGGTTGGCGTAGATCTCCGGCACCAGCACGAGGCCAACATATTTGTCGCTCTCCTCGACGAGGATGACGCGCTGGGTCGAGCCGATCGGGAAGGCCTGCTTGAATTCCTCCAGAGAGATTCCCGTCCTTGCCGTCTTGACATCGGCGCGCATCAGCTTGTCGACCGTCAGATTGCGGATCCAGCCGACATCATGGGCGCTGCGGATGCTTTCGCCGCGAAGATGAAAGCGCCATGTGGCGAAGGAGTAACCGAAGGTCGAGCGGACGACGAGCGAGGAGGTGATGACGGCGGCGAGCACCAGTGCCGTAATCGGGAAATCGCCGGTGATTTCGAGCGCCAGGAACGTCATGGTCAGCGGCCCGCCGATGACGGCGACGGCGAGCGAACTCATGCCGACCACGGCATAGATGACGGGCGTCAGCGTCGCATCGGCGAAATACGGGCCGCAATAGGCGAAGAGCTTGCCGAGCAGGGCGCCCATGAACAGCGAGGCGAAGAACAGCCCACCCCTGAAGCCGGAGCCGATCGAGATCGCCGAGGCGAAGGATTTCAAGAGGAAGAGGCCGATCAGGGTCGGGATCGCCACCTCACGGGAAAGGTTGAGATGCAGCGCGCCGTGGCCGGCCGAGAGCACCTGCGGTGAGATCATCGCCAACAGCCCGACGATGATGCCGCCGAGTGCCGGGCGGAAGGGTGGGGCGATCGAGCTCTTGCGCGCCAGCTCTTCGACAAAGGCGACGCCCTGCATGATCAGGATGCCGACACCGGCGCAGAAAGCACCGAGCAGCAGTGCCGGGATATAATCGGCTGGCACGACCGAGCCGAAGCTGCCGATATCGATGGTGAAATCGCTGCCGGCAAGCAGCCTTGCGATCAGGGTGGAGACAAGGGCGGAGACGACGACAGGCGTCAGCGACACGATCGTATAGGTGCCGATGATCAGCTCAAAAGCATAGAAAGCACCGGTCAGCGGCGCGTTGAAGGCGGCGGCGATGGCGCCCGCCGCGCCGCAGCCAACGAGGGTGCGCAGGTCCGAGCGGCGAAGCTGTAGCTTCAGGCCGAATTTCGAGGCGAGGCCGGCAGCAAGCTGGGTATAGCCGGCCTCCAGGCCGACGGAGGCGCCGAAACCGTTGGAGATCAGGTTCTGCACGGCAACGATGATGCTGTCGGTCAAGGACAGGCGGCCGCCATGCAGCGCATTGGCCTCGATCGGGTCGACCATCGGCTTCTTGCGTCGTTTCGCCAGCACTAGGAGCAACAGGCCGAGCAGGGCGCCGCCAATGACGGGGGCAGTGAGCAGCAGCATCTTGTTCTCGATCTCGGACGAGCTCAGCCGCTCGCTGTCGGCGATGCCGAAGACCAACTGATGCAGCTCGTTGGAGACGTAACTCATGCCGGTGACGGCGAGACCCGAGATGATGCCGACGACGGCGCCCGCCAGCGACAGGCCGACCTCGCTACGGCGGGTCAGCGCCCGCAGGCGTCCCGGATCGAAGAAAACACGCAGCGCACGAAAACGGCGCCGATCCAATTTCATAAGCATGGCTAGACAACTAGGCGGGGAGAGGCCCGGTCAAGGGCGGAGATGGTCGCGCAGTCCGCTTGCGATGCAATTGCGGCGAAAAGCCGGCGGCTGGACAAATTTTTATGACGTAAGTCTCTGATAAATGACGATATTTTAGGTAGAGTAAGTCGTCTTGGCGGAGTTGCTTCCTCTGGCCGGCCATTGCCCGGTCGCCAAGGCCGGTTGACTTCACCTCTGAGCTTGCCTAACCATCCCTCAACGGATGGTCGCCCGACCATCCTGACATAACGGATGGTTCCGGATCGGTGTTACGCCCTTCCGGATGAAAAGGGAATGTGACGCGGCGGACCCAAGCCGGGCGCCTTCATCACAGCCGACCCCGCGACTGTAGAGCGGTCAGGGTCTTCCATCCGGCGTTAAGCCTTTTCTGCCGGCAGCCTGCAATCGTGCAGGCGGGCGGGACGGGCGGCATGCCGGAAAAGCCACTGGATATGCATGGTGATCAACCGGGGTCGGACGCCTCTCAAGTCTACGAATCGTCCACCTTTTCACTGATGCAGCCGGGAAGGCGAGGATGATCCGCTGGCACGATCAGGGCGACCGGTTTCCGGTCTGCCCCGATCGCGGCCGATAACCGCGAGCCAGGAGACCTGCCATGCGTGCCGGGCGCGAAGCCCACACCTGGGCACTATGCCCGTTGCCAGCACGGAGGTTGTCTTGGCTGAACGATTGAATTCAGCGCAGCCTGGTGCGGCGCGAAGGGGCATGACGGCTGCCCCCTCAAACACTGTCTTCATCCTCGGCGGCGCACGTTCCGGCAAATCTCGCTTCGCCGAATGCCTCGTCACGGCAACCAGCCTCGATCGCCATTACCTCGCCACCGGCCGCGCCTGGGACGAGGAGATGCAGGCGCGCATCGCGCAACACAAGGCCGATCGCGGTCCGTCCTGGACGACGCATGAGGAGCCGCTCGATCTTGTCGGCAAGCTTACCGCCATCGACGGCGAAGGGCGCATCGTGCTGATCGATTGCCTGACGCTGTGGGTCACCAATCTGATGATGGAGAAGCGTGAGATGGCGGCGGAATTTGCCGCACTTGCCGATTTCCTGCCCGCCGCGAAGGCGCGGCTCGTTTTCGTTTCCAACGAGGTCGGTCTCGGCATCGTGCCGGATAATCGCATGGCGCGGGATTTTCGCGATCATGCCGGCCGGCTGCACCAATCGATCGCGGCGAAGGCCGCCGAAGTCTATTTCATCGCGGCAGGCCTGCCGCTGAAAATGAAGGGTTAAGTCCATGAACCAGCAGAAGATTCCCGCAACCGTCATCACCGGCTTCCTCGGTGCCGGCAAAACGACGATGATCCGCAACCTGCTGACCAATGCCGGCGGCAAGAAGATTGCGCTGATTATCAACGAATTCGGCGATCTCGGCGTCGACGGGGACGTGCTGAAGGGCTGCGGTGCAGACAATTGCACCGAGGACGACATTATCGAGCTCACCAATGGCTGCATCTGCTGCACGGTCGCGGACGACTTCATCCCGACGATGACGAAGCTGCTCGAACGCGAACAGCGGCCCGACCATATCGTCATCGAAACCTCGGGTCTTGCTTTGCCGCAGCCGCTGGTCGCCGCCTTCAACTGGCCCGACATTCGCACCCAGGTGACCGTCGACGGTGTCATCACGGTGGTCGATAGTGCTGCCGTTGCCGCCGGCCGTTTCGCCGACGACCATGATGCCGTCGATGCGCGCCGTGCCGAGGATGAATCGCTCGATCACGAAAGCCCGATCGAGGAGTTGTTCGAGGACCAGCTCACCTGCGCCGACCTCATCGTGCTCAACAAGACCGACCTAATCGACGCTGCGGGCCTTATCAGGGTGCGCGACGAGGTCGCCTCCCGCACGGTGCGCAAGCCCGTGATGATCGAGGCGAGAAATGGCGAGGTGTCAGCCGGCATCTTGCTCGGCCTTGGCATCGGCACGGAGGACGATGTCGCCAATCGCAAGTCGCATCACGAGCTGGAGCATGAAGACGGTGCGCCGCACGACCATGATGAATTCGACAGCTTCGTCGTCGATCTCGGAGCCATTGCCGATCCCGCCGGTTTCGTCAATGCGCTGAAGGACATCATATCAGCCCATGACGTGCTGCGTCTCAAGGGTTTCGTCGACGTTTCAGGCAAGCCGATGCGTTTGCAGCTCCAGGCCGTCGGCAGCCGCATCGACCATTATTTCGACCGCGCCTGGGCAGCCGGAGAAAAGCGCGGCACACGCCTCGTCGTCATTGGCCTGCACGAAATGGACCAGGGCGCGGTGAGGGCGGCGATCGAAGCGCTGGCATAGACCGATGCATCTGCTTCTGGCCCAGCAGGGAACGATCAGCGACGGCGAGGAGGCAATCGACCTTGGGCAGACGCCGGGCGATATCCTCTTCCTGTCGGCGGCCGACACCGAGCTTGCCGCGATCGCAGCCGCCCATCGCGATCGCCGGACAGCACCTTCGCTGAGGCTCGCCAGTCTGATGAGCCTCAAGCATCCGATGTCGGTCGATACCTATGTCGAGCGCACCGCGCGGCATGCGAAGCTGATCATCGTGCGTGCGCTCGGCGGCGCCAGCTATTTCCACTATGCGCTGGAAGCCCTGCATGCGGTTGCGGCCCGCGCCGGTGCACTGATTGCGGTCTTGCCGGGTGATGCCAGGCCAGATGCGGGGCTGGTTCCTTTCTCCAATGTTGATCTCGACGATCTCAACGCGCTCTGGGCCTATCTGATCGAGGGCGGCGATGCTAATGCGCGGGCGTTTCTCGATTATGCCGGGGCGATGCTGTCGGGCACAGAGAAGCCGGCACCGGCTGTGCCTTTGATGAAGGCAGGTATCTGGTGGCCGGGGCGGGGGTTGATCGGGGTCGAGGAGTGGCGGCGGGTCGTTTTAGATATGTCTTCGGGTGCGGGGATGGTAGCGGAGGAGGGATTTGAATCCCCTACAGTCGCCATCAGCTTCTACCGCGCCCTGGTGCAGAGCGGCGAGACCGGGCCGATCGAAGCGCTTGTCGAGGCGCTGGCCGGACTCGGCCTCCGGCCGCTGCCGGTCTTTGCCTATAGCCTCAAGGATCCCATCTCCACCGGCATTCTCGAAAGCGTGTTTTCGGCGCTGAAACCCGACGTTGTCATCAACACGACGGGCTTTGCGGTCTCGGCACCGGGTGCGGACCGGCAGCCGACGGTGCTGGAAGCGAATGAGGCGATCGTGCTGCAGGCGATCCTGTCGGCCTCGTCGAAGGAGGCATGGGCGGCTTCTCCGCAGGGCTTGTCGGCGCGCGATCTCGGCATGAACGTGGCACTGCCTGAAGTCGATGGCCGGGTGCTGGCGCGGGCGGTGTCCTTCAAGACGGCGGCGCGCTACGATGCGCTGGTCGAGACGAATATCGTCGCCAGCCAGGCCGATGCCGGCCGGGTGCGCTATACGGCTGAACTTGCCGCCAATTGGGCGCGGCTGCGGAAGACTTCCGCCGGCCACCGGCGCATCGCGCTCGTCATGGCGAACTATCCGAACCGCGACGGCCGGATCGGCAACGGCGTCGGCTTGGATACGCCGGCCGGCACCGTCGAGGTGCTGAAGGCTATGCGGGTGGCGGGATATCCGGTCGCCGAGATTCCGGCCGACGGCGATGCGCTGATCCGCCACCTGATGGAAGGACCGACCAATTCCGGTTCCGACGGAAAGATCATCCGCGAGACGCTTTCCCTGAGTCTGTACAACAGCTTCCTGGAATCTCTTCCCAGTAAGATTCAGGATGAGGTGAGAGCCCGCTGGGGCAACCCGCAAGACGATCCGTATTTTCGCGAAGGCGTCTTCGCCCTGCCTTTTGCGCGCTTCGGCGAGGTGCTCGTCGGCATCCAGCCAGCACGCGGCTATAATATCGACCCGAAAGAGAGTTATCATTCGCCGGATCTCGTGCCGCCGCACGGTTATCTCGCCTTCTACGCTTTCCTGCGCCGCGCGTTCGGCGCCCATGCCGTCATCCATATGGGCAAGCACGGCAATCTTGAATGGCTGCCGGGCAAGGCGCTAGCGCTGTCAGAAAGCTGCTATCCCGAGGCGATCCTCGGGCCGTTGCCACATCTCTATCCCTTCATCGTCAACGATCCGGGCGAGGGCACGCAAGCCAAGCGCCGAAGTGCGGCCGTCATTATCGATCATCTGACGCCGCCGTTGACGCGGGCAGAAAGCTACGGGCCGCTGAAGGATCTGGAGGCGCTGGTCGACGAATATTACGAGGCGTCGGGCGGTGATCCCCGCCGCATTCGTCTGCTCAGCCGCCAGATCCTCGAGCTCGTTGCCGATATCGGCCTCGACCGTGATGCCGGTATCGCGAGCGGCGAAAGCGAGGGCGAGGCGCTGAAGAAGCTCGACGCCTATCTCTGCGACCTCAAGGAGATGCAGATCCGCGATGGACTGCATGTGTTCGGGGTCTCGCCTGAAGGACGGCTCTTGACTGACCTGACCGTGGCGCTGGCGCGGGTGCCGCGCGGGCTTGGCGAGGGCGGTGATGCGAGTTTGCAGCGGGCGATCGCGGCGGATGCGGGATTGGGCGGCGGCGTGCGGGGTGCCTCCTCCTTCGACCCTCTCGACACCGACATGGCTGCCGTTTGGGCCGGTCCGCGTCCTGATATCCTCGCAGATGTTCTCGATGCCCCATGGCGAACCAACGGCGACGCCGTCGAGCGCATCGAACTGCTGGCAGCGAAGTTCGTTTCCGGCGAAATGGAGTGCCCAGCGGACTGGAAGGCTACGCAGGCTGTACTCTTGGAGATCGAAACCCGCCTCAAACCCTCTATCCTCGCCTGCGGCCCCGCTGAGATCGCAGGTCTGCTCGCTGGCCTCGACGGTCGCTTCGTCGCACCCGGACCCTCCGGTGCACCAACACGCGGGCGGCCCGATGTGCTGCCCACCGGCCGCAATTTCTATTCGGTCGACAGCCGCGCCGTGCCGACGCCGGCCGCCTACGAGCTCGGCAAAAAATCGGCGGAACTGCTGGTGCGCCGCTATGTGCAGGATCATGGCGAGTGGCCTGTCTCCTTCGGGTTGACGGCCTGGGGTACGTCAAACATGCGCACCGGCGGCGACGATATCGCCCAGGCGCTGGCGCTGATCGGCGTCAAGCCGCTGTGGGACATGAGTTCGCGCCGTGTCACCGGCTACGAGATCATTCCGCCGGCGATGCTCGGGCGGCCGCGCGTTGACGTGACGCTCCGGATTTCCGGCTTCTTCCGCGATGCCTTTCCCGAGCAGATCGCGCTGTTCGACAAGGCAATCCGTGCCGTCGGCGCGCTTGAAGAGAACGAGGCCGACAATCCGATCGCAACACGCATGCGCGGCGAGGCGGCAAGGCTTGGCGCCGCCGGTCTGGACGAAGTCTCGGCAAAGCGCCGGGCGGGTTACCGCGTCTTCGGCTCGAAGCCCGGCGCCTATGGCGCCGGCCTGCAGGCGCTGATCGATGAAAAGGGCTGGGAGCGGCGCGCCGATCTCGCCGAGGCCTATCTCGTCTGGGGCAGCTATGCCTATGGCGCCGGCGAGGAGGGCAGGGCCGAACGCAGCTTGTTCGAGGAGCGGCTGCGCTCGGTGCAGGCTGTGATCCAGAACCAGGACAATCGCGAGCACGACCTGCTCGACAGCGATGACTATTACCAGTTCGAGGGCGGCATGGCCGCCGCCGCCGAGCACCTCACTGGTGCGCGTCCTTCGATCTATCATAACGACCATTCCAGGCCGGAAAAGCCGGTGATCCGCTCGCTGGAAGAGGAGATCGGCCGCGTCGTGCGCGGGCGCGTCGTCAATCCGAAATGGATCGCAGGCGTCATGCGCCATGGCTACAAGGGAGCGGCAGAGATTGCCGCCACCGTCGACTATCTCTTCGCTTTTTCGGCGACGACGGGTGCGGTCGGCGCGCATCATTTCGAGGCCGTTTATCAGGCCTTCGTCGCCGATGCCGGCGTGCGCGATTTCATGATCGAGAAGAATCCGGCTGCATATAACGAGATGAAGGAGCGGCTGCTTGAAGCAATCGACCACAGTCTCTGGACGCCGCGCAGCAATTCGGCCCGGTTCGACCTGGCCGCCAGACAACAGAATGAGGTGAACCAATGAGCGACGAGACCACGAACAGCGAGATCGGAGAAGCCGGGAGCGGCAAGGACGACGCCCGCCACGCCGAGAAGATGGCGAAGAAGAAGGCCGCGCGCGACAAAATCATGGCGACCAAGACCGACGGCAAGGGCCTGATCATCGTCCATACCGGCAAAGGCAAGGGTAAGTCATCAGCCGCCTTCGGGATGATCTTCCGCCATATCGCCCACGGCAAGCCGTCGGCCGTCGTGCAGTTCATCAAGGGCGCGATGTGGACCGGCGAACGCGACCTGATCGAGAAGCATTTCTCCGATCTCTGCCAGTTCCACACGATGGGCGAGGGTTTCACCTGGGAAACGCAGGACCGCGCCCGCGACGTCGCCGCAGCCGCGGCCGCCTGGGAAAAGGCCAAGGAACTGATCCGCGACGAAAGCAACTCCATGGTGCTGCTCGACGAGATCAACATCGCGCTGCGCTACGATTATCTCGACATCAACGACGTCGTCGCCTTCCTGACGAGCGAGAAGCCCGCCATGACGCATGTCGTGCTGACCGGCCGGAACGCCAAGGAGGAATTGATCGAGATCGCCGATCTGGTGACCGAGATGGAACTCGTCAAGCACCCCTTCCGCTCCGGCATCAAGGGCCAGCCGGGCGTGGAGTTCTGAGACGGTCAGTTGAGCGCGAGGCTGCGCAGGATGGCAGCCGTTTCCTCATCCGCCGGAAAGAAAGATTCGACCGCGAGTTCCGACAAAGTGATGTCGACGGGCGTGCCGAAGATCGTTGTTGTCGAGATCAGGGAAAGCAAGCCAGCCTTGGTCCAAAGCTGAAGGGGAACGACGATTCCGGCATAGTCGGTATGGACCTCGCCAGCAGTTTTAGGCGCTGGATAGGACAACAACTCCTTCAAAAGCTTGTCCAACATTGGATCGCCCGAAGCCGAGAACTGTTGGCGCAGCCTGCCGATAAGGTGGGCGCGCCACTCGGAAAGGTTTTTGATATGGGGCGCCAATCCTTGTGGATGCAGGCTGAGGCGCAGCACGTTGACGGGTGCCGTGAGCAGAGACTGGTCAGCAACGGCTGAGAGCAGCGGAGCGATGGCCGCATTGGCCGCGATGAGTGTCCAATGGCGGTCGACGGCGATTGCTGGGAAGGGCTCGTGCCCTTTCAGCACTATGTCGATGGCGAGACGGGCCGGTTCCATTGCGGGATCGTCGAGCGCGCGTTCGGCAAAAACAGGAGCGAAACCCGCCGCGAGCAGCAGCGGGTTCCGATCGCGAAGGGGCACGTCGAGCCGTTCGGCAAGATGCAGCAGCATGTCGCGGCTCGGTGTCGAGCGCCCGCTCTCGATGAAGCTCAGATGGCGCTGCGAGATCTCCGCCTCCAGCGCGAGGTCGAGCTGGCTCATGCGGCGACGTTGGCGCCATTCGCGCAAATGGTCTCCAAGCGAGCGGGCGGTCGGCGTCATCAGGCGGCTTCCGGCAGCAAATCTATGAACCCGCGAACGGATTTCAGCTTGCCGCCTTGGAGTTCAGCGAAATCCGTGCCCTTTATCAGCGCTTCGCCATTTTCCGGGCCGAGGCCCCAGGAGAAGCGCAGGTTGTCGCCGTAGCCGTCGGCCGCCCCGATCAGGGCGAAGCGGAAGCCGGGGAAGCGGCTTTGCACGGCCTCGACCAGCGAATTGATCTGCTCATGGCCCTCGCCGCGCATCAGTGGGTCGATATAGGTTGCGGCTTCGCTCCAGCTCTCGGCGATGAGAGCGCGGCGGCGAGCGGCATCCGTCTCATTCCAGATGGCGAGATAGCGCTCTGCGTTGGTGTTTGCTTCGTTCATCGGGTCATCTCCTTCTGATCGCCCATCAGTTCCAGGCAGCCCGATCATGCGGGAAGGCGGTGCACCTTATCAATTACGCCAGAGGTAATGGAAGATGGTCGAGGGTTTGGGTCAGACGCCGAGCCACAGGCGCAGCGGATTTGCCGGGCCGGCGAGCAGCTTTACCGCAAGGGCGACGCAGACGATCACAAGCAGCGGCTTGATGAGCTTTGCGCCGATGCGTATGGCAAGCCGCGAGCCCAGCTGCGCGCCGAGGAATTGGCAGACACCCATCAACAGGCCGATCTTCCAGAGTATCGCGCCGAAGCTTGCGAAGACGATTAGCGCGCCGAAATTCGAGCCGAGATTGAGCAGCTTGGTGTGGGCCGTCGCCTTCAGCATGCCGAAGCCGGCGAGCGTGACGAAGGCCAGCATGAAGAAGGAGCCCGTGCCGGGGCCGAAGACGCCGTCATAGAAGCCGATGACAGGTACCAGCGTCAGACCGAAGGCGAAGGGAGTCATGCGGCGGTGGGTGTCGAGGTCGTTGAGGTTCGGCTTGACGGCGAAGAAGACGGCGATCGCCACCAGGAGTACCGGCATGATGGCCTGCAGCACCTGGCCTGGAACGATCGTCGCGAGTGCCGCGCCGAGCGCGCCGCCCATGATGGCCATCAGCGCCATCGGAAGTTGTTCGGCAAGCTGCACATGGCCCCTACGGGCATAGGCGATCGTGGCCGAGGCGGCGCCGAAGAGAGACTGCACCTTGTTGGTGCCGAGGGCCTGGAGCGGTGGAATACCTACGATCAGCATGACGGGAACGGTGATGAGGCCACCGCCGCCGGCAATGGAATCGACGAAACCGGCAAAAAAGGCCGCCGCGCAGAGCAGCGGAAGCAGATGGAAAGCGATATCGGGCAAGGTGGTATTCCGGGGGAGGGACTTCAGACGGCCTTGTTGCATTTGCCGCGCCAAGCTGCAATGGCTGCAACGACACGGGCAGGGCGCATTCGACGGTTTCCATGAGCGATCTCTCTTTCGATACGGCGAGGCACCACGTGCTCGGCCTCGGCTGCGAGCGCGGGACGTCGCCTGCCGAGGTGCTGGCGCTTGCGATCGAGGCGCTCGACGTAGCCGGTATCGGCGCGGCGGAACTCGCAACCATCGCCTCGATCGACAGCCGAAGACTGGAGCCGGCGATCCTTGCGGTTGCTGCGCATTTTTCCGTGCCTGGCGTCTTCTTCGATGCGCTGCGGCTGGAGGAGGAGACGCCGCGGCTCGCGAATCCCTCTGCGATCGTCTTTGCCCGCGTCGGCTGCCATGGGGTCGCCGAGGCAGCTGCGCTGGCGGCTGCGGGGCCGGATGCCGAGCTTGCTGTCGCCAAGATCAAATCTGCGCATGCGACGGCGGCAGTTGCCCGCAGCGGGTTGCAGAAAGCCTAGTGGGCGTTATGGTGGCGCCAATTCGCGGCACCGTCCGGCAGCTTCACGGTTCACATCTAGAGGATATCTCATGCACAAGGTCATCTATGACACCGACCCTGGCGTCGACGACGCCATGGCGCTTCTCTTCCTGCATCGTCATCCCGAAATCGACCTTCTCGGCATCACCACGGTCTTCGGCAACGCCTCGGTCGAGACGACGACGCGCAATGCGCTCTTCCTCAAGCGTGAATGGAATATACCGGCACCCGTTTCCAAAGGCGCCAGCGTCACTATCGATTCCTCGCGCGCGGAGCGGCCGTGGCCCGCCATAGTGCATGGCGAGAACGGCCTCGGTGATATCGACGTGCCCGAGACGATCGACCTGCCGCTCGATCCGCGCCCGGCGCATCGTTTTATCATCGACACGGTGCGCGCCCACCCGGGCGAAGTGCGACTCGTCGCCGTTGGCCGTATGACCAATCTGGCGCTGGCGCTGAAGGAAGATCCCGAGATTGCGACGCTGGCCAAGGACGTCGTCATCATGGGCGGCAATTTCTATGTGCCGGGAAATGTCTCGCCCGTCGCCGAGGCCAATATCCACGGTGATCCTGAGGCTGCCGACATCGTCATGACCGCGCCCTGGAAGGTGGCCGTCATTGGCCTCGACGTCACCGCGATCACCACGATGAGCCGCAGCTATCTCGGCGATATGGCGGCTAGGGGCGACAAGGCGGTCAAGCAGCTCGACGCACTCTCGCAGTCCTACATCGATTTCTACAAGCACGCGGTTGAAGACGGCATGATGGTGCATGACAGCTGCGCCTGCGTCTATGTCGTGGTGCCGGAGCTGTTCTCGTCAATATCGGGTGCAGTGCGTGTCGTCTGCGGCGGCATCGCCGATGGCCAGACGATCGTCAGGCCAGATGGGCGGCGTTTTCCGCCTGATGGCGCTTGGGATGGCTTGCCGAGCCAGATCGTCTGCACAGGCATCGAGTCGGAAAGGGTCCTGGACCTCATCCGTAATACGCTGCTTGCAGCCTGACACGCTTGAGGGCCGGCAGCATCGCGGCCGGCCTTCGGGATATATTGTAATATATTCATTGCGTTGTACGGGTTCTCCGAGGATTTGAATCCGACGCTTCACAAAGTGATTCATGATCATCTCAGCAACTTCAAGTGAGGCGATGGGCGCGGCGTTGACCTTGCCCTTTGCGGGGCCTAGATCAGCAGGATGATCGATGCCGCATTCTCCAATCTTCCGGCGCTTGAGCCGGGCAGCGTCTGGCTCGTCGGCGCCGGTCCCGGCGATCCCGGGCTTTTGACGCTGCTCGCCGCCAAGGGGCTTTCCGAGGCCGACGTCATCGTGCACGACGCTTTGGTCAACGAGGAATGCCTGGCGCTGGCGCGGCCGGAAACGCTTGTGGAATATGCCGGTAAACGCGGCGGCAAGCCTTCGGCGAAGCAGCGCGACATCTCGCTGCGGCTGGTGGAGCTTGCGCGCGCCGGCAAGCGAGTGCTGCGGCTGAAGGGCGGCGATCCCTTCGTCTTCGGTCGCGGCGGCGAAGAGGCGCTGACGCTCGTCGAGCACAACATCCCCTTCCGCATCGTGCCCGGCATCACCGCCGGTATCGGCGGGCTCGCCTATGCCGGCATCCCGGTGACGCATCGCGACATCAACCATGCCGTGACCTTCCTCACCGGCCATGATTCGTCCGGCATCGTGCCCGACAGGATCAACTGGGAGGCGATAGGCCAGGGCTCGCCCGTCATCGTTATGTACATGGCGATGAAGCATATCGCCGAGATCAGCGCCCGGCTGATCGCCGCGGGACGGCTGGCGTCGGAACCCGTCGCCTTCGTCTGCAATGCGGCCACTGGCCGGCAACAGGTGCTGGAAACGACGCTCGGGGAGGCGACCGAGGCCGTCGCTGTCTCCGGGCTGGAGCCGCCGGCGGTGGTCGTCGTCGGTGAGGTGGTCCGGCTCCGAGCTTCGCTCGACTGGCTTGGTGCGCTGGCGGGGCGGCGCCTGCAACCCGATCCATTCCGCCGGTCCGGCAAGGTGCGGGCATGAGCGGCCTCCTGATCGCAGCCCCTTCCTCCGGCGCCGGCAAGACGACGGTGACGCTCGGGCTGCTCCGAGCGCTCCGCCGGCGCGGCATCGCGGTCGCGCCCGGCAAGGCCGGCCCTGACTATATCGATCCCGCCTTCCATGCGGCAGCGAGCGGCACGCTCTGTCTGAATTTCGATCCCTGGGCGATGCGCCCGGAGCTGATCTCGGCCAATGCGGCCCTTCACCGTTCCGGCGACCGCATCCTCGTCATCGAGGCGATGATGGGGCTTTTCGACGGGGCGGCTGACGGAAGGGGGACGGCGGCCGATCTGGCGGCCCAGCTTGGGCTTTCCGTGGTGTTGGTCGTCGATGCCTCGCGCATGTCGCAGTCGGTGGCGGCGCTGGTTACTGGTTTTGCCGGTTTCCGTGCCGATGTGCGGGTTGCTGGTGTCATCCTCAACAAGGTCGGCAGCGACCGGCACGAGGCGATGCTGCGGCAGGCGCTCGAAGCTATCCGTATGCCTGTCATCGCCGTCATCGGCAGCGACAAGGCGCTTTCCCTGCCGGAGCGCCATCTCGGCCTCGTCCAGGCCGGCGAACACGCAACCCTCGACAATTTCATCGACCATGCGGCGGATGCCGTCTCCGAGGAATGTAATTTCGAATTCCTGCTGCGCATCGCCAGGCAGGGGCTCAACCGGCCGTCGGCCGCCAATATCGACCGGTTGCCGCCACTGGGTGCCCGCATCGCCGTGGCGCGCGATGTCGCCTTTGCCTTTTCCTACGAGCATATGCTGCTCGGCTGGCGCCGCCGGGGTGCTGCGATTTCCTTCTTCTCGCCGCTTGCCGACGAGGCGCCGGCTGGTGATGCCGATGCGATCTATCTGCCCGGTGGTTATCCCGAGCTGCATGCCGGGCGGCTGGCAGAGGCGCAGAATTTCCGCGCCGGCATGCTCGATGCGGCAGCGCGCGACATCCGGATCTATGGCGAATGCGGCGGCTACATGGTGCTTGGCGAGGGCTTGATCGATGCAAAGGGGCATCGCCATGAAATGCTCGGCCTGCTGCCCGTCGTCACCACCTATGCCGAGCGAAAGCGCCATCTCGGCTATCGCCGTGTTGTGCCCCTCGACGGCGCCTTCTTTGCTCGGATGATGACGGCCCATGAATTCCACTATTCCAGCGTCGTTTCCGAGGGCGAGGGCAAACGGCTTTTTCAGGTGCAGGATGCGCTCGGAACCGATCTGGGCGCCGCCGGTCTCAGGCGCGACCAGGTGGCAGGCTCCTACATGCATCTGATCGATCTTGCCGGAGCTGCTGCATGAGCGCACCGATCGTCCACGGCGGCGGCATCACCGCCGCTGCCGCTACCTTCGGCGGTAGACCGGAAGATTGGCTCGATCTTTCCACGGGCATCAATCCGTGCCCCGTCGCCCTGCCTGACATTCCGGCAAGGGCCTGGCATCGCCTGCCGGACCGGCATCTCATCGATGAGGCAAGGCGTGCGGCGCGAGATCATTACCGCAGCGGCGAGATCTTGCCGCTGCCGGTGCCAGGCACACAATCGGTGATCCAGCTTCTGCCGCGCCTCGTCGAGGCGGATAGGCTGGTTGGCGGCACGGACAACAGTGTCGCGGTGACGGACAACAGGGTTGCCGTGACGGACAACAGGGTTGCCGTGACGGACGAGCGGATCGCCGTGATATCGCCGACCTATGGCGAGTATGCGCGCGCCTTCGCCTCGGCCGGTTTTGCCGTCGATGCGGTCGACGATATTGCCGCGATCGGAGCCGGACATCGGCTGGCTGTCGTCGTCAATCCGAACAATCCTGATGGGTTGATATGGCCGGCCGAAACGCTGATTGCCCTGCACGACAGGATGAAGGCAGCGGACGGACTTCTCGTCGTCGACGAAGCCTTTGGCGATACCGATCCGGCGCTCAGCCTTGCATCCCGCGCGCCGCAGCTTTCCAATCTGGTGATCTTTCGTTCTTTCGGCAAGTTCTTCGGGCTTGCCGGCCTGCGGCTCGGTTTTGCGATTGCGCGCAGCGATATTCTCGCGCGTTTCGACGACTGGCTCGGCCCCTGGGCGGTCTCCGGCCCGGCTCTTTCGATTGCAGATTCGCTGCTGCGCTCGGACGTTTCTCCGATTCGCGGCCGCATCAATGAACGCTGCGCCGGCCTGCATGGGGTGCTGACGGGCGCCGGGTTGCAGCTTTCAGGAGGCACGGCGCTCTTCACCCTTGTCGCCGATGCGAGAGCCGGCGACATTTACACACATCTCTGCCGCCATCATATTCTCGTCCGCAAGTTCGACTATGCGCCGGAGTGGCTGCGTTTCGGGCTGCCGCCCGATCCGGCGGCAGACAGGCGGCTTGGCGAAGCCCTTCAGAGATTTGAGCGATGACGATCGACGAAAACCTTCTCGTACTGCTTCTGGCGCTGCTGCTCGACCGGATTGCCGGCGATCCGCAATGGCTGTGGTCGCGGATGCCGCATCCCGTTGTCATGTTCGGCGCGGCGATCTCCTATGCCGAGCGGCAGCTCAACCCGGCAAGCCTCACGGGCTCGCAACGCCGAATGAACGGTATTGCCGCCATCCTGGCGCTGCTTCTTTTGGCGGTGGCCGCAGGCTTCGTGTTCAACCGGTTCTTCGCGCTGTTCGGCCTTGTCGGCATCTTGCTGGAGACCGGGCTGGTGGCGATCTTCCTGGCGCAAAAAAGCCTTGCCGATCACGTCGCGGCCGTCGCTGTCGCCTTACGCCACGAAGGGCTTGCCGGCGGGCGAGCCGCCGTTTCCCGCATCGTCGGACGCGATCCCGAGACGCTGGACGAGCCGGCCGTCTGCCGCGCGGCGATCGAAAGCCTTGCCGAGAATTTCTCCGACGGCGTCGTGGCGCCGGCGCTCTGGTATGCCATCTTCGGGCTGCCGGGGCTCTTCGCCTACAAGATGCTGAACACGGCGGATTCGATGATCGGCCATAAGTCTGAAAAATACATCGACTTCGGCTGGGCGGCCGCCCGGCTCGACGATGTCGCCAACTGGCCGGCCGCCCGCCTCTCCATCCTGCTGATTGCCGCCGGCGCCTGGATCCGGCGGGGAACAAGCGCCGGCCGTGAAGCGATCCGCGTGGCCATGCGGGACGGGGCCCTGCACCGCTCGCCGAATTCCGGTCGGCCGGAGGCGGCCATGGCGGGTGCGCTGAACGTCCAGCTCGCCGGGCCGCGCATCTATGGCGGCGTCATCGTGCGTGAACCGATGATCAACGACGCCGGCCGCGACGTGGCGACCTCAGGCGACATCGAGGACGGCGTATCGGTGTTCTACGCCAGCTGCATGGTGCTCGCCGGTGTTACGTTCGGGCTGTTTTTGTGTTTTCTGTAGGGTTGTGCCGTGCATGCCCCAGTGGACAGCTCAAGCTCAAACGTTTATTCCGACCGCCTCATATCTCATCAGACCGGAAGCAGAGCGATGACAGTTCAGGTTGAATTACCGTGCCCGAAGTGCAAGAGCACCAAGATGAAGTTCGAGCGGCCCGAGATCCGGGAGACCGACATCATCAACTGTGCGGCCTGCGGGCATAATCTCGGCACGATGGCCTCGATCCGCGAGAAGATGAACAAGGCCTACCAAGGGCTCAAGAAGCCTTCGGCGGCACGCAAGCTCCAGTGAACAGGTGCCACTATCTTCCAGCGCTAGCTCCCGCTTTGGCTCGTTAAAATTGTGATTACCATTCGGATTAAAGCAATATAACAAGTATTGCCGTAGTCTCTCTTTCGTGAGGGCGCAATTAAGCTGCGCGAGTTCGAAGAGGGCTATGATGAAGACGATTTTGGCGGCTGCGGCCGCAAGTTTATTGCTGCAGTTTTCTCCCATTGCCGCTCGGGCAGCAACGCTGGTCGCCAATATCAGCATCGGTAAGCAGATGATGACCGTTTCCGAGAACGGCTTCGTCAAGTATCGCTGGAAGGTTTCGACCGCGCGCAACGGCTATGTCACGCCGACCGGTTCGTGGAGCGCCAAGTGGCTATCGCGCGATCACCGCTCCAGAAAATACGACAACGCGCCGATGCCCTTTGCCGTCTTCTTCAACGGCGGTTACGCCGTTCACGCCACCTTCGACCTAAAACGCCTGGGTCGGCCGGCCTCGCATGGCTGCGTTCGCCTGCATCCCGACAATGCCGCCCAGTTCTTCTCGCTGGCGCGGCAAGCCGGCCTTGCCAATACCCGCGTCGTGATCACACGTTAATCCCAGATCAGCGCCTGAACCCGAATGCGACAGCTGATTCCTTTTACGCGCTAATCCCAGATCAGCGCCGCTCCCGAAATCGGCAGTTGACCCCAGTTTACGCGCTGATCATCCTCTCCAGCTCATCCATGTCGGGGACGATGATATGCCGGAAGTTCTCGATGCGAATGACGCCGCTCTTGCGCAACCTGGTCATCTGGCGGCTGACGGTTTCGATCGTCAGACCGAGGAAATCGGCGATCTCGGCGCGGGATAGCGGCAGGTCGAAGGCGGTGCTTGTGGCCGTTTGCGGTTCGGCATGGGTGGCGATGAGGTGGAGCAGGCTTGCGACCTTCTCCTCGGCGGTGCGCCGGCCGAGCGTCAGCATCCATTCACGCGCGGCATCCAGCTCCTTCAGCGCCTGATCGTGCAGGCTGCGCTGCAGTTCCGGCGTCTCCGATATCATGCGGTCGAGCAGGCTGCGGGGGAAGACGCAGATTTCGGCATCGGTCGCAGCCTCGGCCGACAGCGTGCTTTCGCGCAGGAAGGGCCTGCCGACGAAATCGGGAGCGAATTGCAGGCCGACGATCTGCTGGCGCCCGTCCGGCATCACCTTGCAGAGCTTCACCACCCCGCTCATGATGTTCGAATAGAAAGAGCTTTCCGACCCTTGTGCGATGATCTCGCAGCCTGCATCGACCTTGCGGCGCAGCGAGTGGCGGCCGAGGTCCTTCAACTGACCGCTCGACAGTACGCCGCAGACGACGCCGTGCCGCGCCTGGCAGGAACGGCAGGCGACGGGGATGCCAACCTCGAGAACCCCACTATGTGCGACGTCCATATCCTGATCCCTTCGAAATCCGCATGTGCCGGGCGTAGCTGCGCATGCCGGGCATGCCCTAGACGATTACGCCGCGATTGCGGGTTCGGCTATCCCGATTTCTTCCAGCGCGGCTTGATGATTATCAATTTCGCCGGGATCGCGATTTGATCCAGATCAAAGTTTGCGTGCCCTGGCTGTTATTGAAAGTGCGGCGTCGAGATGAGGCCGTCCGCGGGTTGATTCGGACGGCTTCTTCGCCCTCGCTGGCGAGACGGGTTCTCTGCAGCGGCATCGCCTCGCGCCTTGGGTGAGGGCAAAGGCCGGCATTCCATTGCTGTTTAGGCAACACCCAGCCGGCAAATTGCCGCGACGCCGGGACGAAAGCATTGGCTTTTGAAATGGATTTGCCTATGAGGGGGTTTAAATCGTCATTTCATGAGGTACAGCGCGTGACCGCTACATTCGATAAAGTTGCCGACATTATTGCAGAAACCAGCGAGATCGACCGCGCGACGATCACGCCGGAGAGCCATACGATCGACGACCTCGGTATCGACAGCCTCGATTTCCTCGACATCGTCTTCGCGATCGACAAGGAATTCGGCATCAAGATCCCGCTCGAAAAGTGGACGCAGGAAGTCAACGAAGGCAAGGTTTCCACCGAAGAATACTTCGTGCTGAAGAACCTCTGCGCCAAGATCGACGAGCTCAAAGCAGCCAAGGCCTGAGCGATATAACAGTCTTTTTTGAACGCCCTGCCGCCCTGAATATGGCGGCTGGGCGATTTTGTTCCTAAGTAGGCGTCACCGGCGGGCGGATCTGGCCTGTCGGGCCGGAGGATCCGAATGCTGCTGGAATATTTCCAGATGATCGACCGCGTGGAAGCGGTGGACCTGAAGAAGGGCACGCTTAAGGCGCGATCCGTCGTGCCGGCGAAGAGCCCTGTCTTCGAGGGTCATTTTCCCGGCATGCCCCTCGTTCCCGGCGTGCTCCTGATCGAGACCATGGCGCAGGCCTCCGGCATGCTGGTGCTTGCCGTCACCAATTTCGCCGCCATGCCCTTCCTGATGACAGTTGACGGCGCCAAGATGCGCACTTTCGTCGAACCGGAAGCCGTGCTCGACATCGAGGCAGTGCTCGAGCATGACGGTTCGGGTTTCGCGGTCACCAAGGCTAAAATCACCAGCGGCGGCAAGAAGGTCTGCGATGCGCAGCTGAAACTCCGCACCATGCCGTTTTCCGAGGTGCCGCTCGGCGATATCGTGAAGAAACGTGCCGGCGAGATAGGGCTTCTCGAAGCGATCGCGGCGCAGGGAGTGATTGGATGAGCAAGGCTGCAAACGACGTCGTCATCTCGGGCATCGGCATCGTCACCTGTCAGGGCGTCGGCAAGGATGCGCATATCGCGCTGCTTTCGGCCACCAGCACGCCGAAGGCGATCGTCGAGACCGAGAAGTTCAAGCCCTATCCGGTGCACCCGCTGCCGGAGATCGACTGGTCGCAGCAGATCGCCAAGCGCGGTGATCAGCGCCAGATGGAGAACTGGCAGCGCATCGGCGTCTTCGCCGCCGGCCTTGCGCTCGATGATGCCGGTTTCAAGGATGATATCGAAGCCTGCGGCACGATGGACATGATCGTGGCGGCCGGCGGCGGCGAGCGCGACATCAATGTCGACACACTAATCGTCGACGAAGCGCTGAAGCGCAATGACCGCGAGCTGCTGCTCAACGAGAAGCTGACGACCGAGCTGAGGCCAACGCTGTTCCTCGCCCAGCTTTCCAATCTGCTCGCCGGGAATATCTCGATCGTGCACAAGGTCACCGGCTCGTCGCGCACCTTCATGGGCGAGGAAGCGGCCGGCATATCCGCCGTCGAGACCGCCTTCTACCGCATCAAATCAGGCGAATCCTCGCATGCGCTTGTTGGAGGCGCCTTCGCGGCCGAACGGCCGGATATGATCCTGCTCACCGAAGCGATCGGCGCCCATGCGCGCGGCGACTGGGTGCCGCTCTGGTCGCGCAAGCCGAGCGACGGCGGCGGCATGATCACCGGTTCGGCAGGCGCCTTCCTGGTGCTCGAATCGCGCAAACACGCCGAAGCCCGCGGCGCCCATATCTATGCGGTCATCGACGCGGTCGAGGGTGACCGTGGCAACCGCAATTCCGGCAATCTCGAAGTCCGGCTGGAGCGGCTTTTGGCACCGGCTGCCGGGCTTGCGGCCGAAAGCACGGCGATCTTTTCCGGATCGACCGGCATGCACGATCTTGCCGCCCGTGAGCGGGCGGTGCTCGAACATCAATTGCCGGACTTTGCGATCCGCGGCTTCGGCGGCGTCACCGGCCATACGATTGAGACGCAGTTTACGCTGGGTCTTGCGCTCGCCGCCCTTGCCGTCGACGGCAAGGCCAAGGTTCCGCCCTTCGATGCCGCCCATGAGGCGCCGATGCGGGCAGGGGCCACCGCCGCCGTCGTGACCACGGTCGGACACCAGCGCGGCGAGGGCGTTGCCGTTCTTTCCGCAGATGCGTGAGGAGTGAGAGATATGACAGCTTCCGCTTATAGAGATCACCTCGGCCGTCCGATCGTGGCGGTTACCGGCATGGGCATCATCACCTCGCTCGGCCAGGGCCTCAGCGACAACTGGGCAGCGCTTTCGTCAGGCACGTCGGGCATCCACGAGATCAACCGCTTCCCGACCGAGGGCCTGTCGACGCGGATCGCCGGCACCGTCGATTTCATCGGCATTCCGGTGCCGAACGCCGTCGAGCGCTCCTATGCCTTTGCGCGCGAGACGACGATCGAGGCGCTGGCCGATGCCGGCCTTTCCGGTGATTTCAACGGTCCGCTATTCCTCGCCGCCCCGCCGATCGAGCCGGAATGGAGCGCGCGCTTCGAGCTTGCCGACCGTTCGCCGGCCTCCGACCATCCGGGTGATGCCTATGAGCGTTTCCTGACGGCGCTGCGCCAGCGTCCGGACCCAGCCTTCCATGAGGCGGCTCTGTTCGGCGCGATTTCCGAGCGCCTTGCCGACCGGTTCGGCACCCGCGGCCTTCCCGTGACGCTGTCGACAGCCTGTGCCTCCGGCGTCACGGCGATCCAGCTTGGCATCGAGGCAATCCGCCAAGGCCGCACGGATCGCGCGCTGACGGTCGCGACCGACGGATCGCTGAGTGCCGAAGCACTGATCCGATTCTCGTTGCTGTCAGCCCTTTCGACGCAGAACGATCCGCCGACCAAGGCTTCCAAGCCATTCAGCAAGGATCGTGACGGCTTCGTCATCGCCGAGGGTGCGGCGACCCTGGTGCTGGAATCGCTGGAATCAGCTGTCGCCCGCGGCGCCAAGGTGCTCGGCATCATGAAAGGCGCCGGCGACAAGGCCGACAGCTTCCACCGCACCCGGTCGTCGCCCGATGGCGGCCCGGCAATCGCGACGATCCGTGCAGCCCTTGCCGATGCCGGCATCGACGAGAGCGGCATCGGCTACATCAATGCGCACGGCACCTCGACGCCGGAGAATGACAAGATGGAGTATGGCGCGATGTCGGCTGTGTTCGGCGAGCGGCTGGTCGGGATTCCGGTTTCGTCGAACAAGTCAATGATCGGCCACACGCTGACGGCGGCGGGCGCCGTCGAGGCGGTGTTCTCGCTGCAGACGATGTTGACCGGAACGCTGCCGCCGACCATCAACTACAACAACCCCGATCCGTCGATCGTTCTCGATGTCGTGCCGAACAAGAAGCGGGAAGCACAGGTTTCAGCCGTGCTTTCCAACTCCTTCGGCTTCGGCGGGCAGAATGCCAGCCTTGTCATGGCGCTCGAACCAGCTTAAGCGGTTCCCGACAAATTTTCGAGACGAGATGACGCCTTCAGGCGAGGGATTTTGCCATGCGCGCTTTGCAACTGATCGACGACCGCAAGCTTGAGATCACCGATCTGCCGGAACCGGATGCTCCAGCCGCTGGCGAGGTGACGCTGCGCGTCAAGGCGGTGGCGCTCAACCATATCGACGTCTGGGGCTGGCGCGGCATGGCATTCGCCAAGCGCAAGATGCCGCTGGTCATCGGTGCGGAAGCCTCCGGCGTGGTGGAATCGATCGGCCCGGGCGTCGCCAACGTGCTGCCGGGCCAGCTCGTCTCCATCTACGGCGCGCGCACCTGCGGCCTCTGCCGCCCCTGCCGCGAAGGCCGCGATAATCTCTGCGAACATGTCTCGGGCGTGCACGGCTTCCATCTCGACGGCTTTGCGCAGGAGAAGGTCAACCTGCCGGCGCGCCTGCTGGTGCCGGCTCCTCCCGGCGTCGACGCGATCGGCGCGGCGCTTGCTCCGGTCACTTTCGGCACGGTCGAGCACATGCTGTTCGACAATGCCAAGCTTGAGCCGGGCGAGACGATCCTCGTCCATGCCGGCGGCTCCGGCATCGGCACGGCGGCAATCCAGCTTGCCAAGAAGATCGGCTGCACCGTCATCACCACGGTCGGCTCGGACGACAAGATCGAGAAGGCCAAGGCGCTCGGCGCCGATCACGTCATCAACTACCGCACCGACCGTTTCGAGGGCGTGGTGCGCAAACTCACCAAGAAGAAGGGCGTTGACGTCGTCTTCGAACATGTCGGCAAGGACACCTGGGCAGGCTCGATGCTCTGCATGAAGCGGGGCGGGCGGCTCGTCACCTGCGGCTCGACCTCGGGTGTTTCCACAGAGATGAACCTGATGATGCTGTTCCAGCAGCAGCTGAAGCTCTTCGGCTCGTTCGGCTGCCGCATGGAGAACATGGCGGATGCGATGCAGAAGATGGGCCGCGGGCTCGTCCATCCGGTCATCGATACCGAGGTCAGCTTCGGCGATATCGATCGGGCACTGGAGCGGATGGAATCGCGCCAGATCTTCGGCAAGATCATCCTGAGGATGGATTGACCGCGTGAAGCAGTTCATCACCCGGATCGTTCTGGCGCTCAGGAATTTCCAGCAATGGCTGGTGGCGCAGATGATGTTCGGCTTTCTGAATTTCCTGAAGCTGTTTCCGGCCGATGGCGCGATCCGCTTCGCCGACAGGATGATGCGCCGCCTCGGCCGGCTGACCAGCCGCCACAGACTGATGCTGACCAATCTGCGCAACGCCTTTCCTGAGAAGAGCGAGGCCGAGATCGAGGAGATCGCGCTCGCCAGTTGGGGCAATATGGGCCGGCTTGCTGCGGAATACGTCTTCCTCGACCAGCTGTTCGACTATGATCCCGAAAAGTCGGAGCCGGGCAGGGTGGAGGTGTCGGGCGTCCCTATCTTCCTCGACCTGCGCGACAATCCGCGCCCCTTCATCGTCTTTACCGGCCATACCGCCAATTTCGAGCTGCTGCCGGTGGCGGGCGCCGCCTTCGGGCTCACGGTAACCGTGCTCTTTCGGCCGCCGAATAATCCCTATGTCGCCAAGAAAGTGTTCGACTTCCGGAGCGCGCGCATGGGCAAGCTGGTGCCCTCGCATGCCGGCTCCTCCTTCGCGCTCGCCCGTCAGCTGGAAGCAGGCCAGGGCGTCGGCGTGCTGGTCGACCAGAAATTCCGCAAGGGGCTGAAGGGCACCTTCTTTGGCCGCGACGTGAAGACCAATCCGCTGCTGCCAAAGCTGGTGCGCCAGTTCAACTGCGAAGTCTATCCGGCGCGTTGCATCCGTCTGCCGGGAAATCGCTACCGGCTGGAAATCGAGCCACGGCTAGCCATGCCGCGCGACGCCAATGGCAATCTCGACCTGCCGGCGGCCGCCCAGCTGCTCAACGACAAGGTGGAAAGCTGGGTGCGGGAATATCCGGAACAGTGGCTCTGGTATCACGACCGCTGGCAGATCAAGCAGACGCTCGCGCCTTAGAGCAGGATGATTAAATAATTAGAGCACGATGTCGCGTGAAAACCGCTCACACTTTCGGCATCATGCTCTAAAAACGTCCACCCTCATTTATCAGCGGTGAAAAGCGGCAGGTGCTCTCGGATTGAAACTGAGGGCACTTCATGTTACCCGTCACCACCAAGACGCGAATAATGTCTACCGGAAGGCGCATTTTTGGGAAATGCAGCCATATGAGGTTTCGGACTCGTCTCTTGGGAAAATGGGAGTGGAGGCGTCTTGCTGGAGCTTTTTCGAGCTTTTTCCTTGCGTTGCGTGCAAATCGAGGAAGCCATACGCCTGGGCGACGACCAGCGCGTCACGGCGCTCGACCGCCATGTCGAGCCGCTGGTCGAGGCAATCCTCGCCTACCGGGCAGTCAATCTGCTCGAAGTTTACATGCAACTGCAGTTTGTGAGCCATCTGATCAGCCAGGATGCCGACGACAGCGCCAGCGTCACGGAGCACACGTCGGTGCTTTCCTACCTGCTCGACCGCTATTTCGGGGCGCATGGGCCGGACTGGCGCGTGCCTTCGCCGCAGGATGTGCGCATCGAGCCGCCGCCGGCCTATGTGCCTGATACCGACAATGGCCAGTTCCTCAACGCGGTAATCCTTGAAAGCCTGCCGGACCGCGTGGCGGTGCTGACAAGGGACTATCGCTACCTCTATTCCAATCCAGCCAACAGCGCCCATCTCAACAGGAAGCCGATGGAGCTCATCGGCCGCCACCTTTCCGAATTCATCGGCGAGGAGCGGTTTGCCGAATGCGCCAAGCATAAGCTCGATGCCTGTTTTGCCGGCGAACAGATCGACTATTCCTACGAGCGCCCGGCCGGCAGCGGCGAATCGCGGCAGGTGCGCTGTCGCATGTCACCGCTGCGCGATGCGGGCGGTACGGTGATTGGCGCCCTGCTCGTCATGGAAGATCTCGATCGCCTGTCGCAGGCTGCCTGATCCCGGTCGGCAGCCTTAGGCAGCCTGACCAACTCGGCCGCCTTGGGTAATCTGGCTAAGCCGCCGCCCAGACGGCGAGCTCGTAACCATCGCGGTCGAGGAAGTGGAAGCGACGGCCGCCGGGAAAATCGGTGATCGGCCGGCAGATCGTGCCACCGGCTCTTTCGACTGAGGTCAGCACTTCTTCCAGATCGCTGGCATAGACGACGACAAGCGGGCCGCCGCCCGGCCGCACGGGTCCGAAATCGGTAAAGCCGCCCTTCAGCCGGCCATCGTCGAATTCGCAATAATTGGGACCGTAATCGGTGAAGCGCCAGCCGAAGGCCGAGCCGTAGAAGGCTTTGGCGGCGGCGATGTCGGCGACGTTGAATTCGACATAGTCGATGCGGCGGTCGTGGTTTTCTGTCTTCTCGGCCATCTATCTCTCCATCAGGGCTTTCAGCATGGCGAGATCCTTCTCGACATGGGCGGCATCGGCGGAAAACTGTGTGTCGGTCATGCCGGGCAGACGCAGCAGCGTGAACATGACCTCGCAACCATCGCCGTTCGGCACGATGCGCAGGGCATTATAAACCCTCAGGCCGGATTCGATGGTCACCGTATGGTCGATCACGCCGAATTCATTGGCAGGAACGAAGCTCACCTTGACGCTGCCGAGAGTGCCGTGGGCGATCCAGTCGGCGCCGTGAGGCTCTAAGCCGGTCGCAAGGCCGGAGGCCCAGAGCGGCATGTTCTCCGGCTTGCCGGCGAAGTCATAGACGTCGCGCCAGTCGCGCTCTATCGACAGGTGGATGATTTTCGCGGGCATTGTCGACATGGCTTGCAGGTCCCTGGCATTTGGTTTCGTCAGAATAACAGACCGGCCAGCAGCGTCTTGAACAAAACGGTCAATCGGCTCTTTGCCGTATACTGAGCTGGTCGAGAATGACGACAGGTGTCAGCGTCGAGAGCTCGCCGACCTCGCGTGTCATGTGGGGCTGGTCGGCAAAGCCCGCTTCGAGCGCAAGGCGGGCAAGCGGCATCGCGCCCGACCTGTGGCAGAGGTCGAGGAAACGCTGGAACCGGCGAATCCGTTCCAGCGTCTTTGCGCCGTAGCCGAAATGGTGGTGGCAGCGGCGGCGCAGCTGCCTCTCACTCATGCCGAGGTGCTCGAGCAGGATGGACGCCGGGCGAGCGTTATCGGCGGCGGCGAAGATCATGGCGGCATCGCGGGCAGGCTCCTCCTCATCGCGCGCGGTCTCTTCGAGCAGGCGGCTAAACAGCGCCCTGGCGGCCGAGGGGTCGGGACAATCCGCAAGCCGCGCTTCGAATTCGGCGGTGTCCTTCCGGCCGATGTCAGCGAGGGGCATCGAGCAGCCGACCAGTGCCGAGAGCGGCGTATTCAGCCAGGGTGCTGCGGCGCCGGGCGCAAAACGTGCGCCGATGACAGTCGCGCCCGGCCGGATGACGGGAAAGGACGCTGTCCTGTCGGGACCGGCGACAACCAGCCGGCCGTCGATCCAGAGGAGATCGCAATAACCGTCAGGCACGATCGCCACCATTGCCGGCAGTCCGTCATGAAGCGCATGCGACCAGAGGCGGCTGAAATGGCGTCGCAGCGCCGGCGGCGGCATAGACTCGCGGTAGCAGCCGGCGCGGGCCGCCAGGAGAGCCGTATCTTTTCGTCTTCCCGATGCCAATGCGATATCTCCCGAGGCACTGATGATAACAAGAGATAGGGCATTGCGGGCGGGGCGCACGAAAAAACTAGGGCTTCCGGAGTAGGCGCCAGCCGGCGGGTTGTCGGACAAGCGGCGATATTGCAAGCTTCATTTCATTGGCTTTTGCGAACCGATTAGACCCTTGCGAGACTTGCCGTTTGACCGAGACAGTGCCACAACACCGGTCCAAATGACACATCGGAGGTTTGTCGTGGAAAAGGCAGAAATCGGACTGATCGGTCTTGCGGTCATGGGCTCCAACCTGGCGCTCAACATCGCGGAGAAAGGCAATAAAATCGCGGTGTTCAACCGCACGCCGGAGAAAACCGACGAATTCTACGAAAGCGCCGGCGATCTGAAGAAGCAGATTATTCCCTGCAAGACGATCGAAGAGTTCGTCGATGCGATCCGGCCGCCGCGTCCGATCATCATCATGATCAAGGCGGGCGAGCCCGTCGACCAGCAGATGGAGCTGCTGCGCCCGCATCTCTCCAAGGGCGACATCATGATCGATGCCGGCAACGCCAATTTTCGCGACACCGTCGCCCGCTTCGATCGGCTGAAGAATACCGATCTGACCTTCATCGGCATGGGTGTTTCCGGCGGCGAAGAAGGTGCGCGCCATGGCCCGTCAATCATGGTCGGCGGCACAGAAGAGTCCTGGAAGCGCGTCGAGAAGGTGCTGACATCGATTGCCGCCCGCTACAATGACGAGCCCTGCGTCGCCTGGCTCGGCAATGACGGCGCCGGCCATTTCGTCAAGACCATCCATAACGGCATCGAATATGCCGACATGCAGATGATCGCCGAAATCTACGGCATCCTGCGCGACGGCCTCGGCAAGAGCGCCTCCGAAATCTCCGGCATCTTCGGCGAATGGAACAAGGGCCGGCTGAACTCCTACCTGATCGAAATCTCCGAGAAGGTGCTTGCGGCCACTGATCCGGTCTCCGGCGGCCCGATGGTCGACATGATTCTCGACAAAGCAGGCCAGAAGGGCACCGGCAAGTGGTCGGCGATCGAGGCGCAGAATATGGGCATTCCGGCAACGGCGATCGAAGCCGCCGTCGCCGCCCGCAGCCTCTCTTCGATGAAGTCGCAGCGCGAAGCCGCCGAAAAGATCTTCGGCACGCAGGCTGTGTCCTTCCCGATCGTTTACGGCCCCGAACTCAACAAGGATCTGGAACTGGCGCTGTTTGCCGCCAAGATCGGCGCCTATGCGCAGGGCTTCGCGGTGATGGCGGAAGCATCGCGCGAGTTCAACTGGTCGCTGCCGATGCCGACGATTGCCAGGATCTGGCGTGCCGGCTGCATCATCCGCTCGCAGTTCCTCGACGAGATCACCTCGGCCTTCACCAAGGCGCCTGATGCTGCCAACCTGATCGTCACGCCTGCCTTCTCCGACATGGTCAAGGAATCGATCCCGGCGCTACGCCGCGTCGTCGGTGCCGCGATTGCCGCCGGCCTGCCGGTTCCGGCGCTGACCTCGGCGCTGACCTATTTCGACGCCTATCGCCAGGGCAGGGGAACGGCAAACCTCATCCAGGCGCAGCGCGACTTCTTCGGCGCCCACGGTTTCGACCGCCTGGACGGCAAGGATTTCCACCACGGCCCCTGGGGCAGCGGTGCGTCGACCTTCTGAGGTCGCTGAGAAGAGATCGAGGAAAAGCCCGGCCGTCGCGCCGGGCTTTTTCGTGGTTGTGCCCTCAAATTCTCCATCTACGATCCGCTGGGGTGGCGCTCCCTGCGCAGGCCCGATCGGATAGTCTGCAAGGCATCCAATTGCGGCGATCGGGCTAGATTGGTTGACCGACGTCGATGCGGTTCCCGTCGGGATCTTCAAACACGAATGCCCGCAATCCGTAGTCCTTGTCCTGAAGGCTTTTGATGATTCTTAACCCGTATTGCCGGCAAACCGTGTGCAGGGCATCGACATCGTCCACCATCAGGTGCGCAACATTGAAGTCCGCAGCCTTGTGGCTCGGCTGCAAGGTGAGATGCAGCTCCCCGCGATCACGCTTCAGGATCATGAAGCCGACAGGATTTCCGTTCTCGAATATTTTCTGGAAGCCGAGGACATTGGCATAAAAATCGTAGGCTTTGGTCATGTCCTTGACTGGCAGCATGGCGGCAATTCGTCCGAAACGAACACCGTGATCGGCGATATCATTCATCGCAGAACCTCTGATTGCGAAGACGCTCACACCCTTCGGACGGTGCCGGCAGAGATTTCACGCTTCGATGTTTCGATCAGCAGGACGGTGCCCACGCCTCTCAGTCTATAGCCTCGGAAAATCCTCTGCGGAAGAGGGGCAACGGATTCCCGCGAGATTCGCGTGGGTCTACGACACTTCGTTTCAATAGGATAAGACGTTATTTATACGCGACAACGCGCCCGAGGAATTGACCGTGATGCTGATCCGATACGAAACGCCGGAGGATTTCGACGCGATCCATGATCTGACCTCGACCGCCTTCAAGCCGATGCCTTACAGCGACGGGACGGAAGCGGAGATTGTTCGAAGACTTCGTGAAAACGGTGATCTGACAATATCGCTGGTCGCAGAACTGGACGGCGAGATCATGGGGCATGTCGCGTTTTCACCGGTGGCGATCGACGGCGCGCATGATGGCTGGTTCGGGCTGGGGCCGATATCGGTCAAACCGGAGAGACAACGGCAAGGCATTGGTAAGGCGATGATTGCAAGAGGTCTCGAACTGCTGAACGAGATGGGTGCCAGCGGATGCGCGTTGATCGGCAATCCCGACATCTATAGCCGTGTCGGTTTCAGCAGCGACGGGCAACTGAAGTATCTCGACCTCGATACGCGGCTCGTGCAGCGGATTGTTTTTCGCGGATCCCCGCCAAGCGGGACGTTGCAATTCGCCCCGGCATTTGAAAGCTAGGATATTCCGTTCAACGGCCGAAACTTCAAAACCAAGCTGACAGAGAAGGCGGCGACATGTCCGAAACGGGCGCGATGACCATCCGAACCGAGCGTCTCAGGCTCCGCATGCCAGATATCGACGATTTCGCCGCCTATGCGCAGTTGATGGCGTCGCCGCGATCGCTCGGAATGGGCGGCCCGTTCGATCTGCGCGCGGCGTGGGGGATGTTTTGTCACGACGTCGCTCTCTGGCAGCTTTTCGGCCACGGAGCGCTGACGATGGAGCTCAGCGAAACTGGCGAATGCGTCGGTCAGGTAGGGATCAATCACGGGCCGCTCTTTCCAGAGAAGGAGCTCGGCTGGTTCGTCTATGCGGAATATGAGCGCAAGGGCTATGCTACCGAAGCGGCCTTGGCGCTGCGCGACTGGGCCTTTGCGACACTCAAGCTGCCATCGCTTGTCAGCTATATCGCTCCCGGCAATGCCGCATCCGTTGCGGTTGCGGAACGGCTGGGAGCGCGTCTCGATCCCGCAGCACCCCGAACCGATCCCGCCGATCTCGTTTACCGGCACCTCCCTTCCTGAAATGCGGAAGTGGTCTTGGGAACTGCATTGGTTGCGGACGTCTCAGTCCCTACATGTTGATCTGTTAGGATGTCGGGCTCCGCAAGAGATGGGGATATCGGATGACAGGCGCGAAGCGGGAACACTGGGACGAGGTCTACCGCACGAAAGCTGCCGACAGCGTCAGCTGGTATCAGCCGACGCCCGGGCCTTCCTTGCGAGCGCTTGACGAGCTGCAACTGCCGGTCACGGCCTCGCTGATCGATGTGGGCGGCGGCGCATCGAACCTTGTCGACCGTCTTATTGAGCGCGGGTGGTCCGACCTCACCGTCGTCGACATCGCCGCGCCGGCGCTCGAGGTCGCCAAGGCGCGGCTGCGGGATGAAGCCGGCCGGATCGCCTGGGTGGTTGCTGACGTCACTTCATGGCAACCCGACCGGCATTACGATGTGTGGCACGACCGCGCCGTCTTTCACTTCCTCACCGAGCCCGAGCAGCGGCTGGCCTATCGGCATGCGCTCGAAACCGGCACGGCGCCGGACAGCGCCGTGATCATCGCCACCTTCGCGCCGGACGGGCCGGAACGGTGCAGCGGCCTGCCGGTCCAGCGCTACGACGCGGTAGCGCTTGCGAGTGAATTCTCGTCCACCTTCGCGCTTCAGCGCGACTGGCGCGAGGAGCACACGACACCCGCTGGTGGCCGGCAGTCGTTCCAGTGGTGCGTCTTTCGCAGGCGCTGAGCCCTCGGAGAGGGCGGCCGAGAGGCACGACCCTGATGATCGCGTCTACTGCTGCCTCGTTTCCCGAGAGAGGCAGTCGAGGATGAAATCCGCCCGGTCTGCGACCGCGATTTTCGGCAGTATGATGATGTCGTAGCCGAGCGTCGGATAGATCGCGGCCAACCGGTCATATTCGTCGACAGCCTCGTCGAAGCCATGGAGCCGCTCGGGATCGGTCGTGTAGATTTCGGGCCATGGCGGGGTCAGAAAAACCGTCTGGTGATAGCGGTGGGCTACGCTCAATTTTTCCAGGATAGGTTCTCCGGTGAGGTGCTGAAGCGCTGCCGCCGCATCGACCAGCCCGCGATCGAAAAACATCCAGCCGGTCTGCTCACACGCCGCTGCATGGTCGGCGATCGCCATCTCGATCGCGCGGCGCGCAAAGGCCACCATGTCGACCCAGGGCAGGGCTGCGCCGTCGTCTTCAAGTTCTTGCTTGACGATGCGCCGGCCGGGCTCTTCGACGACGGCATGACCGCGGGCAACAAGCTCCTGAAGCAGCGTCGATTTTCCGCCGCCGGAACATCCCGACATCAAGACCAACCTGTTCATGTTAGCTCCCGCCCAGGCGGGCCCGGCGGGCGCGCGCCAGGCCGTGATCCACCAGACGGTCGATGATTTCGGCGTAACCGACGCCGCTTGCCGCCATCGCTTTGGAATACATGCTGATATTGGTGAAGCCTGGGATGGTGTTGATTTCATTGACCAGGAACTGCATGTCATCAGTCAGGAAGAAGTCGATGCGGGCCATGCCGTCGCAACCGACGGCCCGGAAGGCTCTCGCTGCCACGTCGCGCATCGCGGCCTCGACCTCCTCAGGCAACTCGGCCGGCACTTTCAGCGCCGCACCTTTCTCGTCGATATATTTGGCATCGTAGCTGTAGAAGCCGTGGCTTTCCGCTGGCACGATCTCGCCCGGCCGGGAGACGAAGAGTTCTCCTGCCGTATCCTCCAGCACGCTGAATTCGATCTCACGGCCGCGCACGAATTCTTCGGCGAGCAGCGTGCGATCATGGCGGAAGGCCTCAGTAAGGGCGGGCGCGAATTCCTGGCTGGCATGGACCTTGGCGACACCGACCGACGATCCCTGCCGCGCCGGCTTGATGAAGAGCGGCAGGCCGAGTTCACCTTCGAGGACTGCCAGCGAAGGGGCAGCACCCTCACGGATCGTTACCGCACGCGCTACCGGCAGGCCCGCCGCCCTCAGCAGGCGCTTGGCGATGTGCTTGTCGAGTGCTGCGGCGGAGCCGAGGATGCCGCAGCCGGCGAGCGGAACGCGGGCCACCTCCGCCACGCCTTGCACTGAGCCGTCTTCGCCGTGGGGTCCGTGCAGCACGGGAAACAGGATGTCGATCCTTGCCAGTTCATGCGGCGCGCCGTGGGCCGGGATCGCCAGCATCCGGCCCCGTCCGCCCGGCACGAGGCAGATTTCCGCACCCGATGAAGGTGTCGCCAATACGCCGTCCTCGAAACTGCTCAGCAGCCATTGTCCCGCGCGGGTGATGAAGATGGGGACGGCATCGTATTTTTCGGGCTTGAGCGCCCCCATGACATTGGTTGCCGAGAGCACGGAAACCTCATGCTCGGCCGAGCGTCCGCCGAAGAGCACGGCAATGCGCAGCCTGTGTGGGGAAGGGGTCATGAAAGCCTCCGAAACGATCTGGTGTTGAAAAGGTCAGGCGTCGACCGATATGCCGCGATTGGCGAAGAAGCGGTCGAAGACGGCAAGCGGCAGCGTCACATCGGCCTGGCTCGCCGCGTCGTGGCCGGACGGGTTGTGGAATCGGATTGCCCCCTGCGAGGCCGCCGTCACCAGCACCAGATGCCCGCCCTTCGACGGCGGCTCGCGCTCCGGCCAGCGGATGCCCGAGTTCACCGAGGCGATGAAGAACCGGCGCTTCGACAGAAGCTCGGGAATGGCTGATGTCTCGACGCCGGTCATCGTCTCCGCGCTAAGTGCGAAACGGTCGGTGGCGAAGCGGACGAAGGGCGCGTAGATCAGCCCTTTGATCGAGGCATCGATTTCGTTGACGACATAACCGCCATAGGCGGTGCAGGCGCGGGCAAGCTCGAGTGTCGGATGGATCTCGCCGCGTGCGGCAAGAATCATCTTCAGGCAGGCCATGCCGCAGACATTGACTGCCCAGCGCGCATATTCCTCGATCGTTGCGGCCCCCGATTGATGCCAGAGCGGGTCGCCGAGCAGGGCCTGTTGTCCCTCGGCAAGCACCGGCAACGTCATGCCGGGTGTTTCCCATTGGCTGAAATAGGGCACGCCGCTTTGCTGCATCCTGTCGATATCCCCCTGGTTCGTCTCATGAGATGGCCGGCAATCTTGGCTTTTTTCGAACCGATGCCCGCTTGCGAATCCAAGGCTAAGGTGCAGCTTTCTTCAGGTCCACTTAATTAAAGTAAGTATATAGGTTAGAAATTATGGCCAAATGATCGGCCGGGGAAACAGGCCGGATTTCTTCCGATTGCGCACACTTCGCGAGCTTTCGCGCCGCGAGACGATGGCGGCGGTCGCCGACGCACTGGGTATTTTCTCATCGGCCGTTTCTCAGCAGATCGCCCAACTGGAGGACGAAGTGGGAATCCCGCTCGTCGAGCGGCGCGGGCGAGGGGTGATGCTGACACCGGCCGGCCAGAGGCTCGTCCTGCATGCCGACCGGATATTCGCCGTCGTCGAGGAAGCCAAAACCGATATTGCCGAGCTGCAGAACATCGTCGCCGGCGACTTGAGGATCGCCACCCAACCCTCCGCGGCGTCCTCCTTCATTCCCGCTGCGATGCGCCAGCTCGCCATCGACCATCCGCATCTCAACATCGTCATGACGACGATGGGACCTGCCGAAGGCGTGGCCGCGCTCCGGGCCTGGCAGGCCGACATCGTCGTTGCCGACGACATATCCTTCGATCCGCATACGCTGGAGGGCACGGCCGACACGTTGTTCCTCTGCCGCGACCCAGCTCTTCGTGCTGCTGCCCGCTGGCCACAGGTTGGAGAGCGAGCCCGTCATCGAACTTGCCCAGCTGAGGGATGAACATTGGGCGCTCGACGTCGCCTCCCGCGCCTATTCCATGACCATCCGCAAGGCTTGCCGCGACATTGGTTTCGAGCCCGTCATCAATGGCTTCAGCGACAGTTTCGAAGTCGTGTTCGCGCTTGTCGAAGCCGGATGCTCGATTTCGGTGATGCCCGGACTGGCGCTTCGAGATTTTCGCGAAGGCCTGACCGTCAAGCCGCTGGCGCCAGCCGCCTACCGCGGCATCCATGCGATTAGCCGGCGCGGCGAGGTGCGCAACCCGAAGGTCGCGGCGGTGCTCGATCAACTGGTAAAGAGCGCGCCGCGGGATTTGAACAGATCCTGATTTTCGCGCGAATGCACTCTTGGCAGAAGCGATCATATCGGGCACTCTTGGTTGATGGTTATGGCAACTCAAGCAGCAGACGTTCGCGCACGCGACGCACGACTTACCACCACGGCCTCCTGATCGGAGCCGGGTTAACACGTCGTTTGCTTTCTCCTTATTTGCCTTGAGTCACCGTCCATGGACACCAGATCGTTTCCAAAGCCACATCGCGCTTTTTTCGTCCGGAGCGTCGCGCGGACGTTCTGCGTCGCAACTCCGCACGCGTTTCGACTTAGCCGCGGCTGCCGGACGTCACCGGAGCACCGGCAGCCGTAGCTGCTCCTGAACCAAAGAACGCCTCCACTTTTCAGGACACGCCGCCGCCAGAGCCGGTCGGCGCCAGGAGTGATGCATGCCTTATGATCCCAGGACGATCGAACCGAAGTGGCAGTCCTATTGGGCCGATCACCATATTTTTCGCGCGGAAATCGATCCCGCCAGGCCGAAATTCTACGCGCTCGACATGTTTCCGTATCCTTCGGGCGCGGGCCTGCATGTTGGCCATCCCCTTGGCTACACTGCCACTGATATAATGTGCCGCTACAAACGCATGCGCGGCTTCAACGTCCTGCATCCGATGGGATGGGACAGTTTCGGCCTGCCGGCGGAGCGCCACGCCATGCGGACCGGTGTGCATCCCGATGTCACGACGAAGCGCAATATCGAGACGTTTCGCGGACAGGTGCAAAGGTTGGGTTTCTCCTATGACTGGAGCCGCGAGTTCGCCACCACCGATCCTGCCTACTTGCGCTGGACACAGTGGATATTCCTGAAGCTGTTCGAGAAGGGCCTCGCCTATCAAGCCGAGGTCGCAGTCAACTGGTGCCCGGCACAGAACGCCGTGCTCGCCGACGAGGAGGTCAAGGACGGGTGTTACGTCGAGACCGGCGATCCCGTCATCCGCCGCAGGATGCGCCAGTGGATGCTGCGCATCACGGCTTATGCTGACCGACTGCTGGAGGGACTGGATGGCCTCGATTGGCCCGAAAGCCTGAAAACCATGCAGCGCAACTGGATCGGGCGTTCTGAAGGGGCCGAAATCCGTTTTTCGCTCGAGCATGGCACGGAGGGCATTACCGTCTTCACGACGCGCCCCGAAACCCTATTCGGAGCAAGCTATATCGTGCTCCCACCGGAGCATCCCGCTGTCGCCACCACCGTCACGCCCGAAGCAAGAGAGGCGGTTGCCGCCTATATTGCCGAGGCCGAGGCATTGGAGGAAACGACGCGTACCGATGCTGGACGCGAGAAGACCGGCGTCTTCACCGGCGCCTATGCCGTCAATCCCGCAACCGGCGCCCGGCTACCGATCTGGGTGGCCGATTACGTCCTGGCGGGCTACGGCACCGGCGCCTTGATGGCGGTGCCGGCCCATGACGCGCGGGACTACACCTTTGCCTGCGCGCACGGCCTGCCGATCATTCGCGTGATCGACAGTGCGGACGACACCGAAAAGGCGGCCTTTGAGGGCGAGGGGAGGATGGTTAATTCCGACTTCCTGAATGGTCTGGCCGCGCCGGAGGCCAGGAAAGCCATGATTGCTTGGCTGCAGGCGAGTGGCGCAGGCTGGCCTAAAGTCACCTATCGCCTACGCGATTGGCTGTTTTCCCGCCAGCGCTACTGGGGCGAGCCGATACCGGTGCTGCATCTGGCGGATGGCTCGGTGATGCCGCTGCCCGAGGAATGCCTGCCGCTGCTGCCGCCTGAGCTGGACGACTACGCCCCGACGCCGGACGGCGAACCGCCGCTTGCCCGTGCGCATGCCTGGGTCGAAACGATCGTGCCGGCCACCGAGATTCCGGCACGGCGGGAGACTAACACGATGCCGCAATGGGCGGGCTCCTGCTGGTATTTTCTCAGATTCCTCGATCCCGGCAACGCCCGCGAGCCCGTCGGGCGCGAGGCCGAGCGCTATTGGATGCCGGTTGATCTCTACGTCGGCGGTGCCGAGCATGCGGTCCTGCATCTGCTCTATGCCCGCTTCTGGCACAAGGTTCTCTACGATATCAGGGTCGTTTCGACGGAAGAGCCGTTCCAGCGTCTGTTCAACCAGGGCATGATCCTTGCTCATTCCTACCGCGATGCGGCGGGCCGGTATTACGCGCCGTCTTCCGTCGTCGAAGAGCAGGGCAGATGGTTCGCTGGGCCGGTCGAAGTGCAGCGCGCCGTCGAGAAGATGTCGAAGTCGCGGTTGAACGTCGTCAATCCCGACGATGTCGTCGATCAGTTCGGGGCCGACGCCTTGCGGTTGTACGAAATGTTCATGGGGCCTCTGGATGCGGCAAAACCCTGGCAGACCGCTGGCGTGATCGGTGTGCGCCGGTTTCTAGAGCGCGCCTGGCGTATTGTTTGCGACGAGAGCGACGGACTCTCCTCAGCGGTGCAGGAGGCGGCCCCGAGCCCGCAGCTTCTGTGCTTGCGCCACCAGACGGTGAAGACCGTGACGGCGGATATCGACGCAATGCGGTTCAACACCGCGGTTTCCCGGCTGATGGAACTGGCCAATGCACTGACGGTAGAAGCCGCGCGTCCGCGCGAAGTGGTGGAGACATTCGTGTTGCTACTGGCACCCTTTGCGCCTCACATCGCGGAGGAGTTATGGAGCAAGCTTGGTCACCGGGAAACACTGACATGGGTTTCCTGGCCGACCTTCGACCCTGCGATGATCGATATGGAAACCCGCAAATATGTGGTGCAGATCAACGGCAAGGTTCGCCACCGCTTCGAAGCTGCAGCCGACCTCGGCGAGGCGCTGCTGGCGGCGGCGCGATCGGAACCCGCTGTCATGGCCTTGCTCGACGGCAGAATGGTGGTCAAGGAAGTTCTGGTCCCGGGGCGACTGGTGAATTTCGTCGTCGCAGACCTGTGATGATCCAAAGCTGATCGTCGGATTTGAGCCCGACGGTCCGTTCCCTCAACCGACCGCCTACCTGCCGCTCTCCGGCCAAGTCGGCTGGCTGACGCTCTGCAGCAGTTCCGGTTCGACGCCGTCGATGCGGGCGATGACGGCTTTGGCCATTTCGCGGCCGGCTTGGCGCACGTCTTCCTGGGCGGTGATGATCTCGGGGCGGATCCAGTTCAGGATCGGTACCGATTGCTTGGAGACCATGTCGAGATCGCGGCCGAGCGCCTTGCCGGCGGCTTCGATGCCGGCATTGACGGCGATTGCCGCGCTACCGGCCGAACAGACGATGCCGTCGGGGGCGTTGGCCGAGCGCATCATCACCTCGACGATGTCGCGGATGTCGGCGAGCGGGGCGTCGGTGTTGACGCGCAGCGGCACTTCCTCGGCGCCGTAATCATGCAGGCCGGTCTGGAAGCCGATGCGGATATGGGCGTAGTAGGTGAGCTTGCTCGGCGGCTGCAGCAAGGCAATGCGGCGCCGGCCGCGCTTGACGAGCTTTTCCACCGCCTGATGCGCGAAGGCCTCGTTGTCGAAATCGTGGAACGGGTGCGTGAGACCCGCATCGGTGCGCCCATGCGTGGCGAAGGGCATGCCGCGCTCGCTCAGCAGCCGCACGCGCGGATCATCCGGCTCGATGCGGGAGATGATGACGCCGTCCGCCGAGCCGGTATCAAGGATATAGCGCACCGGCAGCATCGGGTCCTTGCTGTGGGAATGCGGCGTGATGACGATATGATAAGGCGTGCCGGATAGCACCTCGGAGATGCCGAAGACCATCTGGCTCGAGAAGCCCATGATCTCCTCGTCGATGCTGAGAACGAGGGCAATGACGTTGGTCTTGCCGGTGCGCAGGCGCACACCTGCTCTGTTGGGCTGGTAGCCGAGCTGGCGGGCGACCATGCGCACCCGCTCCTTGGTTTCCGCTCCGATATCCGGCGCATCCTTCAGCGCGCGCGACACCGTCGTCACGCCAAGGCCGGTCATGTAGGCGATCGTCTTCAACGTCGGGCGCTCGCGCGCTGCCGGCGTCGATGCCGTGTTCTCGAAATTTCCCTTGTTTTCCATCCCTTTAGGCCTGCCTCGCGCGAATTGGTGTCGCTTATAGAGGCTTTTTCCAGCGTCGTAAGCCCGCCGCCTGCCAAAATCGCGCCTCCCTGAGGAATGCAATCTGTAACGATACAGTAGAAATGTCGAGTGCTTTTTGTTGTGTGCGTTGCAACATTGTACGCATAGGTTGAATCGGCAATTCGTGCTCTGTTTTTTTGCGATTGCGAAGAGGCTGAATCGCGCGGCTCAATTTATCGAGTAAAATTATTATGTTTATTCAAGTAGATAAATTGAAAACGCATGTGCGAGAATGGCCGACTGTATTTCGCTTCAGGGGATGCGGCGCTTCCGATGGAAACAGGCAGAAGTAGCATTTCCCGTTATCGCGGAAAAATTTGCCTGCGGGCAGTTGCGTGGAGAAATCGATTGATCTAAGTTTTTCCGGCAACGTTTCAGTGAGGGAGGAGAACTCATGAAAATCCGTATAATGGCGGCCGTGCTTGCCGCTTCGGTCGCGCTTCCGTTCGGCGCCGCCAACGCCACCGATCTCGAAGTCACGCACTGGTGGACTTCGGGCGGCGAATCCGCTGCCGTCGCCGAGCTGGCAAAGGCATTCGACGCCACCGGCAACCACTGGGTCGACGGTGCTATCGCCGGTTCCGGCGGCACTGCACGTCCGATCATGATCAGCCGCATCACCGGCGGCGATCCGATGGGCGCCACCCAGTTCAACCATGGCCGCCAGGCCGAGGAACTCGTCCAGGCCGGCCTGATGCGCGACCTGACCGATGTGGCGACCGCCGAGCACTGGAAGGATATCATTCGTCCGTCGAGCCTGCTCGATTCCTGCACCATCGACGGCAAGATCTACTGCGCTCCCGTCAACATCCACTCCTGGCAGTGGCTGTGGCTTTCGAACGCCGCCTTCAAGAAGGCCGGCGTCGAGGTTCCGAAGAACTGGGATGAATTCGTCGCTGCGGCTCCGGCACTCGAAAAGGCCGGCATCATTCCGCTCGCCGTCGGCGGTCAGCCGTGGCAGGCGACAGGCGCCTTCGACGTGCTGATGGTTGCGGTTGCCGGCAAGGATACCTTCAACAAGGTCTTCAAGGACAAGGACGCGGAAGTTGCCGCCGGGCCCGAAATCGCCAAGGTGTTCAAGGCGGCCGACGACGCTCGGCGCATGGCCAAAGGCAGCAACGTCCAGGATTGGAACCAGGCCACCAACCTTGTCATCACAGGCAAGGCCGGCGGCCAGATCATGGGCGACTGGGCGCAGGGTGAGTTCGCGCTCGCCGGTCAGAAGGCCGGTACCGACTATACCTGCCTGCCGGGCCTCGGCGTGAACGAGATCATCTCGACTGGCGGCGACGCCTTCTACTTCCCGCTGCTGAAGGACGAAGAAAAGTCCAAGGCGCAGGCCGTGCTTGCCAAGACCCTGCTCGATCCCAAGACCCAGGTTGCCTTTAACCTGAAGAAGGGTTCGCTGCCGGTTCGCGGCGACGTCGATCTCGCTGCCGCCAACGATTGCATGAAGAAGGGTCTCGACATCCTGGCCAAGGGCAACGTGATCCAAGGCACCGACCAGCTGCTTTCGGCCGACAGCCAGAAGCAGAAGGAAGACCTTTTCTCCGAATTCTTCGCCAATCCGTCGATGACGCCGGAAGACGCTCAGAAGCGTTTCGCCGGGATCATCGCTTCAGCTGACTGATCAGCAGATTCGCTGCCCTTGCGGTCCGGCTCCCATTCGGGGCCGGATCGTCCGGACGGTCGGTGTCCGGCGGGCGGCGCGTCTCTCTGGTATCTTCAGCAGGTTTCAGAGGTGGAGACGACAGGCGGCGCCTTGCCGATCTGTCACTGGTCGCAGCTGCGATTTGAGGAGAAGTATTCATGACGGGTCAAGCGCGAGCAGGCCGGCCAAATAAGTTACTGCGCAATCTGAATGCCAAGATTGCGTCCATTCCGATGATCCTGACGGCGCTGGTGATCTTTGTCGGCGGCACGTTTTGGACGGTCTTTTATTCATTCACTAATTCCAAGCTCCTTCCGCGGTTGAGCTTTGTCGGCTTCGATCAGTACCAGCGCCTTTGGGCGGCACCCCGCTGGGTGACGGCGATCGAGAATCTGGCTGTCTACGGCATCCTCTCGCTGATTTTCAGCCTGGTCATCGGTTTCATGCTCGCGGCACTGATGGACCAGAAGATCCGTTTCGAAAACACTTTCCGCACCATCTTTCTTTATCCCTTCGCGCTGTCCTTCATCGTGACGGGCCTCGTCTGGCAATGGGTTCTGAACCCCGATTTCGGCATTCAGGCGGTAGTGCGCTCGATGGGGTGGACAAGTTTCACCTTCAATCCGCTCTATACGCCTGAAATCGTCATCTACGGCATTCTGATCGCGGCGCTGTGGCAGGGAACGGGCCTCGTCATGTGCCTGATGCTTGCCGGCCTGCGTGGGATCGACGAGGACATCTGGAAAGCGGCGCGCGTGGACGGCATTCCGATGTGGAGGACCTATCTCTTCATCGTGATCCCGATGATGCGGCCGGTCTTTATCACGACGATCGTGATCATCGCCTCCGGCATCGTCAAGGTCTACGACCTCGTGGTCGCGCAGACATCGGGCGGACCGGGCATCTCCTCGGAAGTGCCGGCGAAATATGTCTACGATTACATGTTCCAGGCGCAGAACCTGGGGCAGGGCTTTGCTGCCTCGACCATGATGCTCGTCACAGTCGCGATCATTATCGTTCCGTGGGCCTATCTGGAATTCGGCGGAGGGCGCAAGCGTGGCTGATGTAGGAACTCTCAACACCACCGCGGCCGGCATCGACGCCGTCGCGCCTAAACTCGCCGAAGGCCCCAGCGGCCCCAGGCCGCGCCCGGCGGTGTCGGCGCGCAACATCATGCTCTACGGCACGCTTATCATTGCAGCGCTCTACTATCTGTTGCCGCTCTACGTGATGGTGGTGACGTCGCTGAAGGGTATGCCCGAGATCCGGCTCGGCAACATCTTTTCGCCGCCGGTAGAGATCACCTTCGAGCCCTGGGTGAAAGCCTGGGCGCAGGCTTGTACCGGGCTCAACTGCGATGGCCTGTCGCGCGGTTTCTGGAATTCGGTGCGCATCACGGTGCCATCGGTCATCATCTCGATCGCGATCGCCTCGGTGAACGGCTACGCGCTGGCGAACTGGCGCTTCAGAGGATCTGAGCTTTTCTTCTCGATCCTGATCATCGGCGCATTCATTCCCTATCAGGTGATGATCTATCCGATCGTCATCATCCTGCGCGAAATCGGCATCTACGGCACGCTGACCGGCCTCGTGATCGTGCATTCGATCTTCGGCATGCCGATCCTGACGCTGCTCTTCCGCAATTATTTCGTGTCGCTGCCGGAGGAACTGTTCAAGGCGGCGCGTGTCGACGGGGCGGGCTTCTGGCAGATCTTCCTGCGCATCATGCTGCCGATGTCGCTGCCGATCTTCGTAGTCGCGATGATCCTGCAGGTGACCGGCATCTGGAACGACTTCCTGTTCGGCGTGGTCTTCACCCGGCCGGATACCTATCCGATGACCGTGCAGCTCAACAACATCGTCAATTCCGT
>Ga0102590_1000554_pt1 | contig 80113 bp, 82 predicted proteins | sample AraplaMF_Col_mMF_FD_76859 | JGI IMG/M metagenome (GOLD analysis project Ga0102590, IMG submission 76859) | Arabidopsis root microbial communities from the University of North Carolina, USA - plate scrape MF_Col_mMF | ecosystem: Host-associated > Plants > Roots > Endosphere | place: USA... | reverse complement strand
TCGCGCACGATGGCCTGGGCCAGCACGGTCGCGGTGGTGGTGCCGTCGCCGGCGAGGTCGTTGGTCTTGGAGGCGACCTCACGCACCATCTGGGCGCCCATGTTCTCGAACTTGTCCTCGAGCTCGATCTCCTTGGCGACGGTGACGCCGTCCTTGGTGATGCGGGGCGCGCCGAAGCTCTTCTCGATGACGACGTTGCGGCCCTTCGGGCCGAGCGTCACCTTGACGGCGTTGGCGAGAATGTCGACGCCGCGCAGCATGCGATCACGCGCGTCTCCGGAAAACTTGACGTCCTTGGCAGTCATTTCTGCAGTCCCTCGTGTTTCGTAATGTATATGCCGCGCTCTCTCCGTCATTGCCGGGGTCGACCCGCCTGCGCGGCCGAAGCCGCTTCGGCGTGGCGTAGGCCCGGCAATCCATCTTCACTCAAAGAATGATGGATGCCCGGGGCAGGGCCCGGGCATGACGACGAAACATTCAGCGGCCGTTCAGGCGGATGGCCTTAGGCCAGAACGCCCATGATGTCCGACTCCTTCATGATCAGGAGATCTTCGTTGTCGATCTTGACCTCGGTGCCCGACCACTTGCCGAACAGCACGCGGTCGCCGACCTTGAGGTCGATCGGGGTCAGCTTGCCGGCCTCGTCGCGGCCACCGGGGCCGACGGCGACGACTTCGCCCTGGGACGGCTTTTCCTTGGCGGTGTCCGGAATGATGATGCCGCCCTTGGTCTTTTCCTCGGCGTCGATACGTTTGACCACGACACGGTCATGCAGCGGACGAAATTTGGATTTAGCCATGACGTTTCCCTTTGGAGGCTCGCTTCGGAAGGTGTGGAAGTGGGTGGGGCGGCGCTTCCGTCCAACCCCTCTCCCGAGGATCGAACGGCGCGCTTAGCAATCGGGCTTTCCGAGTGCTAATAGTGGGCCCGGAAATATGGCTTGGCCGCGATCCTGTCAAGCAAAGGTGGTTAAGCGATTGGTGAGGCGGATATAGGATGGTGGCATTGGAAACTTGTTCGGGGCTAAGGCGTATCAAAGGACGTCATTGCTCCGGCAGCTTTTTTGCGCTTGGCTGCGGGAGGGGTGCGGCCATGGTTTTGTCCGGGGGAATGCCATGATCAGTTCAGCTCACGCGCGCACGGTTGCCAATCTGGCGGCTGCCTCTTGTCTGGCGCTGCTGCTGGGCGCCTGCGGCGGCGGCATGAGCCTGCCGTCGTTCTCGTCGTCCTCGCCGCCGCCCGATGCCGAGCCGGGCGTCGCTCCGGAAATGCCTGCGACCATTCGCGCCGACGAGATCGTCGGCCGTTGGGGTCTGGCCTCGTTCCAGAACCCGGCCGACCGCGCCCGCACCGAGGCTGCCGCCCGGGCCCAGTGCAAGAACCCTTACGTCATCACCGCCGGCTCCTCCGGCGGCGTGATCATGCATCTGGCCGACCAGGCGACACCCCAGGAGCTGCGGCTGAAGGGCTCGCCCAGCGGCAAGAATTACATCGGACCGGCAGGTCCCACCCCCGGCGAGCAGGACCGCGAAATCGTCTCCTTCGACGGCCGCGTCCTGATCACCCGTTTCATCGACAAGGACGCCGCCACCCGCTACGGCAATATGGTCTACGTCCGCTGCGCGCCAAGGGCGTGAGGCGACGGTGCGACTTTCCTTCTCCCGCAAGGGGGGGAGAAGGAAGCGAGCTCGGGCGTTCTCTAAAAACGAAAAACGCCGGCTCTCGCCGGCGTTTTGTTTTTCTGTCTGTCGCGTCCGTTCAGTCGAACAGCGCGTCGATGTCGTCCTGCGAGGCGTGGCCGACGTCGCCGGCGAGCTTGGGGCCGTTGAGAAGCTTGTCGTCCTCGCTGCGATTGTCGACCTGCGGAACGACGTGGGCCTTGATCGCGTCGACGCCGCCCCAGATGTCCATCATCGAGTTGATGTGCTGCTCGATGAACTTCATCGTGGTCATGACCTTGCTGATGCGCTGGCCGGTCAGGTCCTGGAAGTTGCAGGCCTCGAAGATCGAGATGACGCGTTCCTGGATGTCGTCGGCGAGCCGCTTCTGCTGGTCGACCGAGTCCACCTTGGACATTGCGCTGGCGGCCTGGTCGATCGATTCCGCGGCTTCGAGGATCTGTTGGGTCGCCTGCTCGGTGCCGCCGACCACCGCGCCGAGCTCGCCATTGACCTTGGCCATTTCGCCGCCGTCGAAGCTCTTGCCGTGCAGTGTCGCGATCTCGCGCTTGGTGCGGTCGATGGCGTCGTGGATGAGGTCGAGCTCGACCTTCAGCTTTTCGCACTGTTCGATCTGGGCCCGATAAGTTTCGAGCATCGTACGGGCCTCGGCGAGCTCGTGGGCGGTGGAGGCGTCGATCGCCGCCATGGCTGCGCTGCCGGACAACGGCGCAGGCACGCTGCCCTTCGCCATCTGTGCACGGATCGCGCGCAGCTCCGCCATGATCTCGCTGTGCATCGGGATTGCCTCTTCAGTTACGTCAAAATTCGGCATCTCGCCGCCACCAGCGATATCCTCGACGCGAAAACGTTTGCGGTGAACAGCCATCAGGATACTCCCCCCACCTCACTCACGCGTCTTTGTAGGCAGAAGCGATTTAACACGAAGTTCACAGCAGGAACTGTTGTGCGGCGTCGCGCGACGGCATGAAAACCGGCGATTAACCATGGCCGCGCCGCGTTCATCGAAAATAAACGCTGATCGCCAAATTGCCCCTCGGTTGACGACGTGGTGAATCCAAACGCCCGATACGTTTACCAAACGCAACGGCTTTTGCTTTTTATTGACCACGTCGAGGGGCGCGGACCAGCCATCAGCTCTCCACGGCGCGTGTGATCTAGACGAAACAGTACAGAGTACGTCGATGTTCAAGAAAATGTCTGTTGCGCTGCTCGGCGGCGCTTGCACCTTCATTGCCGGCGCAAACAATGCCAGCGCCTTCGACAATTCGGTGCCGAACGATCCGCCCGCGGTGCTCTACCAGCCGCGAGTGCCGCCGGCGCCGGTCCGCGTCGCCTCCAATGCCAACATGGGCGGCGGCTTCATCGAGTTCCTGTTCGGCGACGGTCCCGGCCGCGGTCCGGCTTACGCGCCGGAGCAGCCCGTGTATCAGCAGCAGCCGGCTTATTACGATCAGCGCCGCCTGCCGCCGATGGGCGAGCCGCAGATGCAGGGTGGATATCAGCAAGGCACGCTCCAGCAGGAGGCGGCCGACCCCCGGCAGCGTCAGTTCGATCCGAGGTTCGAGAAACAATCTGTTGACTATAGCGGCAAGGAAAGTGCCGGCACGATCGTGGTCGATACGCCGAACAAGTTCCTCTATCTCGTCGAAGGCAACGGCAAGGCGATGCGCTACGGCATCGGCGTCGGACGTCCCGGCTTCACCTGGTCCGGCGTAAAGTCGATCACGGCCAAGCGCGAATGGCCGGACTGGACGCCGCCGGCGGAAATGATCGCGCGCCGCCCCGATCTGCCCCGGCACATGGAAGGCGGCCCGGAAAATCCGCTCGGTGCCCGCGCGATGTATCTGGGCTCGACGCTCTACCGCATCCACGGCTCCAACGAGCCCTGGACCATCGGCACCAACGTCTCCTCCGGTTGCATCCGCATGCGCAACGAGGACGTCATCGACCTCTACGGCCGCGTCAATGTCGGCACCAAGGTCGTCGTGATGTGATTCGTCTTTACCCTCTCCCCTTGTGGGAGAGGGTGGCTTCGCCGTAGGCGAAGCCGGGTGAGGGGTATCTATCCGCGAGTCCCACTCTCACGATTTGAGTTCGTGGATAGATACCCTTCATCCGGCGCTTCGCGCCACCTTCTCCCACAAGGGGAGAAGGAAGAATTCAGCGCAGAACGATGCAAATAGAACGGCCGCCTCAAGGGCGGCCGTTCTCGTTTGCAAAGGTTCGGACTGGCCTTACGCGTAATCGCTGTCGCCATCGTCGCCGCCGAAATCGCTGTCGTCGGCCATGTCCATATTGCCGGCGTCACGATTGTCGTCGTAGTTCTGATCGTTGTTGTTTCGATCGTCGTTCGAGGCCTGGTCGAAGAAGCCCTGGCGGGAATCGCGGTTCGAGCCGATGTCGTTGAGGCCGGCATCGCGCGCGAGCGATCCGCCGGACTGGTCGCTGCCGCCCCAGGGGCTTCCACCAGCGCTGCGATCGCCGAGGGCATTGCTGTCGCCAAAACCCTGCTGGTGCGATCCACCCATCATGCCGCGAATGCTGGAGAGCAACAGCGAGCCGCCGACGACGCCGGCTGCGGCTGCCGCCGCCGTGCCAAGGAACGAGCCGCCGCCACCACCGGCCGGCGGGGCACCATAGCCCTGGCCCGGACCTTGACCATAGGCCTGTCCGTAAGGCGGCGGTGCGCCGTAGCCCGGCTGACCCTGCGGCATCGCCTGGCCGGTGTTCCAAACCGGCCGCTGCTCGCGCGGCGGCACGTTCGGAACCGAGCCGCGCGGCGGGCTTCCGCCAAACAGCGTGTCACGCATCGTATCGAGGAAGCCGCCGGAGGACTGCGCCTGCTCGGGCGCATGGGCCGCTTCGAGCTCCTGGATGCGGTTATGAGCACGCTTCAGCGCTTCGTCCTGCAACAGCGTGGTCTGCACCAGCGCGTAGACGGCGCCGGGGGCTTTGCGTAGCCCGTCGGAGATCGCAGCGATCGCGTCGGGATCGCGCGGTGCGTTTTCCAGTTTCGAAAGCCGGTCGAACAGGTCGTCGACGAGCTGGCGTTCCTGCGGCGTCATGATCAATCTCCCTTGCGCAAACAAGCGCGAGGCAGATGTAGGGTTCCATTGTGGCCCCAACAGTGCCGGCTGGATTAAATTTCGGTATGCGACAAGCTGCCCTGCGGCTTGGTTTCCGCCGGTTTCACTCCAGCGTGACGCGGCTGTCCGCGAGCAGGCGCGCGAAGGCCTCGCCCGACAGATAGGCGTGCTCGCGCTCGCGCACGTCGGTCATCGGGTCGAGCCCGGCCAGGACCTCATCGGCGAAGCCGGGATGGCACATCACGAGGCCGCCATCGGGGAGGCCTTCCAGAAAGTGCCGCATCAGCGCGTCGAAATCGGTTGCGCGCGTGAAGTCATAGGCGCCGGCAAAGCCGGGATTGAAGCTGAGACCGGCGCTGCCGGCGCGGCGGCGGAATTGCGTGCTGAGCACATCGAGCACCAGGGCCTTGGGGGAGGCCAGCCGCTGCCTCAGCGGCAGGCCGCGGCCGCCCTGGCGCACCCAGGCATTCGGCGCGCCCTCGACGACGGCATCGACAAAGCCGTCGCGCACCTGCGGATAGAGCTGCACATGCTGATGGCCGTCGACGAAATCAGGCAGGCGCCCGAACGCCTCCGCGAAGGCGGCGAGCTGCGCCTTGACCTCGTTGCGAAAGAATTCGCGGTCGAGCCGCCGCAAAACGCCGGCACGCAGCAGTTTCGGAAACGGCATGAACATGTCGCCGTCGAGCGGTCGGAAATGCATGGTCAGCGGCCGGAACGGCGCCGACAGCGTCACGTGCAACCCGATCGCGCAGCGCGGGCTTTGCTTGACCGATGCCTGCAGCGCCTCGACCTCGCTGCGCGCGATCGCCGGGCCCACCGTCATCACCGAGGTGGCGTTGAGGCGGCCGCGTTCGATCAGGTCGCGGATGGCGCGGTTGACGCCCGGGCTGATGCCGTAATCGTCGGCGCAGAGCCAGATCCGCCGCAGGTCCGCGGCCTCGCTCATTCGGCCGCCGTCCGCTTCGCGGCGTCGTCAGCCTTGTCGGCTTCGAAGTGCTTTTCACTGTGCTCGGCGACGAAATAGATCGGGCGCGCCTTCAGCTCCGAGAGGATCTTGCCGATATATTCGCCGACGATGCCGATCATGATGAGCTGCACGCCGCCGATCGTCATCAGGCCGATCACCAGCGAGGGATAGCCGGGCACCTGCTTGCCGGTCGTGAGCACCTCCCAGAGGATCGAAAGGCCGAACAGGAAAGCGCCCGCTGCGAGAATGACGCCGAGCAGGCTGGCGAAGCGCAAGGGGGCGACCGAAAACGAGGTCAGGCCCTCGATCGACAGGCCGAGCAGGCTTGCGGCGTTGAAGGTGGTGACGCCATGGGTGCGCGCCGAAGGCTCATAGTCGACGCGGATCTGGCGGAAGCCGATCCAGCTGGCGAGGCCCTTGAAGAACCGGTTGCGCTCCGGCAATTGCCTGAGCGCGGTGACCGCGCGCGGCGAGAGCAGGCGGAAGTCGCCGGCGTCCTCGGGAATCTTCTGGCGTGCGCCCCAATTGATCAGCGCGTAGAAGCCGCGCACGGCGACGCGGCGCAGGAAGCCCTCGTTGTCGCGATGCGCCTTGGCGGTGTAGACGACGTCATAGCCGTCATCGATCCAGTGCCGCACCAGCTGTTCGATCAGGGCCGGCGGATGCTGGCCGTCGCCGTCCATGAACATGACGGCGCCGAGCCGGGCATGGTCGAGGCCGGCCATCAGCGCCGCCTCCTTGCCGAAATTGCGCGACAGCGAGACCACCTGGACGCCCAGTGAATCGGCTGGCAATGAACGCGCGATCGAGAGCGTCGCGTCCTTGCTGCCGTCGTCGACATAGACGACCTCGCAAGCGAGCCGATAGCGCTCCCGCAAGGTCTTTGCGAGATCGCAGATGCGCATGTGCAGGGCGGCGAGGCCCGCCGCCTCGTTGTAGACGGGGACGACGATCGACAGTCCCTTCGCCGCGGCGGTGGCTGCGGTGGTCGTCATGCCGGAAACGTCAGAGCCCAGCGTCATCGGTCAAGTCCCAGAGGCGTTCAAAGTCATCTCAACAGCATATGGTAGCTGCCGTTTGCTGTCGCAAAGCTGAACGGAAAAGCCGAGCGGACCTGGGCTCACTGCCGCAGGAACGCCTCGAGCTTGGCGAACAGCGGGTTCTCGCGGTCGAACACGTAGTCGAGCGAAACCACCGAGACGGTCTCGGCGCCATGCTCGCGCAGGAAGCTCGCCAGCGCATAGAGCTGCCCCGGCGGGCAGTGCAACGTCAGCATGCCTGACGAGGTCGGTCCGCCGAATGGGGCCTCGACGCCGTACCGGCTGTGGGCTTCGCCGAGCAGGGTGGCGTCGCATTGCCGGAAGCGGGTGCGGACCTCGCGGTACTTGTTGGCTCGCGCCCTTGCTGCGATGTGATCGAGGATGATGCGCGCGGTCTCGCGCGCCTGCGGCGACCAGTCGGCCTCTTTCGAGGCGACCAGATTGGCCTGGCTACGCAGGATCACACCGTCGTCGAGCACCCGCAGGCCGTTGGCGGCGAGCGTCGCGCCGGTCGTCGTGATGTCGACGATCAATTCGGCGCTGCCGGCTGCAGGCGCGCCTTCGGTCGCGCCGGCGCTTTCGACGATGCGGTAATCGGTGATGCCGTGGCTCTGGAAGAACGCGCGGGTGAGATTGACGAACTTGGTCGCGACCCGCATCCGCATGTGATGCTGCTCGCGGAAGCCGGTGGTGACGTCGTCGAGGTCGGCCATGGTGCGGACGTCGATCCAGGCCTGCGGCACGGCGACCACGACGTCGGCATAGCCGAAGCCGAGGCCGTCGATCAACGACACGCGCTTGTCGGCGTCGGCGATGTTCTCGCGCACCAGGTCCTCGCCGGTGACGCCGAGATGCGCGAAGCCGCGCGACAGTTGCGAGGCGATCTCGCTCGCCGAGAGATAGGCGACCTCGACATTGTCGAGGCCCGCGATGGTGCCGCGATAGTCGCGGGCACCGCCGGCCTTCGACAGCTTGAGCCCGGCGCGGGCGAAGAAGGCTTCGGTGTTCTCCTGCAGGCGGCCCTTGGAGGGAACGGCCAGAACGAATGGCGCGCTCATGACTTAAGCTCCCACCTTGCGGCCGATCTTCGTCAGCGCATCCACCCAGACCGAGAAGCCGACCGCGGGGATCGGCGTGGCTGAACCGAGCTGGGTCATCAGCCCGTCATAGCGCCCGCCGGCAACCAGCGGCTCGGTGCCGTCGCCCCGGTGATGCAGCTCGAATTCGAAGCCGGTGTAATAGTCGAGGCCGCGCCCGAACGCGGTCGAGAAGCGCGTCTGCTTCACGTCGATGCCGCGCGCGGCCATGAAGCCGACCCGGCTCTCGAACTGGTCGATGGCCGCGGCAAGGTCGAGCTTGGCATCGATGGTGAGCGCGCGCAGCGCGGCGATGGAATCGTCTGGATTGCCTGAGATCGACAGGAAGCGCTTGAGCACGGTGATCGCCTCGCGCGACAGTGCGCCGCCCTTCAGCGTCGATTGCTCGAGGAAGCGATCGGCGATCTCGGCCGTGGTGCGGCCGCCGACATTGGTGGTACCGGCGATCGACATCAGATCCGTGACGAAGGCGAGCGCCGCCTTGCGATCGGAGCCGGCGAGGGCGGCGAGCACGCCCTGATATTCGCTTGGGCTCGCGGTGGTCGCGGCCGCCAGCCGCTCCAGATCCTGCTCCAGGCTGATCTTGCGGTTGAAATCCTTGACCAGGCGCCGGCGCCAGACCGGATAGAGGTCGAGCGCGTCGAGCAGCGCGTTGAACAGCGCCACGTCGCCGGTGCGGATCTCGACGTCGCGGACGCCAAAGGCCGCGGTCGCCTCCAGTGCCAGTGCCAGCGTCTCGGCGTCGGCCGCGGCGCGGTCCTGGCGGCCGAACGATTCGATGCCGGCCTGCAGGAATTCGCTGGCCTGGCCGCTGCGGTAGCGAAACACCGGGCCCAGATAGCTGAACCCGGCCGGCTGGCCGGCGCGGTCGGAGGCGAGGTAGTCGCGGGCCACGGGAATGGTCAGGTCCGGGCGCAGGCACAGCTCCTCGCCGGACAGATCCGTCGTCAGGTACAGACTCTTGCGGATGTCTTCGCCGGAAAGGTCCAGGAACGGCTCGGCCGGCTGCAGGATCGCGGGCTCCGCCCTGAGGTAGCCCGCCTGCGCGAACGACAACAGCAGCGTATCCGCCCAGGCGGCGGAGCCGGCAGCATTTGAGGTGGCAGTCGCGGTCATAACGGGGGTCCATCGTCCCGGAGGAACCGGGCAGGCAAGGGGAAGCACAGAATTGCGCAGCCCTTAGCATGGCCGATCCGCGGTTTCGACCTCCAAAGGATCAATCGCTTAACGAGGTTTGGCGCGAAGGCGGCCGGTCAGTCGGGTCAGAAACGGAGAAGTGCTGCCATTCTTGGTAGGTAATAAAATACCTCTTCTGTGTCGGCTGTTGACGAGAGCAGCAGCCTTACTCGGTGGGGGCAACGAAGTCCCTGATCGGCTCCGGGGCCGATGCGTCGGCTGCGACGAAGGCCGGCCCTGCCACAGCGAATTCGGTGTCCTCCGCGAGCTGCTCCACCAGGTTGAGGATCTTCTGCCTTCGGCCGGGGTCGGTGAGACGGAGAAATGCCCTGATGAGCCGCAGCTCTTCATATCCTGTTGTATCCAGCGCGCCGCCGTCGTTGACCGCCTTGCCTTCCATCGCTCTCGTCACCTCGAGTGGCCGTCATCGCCTTCGCGAACGCATCAGCGAGCGACGTCGCGGTGCGGCCGAATGCCTGAAGCCACAATGATAAATTGAGAACCGACGGCAAGTCGCCGCATACTCAATTTGGGTATGGCGGATGATCCGCTCGCCGTAGCCATCGTTTACAAGATGGATGTTGGTTTTCGATTCATGCGCAATGCTTCAGATATTATCCGGACGGTCTCGCGACATACGCTGGCCTACATGCTGTTCTCGATGAGCGAGCTGTTCCGGCACTACGAGGAATTCGATCCACTGGACCTTCTGATCGTTCATGCGGTTCTGAACGCGAACGTCATCCACGTGATGAACGACCCGGTGTTGGACGAGAAGTTCTCAAGCATTCACGCGGTCGAGCCGGATGTGATCAAGCAGGGCGTCTCGCGTGCGGCACTCTCACGTTTTCTCAGCCTGCCGCTCGAAACCGTGCGCCGCCGCGTGACGGGATTGAAGAGGCGCAAGATTCTCGAAGAAACCAAGGCCGGACTGATCGTGACCGAGCAGAACGCATTCAGGTTTGGAAATAACCACGAGCTGCAGAACACCAACATGCTGCTGCTGAAGAAGCTGCTTCGAGATCTCAAGCGTGCCGGCATCAACGGGCCGGACGATCTGCGCGCCTCCAAGGGGGCCGTGAACGTGAGGAAGGCCAGGTAATCAGCAGCATATGGATCAGGGCCATCTCGATATCGCGCGCGACGGAGCGCCAAAGGAGGCGACGGACCGCTTGATGTCCTTCCAGAGTCTCAAGCCGTCGTCCGCCCTCGAGCTCAAGGCCTACGACATCGACCATTTCGGCGAGACGGAGACGTATGCCGGCGCATCCAGCATGCCCTTGTCTGCCGGAGCGATGCCAATCATGCGCGCCCGGCTCAGCTTGCCGAGCATGACCCTGTCGCTGGTGAAAACCTTTCCGCGGATCATTCGCGGCTATCACCTGACGAATGCTGCCGCCGCCGTCGTGGTGCCGATGGATCACGTGACCTCGGCTCGTATCAACGGGCAATCGATGGGCCGCTCCATCGTCATGCTGCGAGGGGCCTCTGATTGCCTGGTCCACGAGCCGGAGGGCCGGTTGATAGCCATCGTGTATTTCACTCCGCCCCCTCGTGAGCCATGGACGCAACTGGATCGCGGCTATCATCTGGTGAACCCGGCGTCGGACGCGCTCGCGGCGTTACGCCGTCTGGTCTCTGTCACGCTGGAAATTGCAGCGCACGACCCGGACTTCCTGAACGAGCAAGCCTCGTTGAGGGCCGTCGAGCAATCTCTGCTCAGCACGATGGATGCTGCGTTGCGCACGGGCACGAAGGACGAGGCCGTGTCGTCCACGATGCAGAGCTATAGGCGCATCGTCGCGGACATGGAAAGATTGATTCAGCAGGATCTGACGATCTGGCATAAGACGCCTGAGCTCGCGGCCCAGGTCGGTGTGTCCGTTCGCACGCTCCAGAGCGCGACGCAGGCCATTTGCGGCCTCAGTCCGCATCGCTATAGCCGGATTCTGCGGCTCTGGTCGGTCCGCAAGCAGCTGCGCCTCGGTGCGGGCCGGCGCAGCGTAAAAGCCTGCGCGATTGCGCACGGTTTCTGGCATCTGGGCGGGTTCGCGGCGAGTTACAAGGCGGCCTTCGGAGAGCTGCCGTCGGAGACCTTGCTGGGCAGGACTCGGAAAACGATCTAGCCCCTCCGATCGCCCCAATCGCCCAGCACCGCTTGGACCAGAGCCAGCGCGGCCACCGCCGCGGTGTCGGCCCGCATGATTCGGGGACCGAGCGCGAGGCGCAGGATGTCCGGCTGCCGCAGCAGCAGGGCCCGCTCTTCCTCGGCAAAGCCGCCTTCGGGGCCGATCAGGACGTCGATACCTTGTCCGGCCCTGCGGGCGTCTTGCAGGGCGTGAATGGGGTCTTGGACCTCGGCCGCCTCATCGCAGAAGATCAGCAGGCGGTCGGCCGGGCGCTGGCTGAGGAAGCGCTCCAGGGCGACCGGTTCGGCGACGGTGGCAATGCCCAGAATACCGCACTGCTCGGCGGCCTCGACGACATTGGCGCGCATCCGTTCGGTATTGACCCGCGAGGCCTGGGTGAACCGGGTCAGCACCGGCTGCAGACTGGCGGCGCCCATCTCGACGGCTTTCTGGACCATATAGTCGAGCCGGGCGTGCTTCAGCGGGGCGAAGACGTAAGCGAGGTCGGCAAGCCGGTCCTGCGGCCGGGTCTGCTGGAGGATGACGAGGCCGTCCGGCCGCTTGCGGCCCTCAATAGCGGCCTGCCACTCGCCGTCGCGGCCGTTGAACGCCAGAACCTCGGCCCCGGCGGCAAGCCGCAGCACGTTGCCGAGATAATTGCTCTGGTCGCGGTCAAGCGGGACCCTGGCGTCCTGGGCCAAGGGGGTGTCGACGAACAGGCGGGGAGCGCGAAAATCGTGGGACGGCATGCTTCAAAAGTCCAATTTGGCGCCGTTATTAACCGAAAGCAGCCATTTCGGGGTAAATATTGCCAAGTCGCTGCGTCGGCGCGCCGCGCTCTTGCCCTATTCGGTGGGTTGTTAAGGGCCGGCGGGAATCGTAAAATCGCGAGCACGCTGGTTGCGCTTCAATTGGAAGACGCTGGACCCCGTCAGCTCCTGCCGGAGAGATTTTCTTGATGATCCGTCATTTGGTGGTTCCGATCACTGCCGCCATGGTCACCATGGGTGCCGCCGGTGCTTATGCGCAAAGCGCGTTCCCGGCGCCTCTGCCCGGTCAGGCCGCGACCAGCGCCCCCGCGGCCAGCTCTCCCTTTCCGCCCGTGAATGGTGCGGCACCGACCGCCTCCGTGGGCACGGCGCCGCAATCGTCCTTTCCCGTGAACGGCGCCGCCCCGATCGGTGGCGCTGGTGCCTTCAGCGCGGCGCCGCCGACCCAGGCCGGTCCCGGCGAGGACTGCATGAAGGCGTTCATGCCCCTGCGCGAAGAGGCCGAGAAGCGCGGCAAGCTGATCAAGGCCGCGAGCGACCGTCACGCGCCGCCTGACGAGGCCTGCAAGCTGATCCGCAATTTCAGCCAGGCCGAGTCGAAGATGATCAAGTATATCGACACGCACGCCGCCAAATGCGGAATCCCGCCGCAGGTCGGCGCGCAGATGAAGGACGGCCACAAGAACACCGAGGCCATGGCGACCAAGGTCTGCAACGTCGCGACGCAGATGCAGCAGCAGCAGGCGCGCCCCGCAGGCCCGTCGCTGAGCGAGGTGCTGGGCTCGGGCTCGGCGCCTGAGGCCAATGCTGGCAAGAAGGGCGGCAGCACCTTCGACACGCTCAACGGCAACGTCCTCACCCGATGAGCGACGCATCCGCCCGCGTTGCCGATTCCACCGGCAACTGGGTTGATACGCGCGCGCCGCAATGGGCGCGGCCTTATTTGCGCCTGTCCCGCTTCGATCGTCCGATCGGCTCCTGGCTGCTGCTGATGCCCTGCTGGTGGTCGGCAGCGCTCGCGAGCGGCATGGCGCATGACGTCCGCGGCCTGCCGCTCACCATCGTCCTGTTCTTCATCGGCGCTTTCGCGATGCGCGGGGCGGGCTGCGCCTGGAACGACATCACCGATCGCGATCTCGACGACAAGGTCGAGCGCACCCGCTCGCGGCCGCTGCCCGCGGGGCACATCAGCGTGAAGCAGGCGCTGGCCTTCCTGGTCGCTCTGGCGCTGGTCGGGTGCGTCGTGCTGCTGCAGTTCAACCGCTTTGCCGTCATGACCGGCATCGCCTCACTCCTGGTTGTCGCCATCTATCCCTTCATGAAGCGCGTCACCTGGTGGCCGCAGGTCTTTCTCGGGCTCGCCTTCTCCTGGGGTGCGCTGATGGGCTTCGCCGTCACCTTCGGACGCATCGACGTCACCGCACTGGTGCTCTATGCCGGTTCGATCGCCTGGGTGATCGGCTATGACACGATCTACGCGCATCAGGACGCCGAGGACGACGCGCTGATCGGTGTCAAATCCACCGCACGCCTGTTCGGCGCCCATACGCATCAGGCGCTGATCCTGTTCTATGGCGTCGCGGTGATGTTGATCGGCGTCGCGCTGGCCTCCGCCGATGCGCGCTGGCCGGCCTGGCTCGGGCTTGCCGCCTTTGCCGCGCATCTGGCGTGGCAGATCGCGCGCCTGCGGATCGACGATCCCGAGCTGTGCCTGCGCCTGTTCAAGTCGAACAAGCATGCGGGCTTGCTGCTGTTTGCGGGATTGCTCGCGGACGCGGCGATGCGGGCACAGCTCTCGTAGGATGCGTAGGGCGGATTAGCGAAGCGTAATCCGCCAACTTCTGTCCGAGTAGAACGCAAAGAGGCGGGTTACGCCTACGGCTAACCCGCCCTACGGCAATTGCGACTGCCGCTCAATTCCGCGCGATGATCTCGCGCTCTTCGCGATGAACGGTGAGCTCGCGCGCCATCGCGACGCGGCGGCGCATCAGGAATTTCGGACGGCGGGCGCGGATCGCATTGGCGCGGCGCCGGCGGGCTGCGGGCTTGCGCGCGCCTTCGTCGAGTTGCGGCAGCGCGAAGAGCTCGCTCCAGACCGCCCAGGCTTCCGCGAGTTCCTCGCTGTCGGCGCCGACCAGCAGCGGCACGGAGAGCGAGGGATCGCGATGCACGAGGACGAGAGCTTGCGCCTCGTCATTGCCGCGCAGCGCGACACCGGTGAAGTCGCTGACGCGGACGTTGATCGCCATCTGCATGCCGCGGACGGCACGGCGCAGCACGACACGTTCGCGATGAAGCTCGATCTGCCGGACATGTCCGTCGGCGCGCGGATCGTGCGCATCGAAGCGGACCGGAAGGGAAAGTGGGTCGAGCCGCAGAGAGCGGCTCGACCCGGCGGGAGCGACCCCGCATGTTGCTGTTTGACGCCTCACGGCTTTCGTTCTCCCCGCCGGGATTATGTTCCCGGTCGATGCGAGGACCTTAGCGCGGCCGTTTCCGAAACCGCTTAAAAAGGCTGGTTAATCCATCCTCACTGCTGCTCATGATTGACAAGAGCTTGGCGCGCATGATTGACGAGACGTTGCGCGCAACCGACGAATCTGAGCTTTTGGCAGGCTGAAAATGCTTGAAGTCCGCGCCATTAGGGCACATCTGTGGGTTCCGGTCCCGGACCCCGCCCCAACAGGATTTCGTTCGTGAACTCTTCACCAAGCTCGACGTCTTCGACCCAAAAATCATCTGGGGCCAATCGCGACCTGTTCGACCAATCCGCGCTGTCGGATCTGGCGCAGCGGCTGGTCGAGGCGGCCAGGCGCGCCGGCGCCGATGCGGCCGATGCGGTCGCAGTGCGCGGCGTCTCGCAAGGCGTCGAGGTGCGCGACGGACGCGTCGAGGAATCCGAGCGCTCCGAGGGCGACGATGTCGGCCTGCGCGTGCTGGTCGGCCAGCGCCAGGCGGTGGTCTCGACCAACGACGTCAGCGGCGATGCCGTCACCAAGCTCGCCGAACGCGCGGTCGCGATGGCGCGCGTCGCGCCCGACGACAAATATGTCGGGCTTGCCGATCCCGCGCTGCTCGCGCGCGACTTCCCCGATCTCGACCTGCTCGATCCCGACGTGCCCGCAACTAGCGAGCTGGAGCGCCGTGCGCTCGAAGCCGAGGCTGCGGCCCTCGCCGTGAAGGGCGTCACCAAATCCGGCGGCGCCTCGGCGTCCGCGGGCATGGGCGGCATGGTGCTGGTCACCTCGACCGGCTTCCACGGCTCCTACCTGCGCTCCAGCCAGGGCATCTCGGCCACCGCCATCTCCGGCGAAGGCACCGGCATGGAGCGCGATTACGACTTCACCTCGGCGCCGCATGGCGCGGACCTGTTGTCGCCGCAGATCGTCGGCCGCTCCGCCGGCGAGCGCACCGTGGCGCGCTCCAATCCGCGCAAGGTCGAGACATGCAAGGTGCCCGTGGTGTTCGATCCGCGCGTTGCCGGCTCGCTGGTCGGCCATGTCGTCGGCGCCATCAACGGCGCCTCGATCGCGCGCAAGACCAGCTTCCTCAAGGACAAGCTCGGCCAGCAGTTGTTCGCCAAGAACATCCGCATCATCGACGATCCCCTGCGCAAGCGCGGCCTGCGCTCGCAGACCTTCGACGCCGAGGGCGTCGCGGTGAAGAAGATCGCGCTGATCGACGAGGGCGTGCTGACGACCTGGCTACTCGACTGCGCCACCGCGCGCGAGCTCGGCCTTGCCACCACCGGCCACGCCCATCGCGGCGTGTCGTCCTCGCCGTCGCCGGGCCCTTACAATCTGCATCTCGAGCCCGGCACGCCGACGCCCGCCGAGCTGATCTCCGACATCAAGCAAGGCTTTTACGTCACCGACCTGATTGGCTCGGGTGTCAACGGCGTCACCGGCGATTACAGCCGCGGCGCTTCCGGCTTCTGGATCGAGAACGGCGAGATCACCTATCCCGTCAGCGAGGTGACGATCGCCGGCCATCTGTTCGAGATCTTCAAGTCGATGCAGCCGGCGAACAATCTCGAGTTCCGCTATGGCATCAATGCGCCGACGGTGCGCATCGAGGGCTTGACGCTTGGCGGACGCTGACGCGAACGAGACGATCCTGACGCGCGACGCGGCGCTGCTGCAGGACATCGTGCGGGAAGCGGGCGCACTGGCGCAGTCGATGTTCCGGACCGAGCTGAAGACGTGGACGAAGGGTGCCTCTTCGCCGGTGTCGGAAGCCGACATCGCCGTCAACGATCTGCTCGAAACGCGCCTGCGCGGCGCGACGCCGGATTATGGCTGGCTCTCGGAGGAAAGCGCCGACGACGCGACCCGGCTGTCGCGGCGGCTGACCTGGATCGTCGATCCCATCGACGGCACGCGCAATTACCTCGGCGGCCACCACGACTGGTGCGTCAGCGTCGCGCTGGTCGAGGATGCCGCACCGGTGCTGGCCGCGGTATTCGCGCCGACGACCAATGAGTTCTTCTTCGCCGCACGCGGCCGGGGTACCACGCTCAACGGCGCTTCCGTGCAGGCCTCGCCCGGATCCGCGCTCGACTTCTCCCGGGTCGCCGGCCCGAAACCGCTGGTGGAGCGGCTCAACGGCTCCGGCCGTGACATCAAGCTGCATCCGCGAATCGGCTCGCTTGCGCTGCGCCTGTGCCGGGTCGCCCACGGCGCGCTGGATGCGGCTTTTGCGGGCGGCAACAGCCATGATTGGGACCTTGCGGCGGCCGATTTGATCGTGCAGGAAGCCGATGGTAGGATGAGCGACCTCTCCGGAGAACCCATCCTCTATAACCGCCGGGAAGTGGCGCACGGGGTGCTGGTGGCAGCGGGGCGCGATCGTCATGCGGGCATTGTCGCGCATTTTCGAAATCGCCCCTAGGGCCTAAGGCGCTTTTCGTCGTGCTTCTCGAACAACTGCTTTGCCGGGCAGCCCGTTAGGAACAGAACTCATGCCAGATAGTGCCCCGCAACAACTGCTTCACCTCGTGATCGGCGGCGAACTCGTCGATCTCACGCAAAACACCTTCAAGAATCTCGACGACGTCGAGATCGTCGGCCTCTATCCGAACTATGCCACCGCCCACGCCGCCTGGCGCGCCAAGGCGCAGAGCACGGTCGACAATGCACAGATGCGCTATTTCATCGTCCATCTCCATCGGCTGCTCGACCCCAATCAAGAACCGGCGCGTTGAAAAGACTGCTTCGCAATACGCTGCGAAGCAGCTGGTTTCAGCGTGCCGTCGGGGTTCTGGCGGCCGAATATCTGCGTCTGGTCTGGCGGACCAACAAATTCACGCTGGATCCGCCCGACGTCTATGCGCAGGTTGAGCCGCAGCTCCCTGCGATCTTCGCGTTCTGGCACGGCCAGCATTTCCTCACGCCCTTCATCAAGAACCAGAACAAGGCCTCCTATCGCGCCAAGGTGCTGATCTCCCGCCACCGCGACGGCGAGTTCAATGCGATCGCCGCGGAGCGGCTCGGCATCGGCACCATCAGAGGTTCCGGCGATCATGGCGGTGCGTTTCACCGCAAGGGCGGGGTCGGCGCCTTCAAGGAAATGGTGCGCACGCTCCAGGCCGGCTGTAATGTCGCGCTGACCGCCGATGTCCCCAAGCGCTCGCGCGTGGCCGGGCTCGGCATTATCATGCTGGCACGGGAATCGGGGCGGCCGATCATGCCTTTCGCGATGGCGACCAGCCGCTTCATCCGGCTGAAGAACTGGGACCGCACCACCATCAACCTGCCCTTCGGGCGGGGCGCGTTGGTCGGCATCAAGGAAATCCACGTTCCGCCGGACGCCGACGCCGCCACGATGGAAGCGCTGCGGCTGGAGCTGGAACAGACGTTGAACGAGGCGACCCGCCGCGCTTACGCGCAGCTCGGCCGCCCGGGGCCTCAAGATGCCTAAATCGCTGCCCATTGCGCTACCGATCACGCTGCGGATGTATCGGCGCCTGGCCTCAGGCCTGGTGCCGCTTGCGCCCGCGCTGATCAAGCGGCGGCTGAAGCAGGGCAAGGAAGACCCCGCGCGCGTCGGCGAGCGGCGCGGCCTGTCCCGGGACGTGCGGCCGCACGGCCCGCTGGTCTGGATTCACGGCGCCAGTGTCGGCGAGGTGCTGGCGGCTGCCGCCTTGATCGAGCGCCTGCGCGATCTCAATCTGCGCATCCTGCTCACCTCGGGCACGGTCACGTCCGCTGCCGTCGTCGCAAAGCGCTTTCCGCCGGACGTCATCCATCAATACGTGCCGTATGATTCCCCGCGCTATGTCGCGCGCTTCCTCGACCATTGGAAGCCGTCGCTGGCGCTGTTCATCGAATCCGATCTGTGGCCGAACCTGATCCTCGCCGGCGCTGCGCGCCGGGTGCCGATGGTGCTGATCAACGGACGGATGTCGCCGCGCTCCTTTCCGCGCTGGCAGCGCATGCACGGCACCATCTCGGCGCTGCTGTCGCGGTTCGACATTTGCCTGGCGCAGTCGAAGATCGATGCCGAACGTTTCGCCACGCTCGGCGGCCGCGACGTCGTCACCACAGGCAATCTCAAGCTCGACGTGCCGGCACCGCCGGCCGATCCCGCCAAGCTCGAGCGGCTGATGGCGATGACGCGCGGGCGCCCCATCGTCGTCGCGGCCTCGACCCACCCGGGCGAGGACGAGATGCTGGTCGCGGCGCATCGCAGCCTCGTCGGATTCTTCCCGCAACTGCTCACCGTGATCGTGCCGCGGCATCCCGATCGCGGCTCCTCCATCGCAGGCCAGATCACGGCCTCGGGCCTGAAGCCGGCGTTGCGCTCGCGCGAGGAGCTACCGACCGCGACGACCGACATCTACGTCGCCGACACCATGGGCGAGCTCGGCCTGTTCTACCGCCTCTCGCCGATCGTGTTCATGGGCGGATCGTTGATCCATCATGGGGGGCAGAACCCGATCGAGGCAATCAAGCTGGGTGCCGCGATCATCCATGGCCCGCATGTCTTCAACTTCGCCGACGTGTTCGAGGCGCTCGACAAGAGCGGCGGCGCGCGGCAGGTCGACACGCAGGAGGCCCTCGTCAAGCAGCTCGGCCAGTTGCTGGCCGACCCCGCCCTGCGCGACAAGATGCAGCGCGCCGGCGCCGGCGTGGTCGAGCAGCTCGGCGGCGGGCTGGAACGGACCATGACGGCGCTCGAGCCCTATCTGTTGCAATTGCGGATCGAGATGGGGGCCGCCAATGCGTGAGCCGGCCTTCTGGTACCGGCCGCGCTCCTTCACGTCATATGCATTGCAGCCGCTGGGCCTGCTCTACGGCGCCATCACCGAACGGCGCATGCTGCGCCAAGGCGCGGACGCCGGCATTCCCGTGATCTGCGTCGGCAACTACCATCTCGGCGGCGCCGGCAAGACGCCGACCGTGCTGGCGCTGACGAAGCTGCTGCGCGAGCTCGGCGAGACGCCGGTGGTGCTCAGCCGCGGCTATGGCGGACGCCTGAAAGGCCCGGTCATGGTCGACCCCGCACGCCACAGTGCGGCCGATGTCGGCGACGAGCCTCTGATGATGGCGCGCGACGTCCCGGTCGCGGTCGCGCGCGACCGTCTCGACGGCGTCGCGCTGGCGAAGGCGCGGGGCGCCACCATGATCCTGATGGACGACGGCTTCCAGAACCCGCGCCTGCTCAAGGATGCCTCGTTGATCGTGATCGACAGCGAGCGCGGCCTCGGCAATGGCGCGGTGTTTCCCGCAGGCCCCCTGCGCGCGCCGCTGCCGGCGCAGCTTGCGCGCACCGACGCGCTGGTGCTGATCGGCGACGGCCGTGCCGCCAACGACGTTGCGACCGAGCTCGCCAAGCGCGACAAGCCGGAGCTGCGCGCGCGATTGAAGCCGGATGCGGCTTCGCTCGCGCAGCTGCTCGGCAAGCGGGTTCTCGCCTTCGCCGGCATCGGCGATCCCGAGCGCTTCTTCCGGACCCTTAGCGCCTGCGGTGTCGAGGTCGCGCGCACGCGCGGCTTCGCCGACCATCACATGTTCTCGCGCGAGGAGATCGCAGCCCTCGCAGCGGAGGCAAGGCGCGAGCAGCTCACGCTGGTGACGACGGAAAAGGACCTCGCACGCCTGCGCGGCAGCGAGGGCGTGCCTGATGACATCGTGCCGTTCGCCGTTCATCTCGAGTTCGACGATCCGGCAAAGCTGAAGCAATTGATCAGCGACCAGCTCTACAAGGCGCGTGAGCGCAGGTTTTCGAGGCGCTGATATCGTAGGGTGGGCAAAGGCGCCCTTGCGCCGTGCCCACGATCTGTTGCGTTCGGAGACAGGTGGTGGGCACGCTGCGCTTTGCCCACCCTACGGCACCACCATTCAGCCGACATTCATCGCAAGGCTTCTATCGATCTCGGACGATCGGGAGAATTCGATGAAACGACCGTCTGTCATTGCCGCCAGCCTTGCATGTCTGATCATCGCGCCTGCACTGGCGCAAACGCCAGCGCCGACGGCAAGCCCGACCGCCACGGTGCCGGTCCCCGCGACCAAGCGTGTGACGTGCCTTGCCACCACGGCGAGCCTGAAGGGACAGGACAAGCGCGACCAGCTGCAGCTCTGCCTGGCGCAGGCGCGGCTCGACTGCCTGAAGCAGGCGATCGATCAGAAGATCGTCGGCGAAGCCAGGAAGAGCGCGATCAAGACTTGCGTGGGTACGGATGGTCCCGAGCAGCAATAGTCGAGCGATGCCACCCTACGGCACCTGCGAGATCACGAGTCCTGCGGCTTCGGCGCACCGGGAAAATGCCGCTGCAGCACGGCGGTGGGCGTGGCATAGGCCTCTTGCAGGTCCACGCTCCAATACTTCAGCTCGTCGAGCGGGATCCGCGTGTCGGTGATGGCGCAGCGCACGAACGTCCCCGGCGAGATCACGCGGAAGTCGCCGTCGAGATACTGCACCTGGGCTTCGCCATGGCCCGAGGGGCCGAACTTGTTCAGCACGGTCGAAAGTCTCCGTGGAAGGCCGCTACCAGGAAAACCTTGGAGGCAGACCTTGGAGGGCACGATGTGTTGGACGGGATCTAGCATAGATAGGGCGGCTTGTCCGCCCGGTAAACCCACCGGTTTGTGATGTTTTGCCGCCGTTTCCGCATGATAATGCTCGGCCGAAGGATCGCTGGTTCCGGTACCCCCTACGGCAGAGTCCGATGCGCCTTCGATTGACCACTCTGTTCCTGACGCTGCTGATGTCGGCCGCGCGCGCCGCGCCGGCGCCGCAAGCCGTCGAGATTCCGCTGGCGTCCGGCGTCCTGCATGCGCAGCTCTACAAGCCGGCGGGAGCGGGCCCGTTTCCGACCGTGATCGCGCTGCACGGCTGCGGCGGGCTCGCTGGCCATTCCGATCCCGTGCTGCCGCGTTATCGCGACTGGGCCGAACGCCTGCTGAAGGCGGGCAATGCGGTGCTGCTGCCCGACAGCTACGGCTCGCGCGAGCTCGGGCCGCAATGCCGCGTCAAGGAGATGCACCTCAAGGCGCGGCGTGAGCGCGTCACCGATGTCGCGGCATCGCGCGCCTGGCTGATGAAGCAGTCCTGGGTGGCGCGCGACCGCGTCAGCCTGTTGGGCTGGGCCAATGGTGCGAGCGCGCTGCTCTGGGCCGTGCGCCCGCAGAGCGCGGCGCGCGATCCGGAGCCCGATTTCCGCGCCGCGATCGCGTTCTATCCGGACTGCCGGATTTCCGCCGGCCTCGGCTGGAGCACGCGGGTACCGACCCTGGTTCTGATCGGCGCCGATGACGACGTCTCCTCGCCGCCGGCCTGCCGCCAGATGGTCGAAGGCGCGCATGGCCGCAGCGCGCTCGCGCGCATCGTGGTCTATCCCGGCGCCTATCACGATTTCGATCGGGCCAACACGCCGCTGCACGCAGCGGCCGGCAGCAACGATGCCGCCGCGCCTGAGCACGGCCATCTCGGCACGAATGCAGAAGCGCGCGCGGAGTCGCAGAAGGACGTCGCGCAGTGGCTGGCGCGATAATCTCGTAGCCCGGATGGAGCGCAGCGAAATCCGGGACGGTGCAACGTGGGGCACGATCCCCGGATTGCGCTGCGCTCCATCCGGGCTACGCAACCCACGCGAAGCGGGGCCGCCCGAGGAACAACGTGAGGCGGACAGCCCCGCATCGACCACCGCCCTGCACTAGGAATGGCCGACCGTGAATCTACGGGGCGCGCGTCAAACCGGTTTCAGCACGTGACGGCGCCTTAGTTCGACCACGATGTCGATTAAACGCAATGCTCATGCGCAACCGCATCACGCTTTTCTCCGCACTCGCCGTGTTCTCCCTCGCGGTCTTCCTGTACGAGGCCCACGCCGGCGCCCCCCAGCGCGCGCCGGAGCATTGCGGTTTCTGGACCACGATCGACGCGGGATTGTCCTGCCGCTAGGCACGGCTCGTCGTACATACTCGCTGTCATCGTCCGCGAAGGCGGACGATCCAGTACTCCGAGACGCCTGTGAGTCTCCGCGAAGCCTCGGCGTACTGGATTCCCCGCCTGCGCGGGGAATGACACCTGTAATGACGCGCGGCTATCATGCCTCAGAACAAATTGCCCTGATCCACCGCCTTGGCCACGCGCTTTGGCGCGGGTTTTGTCTCCTGCGCGGCCGGCTTGGCCTGCGCCGGCGCGCGCCTGGCGGTCGGTGCCGGCCGATCGGCATCCGCGGTCGCCGCGACACGTCCATCCGCGAACTCGATCTCCAGCCGCGCGTTCGGCCCGACGCTGTCCGCCGCATGCACGGGATGTCCGGCCTCGTCCCGCACCAGCGCGAAGCCGCGCGCGAGCACGCTGCGATAGGACAAGGCCGACAGCAGCTTGCCGCTGTTCTCGACGCGCGCCTCCAGCCGCTGCAGCAGCGTGAGCAGCGCGCGGCCGGCGCGCTCGCTGAGGCGATGGGTGCGCTCGCGCTGCCGGGCAATGGCGTTGCGCTGCGCCTGCGCATTGGAGAGTTTTGATGCGCGCAGGCGAACCTCGAGCCCGGCAAAGCGGTCGCGCCGCCGCCGCAGCAGCGAGCGCGCGGAGAGGCCGAGCCGCTCGCCGCACACTGTCAGGCGATGATCGGCCTGCGAGATCTGGCCGTGCAGCACCCGCAGCGTCAGCTTCGAGCTCGCCGCGGTAAACCGGCGGAAATGCGCGTGCGTGTTGGCCTTGAGGCAGCGGGGCAGGGAGGCGCCCGCCGAATCCAGCCGCTGCCGGGGAATGGCGAGCAGATCGCCGGCCGCCGGCAGCGCGCGCGCGGCGGCGCGCAGCTCGCTGCGGCGGCTTTCCTGGGCGCGCTGCCAATAGGCGCGGGTGCGGCGGCCGAGATCGGCGACCTCGACGAACAGATCGCTGCGCACCGGCACCGCCATCTCGGCCGCCGCTGTCGGCGTCGGCGCGCGCTTGTCGGCGACGAAGTCGATCAGCGTGATGTCGGTCTCGTGCCCCACCGCCGAGATCAGCGGGATCATGCTCTCGCTTGCGGCGCGCACCACGATCTCCTCGTTGAATGACCAGAGATCCTCCAGCGAGCCGCCGCCGCGCGCGACGATCAGCACGTCGGGCCGCGGAATCTTGCCGCCCGGGGCAATCGCGTTGAAGCCGCGGATCGCGGCCGCGACCTGCTCGGCCGAGCCTTCGCCCTGCACCTTCACCGGCCACACCAGCACGCGGCGCGGAAAGCGGTCCTCCAGCCGATGCAGGATGTCGCGGATCACGGCGCCGGTCGGCGAGGTCACGACGCCGATCACCTCGGGCAGCCACGGCAGCAGCTGCTTGCGCGCCTCGTCGAACAGGCCCTCGGCGGCGAGCTTCTTCTTGCGCTCCTCCATCAGCGCCATCAGCGCGCCGATGCCGGCCGGCTCCAGCGCCTCGATCACGATCTGGTATTTCGAGGAGCCCGGATAGGTCGTGAGCTTGCCGGTGGCGATGACCTCGAGCCCTTCCTGGGGCTTGAAGCGCATCCTTCCGTGCACGCCCTTCCAGATCACCGCCTCGATCTTGGCGCTCTCGTCCTTGAGCGCGAAATAGCAATGGCCGGAGGAATGCGCGCCGCGGAATCCCGAGATCTCGCCCCGGACCCGGACATGGCCATAGGTGTCCTCCACCGTCCGCTTCAGGGACTGCGAGAGCTCGGAGACGGTGAATTCGAAGGCGTTGTTCAGTTGTTCCGCAGGCGGCATCTAGCAAACGATTCGGGTTGGGGGATCGAGCCCGACGTTAAGGATTTTCGCCGCGCTGCGCCAACCGATTCGGTGCGGCGAGCAGGCCCCTGTAAGCGGAGCTTGACTCGCCTCTTATTTCATATATGAAAGTTAAAAATCATATATGAATGAGGAAGCCGACCTGATGGCTGTGGTCACCGATCCCAACGACCCGCGCGGACGCATGTTCGGGCCGTACCGGCTCAAGCCGAACAGCGGGGTCAACCCGCCTTATTCGCCGGCCTATCCGGTCGAGTGGGGCTGCACCCTGCGCACCGTCGAGGTCATGACCCGCGTGGCTCCGGGCAAGGTCGCCGCGCTGCTGGCCGACACGCCGTTCGAGATCGCGAGCGATCGGGTCGCCTTCCGCTTCATGCGTTCGCCCGGGCATTCCCTGGCCGTGCACGCCAGCGAGATGTTCGACCTGATGATCTCGGTGCCGGTGCGCTACAAGGGGCTGTTCACCGAGACGCATATCTTCATGTATTGCAGCGATCCCATGGGGATCTGCGCCGGGCGCGAGGTGTTCGGCTACACCAAGAAGGATACGCACTACGCTTTCGATGAGCATCCCGACGGATCGATCACGGGGTGGGTCCGGCGCCGCGGCATTCCGCTCGCGGATTTCTCCTTCACGCCGGACAGTTCGGCACCTGTCATACGCATTGTCGACGGCGACGAACTGCCGGCCGGCGAGATCCACGTGCGTCGCCTGCCGGATCCAGAGCGGCTCGCCACTGCCTATGCCGACATCGTCTATCGCCGCACGCCGTTGAAATATTCCAAGCCGGCGCCGGGCCGCGCCACCATGACCCTGCACGCCAGCGCGTACGATCCCATCGCCGACCTCGATCCGGAAATCCTGGGCGCGCATTTCATGGTGTCGGACGTGTATGGCGGCGGATTTGAGGTCGAAGACCGGCGGCTCATCGAACGGCTCGTTCCGTAACGACAAGATCAGCCTGCGCGCAATGCACGTGCGGGCGGCAATCAACGTGCAGAAGCACGGGCGAGGCAGGGAGGGTTTGAGATGGTCGATCGATATCGGGTGAGCCGCCGCGGGTTGCTGGCCGGCGCTGGTGGCCTTGCCTTGGGCATGACAGGGTTCAGTGCGCAGGCGCAGGATGCGAAACCGCTTCGCATCGGCGTGCTGACGGACATGTCCAGCCTCTATGCCGATGTCACCGGTCCGGGCTCGGTGCTGGGGGCAAAAATGGCGGTCGAGGATTTCCAGGCGGCCCACAAGATGACCCGGCCGATCGAAATCATCAGCGGCGACCACATGAACAAGGCCGATGTGGGTGCCAACATCGCGCGCGAATGGATCGACCGCCAGGGCGTCGACGTGATCGTCGATGCGCCGAATTCGGCCGTCGCGCTCGCGGTTCGCAACGTCGTGCAGCAGAACAACAAGACGCTGCTGGTCTCCGGCGCATCCTCGTCCGACCTCACCGGCAAGTCCTGCTCACCCAATCTCGTGCACTGGACCTATGATACATACGCACTCTCGTCGGGTGTCGCGCGCGCCGTGGTCGAGAGCGGCGGCAAGAGCTGGTTCCTGCTCACCGCCGACTACGCGTTCGGCCATGCCATGGAAGGCGACATCAAGAACGTCGTGCAGAAAGCCGGCGGCAAGGTCCTCGGCGGCGTGCGCACGCCGATCAATACGCAGGACTTTTCTTCGTTCCTGTTGCAGGCCCAGTCTTCGAAGGCGGAAATCATCGCCTTGATCAATGCCGGCGGCGACACCATCAATTCCATCAAGCAGGCGGTGGAATTCGGCATTCCCCAGGGCGGCCAGCGCGTGGTCGCGACGGTGCTGTATCTCAGCGACGTGCACTCGCTCGGCCTCAAGATCGCGCAGGGCCTGCAGTTCACCGAATCCTTCTACTGGGACCTGAACGACGACACCCGCGCCTGGACCAAGCGCTTCGCGCCGCGCAACAACGGCCGCTATCCGACCGCGCTGCATGCCGGCGCCTACGCCACGACGCTGCACTATCTCAAGGCCGTCGATGCGCTCGGCGCCTCCAGCGACGGAAAGGCCGTCGTCGAACAGATGAAGAAGCTGCCGACCGATGATCCCCTGTTCGGCAAGGGCAGCGTGCGCGCCGATGGTCGCAAGCTGCACAACATGTATCTGTTCGAGGTGAAGGCCCCCGGAGATTCCAAATATCCCTGGGACTATTACAAGCTGGTCAAGACCATTGCGCCGTCCGAGGCCTGGCGGCCTCTGGCAGATGGCGGCTGCGAGTTCCTGAAGTCGTGACCGCAAGTGACCGGCGGCCGGTGGCGCTCGTCACCGGCGGCGGGGGCGATATCGGACGCGCCATTGCGCTGCGGCTGGCGCGGATGAGCGCTGCGGTCGCTATCGTCGACCGCGATGAAGCGGCAGCCAACGCCACCGCGCGGCTGGTCGAGCAGGCCGGGGCGAGGGCACTCGCGATTCTCGCCGATGTCTCGCTTGCTCAGGATACGGTCGCTTTCGTCGAGGCGACCGAAGAGCACCTGGGACCGATCGGCATTTTCGCCAACAATGCAGGCATCGAGGGCGTCGTCGCGCCTCTCCACGAATATCCGGACGAGACATTCGATCAATTGCTGCAGGTGAATGTGAAAGGGGTTTTTCTCGGCCTCAAGCACGTGCTCGCACGCATGATGCAGCGTGGGACGGGCGCCATCATCAACACCGCCTCGACGTCTGCGATCCGGGGGCGTGCAGGGCTTGCCGGCTACGTCGCCTCCAAGCACGCCGTGCTCGGACTGACTCGTACGGCAGCGCTGGATGTGGCCGGCACGAAAATCAGGGTCAACGCCGTTCTGCCCGGACCGGTGGAGTCGCGCATGATCCGGGAATTGGAAGGCCAGGCGCGCGACGGCGGCATTGCCTTGCGCCGAAGCGATGCGGTGGCTCATGGCCGGCCGCAGGATGTCGCGAACGTCGTCGCGTTCCTCGCCTCCAACGAGGCCGCGCACGTCAATGGTGCGGCCTGGGTCGTGGATGGTGGAATGACCGCGACCTAGAGAACGCCGCCGATCTTCTCGGAGACGATCCTGGCCGCGCTGCGCAGCTCGGCGGCGATGGTGCTGGCCTCGGTGGCGGGGATCTGATCCTGCCTCACCAGCGGGACGGTCATCGCGGCCACCGCGCGGCCGGAGGCTTCGATGATGGGGCAGCTATAGGCAAGGATACGCGTATAGCCGTCGTCGTTGGAGAAATTTCCTCCCTCCGAGGAAATGCGGTCGAGCGCCGCGAGCGCCTTCTTGGCGCTGATACGGTCATTGGCGGCGATGACCTGTGCAAGCTCCTGGCGCCGGCCCTCGAGCTGAAAGGCCGCCAGGACCTTCGCAGAAGCATATTGCTGCGTGAGCGGAAACACCGCGCCGACCTTGACCGACCAGCCCATCAGCCATTCCGGCTCGATACGGGCGATCACCATGAACTGCTCGCCGTGCAACACCGTGAGGTGGCAGGACAGCTGCACGCGGGAGGCGAGCTGCTCCATCACCGGCAGCGCCGCCTTCAGCAGCCGCTCGGTCGGCGGGAATTGCGAGGCGATCCGGAACAGTTTCAGCGTCAGGGTATATTCGCCGGTTGCGGGGTCGCGCGCGACATAGCCCCGACGCTCCAGCGCCACCAGCATCCGGAAGATCTCGCTGACGGAGCGGCCGACGGTCTCGGCGAGCTGTTTCTGCGTGAGCCCCCGCGACGCGCCCGCCAGCGCCTCCAGAAGATCGAGCCCTTTTTCCAGGGCGGGCGCTCCTGGCTGCAATTTCTCAGCGGTCATCCATCAGGCCTTGTCGATCCGGCCACGCGTGCCGGGGAGTGGAATGGCCTTCGATGTACCCGATCGGTCGCGCCGCGAAAAGTCGTCCGTCCGATGCGCGGGGGGATGACGGCAAGTTCGTAGGATGGGTTGAGCCCTTGCGAAACCCATCGCTTCTCTATCCAGCTCTCCGTAACCGCGACTGTCATCTGACTGATCGCCGCCGGGCCAGCTCAGTTCGTAGGATGGGTTGAGCCCTTGCGAAACCCATCACTTCTCTATCCCCGTTCTCCGTATTCGCGGCCGTCGTCCGACTGATCGCCGGCCCAGTCGGCCGGGTAATTGCCAAGCCTAACGTGGCGATAAAACGAGGAGGGCGCCCAGTCACGTACCCGGTTGACGAGCCCGTGCTTGACCGGATTGATATGAACATAGTCGACATGCCGCGCGAAATCGACGTCGTCCCGAATGGTGTGCTCCCAATATCTGCGTTGCCAAATGCCCCGTTCACCTTTGGCCGATCTGCTTTGGGATATCCCCTCGTTGCGTGGCAGACCGCGCGAAAAGCTTGATTTGATCAGCTGCCAGCGCACTGCAAAATCGGCATCACCTTCCGGTAACGTCCACACCGTGTGAAGGTGGTCAGGCAGCACCACGATGGCATCGATGGTGAATGGATGGCGCCGGTGCGTTTCGCGAAACGCCCCGCGCAACACATCGATATGATCCGTCAGCAACGCCAGCCTCCGCTCCGCCAGATTGACGGTGAAGAAGAAGCACCCACCCGGAACGAAGTTGCGGCGGTACACGGTCATGACGCGACGTCACCACGAAACAAGTGCGATGGGTTTCGCAAGGGCTCAACCTACGGGCTTCGTCGCTAGCCTGCGTACGGCCTAGACCCTCTATCGAACAAGAGCGCATACGAGACCCTCGCGGACAAAGTCGTCGGCTTAAACGGAGGCTTGCTTAGTAGAAAGGTAGTTGAAGGCCTCGGACCGGTGAGAAAACGCTCAGGATAGGCGGTCAGAAAAATTGTAGGAACGGGATTCTTAAGAACTTGGAGCACTGCGTTCACGACGTTAAGCCCAGATTCTCCGTATTCCAATTGAACTTCGGAAATTATAACTCCTGGATCGCGAGCTTCTGCAAGGGCCAAAGCCTCAGCGGGGGTATCAACAGCGGGTAAAACTTCGTGACCCATAGCAGTTACGACTGAGCTGATTTTCGAGAATGACTCCTTATCAGGATCAAGAATCATTACTCGCGTCGCAATTTCTGGCGCAAGTGCTAGGCCAAGCTCTGTGATTTCGTTTCTGACGGTTTGTACGTCAACGCCTAGAATTGTCGCGACTTCAGGCTCCTGGAAGCCTTCCACAGCCATCAGCAGGAATGCTTCTCGCATTAGCAAAGGAAGCCTGTGCAAGGCACGAACTTTACTCGAAACTAGATCATCGGGAGTTGGGAGGTGGCTGACCAGCCCCACAAAATCGTGCAGAACCTTAAACAGACCAAGCCGCACACCGTAACTTTCGCTGAGCAGTTCGCGACGATCGAGAATTACCTCGAGCACCGCCCCTACATAAGAATCAGCGCGTGATTGAGAGCCCAATAGGGCGCGGGAATACCGCCGCATCAGCGGCAGATGCATCGCAATCCGTTGCGAAAGAGTCTCCGCTCCCTTGTCGGGCGGTGTCGTCTCCTCCTGCTGCAATAGGCTTGCTTGGACGTTTCGTATATGCGTCCTATTTATCCACTTGATCGCGGTACGAGCACCACGCAGCACACGCCGCATGTATACACGGACGCGCTCGGATGATTTTACTACTTCAACGGAAAGTCGAGCCCGCCACGCACTGATGGTGGCCCAAAAATTGTTGATGCGATCAGTCATCCCTTCGAGAGTGCGCATCAGTGCGCCGAACGGAATTTCTGTATCGGACACTCGAAGAAGCATCCGAGCCAATTTTGCCTCGCTCCTAACGGAGCCTGAGACGAAGGAGATTAAGTCGGCCTGCTGGACGAACTCTTTATGACTATCCTTCAGTGCGTCCAGTTCATCCATGGAAAGCTCAAGGTCCGAGATTCTCTTCAAAAGAGAACCTAGAACTTCCACTCCGGTCTCCCTAGTGGACACATGATTCCGGATGGGTAGTGAGGTATCTCGTGGCCGATATCCTTGTATGCGGGCAATTTCTAGTGAGCCGAGCATGGCCATAACGAGTTGACCTTGAGCGCCCCTCAACTGACTGAGTCCCGCCGTCCTCCCCAAGTCGCCGGAGTGAGTAGGAATTCCCAGACTTCTTATTCCGTCTAGAAGGCCAGCTATATCATCCGCTACCGAATTCCTTAGTTGCTCACGGTGCCATCCAATGATCGCGCGCGCTGCGTCCACGAACTCGTGAACTTTGAAATTGATTGTTACATCGTTCACGTTTCTTCGAGCTTCATCGAGAGCGTCAACACTGAAGCTGATTTCTTCAAGAGCATGGATAAGGTCGTCGTTCATGGACGAGCGTTCCAGTCAAACGGTTGTCCCGACCCTGCGAAATGCCCATGCCCTTCCATTGCGGCCTTCAATTGCTCTCTAGTCCGGTTCAACCCATCCTCGTGGAGCCAATCGACAACCGGCGTCAAACGACCTGCTAGCGTAGGAATTGCTTGAATAGGTCCGGTAACGACTTCCCAGGAGCAGGGCTTGAGAATTACAGGGACGACCAACCCACCATTTTGCCGTTTCGCACGTATCGCAGGCATTTCGCGCAGATAAATGTAATCTGAAGCTATAAAGTCGGCGCTGACCACGAGAACAAACACGCGCGCCGCAGAAATTGCAGATTGGATTTCCTCGCTCCACTCTTGTCCCGGCGCGATTCGTTCATCCCACCAAAACTCCATCCCAAAGAACCGCTCGATTGCTTTCAAATGAACGCGTAGCCGCGTCGCCAACGTGTGGTCCTCGTGCGAGTAAGAAATGAATCCTTCCATTTGGGCACGCTAAGAGGCGGGACAACGATTGCCAAGCCAACACTAAGGGTTGAGCGCTCCCTTAGAAAGGCGCTTAGCGCGAATCGCCTAATATAATCTGTTCAGAATATAGCTATCGCCGCCATTTCAAGCTGCGGTAGTCGACTTGTCCACGTGCCCCACCTGTTTTTTCGCAGCAACGCTGATTCAACAGCGCATGCAGAAAAAGTGCTGATATTCCGAAATTGGCATTGTCCGCAGTTGCCCTCGGGTGTTACGAATTGATCTAACGTTGGCTGCGGCGTTCAGCATCGGCAATGTTCGTCATTCAGCCGAAAGAGGAGACAGATTCCGGAGCGTCGCCGACCGCTCTGCGCATGGCGCGGCCGGGTCGATCCTGGGCTCGGGGCTTCGCCGCCCCGGAATGACGGGGAGTTCGGGGCAACACCCCCTTGAGCCCCACCCCGATTCATGCGACCTCCGCCCCAGCAAAACCCCTCAATTCTGAGCCTCTGATGCACATTCTCCTGCTTGGTTCCGGCGGCCGCGAACATGCCCTGGCGTGGAAGATCGCGGCGTCTCCCCTCGTGACCAAACTCTGGTGCGCGCCCGGCAATGCCGGCATCGCGCGCGAGGCGGAGTGCGTCGCGCTCGATGTGGCCGACCATGCCGCCGTGATCGACTTCTGCAAGGCGAATGCGGTCGAGCTCGTGGTGGTCGGGCCGGAGACGCCGCTGGCGGCCGGCATCGTCGACGATCTCACCGCGGCCGGCATCAAGGCGTTCGGGCCGGACAAGATCCCCGCGCAGCTCGAAAGCTCCAAGGGGTTTACCAAGGCGCTCTGCACCGAGTTCGGCATTCCCACAGGCGCCTACAAGCGCTTCACCAACGCCGATGACGCGCGCGCCTATGTGCAGAGCACGGGCGCGCCGATCGTCGTGAAGGCCGACGGGCTCGCCGCCGGCAAGGGCGTCGTCGTCGCCAAGACCGTGCGCGAGGCCGAGGACGCCATCGCCATGATGTTCGAGGGCGCCTTCGGCGAGGCGGGCGCTGAGGTCGTGATCGAGGAGTTTCTGCCCGGCCGCGAGATCAGCTTCTTCGCGCTGTGCGACGGCGAGACCGCGATCCCGCTCGCCTCCGCGCAGGACCACAAGCGCGTGTTCGACCACGATGTCGGCCCGAACACCGGCGGCATGGGCGCCTATTCGCCGACGCCGCTGGTGACGCCCGCCATCCACGACGCGATCATGGCGAAGATCATTTTGCCGACGGTGGCCGGCATGAAGCAGCGCGGCACGCCGTTCCGCGGCATCCTCTATGCCGGGATCATGCTGACGACGCAGGGGCCAAAGCTGTTCGAGTTCAACGTGCGGTTTGGCGATCCCGAGTGCCAGGTGCTGATGCTGCGCATGATGAGCGACATCGTGCCGGCGCTGCTCGCCGCCTGCGACGGCCAGCTGAAGAATTTCGATCTGCGCTGGCATCCGGAGTCCGCGCTCACGGTGGTGATGGCCGCACAAGGCTATCCCGGCGACTACCAGAAGGGTACGCGCATCGAGGGGCTCGAGGACGCGGCGAAGGTGGACAATGTCGAGATCTTCCACGCCGGCACGGTGGCCAAGGACGGTGCGATCCTCGCCAATGGCGGCCGCGTGCTCAATGTCTGCGCGCTCGGGGCGACCGTGACCGAGGCGCAGGCGAGGGCCTACCAAGCCGTCGATCGCATCCGCTGGCCCGAGGGCTTCTGCCGCCGCGACATCGGCTGGCAGGCGGTGGAGGCGGAGAAGGCCAAAGGCTGACAAGGGCTGGCGAGGACTCGTCGCGAGCTCGTCCAGAGCCGGTCTGGTGCCGTCGGCGTCACCGGTTCGCCACATCCGCACCCCAGAATGTGCAATCAGTATCTGGGGTTATCAGCCCCGATCATGATACCGGTACTGTGCATGGGGTTGTTTTCGCACTTTTTGGTGCCGGGGGCGGCCCGACCGACCACATAAGGATGCAACAAGATGTCCGATCTCGCCGACCTCTATCCGGGCTTTGCCTCCGAATGGATCGACACCTCGTTCGGCCGCATCTTCGCCCGCGTCGGCGGCAGCGGGCCGCCGCTGCTGCTCCTGCACGGCTTCTCCGAGACCAACGTGATGTGGCACCAGGTGGCGCCCGAGCTCGCCGAGGCCTTCACGCTGATCATCGCCGACCTGCCGGGCTACGGCTGGTCCGACATGCCCGAGAGCGACGCGCTGCACATCCCCTACAGCAAGCGCGCGATGGCGAAGGCGATGGTGGAAGTGATGGAGCGGCTCGGCCATGTCCACTTCGCGCTGGCCGGCCACGACCGCGGCGGCCGTGTCTCCTATCGGCTTGCGCTCGATCATCCCGGCCGGCTGTCGAAGCTCGCGGTGCTCGATATCCTGCCGACCTATAATTACTGGGAGCGGATGAACCGCGCCTATGCACTGAAGATCTATCACTGGACCTTCCTGGCACAGCCCTATCCGCTGCCGGAGACGCTGATCTCAGGGCAGGGCGAGTTCTTCCTGCGCTTCAAGATGGCGAGCCAGACCAGGTCGAAGACGCTGGATGCGATCGATCCGCGCGCGCTCGAGCACTACCTCGCCCCGTTCCGCGATCCCGCCCGCATCCATGCGATGTGCGAGGATTACCGCGCCGGCGCCTATTTCGATTACGACCTCGACAAGGCCGATTACGAGGCCGGCAAGAAGATCACGGTGCCGATGCTGGCGCTGTGGGGCAATGCCGGCGTGGCCCAGGCCGCGGCGACGCCGCTCGACACCTGGCGGCAATGGGCGACGAATGTGGAGGGCATGCCGGTGGACTCAGGGCACTTCCTCACCGAGGAGAATCCGGACGTCACCGCGAAGGCGCTGCGCGAGTTTTTCGCGGGGTGAGTCTCTTGTAGCCCGGATGGAGCGCAGCGTAATCCGGGAGTCCATCCCCGCGGCAAGACCGCCCCGGATTGCGCTGCGCTCCATCCGGGCTACGAGCTACCGCCGCTCTCGAAAGAACGCCTTGAGCAGCCGCGCTGCCTCGCTCTCGCCGACGCCGGAATAGACATCCGGCGCGTGGTGGCAGGTCGGCGAGCCGAAGAACCGCACGCCGGACTCGACCGCGCCGCCCTTGGGGTCGGCGGCGCCGTAATAGAGCCGCCTCACTCTTGCAAAGGAGATCGCGCCCGCACACATGGTGCAGGGCTCCAGCGTCACGTAGAGGTCGCAGTCGATCAAGCGCTCGCTGCCGACCTTCCTCGCCGCCTCGCGCAGCGCCACGATTTCGGCGTGGCCGGTGGGGTCGCGGTCGGTCAGCGTCCGGTTGGCGGCGGTGGCGATGACTTCGTCATTGCGGACCACCACGCAGCCGATAGGAACTTCGCCCGCTTTTCCGGCATTTTCGGCCGCCTGAAGCGCCAAATCCATGAAAGAGGGGGCTTTCAAGCCTCGTATCATCCGAAGAAACCTGCTAGTAGCTGCGCCTTCAGCAGAAGTGCTACCCGATTTTGCCTGAGCATGCGGCTCGGAACGAGCGCGCACAATGCTTGGCCATCCCCTGAGTGAGATTATCCATGCCTCGCGACAGCGACAAAGACAACGATTCCCGCGGCCGGCGAGGCCCGGCCCGAGGACCGTCAAAAGGCGGCCGCAGCGGCAAGGCGCGCGGCCCCGAGAAGAAATTCGCCAAGCGCGGTTTCGAGGGCAAGAGCGACGGCGACAAGCGCCCGCCGCGCGCCGACCGCGGGGACCGTCCGTTCCGCCGCCGCGAAGAGGGCGATGCGCCGCGCCGCGATTTCTCCGACCGTCCGAAGTTCAAGCGCGACGACCGCGCCAGTGAGGGCCGCGGCGAGCGCAGCTTCAAGCCGCGCGGCGACCGGCCTTTCTCCGACCGCTCCTCGCGCGATGGCGAGAAGCGGCCCTTCAAGCCGCGTGGCGATCGTCCGTCCTATGGCCGCGACGACCGTCCGCCGCGCAGGGATCGCGACGATGCCCGTCCGGCCGGCCGCTCGAGCGACAGGAAGTTCGGCGACAAGAAGCCCTACGCGTCGCGCGGCGATCGCCCCGAGCGCAAGTTCGACGGCGAGCGGAAGTTTTCGCGCGGCGGGCCGGATCGCGAGCGCGACCGGGGGGATCGCGAACGCGACCGGGGGGATCGTGGCGAGCGCAGCTTCAAGCCGCGTGGCGACCGTCCGAATTTCGATCGCGGTGATCGCGCCCCGCGCGGCGAGCGTCCCGAGCGCAAGTTCGACGGCGAGCGGAAGTTTTCCCGTGGTGCACCGGATCGCGGAAGCGACCGTGGCGATCGGGGGGCGCGCAAGGATTTTGGCGGCCGCGACCGCGGCGCGGACAAGCCCTGGCAGAAGCGCGACGACCGTCGCGAAGGCGGCCGCGGTGACGACCGTCCGCGCTTTTCGCGCGCGCGCGACGATCGGCCGTCGGGCGATCGTCCGTTCCGCGACCGTCCGAAATTCGATCGTCCGCGCGAGCGGCCCGAGGGCCGTTCCGATTGGCACGAGCATCCGCGCAACGAAGGCCGCTTTGGCGACCGTCCGCGCCGCGAAAACGAGGACGAAAGCCGGATCTTCGAGAAGCGCCCCGCCTTCGGCGGCCGCGGCGCCTATCGCGAGCGCGACCGGGATTCCGATCGCCGCCCGCGCCGGGAGGAAGAGCCGAAGCCGAAGAAGGCCGGCGAGCGCATCGCCAAGGCGCTGGCCCGCGCAGGGCTTGCCTCGCGCCGCGATGCCGAGGAAATGGTCACGCAGGGCCGCGTCACCGTCAACGGCCGCGTCATCAACTCGCCCGCGCTCGACATCACCAAGAACGACGTCGTCCTGGTCGACGGCAAGCCGCTGCCGGAGCGCGAGCGCACGCGGCTGTTCCTCTATCACAAGCCGCGCGGGTTGATGACCACACATGACGACCCCGAGGGCCGTCCGACCGTGTTCGACAACCTGCCGGAAGGTTTGCCGCGCTTGATCAGCGTCGGCCGGCTCGATTTCAACACCGAGGGCCTGTTGCTGCTCACCAATGACGGCGGGCTCGCGCGCACGCTCGAGCTGCCCGACACCGGCTGGCTGCGCCGTTACCGCGTTCGCGCCCATGGCGACGTCACCCAGGCACAGCTCGACGCGCTCAAGGACGGTGTCGAGATCGAGGGCGTCAAATACGGCCCGATCGACGCGACGCTGGAGCGCGACCAGGGCGCCAATGTCTGGCTGGTGTTCGCGATCCGCGAAGGCAAGAACCGCGAGGTGCGCAACGTCTGCGCCCATCTCGGGCTCGAGGTGAACCGGCTGATCCGCGTCTCCTACGGCCCGTTCCAGCTCGGCGAAGTGCCCGAAGGCCAGGTCGAGGAGATCAAGTCCCGCGTGCTGCGCGAGCAGCTCGGCGACAAGATCATCGAGAAATCGGGGGCGCAGTTCGATGTGCCCTCGAAAGCCTCGCGGGTCGAGGACGCGCCGAGCGAAAAGAAGCCCGCCAGCAAGCGCGGCGTGATCGCCGACCGCAAGGGCCGCCGCGTGCTGGTGCAGCGCACCGGCAGCGAGGAGGCGCGCGAGCGCAACGAGGAACAGGCCAGCGGCTACGGCCCGCCGCGCCGTCCCAAGCGCGGCTATCACGGCAAGCGCGATCTGACGCCGCGGGAGGACTGACTTGCGCGTCGTCGGCGGTCGTTTGAAGGGGCGTAATCTCGCCTCACCGTCCTCGCGCGACATCCGCCCCACGGCGGACCGGTTGCGCGAGTCCGTGTTCAACATCCTCGTGCATGCCTATGACGATCCGATTTCCGACGCGCGCGTGCTCGATCTCTTCGCCGGCACCGGCGCGCTCGGCATCGAAGCCTCCTCGCGTGGCGCGAAGTTCACGCTGTTCGTCGACAACGGCGCGGAGGCGCGGGCCCTGCTGCGCAACAATGTCGAGTCGCTCGGCCTCGGCGGGGTGACGAAGGTCTACCGCCGCGATGCCACCGATCTCGGCCCCGCGCATCCCGTCGAGCCGTTCTCGCTGGTGTTCCTCGATCCGCCCTACGGCAAGGGGTTTGCGGAGAAGGCGCTCGCGTCCTTGCGCGACGGCGGCTGGCTCACGCCGGGCGCGCTGCTGGTGGTCGAGGAAGCCAAGGCCGCGCAATTCGCGACGCAGGAAGGCTACGAGGAACTGGAGCGGCGGGTTTATGACGACACCGAATTCGTGTTTCTGCGCAGGGCGGATTAGCGCAGCGTAATCCGCCAGCGTCTCGGCAGCTCTGGTAGGGAGCAAAGCGCGCTTTTCGCGCGCCGTGCCCACCACCTGTTTCGATAGGAGACAGATCGTAGGCACGGCGCAGCGCGCCTTACGCACTGCCGCGCATCGTTAGTAACATTCCAGCGTGATCGTCGCCTGCGAGAAATCCATCGTCTTCAGCGCGTCCACGTCGATGAAGACATAGTAGGCGCCGGCATCGCCCCAGCTCCAGTGCATGGCGTCGTCGGTTGCGATCTGGAATAGCAGGAGCCTCCGGGTCGGGCCGATCTTCGCATCCGACTGCAGGCCATCGTGGTAGCCGCCGATGCGATGGGGACGATTGTGATAGAGGCTGCGCCAATGCGGCTCGAATTCGGACAGGACCGCGGGCGGGATCAGCGCCCGCTTCGCTTCATCGACGTAATAGTCGGCCACCACCTCGCGGATGTGCGCGCGCTGGAAAGACCATGCGGAAATATCGTGTTCGTAAAAGGCGACATGGCCCCGCTCGCCGTCCCGATCGGTGTGGGCGTAGCTCCAGAATCGGAATGCGTCATGCTGCAGGCGCGCCTTGAGCGCTTGCCAGGCACCGTCCGGGATCGGGCTGTCGAGGTCGTGCGCCAGCACGGCTGATCGCTCGCCGGCAACGCGCTCGCGCATTGCAGCGCTCCACGCGCCAAGCTCGCGCCCGGACCGGCGCAGATAGCCCACGATCGACTCCGGCGTGGGATGGCCGGCCAGGAAAGCCGCCAGGGCTTCGCGTCGTGTTCTGCGGTCTTCCGCCGCGCGCCGCGTTTGCGCAACCCGCAGGCGCGTCGCCTCGTCGTCCGGCTCGGGGCCGTCGAGATCAGCCCGGGACATCGTGGTCCAATTGGCGTCGTCCGCCTCGATCGTGGCGAGGATGGAGCCGATATAACCCGGCTGGCCCAGCCGCTCGACCAGCCAATCCGGAATCCTAAGCTCGTCCGGCGATTTGGCTGACGGCCCATGCGTGCGCGCAATACTGTCGAGCACCTGAAGTGCGCCGCGCCAGGTGAAAGGCTCGGGCTCGGCCGGCCGCTCGCGGTCCGACGCGATAGGCTGCCCCGGATAGAGGAGGCTTGCAAAATTCTCCGGCGCGACGCGCGTGCGCTGGCCTTCGATCCGCGCCTCGTTGGGCACCACGACCAGATCGACCGGCCACCGCCGCCAGCGCCGCGGCACCTCGTCGGCGGTGCGGCAATAGTCATAGTCGAAGCCGCTATAGACGCCGTCATGCACAGGCCCGAGATCCGTCGGCGGCTGCCGCTCGGAGCCGAGCGCATCGACATGGAGAATGCGAAGTGCATCAGGTCCCTCGGGCGCACCCTGGTTGGGATCGATGAACAGCAGCAGCCAGCCTTGGCGGGGCCCCAGGCCGCCCCACAATTCGGCTGGAAGGTCGGCGCAGGCGATCTGCGCCACAAAGTGCAGCGGCCGCTCGCCGCGATCAGGGTATTCCGACGAAACCGACCGCGGCCATGCGATGTGATCGGGCATCATGGGCAGCCCGCCCAGCCATGATCGTGGCGCTTCGAACCGCGGCGGGATCTGCCGCCGCAAAACGACCGACACGCTCTCGCTGATCCCAAGCGGCGGCGGGATTGGCGCATCGCAGTCCGCCGGAGCCAGCCTCGGCGGCGAGGTCGCGGCCCTCGCCTGCAGAAAGCGGCGAAAATCCCAAACGACAAATGCCACCGCGCATACGAGCAGGATTTGCCACCAGGACATGCAGGACCCCAGGCATTGCAGGACAGCCTCAGGTAGCAACAAAGAGTTAATGGCTTGCGGATGAAATCGATCGAAGCTGCGCAGGGTGGGTTGCTGATTGGTCGAGGAGCCAAGGCCGCGCGGTTCGTGACGTAGGAATTTCGTGTTTTTGCGTAGGGCGGATCAGCGCAGCGTAATCTGCCATCGTCTCGGCAAATGCAAAAGAGGCTGGTTACGCTACGCTAACCCGCCCTGCGAGTTCACCGCCGCCCGAACAGCCTCTCCACATCGCTGAGCTTCAGCTCGACATAGGTCGGCCGGCCGTGATTGCACTGGCCGGAGTTCGGGGTGTCCTCCATCTCGCGGAGCAGGGCGTTCATCTCTTCGGGCCGCAAGCGGCGGCCGGCGCGTACGGAGCCGTGGCAGGCCATGGTGGCGGCGACGTGCATCAGGCGACGTTCGAGCGGCAGCGCCTCGTCCCACTCGGCCATGTGCTCGGAGAGGTCGCGCAAGAGGCCGCCGGCGTTGGTCTTGCCGAGCAGCGAGGGCGTCTCGCGCACCGCGACTGCGCCGGGGCCGAAGGACTCGATGGCGAGGCCGAACGAGGCCAACTCCTCGCTGCGTTCCAGGAGCCGCTCCACCGTCGCCTCGTCCATTTCGACGATCTCGGGAATGAGGAGGATCTGCCGCTGCACGCCGTTGGCAGCCAGCGAGGCCTTCAGCCGCTCATAGACGATGCGTTCATGCGCGGCGTGCTGGTCGACGATGATCAATCCGTCGCGGGTCTGAGAGACGATATAGGTCTCGTGGATCTGCGTGCGCGCCGCGCCGAGCGGGCGATCGACGAGGTCGCTGACGGGCTGCGACTCGAACCGCACGTCCGCGCTGGGCGCACCGACGTCGAAGGCGGCCTGCGCGCGTTCGGCGAAAGCCGGTGCCGCGGCGCCTTCGAATGACGGCATCGGTGCGATCGGCGCGGATGGCGAGGCGCGCCAGTCCCAGCTCGCCGGACGCTGCGGCGTGAACGCCGGGCGGAACGCGGACAAGGCGCTCTCGCCGCTGTTGGCGGCGGTGCGACGCCCCTCGCGCGCGAGGCCTTCCTTCAGCCCGTGCACGATCAATGCGCGGACGAGGCCGGCATTGCGGAAGCGCACCTCGGTCTTGGCCGGGTGCACGTTGGCATCGACCTCGCGCGGGTCGAGTGTCACGAACAGCGCCAGCACCGGATGGCGGTCGCGCGGCAGGTAATCGGCATAGGCCCCGCGCACGGCCCCCAGGATCAGCTTGTCGCGCACCGGACGGCCGTTGACGAAGAGATATTGCCCGAGCGCGTTGGCTTTGGTCAGCGCGGGGGCCGCCGCATAGCCGGAGACGACGACACCCTCGCGCTCGGCATGAACCTCGAAGGCATGGCTACGGAACTCCGCGCCGAGGATATCACCGAGCCGGGTCAGGCGTCCGGCCGGGCCGGGCAGGGCAGCAGCCCAGGTCACCGGCGCGCGCTCCTCGCCGGCGAGCGTGAAGGCGATATCGGGCCGCGCCATGGCGAGGCGCCGCACCACCTCGCGGATCGCCTCCGCCTCGGTGCGATCGGTCTTCAGGAATTTCAGCCGCGCCGGCGTTGCGTAAAAGAGATCGCCAACCTCGACCCGCGTGCCATGCGCCAACGCCGCCGGCATGATCTCGGACTTCTCGCCGCCCTCGACTGACAGCGACCAGGCATGCGGCTCGCTGGCATGGCGCGTCGTGATCGAGAGCCGCGCGACGGAGCCGATCGAGGGCAGCGCCTCGCCGCGGAACCCGAGGGTGCGGATCTGCAGCAGATCCTCGTCGTCGAGTTTCGAGGTGGCGTGACGCTCGACTGCAAGCGCCAGATCCTTCGCGGTCATGCCGCCGCCGTCGTCGGTGATGCCGATCCGCCGCCGTCCGCCGCCGTCGGTGAAGACGTCGATCCGGCTGGCGCCGGCATCGATCGCGTTCTCGACCAGCTCCTTGACCACGCTCGCCGGCCGCTCGACCACCTCGCCGGCGGCGATGCGGTTGACGACCTGTTCTGGCAATTGGCGGACGGGCATGAGGCTTTCGATTTGGATTCGCTGGCGGCACTATTCTAGGCCGTGTTGCGTCAAAAGCATGTGTTGGGCAACAGCCGTGTGGCAGCCTGGGGAAGAGGGTTGCCTATCACATTGAAGACATTGGGCGTTCGAGAAAATCGTGGAGCCCGGATGAAGCGGCCGTCCTGCCACCGACCTGATTGTGGGGTGCCGGGCCGCGGTGTAGCATCGTGAAAAAACGGCAACAGGACGGGAGGACGCCATGTGCCATCTCTTTGCGCACCAGCCCCAACGCGATTACGAATCCCAGACCCGCTCTTTGCGGATCGACGGCCATTGCACTTCGATCCGGCTGGAAATGGCGTTCTGGGACACGCTGGAGGAGATCGCGGCCAAGGAGGGCATGAGCCTCGGCAAGTTCCTGACCACCCTTTATAACGAGGTGCTCGGCCATCACGGCGAGGTCAACAACTTTGCTTCGCTGCTGCGCTGCTCGTGTTTGATCTATCGCTCGAAGAGCATGGTGACGGTGCCGGAGTTCAAGGCAAACGTGGCGCCGATCCTCGACGCGGCTGAATGACGGGTGGGTAGCCCGGATGGAGCGTAGCGTAATCCGGGAATCGTTCCGCAAGTGACGGCGGCCCCGGATTACGCTGCGCTCCATCCGGGCTACAAGATTTCCTTCGGCGTCATTGCGAGGAGTTCTTGACGAAGCGACCCGGAGTTTTTCCGCAGAGACATTTCTTCGTTCGCAATGACGTGGAGAGAGCGGTTTGCCTCTCTGACTTCAAATCTCCTTCTTCTGCATCGCTCCCGCGATGTAGTCCGCCTGGCGGATCGCCAGCGCGACGATGGTCAGCGTCGGGTTGCAGGCAGCGCCACTGGTGAACTGGCTGCCGTCGGAGACGAACAGGTTCTTGACGTCGTGGCTCTGCCCGAACTTGTTGACCACGCCGTCCCTGGGCTTCTCGCTCATCCGGTTGGTGCCGAGATTGTGCGTGCTAGGATAGGGCGGCGTCGGATAGGTCACGGTGGCGCCGACGGCGTCATAGACCGCGGCGCCCTGCTTGTAGGCATGGGCACGCATCGCGAGGTCGTTGGGATGATCGTCGAAATGGACGCTCGCGACCGGCTGTCCATGCTTGTCCTTGACGACCGGATCGAGCGTGATGCGGTTGGTCTCCTGCGGCATGTCCTCGCCGACCAGCCACATGCCGGCCATCCTGGGATAACCGTCGAGTGCCGAGGTGAACGGACGTCCCCAGGCGCCGGGATTGAGGAACGCGGCCATGAAGGGCAGACCGATCGACAGCGTCTCCATCTCGTAGCCGCCGACGAAGCCGCGCTTCGGATTGTTGGCCGCTTCATCGCGGATGATCCCGGCCATGGTCGTGCCGCGATACATGTGCACCGATTTCTCGAACACGGCGTAGACGCTGCCGGTCATGTGACGCATGTAGTTGCGGCCGACCTGGCCCGATGAGTTGGCAAGGCCGTCGGGGAACATGGTCGAGGCACTGTTGAGCAGCAGCCGCGGGCTCTCGATCGAGTTGCCGGCGACCGCGACGATACGTGCTTTCTGGCGCTGCATCGTGCCGCTCTCGTCGGCATAGACGACGCCGGTCACCTTGCCGCCGGCGTCGTGCTCGATCTTGACCGCCATGCTGCCGGGGCGGACTTCCAGATTGCCGGTCGCCTCGCCCTTGGGGATCTCGGTGTAGAGCGTCGACCATTTCGCACCAGATTTACAGCCCTGGAAGCAGAAGCCGATCTGCTGGCAGGCGCCGCGACCGTCGCGCGGCTGGCTGTTGATGGCCATGTTGCCGGTGTGCACTGTCTTGTAGCCGAGCTTCCTGGCGCCGGCTTCGAGCACCTTGAAGTTATTGTTGCCGGGAAGCCCGGGAATGCCGTTGGTGCGGGTCACGCCCATCTTGTTCTCGGCCTTGGCGTACCACGGCTCCATCTCGGCGAGCGTGACCGGCCAATCCAGGAGGTTGGCGCCGGGAAGGTTGCCGTAGGTCGACTTCACCCTGAACTCGTGCTCGTCGAAACGCAGCGAGGCGCCGGCCCAATGGGTCGTAGAGCCGCCGACCGCCTTGACGATCCAGGCGGGAAGGCCGGAAAAATCCTTGGCGACGCGCCACGTGCCTGAGGTGGTGCGCGCATCGGTCCAGGCGAGCTGGGAAAAGCTCTCCCACTCGTCGTTGACGAAGTCGTGGTTCTCGATGCGCGGACCTGCCTCGAGGATGACCACCTTGACGCCCTTCTGCGCGAGCTCGTTGCCCAGCGTGCCGCCGCCGGCACCGGAGCCGACGATCACCACAACGCTGGAATCGTTCAGATCGAATTTTGCCATATGCGTTCTCCTGAACCGTTGGGTGATTTAAGCCTTCGGCAGCCAGTCAATGTCGGCGAAGCCGCGGTTGATGTAGCCGCCGTGTTCGGCGGAGGAGCCCTCGTAGCCGAACCGCGGCCAGACCTCTTTCTGGTTGTAGAGCGAGACGATGAGATCTCCGCGCACCTTCTGGAAGAAGTCGCTTTGCTCGATCTCCTTCAGCAGCACCACGCGGTCGGCTTCCCAGGGCACCTCGGCGTAGGAGACCTTGTGGCGGTCCCGCGCGTTTTGATCGAGCCGCGTGATGCCGTCGCTGATCAGCGACTTGACCGCGGGATCCTTGGCCGCCTTGCCGTCCCACGGCTTGATCGCGGTGATGTAGTAGCTGTCGCCGAGCACGTCGTGCGGATAGATGTCGCGCGCGACCTTCAGCAACGTCTTCATCGTTGCGGGCGAGAGCGCGGTGGCGTCATCGGCCCAGGCATCTTCGATGCTCACAGTGACGCTGGCCGCGACAGCCACGACCGGCACGGCCGTGGCCGCGCCCTTGAGAAAGACGCGGCGGCTGTGCTTGCTTCGACGATCGACTTCTCTCATGGCATTCCTCCGTATATTTTTTGCGATTTTGACGTCTGATGTGGTTAGCCGAAACGTCCGCCGCGCTGGATCACCTCGATCTTGTAGCCATCGGGATCACTGACGAAGAAGAAGCGCGCCAGCGTCCTGCCGTCGTGCTTGAAGTCGCGCAACGGTCCTGGTGCGAGCTTCTCGCGCTCGAAGCGGGCATGTTCGGCGTCGAGGTCCTCGACCACCACGGCGAGATGGCCGTAGCCGTCGCCGAGCGCGTAGGCTTCCTTGCGATCGAAATTCACGGTCAACTCGACCTCGAAAGGTGAGGAGGGATGACGCAGATAGATCAGGGCAAAGTCTGCGAATTTCAGATGGTCGGCGACCTCCAGGCCGAAGGCACGCTGGTAAAAATCGAGCGAGCGCGCTTCATCCAGCACACGGATCATGGAATGGACCGGCTTTGCCATTCAGTTCTGCTCCTTCAGGTAGGCAATGATCGCAGCGCGCGTTTCGGGCTTGGCCTGCCGATAGGCCATGACCACGCCGGGAACGACGGCTTGCGGATTGGTCAGCCATGCGTCGAGCCGGGACTCATCCCAGGCGAAGTCGGCTTTCGATAGCGCGTCCGAGTATTTGAAACCTTCAGCCTTGCCGGCGGGACGTCCGACGACCTTCGTCAGCGGCGGGCCTTGCCGCATCGGCTCGGACAAGTTCAACGTATGGCACACCGCGCATTGCTGCTTGAAGAGCGTCGCGCCGTCCGGCGGCTTTGTGGCGGGCAGAGGCATTTGCGCGCCGGCAGTCCCAACCACCAGCACCATCGCGGTGCACAATCCCAGCACGATCGCGCGCATCGTCGAGAGCCGCCCATTCACATCAACCTGCGCAAACTCTAGGCGGCGTCAGATCGGCGGTGGTAGTAGCGGGCTGTTTCGCCGCGCGCGGAGATGCCCGCGGTGTGTGGTGTTCCTCGTCGCCTTATATGCGGAGCACAATTCCGCGAAACCGCCGTCAAATCCCTAAACGATCACCACACCGTGCGCATTGCATGACGATTGCGCCGCTTGATGTCTTTACGCGATGCGATGGGTCGGCGCAGCAAGCGGCGCCGGGAACGGCCGAGCCATTCATCGCGGAAAAATCCAGGAGAAATGGATGAAGTTGGTGAAGACCTCGATGATCGCATGCGCTCTATCGGCACTCATTGCGACGCCCGTTCTCGCGCAGAGCGCGCCACCCACCGCGAAGTCGGGCGGCACGGTGCAGAGCAAGCCCATGCAAGGCGGCGCGATGGGCAGCGGCGATGAGGAGACGAACGCTCAGCCGGGCGCGGCGGGCGAGAAGACCGGCATGAAGCCAACCAAGAGCACCAAAGGTACGGTCGGCACCACGGGCAGCGCTGCGCACAAGGGAGCGGCCGACGATGCTGCGACAGGCGGCGCGGCTCCATCCAAGCGCTACTAATCCCGCCGGTGAAGCGGCAAAACTCCGGTCGCCTGGCGGCCGGAGTTTTTTCGGCTGCGTTTGCTAATCGTCGAAGCGCCCGCCGCGACCGGCCTTGACGTCGCTGCGGCGTTTCTTGCCGTCGAGCCGGCGTTGCTTGGAGCCGAAAGTCGGCTTTGTCGCGCGCCGCGGCTTCGGCCGGATCATGGCCTCGCTCAGGATCTCGACCAGCCGGTCGATGGCGTCCTGCCGGTTACGCTCTTGGGTGCGGAAACGCTGGGCGTGGATCACGATCACGCCGTCCTTGGTCATGCGCTGGCCTGCGATGCGGGTGAGCCGGATCGCTGCATCTTCCGGCAAGGTCAGCTTGCCGGTGTCGAAGCGCAGTTGGGCCGCGGTCGACAATTTGTTGACGTTCTGCCCGCCCGGGCCTGAGGCACGGACAAAGCCGATCTCGATGTCGTCCTCGTCGATGACGAGATCGCGGGATATCCGCAGCATGATGGCACCAATCGTGATGTCCGGACATATCGCGGACGTCTGCATTCGGCAATGGTGCTTGGTGGAAACGCAAATGGCCGGGCGAGCCCGGCCATTGCAGTTGACGTTTCAGGCGTCAGTTCGACTTCGTTGCCGGCGCCGTGGAGGGCTGCGCCGCGGCCTGCGGGGCGCGGCCGACGACGACGGTCAGCAGCCCCTGGCCCCAAAGGCGCTTGGCGGCGGCCTTGGCGTCGTCCAGCGTCACGGCATCGACGATGGCGTTGCGCTTCTCGATATAGTCGATCGGCAGCTTGTCCTGCTGGTATTGCAGCAGCGCCTGCGCCAGCTTGGAGGAGGTGTCGAGCGCCAGCATCTGCGAGCCCTTGAGGTAGGACTTGGCCTCGTCGAGCTCCTTCTGCGTCGGACCTTCCTCGGCGATCCGGCGTACCTCCTTGTCGATGGCATCGAGAGTGTCGCCGGCGCGGTCGGCACGGGTGCCGGTGTTGCCGATGAAGATCGCCGAATGCTCCATCCAGAGCAGCGATTCGAACACCGAATAGGCGAGGCCGCGCTTCTCGCGCACCTCGCGATAGAGCCGAGAGGACAATCCACCGCCGCCGAGGATATGGTTGACGACATAGGCCGCCATGAAGTTCGGATCGCTGCGCTTCACGCCGGGGCCGCCGAAGGTGATGACGGTCTGCGGCACGTCGAGCGTCACGAAGGCGCGCTGCGGCGGCTTTGCGGCCTCGACATCGGGGACCGGCGTCAAATTGGCCTTGGCGGGCAGGCTGCCGAAGGTGTGGTCGAGCAGCTTGCCGAGGGTTGCAGGATCGACGTCGCCGACGACCGCGATCTTGAGCCCATCCTTGGCAAGCACGCGGCCGACATAGTCCTTCATGTCGGCGACCGTGATGGTCGGCACGCTGTCGAGGTTGCCGTTGCTCTGCCGGCTGTAGGGATGGTCGCCGAAGGCGACTTCGAGGAACTTGCGGCTCGCGAGCGAGGTCGGGTTGGTGGTCTCGCGGCGCAGGCCCGAGAGGACCTGCGAGCGGATGCGCTCGACATCGGCGGTGTTGAAATGCGGCGAGGTCAGCGCGCTCCGAAGCAGGTCGAAGGCCTCGTCCTTATTGTCGCGCAGCATGCGCAGGCTGCCGCGGAAGGTGTCGCGGGTGGCGCTGAAGGACAGCTCGATGGCGCGGCGGTCGAGCCGCTCGTGGAAGGTCTTGGAGTCGAGATCGCCCGAGCCTTCGTCGAGGAGGTCGCCGACGAGATTAGCGACGCCTGGCTTGTCCTTTGGATCCTGAGCCGAGCCGCCGGCAAAGGAATACTCCATCGCGATCAGCGGCACGGTTGCGTCCTGCACGAACCAGGCCTCGATGCCGCCCGGCGAGACCAGGTGCTGGATCTTTGCGGCGGCCTGCGACGGCGAGATCGCGGCCAGCGCGAGCGCGGCGCCGGTAGCGAGGGACAGTGCAAAGTGTCTTGCGCGAAGGAAAGGATAGGTCACGAACGCTTCTCCTCGCGCTTGGCGGCACTGGTGTCCTTGATCAGATAGCCCGTCACCGAGCGCTTCTTCTCGAGCCATTTTTGAGCTGCGGCGCGAACCTGCTCGGCGGTGACTGCGCGGATGCGGTCGGGCCAGCTCCTGATGTCCTCGATCGACAGGCCCGTGGTCAGCGCGCCGCCATACCAGCGTGCCAGCACAGCCTGGTTGTCCTGGGCGTAGATCGCTTCCGCGATCAGCTGGGTCTTCACGCGCTCCAGGTCCTCGGCGCGGATCGGGTTCTGCGCGACGCTGGCGATGACGCCGTCGACCGCCTGCTCGACCTCGGCGAAGCTGACGCCGGGCTTCGGCGCCGCCGAGATCGCGAACTGGGTCGGGTCGAGCGAGATGCTGGAATAGCTGGCATTGGCGGAGACCGCGAGCGGCTTGTCGACGACGAGCGCGCGGTAGAGATAGGAATTGCTGCCGCTGCCCATCAGCTGCGCCAGCACGTCGAGCGCGGCGCTCTCGCCGGCCGCGGCCGTGGTCGCCGAGGGCACCAGATAATAGCGCCGCATGCTCGGCTGCTCGACGCGCGGGTCGGACAGCGTCACGGTGCGCGGCGCCGCCGGCTCCGGCTCCTGCGGACGGACGCGCCGTGCCGGGATCGCGGGTTGCGCGGGGATCGAGCCGAAATTACGCTCGACCAGCGGGCGGATGTCGGCAGCCTCGACATCGCCGGCGATCACCAGGATCGCGTTGTTCGGCGCATAGAAGCGGCGGTAGAAAGCAAGCGCGTCCTCGCGATCGAGCTTCTCGATCTCCTGGTGCCAGCCGATCACCGGACGGCCGTAGGGATGATTGAGATAGAGCGCGGCCATGATCTGCTCGTTCAGCCGCGCGTCCGGATTGTTGGCAACACGCATGTTGTATTCCTCGAGCACGACGTCGCGCTCGGGCAGCACGTTCTCGTCCTTGAGGATCAGGCCGGTCATGCGGTCGGCCTCGAACTCCATCATGGTCGGCAACTGCTCTTTCGGCACGCGCTGGTAATAGTTGGTGTAGTCGACCGAGGTCGAGGCGTTCTCATTGCCGCCGACGCGAAGCACGGTCTGGGAGAATTCGCCGACCGGATGCTTCGAGGTGCCCTTGAACATCAGGTGTTCGAGGAAGTGCGCGAGCCCCGACTTGCCCGGCGTCTCGTCGGCCGAGCCGACCTTGTACCAGATCATCTCGGTGACGACGGGCGTGCGGTGATCGGGGATCACCACGACCTGCATACCGTTGCTGAGCGTGAAGCTGGCGGGCGGGGCCGATGTGACCGTGGTCTGGGCAAGGGCCGCGCCCGCTGTCAGGACGGTGGTCGAAAGCAGCGCGGCAAGGAGGCAGGCAGCCGATCGTTTTGCGGACATCGTGATCCCTAGTGAAAGGCCGAGTCCGGATGTCCGGCTCGAAAGGCACGGCATGGTACACCGTGCGGCTGAGGCTTCGCGTCACGAAGCAGAGAACTCAACGCGGTGGCAAGTTACTGATAGGCAATTATCGACGGCGGCCGGCGTACATGAGCGCCGGCGCCGGGTTCGCGGCTGTGGGACGGGAACGCTATTGTTCCTTGTCCTTGCCCGACATGATGTCGAAATAGGTCCGCCGCGTTTTGTCCTCGCCGGCCCCATAAGCATAGCTCGGAGACGGGGTCTGGTAGCCTGGCGGCGGCTCGACCAGCGACTGGCGCGGCGGCTCGCTGGTGAATTGCTTCGTCTCACCTTTGCCGCCGCCGCCCTTCATCATATTCCACAGACCGCCGGAGAAGCCGAGCTCGGCGGGGCTGAGCGACGGGTTGCCGTTGGTGCCCGGCTGGATCGGGTCATTGCTGGTCCGGGGCGCTGCGGCGACCTGGCCGGCCTTCATTTCGGCGGGCGTCAGAGGGCGGGCGGCCTGCCAGTTCTCGGTTTCCTTGGTCGCCTTCTTGCGCGCGGCGATGGCTTCCTTGCGGCGCTTTTCCTCGGGGTCCTTGGGCCAGTTCGGCACGTTCTTGGCCTGGGTCGCCGGGGGCGGCAGGTCCAGCTTGGGCGGAACGACCAGCGGCGAGCGCTCGCGGTATTCGATGCCGGGCTTTTCCATGCTCTTGGCGCCGATGCCGGACATCAGATTGTCGATGATCTTCTCTTCGAAGGTCATCCCGTCATCTTCGTCGTCGTCGTCACCGGCGCGGGCGGCGCCAGCCGACATGACGAGACCGATGCCGAGCGCGACAGCGGACAATTTCAACGCCTGCCAGAACCCCGATTGGGGGTCTCGAACCATCGAAATGCTGGTCTTCGAGCTGCGCATACTTGTACCTGTTCCATATTGTGTCAGATCGCCGCGCGCACGCAGCAAACCCACGCAAAGGCCGGGTTCCACCTGCCGGTCCGTATCGGCCGGGATCAGGGCGCTTTTGCGGCGGGTACCCCCAGGAAGGAATCATACAATAGCCCCGCCACCCCAGCAACGATGGCCACGTCGGCGAGGTTAAACACATACCAATTGTAGGTATTTCCGCCGATCTCGATATGGAACAGGGCGAAATCGACCACCGCGCCATAGGCCAGGCGGTCAATGCCATTGCCGATGGCGCCGCCGATGATGAGGCCCAGCGCGACCGTGGCGAGGTGGGTGTGCGAGCGGGCCATCCAGATCGCCAGCGCGACCACGGCAATGGCCTTGACCGCCATCAACGCGAGCTGCGCTGCCTGGCTGTCGTTCTGCAGCCAGCCGAAGCTGATGCCGATATTCCAGGCCAGCACCAGGTCGAAGAACGGCGTCACCTTGACGACGCCGCGGCGGGCGAGGTCGAACCCGTTCAGCAGCCACAACTTCGAGGCCTGGTCGGCCACCAAGGTGACGATGGCCGCGAAGATGCCGGCGCCAAGCGGGGTCATGCCGGGGATCAGACCGCCACTCCCAACGCCTTCCATTCGCGCAGCGCCTTGGCATCGCGCGGGGTGACGTCGGGGTATTCAGCGTCTTCGCCGACCATCGGGGAGATCTTCCAGGAGCGGGCGCATTTGGTGCCGACCGCCTTCTCCACCACGACCGCGACACCGGGCACGGCATCGAGACGGAACGCGGCTGCCGGCGCTTCGCCCTCACGCACCTCGTAGTTCGAGGTGATGCAGATCTCGGCGAGATCGATGTCGAACAGCGTCGCCAGCATGTCGCGGTCGGCGACGTAGATCACCGGCGAGGCTTCCAGCGACGAGCCGATGTTCTTGGCTGCGCGTTCGAGCTCGAGTGCGCCGGTGACGACGCGGCGGACGTTGCGGATGGTCTCCCACTTCGCCGCGAGCTTGTCGTCGCGCAAGGCTTCGAGATCGGCCGGGAACAGCGTCAGATGCACCGACGGCTCGGCATCGGGCCGGTACATGCGCCAGCCTTCCTCCGCGGTGAAGCTGAGGATCGGCGCCAGCCATTTCAGGATCGAGGCGCACAACAGGTCGATCGTGGTCAGCGCCGCCTTGCGCGTCAGCGATGACGGCGGATCGCAATACAGCGTGTCCTTGCGGATATCGAAATAGAACGCCGAGAGCTCGCTGTTGAGGAAGGCGGACAGGATCGCGACCACCGTCTTGAAGTCGAATTCGCGGTAGGCCTTATCCACCGCGGCGGCGCGACCTGCGAGCTCGTGCAGCATCAGCCGTTCGAGCTCAGGCATCTCGGCCGGCGCGACGGCGTCGGTCGGCTTGTAATGATGCAGCGTGCCGAGCATCCAGCGCACCGTGTTGCGCAGCTTGCGGTAGGTCTCGACGGTGTTCTTCAGGATCTCGGGACCGATGCGCTGATCGTCGGTGTAGTCGCAGGAGGCGACCCAGAGCCGGAGAATGTCGGCGCCGGATTCCTTGATGACGGCCTGCGGCTCGATGGTATTGCCGAGCGACTTCGACATCTTGCGGCCGTCCTCGGCCTGCGTGAAGCCGTGGGTCAGCACGATGTCGTAGGGCGCGCGGCCGCGGGTGCCGCAGCTTTCCAGCAGCGAGGAGTGGAACCAGCCGCGATGCTGATCCGAGCCCTCGAGGTACATCACCGTGTCAGCGCCGCCGTCGACCTTGCGCTTGATGCCGGCAAGTCCTGGGAAATGCACGGGATCCTCGAGCACGAAAGCGTGCGTCGAGCCGGAATCGAACCAGACGTCGAGAATGTCGTCGACCTTCTGCCAATCCTCGCTCGCGCGGGACCCGAGGAAGCGCTCGCGCGCGCCCGTCGCGTACCAGGCATCGGCACCTTCCTTTTCGAAGGCTTCGCCAATGCGCGCGTTGACCGCCTCGTCCTGCAGGATCTCGGCGGAGCCGTCGCCCTTCTCGCGCACGAACACGGCGATCGGCACGCCCCAGGCGCGCTGGCGCGAGATCACCCAGTCGGGTCGCGCCTCGATCATGCCGTTGATGCGGTTCTCGCCCGACGGCGGCACCCATTGGGTCACCGAGATCGCGTGCAGCGCGCGGGCGCGCAATGTGTCGCCGCCCTTCGCCTTGCCGCCCTGCGCAACATCCTTGTCCATCGCGATGAACCATTGCGGCGTGTTGCGGAAGATCACCGGCTTCTTGGAGCGCCAGGAGTGCGGATATTGATGCTTGAGCCGGCCGCGCGCGAGCAGCATGCCGCGTTCGACGAGTGCCTTGATCACGGCCTCGTTGGCATCGCCCTTCTCGCCCTTGTCGTTGATGACGCGCTTGCCGGCAAAGCCCGGCGCATGGTCGGTGTAGGCGCCGTTCTCATCGACAGTGTAGGGGATCGCCGTCGAGATGCCGCGCGCGTCGAGATCGCGCGATTGCGCCATCCAGACATCGAAGTCCTCGCGGCCATGACCGGGCGCGGTGTGCACGAAGCCGGTGCCGGTGTCGTCGGTGACATGATCACCAGACAGCAGCGGCACGATGAAGTCGTAGCCGCCGGCAAGACCCTTGAGCGGATGGGCACATTCGATCGCGTCCATGGTGTCGCCGGGGACGTCGCGGATTTTCTCATAGGCGGTCACGCGCGCCTGCTTGAACACCTCTTCGGCCAGCGCGTCGGCGAGGATCAGGAGGTCGCCGGTCTTGGTCCAATTGTCGGCAGGGGCGTCCGTCACCTTGTACAGGCCGTAGGCGATCTTCGGCGAGAACGAGATGGCGCGGTTGCCGGGCAGCGTCCAGGGTGTGGTGGTCCAGATCACGACGCTTGCGGAGGCGAGCGCGCCATGCGCGGGCGAGGTGACCGGGAATTTCACCCAGACCGTATCGGAGGTGTGGTCCTCGTACTCCACCTCGGCTTCGGCGAGCGCGGTCTTCTCGACCACGCTCCACATCACAGGCTTGGAGCCGCGATAGAGGGTGCCGTTGGCGGCGAACTTCATCAGCTCGCGCGCGATCTGGGCTTCGGCCGGGAAGCTCATGGTGGCATAGGGATGATCCCAGTCGCCGATGACGCCGAGGCGCTTGAATTCCTCGCGTTGCACGCCGAGCCAATGCGTGGCGTAGGCGCGGCACTCCCGGCGGAAATCGATCATTGCGGTCGAGTCGCGGAAGTCTGGCTTCTGCTTGCCCTTCTTGCGGTAGTGCTCTTCCTCGACCTTCCATTCGATCGGCAGGCCGTGGCAGTCCCAGCCCGGCACGTAGTTGGAATCGAAGCCGAGCATCTGCTGGCTCTTGGTGACGAGATCCTTGAGGATCTTGTTCAGCGCCGTGCCGATATGGATGTTGCCGTTGGCGTAGGGCGGGCCGTCATGCAGCACGAACTTGGCGCGGCCCTTCGCGGTTTCGCGCAGCTTCCCGTAGAGGCCGATCTCGTACCAGCGCTTGAGGATCTCCGGCTCGCGCTGCGGCAGGCCGGCGCGCATCGGGAATTCGGTCTGCGGCAGGAACAGGGTCTTGGAATAGTCTTTGGCGTCAGACTTTTGGGACTTTTGCGGTTTTTCGGACATGAGATTGACTGGCTCGGCAGGGCGCGGGAACGAATGGCGATGCGGAATCGCGGGTGAAACGACAAAATCCCGGTCTTGCGCCGAGCCTTTAGCTCAGGCGGAAGCCGGGCCGCTAATCCCTATGATGCGCCGCGCAAACATGGCCCCTCCATAGCAGGGGGACGGTGGAAGCGCAAAGGTTCGGGGAGGCCGGCGGTCGAGGTCAATCGATGGCGCCCAGCCGCGGAAACGCGTCCGGAGCGGCGGCCAGGATGGCGCGGGCGCGGGCGGAATCGTCGTCCATCTGGCGGATCAGGGCCTCCAGGCTGTCGAATTTCAACTCCTCGCGGATGAAGCCGACGAAGGCGCAGTCCAGCGCCTGCCCGTAGAGATCGCCCTTGAAGTCGAACAGGAAGATTTCGAGCAGCGGAGCGCCATTATCAAAGGTCGGGCGGCGGCCGAAGCTGGCGACCCCGTCCAGCCGCTGCGGCCCGCGGCCGACCCGCACCGCATAGATGCCGTGCTTCAGGCCGCAATTGGCGTCCAGGCGGATGTTGGCGGTGGGATAGCCGAGATCGCGGCCGCGCTTTTCACCGTGGATCACCTCGCCGGTGACGAACCAGGGCGCGCTCAGCATGGTGGTGGCCTCGTCCAGCTGGCCCTCGGCGAGGGCGATCCGGATGGCGCTGGAGGATACCGGCCGCTCGTCGATGTCGACATGCGGCTGCACGTCGACCTCGATGCCGAGCCGGGGCGCCTCGTTGACCAGAAGGCTGGGCGAGCCGACCCGGCCCTTGCCGAAATGGAAGTCGTAGCCGACCGCGATTCCGCTGACGCCAAGCCGCCCGATCAGGTCATGGTGAATGAAGTCTTGCGCGCTGGTTCCGGCGCGGGCCTTGTCGAAGGTCATGACTACGGCGCCGGCAAGCCCGGTGCCGGCCAGGAGCCGCAGCTTGGCCCGTTCGTCCGTCAGGCGGAATTGCGGGGTATTGGGGCTGAAAAACCGCCGTGGATGCGGCTCGAAGGTCAATGCCAGGGCCGGGCGGCCCTGCACCCGGCCCATTTCCAGGGCTGCGGCGATCACGGCGCGGTGGCCGAGATGAACCCCGTCGAAATTGCCCATGGCGACCACGGCGCCCCTTGGAATGGCGGAGTCCGGCGTGGTGTCGCGGATAACGGTAAAATGCGGAGCCATCAGGGGAATTCTCGAACCGGCGGGACCGGCCGGGACCGTGGCGCGACCGGCCGGACGAAGTCAAGCGGGAGCGGGCGGCCGCATCGAACGCGATTTCAGTCCTTGGGGGGCGTCCCCAATTAACGCGCTGTTTAACGCCTTGATGGTAGTCCTTGAGCGTGGAACTGCCGGGGCTCCGGGCTTGGGCAGGTCCGATCGTAATATTCCTGGGTATGCGTTGGGGGAGTCGAGATGGCGGTTGATTTGTCGATGCCGGTTCTGGTGGTGGATGACTACAGCACCATGATCCGTATCATCCGGAATCTGCTGAAGCAGCTTGGCTTCGAGAATATCGATGATGCAAGCGACGGTTCGGCAGCGCTGAACAAGATGCGCGGCAAGAAGTACGGGCTCGTGATTTCCGACTGGAACATGGAGCCGATGACGGGTTACGACCTCCTGCGCGAAGTGCGGGCGGATCCGAACCTCGCCACCACGCCCTTCATCATGATCACGGCGGAATCCAAGACCGAGAACGTGATCGCGGCCAAGAAGGCCGGCGTGAACAACTACATCGTCAAGCCGTTCAACGCGGCAACGCTGAAGACCAAGATCGAGGCGGTCTTCCCGGACATGGCGAGCGCGTAAGCGCGCGCCTCTCCGGATCAACAATTCTCCATCGAGGTCGTCATGCCCGGGCTTGTCCCGGGCATCCACGTTCTTGATGCTAGAAGTAAGACGTGGATGGCCGGGACAAGTCCGGCCATGACGACGTCTGGGCTGACGCGCCCGCGCGGTCAACCGCAGCCATCACCACTTCAATTCGCGCATCAACGCCTTCGGCGGGTGGCCGAACAATTCCAGCACCGAAGCCGGGTCGAGCTGGTCGAGGCCCTCGAACTCCTCGGCATGGATGCCGCGGGTCACGAACAGGCAGTCGATGCCGAATTCGCGCGCGCCGGTCAGGTCGGTGCGGACGGAATCGCCGATCGCCAGCACTTTTTTGCGGTCGATCGGGTGGCCCTGGCGTTCGCCGGCGAGCGCCATGGCGCGCTCATAGATCGGCCGGTGCGGCTTGCCGTAGAAGATCACTTCGCCGCCGAGCTCGCGATAGAGTTCCGCGATGGCTCCGGCGCAATAGATCAGCCGGTCGCCGCGTTCCACCACGATGTCGGGGTTGGCGCAGACCAGCGTCAGCTTGCGCTCGCGCGCCTTCAGCATCATGCCGCGATAATCTTCCGCCGTCTCGGTCTCGTCGTCGTACAGGCCGGTGCAGACGATGTAGTCGGCTTCTTCCAGCGGCGCGGTTGTCGCATCAAGGCCGCGATAGATCGAATTGTCGCGCTCGGGGCCGAGCCAGAACATCTTGCGGCCAGGATGCTCGGCGACGTAGAGCCGGGTCAGGTCGCCGGACGACACGATGGCGTCATAGGTCTCGTCGGCGACGCCGAGCTTGCGCAATTGCCGCTGCACCGAGTCGGCCGGGCGCGGTGCGTTGGTGATCAGGATCACCGTACCGCCGTGGCTGCGATAGGTGTGCAGCGCCTCGCAGGCTTCGGGGAAGGATTCGAGGCCATTGTGGACGACGCCCCAGATGTCGCTGAGCACGACGTCGACGCCGCCCACGAGCTCGCGCAGGCTTTCGGCGAAATGCAGCGTGGTCATGATGCGCAGCGCCGATCAGATCCGGCGCGCGAGCGCGGCGTTGCCGGTGATGCGTTGTGCCGGAGGAGCGGCTGACGTCGCGCCAGATGTTGTGCCTTGGCCGGGGGAAGCGGAGCCATTGGATCCCTGAATGTCCTGCGCCTGGTTCGGCGCGGTCCCGCCGGTAGCAGATGCCCCCTCCGGCCGCAATGGCCGGGGCGGCGCGAACAGGAACCCCTGGCCGAACCGCACGTCATAGTCGAGCAGGTCGATCACGGCGCGCTCGCCTTCGATCCGCTCGGCGATCAAGTCGATGCCGAAGCGGCCGAGCAGGTCGGAGAGGTCGGAGGGGTGGATGTCCGAGGCCGAGGCCTGCTTCGGGTCGAGCAGCAGCGCGGCCGGCACCTTGATGAAGCGCACGCCGCGGTCGGCCAGCTCGCGCGGCTCGATCCTGAGATCCGTGACATGGTCGATCGAGAAGCGGAAGCCGCGCTGGGCCAGTGCGGCGAGATTCTCGGTCTCGGCCGGGCCGAGATTGCGGAACGTCGATTGCTTGAACTCCAGCACCAGCGAAGGCGCCAGTGCCCGGTTGGCTTCGAGGAAGTCAAGGCATTGCGCGAAGGTGGTGGAATTGCCGAGCGTGGAGGCCGCGACGTTGCAGAACACGCCGACATCCTTGTTGCGCACCATCAGGCGCCGCAGCACCTGCACGCAGCGCAGCATCACCATGTTGTCGATGCGCCCGATCAGCCCCGAAGCTTCCGCGATGCTGATGAACTCCTCGGCGGCGATCAGCTGGTCGCGCTCGTCGCGCATGCGCGTCACGGCCTCGTAGAACCGCACCTTGCGTTGCGGCAGCGTCACCATCGGCTGCAGGAAGATGTCGATGCGGTTTTCGTCGATGGCGTTGCGCAGCGTTGCCAGCAATTGGGTTTGGTTGCGCCCGGTGGCCGTCTGAACTGGGTTGGCGGTCTGGGTCTGGACCGCCGGCGCCGACACCGGCCGCGGCTGCGGCTGCGGAGCGGGAGGTGCCGCGGGAAGCGGCGGAGGGGCTGCCGGCCGCTCTTCGAACGGCGCAACCAGATCGATCGGCGCCTCCGGTTCGGACAGGGCCGCCGGGGCCGAAGCCGGCGTCGGCGCGCCGCCGGCCAGCAGGTCTTCATGGGCCGACACGGTGGTCGCGAGCTGCCTGACCAGCCCGCCGAGCTCGTTGATCTCGCCGACCACCGACTGAATACGGTCGGAGTTAGTCGAATTGGACGAGGCGATGCGTCCCTCGATTGCAGCCAGCCGGCGGCCGAACTCGGCCACCTGGCGGGCGAGATCGGCGGTGCCGCGCGACAGATCGGCGATCTGGCCGCCGACGTCGCTGCGATCGCGCAGCCGCATCGACACCGCGTTGTAGAGGATCAGGAAGGTCAGCGCGGTCAGCGCCACGATCGCGGATTCGGTTCCGCTGATGCCGGCGACGGCGTACAGGACGAGCCCAAGCGAAGCCGCGACCAGAACCATGCAGAAGGCGATGAAGATCGTCGAAATGCGAATCATGCCGCGCGTTACGCCTTTAAGAGCTGACTGCCTCACCCGGGAAAATACGGGTCACGTTGCGATCCCATCACGCCTCGTGGTCCCCCAAGCCATATGACCTTAACATCATTGCTGATTCGAGGGGATAGCAGCCTGGTCGCGGCTCATGTCAATCCAGCCCGGCGAAAGCCATCGATGTAGCGGTCGCGGTCGCGGGCAAGCTTGACCGGCATGAACTCGGCGAGCCAGGCGAGGGAGATGTTCGGCTGGGCACGGCGCAGCTCCCTCAGCGCAGCCTGGGCGAGATTCGTCTGTCCAGCCATGCCGGCAGCCGCCGTCAGCACCCGGTGCGCGCCGACGAAATCGCTGCGCTGGCGCAGGGCCTCCTGGGCGAGCCGGATCGCCTCCGCGTCATCGCCGCCGAGGAAGCGGGCATAAGCGGCGATGCCGTAATAGACAGGAGCATAGGGATCGCGCGGGCTGAGGCGGATCGCCCGTCGAGCGGCCTCGTCGGCGTCCTGCCAGCGGCCGCAATAGCCGAGCGCCAATCCATAATAGCCCTGCGCCAGGGCGAAATTCGGATTGAGCCGCAACGCGGTCTCGAATTCGGCCAGCGAATCCTCGAACCGGCGTGCAAACAGATTGACGTGCCCGAGCGCGTTGTGAGCCCAGGCATCCTCGTCGTCGGCACGGATCGCAGCTCGTGCGGCACGTTCGGCGCCGGGGATCGCAGTGCTCATCTCCATCCAGCCCATATGGGCTGTGAACATGTAGCTGGTGCCGAGCAGTCCGAGCGCCTTGCCGTAGTTGGGGTCGAGCGCGATGGCCTTCTCGAGCAGCGCCTGCGCGACGACGTGATCCTGCCGTGTCACACGCCAGTAATGCGAAAGCGCGCGCATCACGAGATCCCAAGCGTCCATGCTGTCCGGCGGCTTGCGTTGGGCGCGATAGCTTTCCGCGGCATAGAGCTGCGGCTCGATCGCGGCGACGATGGCCTCGGTGATCTCGTCCTGCACGGCAAACACGTCGGCGAGCTCGCGATCGTAACGTTCCGCCCAGAGATGACTGCCGGTGGCGACGTCGTTGAGTTGCGCGGTGATGCGCACGCGATCACCGTCCTTGCGGACGCTGCCTTCGACGACATAGCGGACGCCGAGCTCCTCCGCGACCTCACGCAGATGAACCGCGCGGCCCTTGTAGATGAACGAGGAGTTGCGCGCGATCACGAAGAACCAGCGGAGCTTCGACAGCGCGGTGATGATGTCTTCGCTGATGCCGTCCGAGAAATACTCCTGCTCGGCCTCGCCGCTCATATTCACGAACGGCAGGACCGCGATGGCGGGCCGGTCGGGCAGCGGCAAGCCCGCCGGTGTTGCGGTGGCCGGCAGGCTCGCCACTGCCGCCGTCGCTGCCTCCGAGAGCTCGGTGACCTCGCCGACGAACCGGACGCCCTTGCGCGCGATGGTTCGGATCAGCCGCTGCTCCCCACCATTGTCGTCGACCGCGCGCCGCGCGGCGTTGATCCGGCTGGTGAGGGTTGATTCCGAGACGACGCGGCCGTTCCAGACCGCGTCGAGCAGATTGTCCCGCGTCACCACGCGCTCGCGGTTACGAACGAGATAAAGCAGGAGATCGAACACCTGGGGCTCGAGCGCGATCAGCGCCTTCGCGCGGCGCAATTCGCGCCGCTCGGCATCGAGCACGAAATCCTCGAAATGAAACGGCACGCCAGTCCCGGCTCCGGCTCGGAAATCAAGGTGATCTCAGCGTAAAATAATGCCGCTCTCAAGGCCAGCGAGTCGCGCGCACCCTATCGTCCCGGCGTTTTCAAACCCTGGAGAATTGCCATGTCGACATCCGCCGCACTCAAACAGGCTCCCGCCCAGCCCGATCTAGCCGCCGTCAAGCAGCGCCAGCATGGCGCCTGGTCATCGGGCGACTATGCCGTGGTCGGCACCACACTGCAGATCGTCGGCGAGCAACTCTGCGAAGCCCTGGATTTGCGAGCCGGCAGCAAGGTGCTGGACGTCGCTGCCGGCAACGGCAACGCGACGCTGGCCGCGGCCCGGCGCTGGTGTGACGTCACATCCACCGACTATGTTCCGGAGTTGCTCAAGCGCGGGCAGGAGCGTGCGGCGGCGGACCATCTGACGGTCGAATTTCGCGAGGCGGATGCCGAGGCCCTGCCGTTTGCGGACGCGAGTTACGACGTCGTGCTCTCGACCTTCGGCGTGATGTTCACGCCGGATCAGGACAAGGCGGCCTCCGAGCTGGCACGCGTCTGCAAATCCGGCGGCAAGATCGGCCTCGCCAACTGGACCCCGCAGGGCTTCATCGGCCAGCTGTTCAAGACCATCGGCAAGCATCTGCCGCCGCCGGCCGGCGTGAAGTCGCCGGCGCTGTGGGGCACGCGGGCACGACTCGAGGAGATGTTCGCAAGCCAGGCCTCCGACATCTCGGCCGAACCTCGCATGTTCGTGTTCCGCTACCGCTCGCCCGAGCACTGGCTCGATGTCTTCAAGACCTTCTACGGGCCGACGCTGAAGGCGTTTGCCGCGCTCGACGAGAGCGGCCAGGCTGCGCTGAGACGCGATCTGCTGGCGCTGCTCGGCGAATTCAACCATGCCGATGACGGCACCATCGTCGTGCACAGCGAGTATCTGGAAGTCGTGATCACCAAGCGCTGAGATGTCGCTAGATCGGGCCGGGCAAGCTCCGGCCCGATCGTCGTCATCGGCTAGAATGGGGCGCTAGCACCGACGGTGTCGGCCGACACGGCCTCGCGGGTGCCGAGCGGCTTCGGCTGCCCCTCGGTCGTGTCCCGCAGCGTCTGCCGCTCGATCTCCGAATTCAGCTCGGCGCCGAACATGATGACGATGGCCGACATCCACATCCACATCATCAGGCCGATCGCCGCGCCGAGCGAGCCGTAGGTCGCGTTGTAATTGGCGAATTCCGAGAGATACCAGGACAACAGCGCCGAGCCGGCGATCCAGAGGATGGCGGCGGCCACCGCGCCGAGGCTCAGCCACTGCCAGCGCGGCGCATCGCGACTGGGTGCGAAGCGGTAGAGGATCGCCAGCGCCACCAGCAGGATGAGAAACAGCAGCGGCCACCGGGCCAGCGCCACGATCAGCTTGCTTTCGGGCGCCATGCCGAGATGATCGAGCGCGAGCGGGAAGGCGACGACGGCCCCCACCATCAGCAGCAGGGCCACGATGCCGCCGATCGTGAACGCCAGCGACACCATGTTGAGCTTGATGAAGCTGCGCTTCTCGCGCTCCTCATAGGCGACGTTGAGGGCATCGAAGATCGCCTTGACGCCGGCATTGGCGCTCCAGATCGCCAGCAGAAGGCCGATCAGGAAGGTGGCCCCGAGCGTGGTGTTGCCGTGCGACAGCACGCGCGCGACCTGGTCCTCGACGATCTGGAACGATCCTTCTGGCAGCATGGTCGCAAGCGTGTGCAGATTTGAGCTGATCGTCGAGGGATCGGCGAACAGAGCATAGGACGAGACGAGCGCCGTGACGGCCGGGAAGATCGCGAGCAGCCCAAAGAACACGACGCCACCCGCGGTCGCCAGCAGCCGATCGTCGTCGATGCGCTGATAGGTGCGCCAGAAGATATCCTTCCAGCCCGCCCAGGGAATCGTGAACGGGCTCTTGGCATGACGCCCGCGGCCGGGCTCCACGGCTGCGCGCGCCGGATGCGTTTCCGGTGAATTCGCTTCCGCATTGCGGTGGTCTTGGGGAGGTCCCGACGGGACCAAGCCGGAGTCCTGGAAATAGCGCTCCGCCGTCAGCACGAAGACGGCGGTCGCCGCCACCAGCAGCCAGCTGTCGATCTGCTCGGAGCGCCGCACCAGCATCAAGCGTCCAATCGACGGCCGTGACGCCTGCGGCGGGCCGCAGTGAACCCCGCCAGCCCAATTGCCGCGAGCATCAGGCCAAGCTGCACGGGGCGGTTGGTGCGCGCTGGCAACGCTGTTGCGCCATGGCGGCGCTCGCCCGGTGCGAGCGGTGCAAGGGGAATCGCGGTCGCGACCTCCTTGACCGCCTCCTTGACCGTTCCGCGCGGAATTCGCGGGGTCGCAATGGCCACGCGCAAACGGCTGGCAAGTGGCACGATGGGCCTGGCTTTGCGCTTCATCTGCGCCATCGCCACGCCGGCGCAGATCGCGGCCAGCACCAGCAACACCGCGCCGACGGCACCAAACCCCCAGAACTGCCCGTAAGCGATGGCGACCCAGCGGTACAGAGCCATCAGCCCGACGAAGAATGCCGCCACGACGAACAGGCCCGCGACGGCGAACAGCCCGCCGGCCACCGCGTAAGACGTCACCTTGCCGGTGGCTTGGGTGGTCTGGTCACGCAGATAGGATTGAGCGGCGCGTTTGACGTGGTTGAGCTTCAGCGCCATGCCGGCGCGTAGCAATTCGCCCGATGGCGCGAGCATCTGGACATCCTCCGAGAGCGAGAAAATTCGTCGGGGGATGAACGTGGCCGAATTTGACTTGTTCCGTTCGAGCCCGCGGCCGGGAGCGATCAGCCGAGATCGGCGGCCGCGATCCAGAACACCTCACCCTCGGACTCCTCAGTGTCGAGCCAGAGCAGCGGCAGTTCCGGAAAGGCATCGTCGACCAGCTCGCGGCCGCGGCCGATCTCGCAGATCAGCCCGCCATCCGGCGTCAGATGATCGGGCGCCTCGGCCAGGATGCGGCGGACCACGTCGAGACCGTCAGCGCCGCCATCGAAGGCGAGCTTCGGCTCGGCCCGGCATTCCGGCGGCAGCGCCGCCATGCCTTCGGCATCGACGTAAGGCGGGTTGGTGATGATCAGATCGTATCTGTTGTCGCCGAGCGGGGCGAACAGGTCGCCGCGATACAGGCTGATCCGGTCCTCGAGGCCGTATCCCCCTACATTGCGCGTGGCAACCTCGATCGCGCCCTTGGAGATGTCGACGGCATCGACAGCGGCGTTCGGGAAATGATGCGCGGCGAGGATGGCGAGGCATCCGGATCCCGTGCAGAGATCGAGCACACGCTCGACCGCCATGGGGTCGTCGATCAGCGATCCGGCCTCGCCGTCGCCGCCGAAATGCGACTCCAGCAGCTCGCCGATGAAGGAGCGCGGAACGATGACGCGCTCGTCGACATAGAACGGCAGGCCGCGCATATAGATCTTGTTGACGAGATAGGCGGCCGGTTTGCGCGTGGTGACGCGCTGATGGATGAGGTCGAGGATGGTCTTTCCCTCGGCGACCGTGACGCGCGCGTTGGCAAAGATCTCGAATTGTTCGGGATTGAGATGCAGCGCCTCGCTCACCAGGAAGGCCGCTTCGGCAACCGGATCGGTCGTGCCATGGGCAAAAGCGAGCTCGGCTTCGATAAAGCGGCTCACCGCATAGCGGACGAAATCCATCAGCGTGAGAAGCTCGCCTGGACCGACCTTGGCAGGTTTTGGCGCGGGACGGCCGCGCACGGCCTTTTTGGATGCTTTTGCCATCAGGATCGGGTCCAGCGTGCAGCGGCTTCGTCGTCGCGGGCCTGGGCCTCGACCCAGCCGGTGCCGGCTTCGCTTTCTTCCTTCTTCCAGAACGGCGCGTTGGTCTTGAGGTAATCCATCAGGAACTCGGCCGCCTGGAACGCGGCCTGGCGATGCTGCGAGGCGGTCAGCACCAGCACGATGTTCTGGCCCGGCATGAAGCGGCCGACGCGGTGGATCACCGTGACGCCGTTGAGCGGCCAGCGCGAGACCGCCTCGTCGACATGACGCCCGATCTCTTCCTCGGCCATGCCAGGGTAATGTTCGAGCGTGAGAGCTGCGACCTTCGCGCTGTCGTCGTCCGCGCGGCAGATGCCGGAAAAGCTCACGACCGCCCCGATGTCGGTGCGGCTCTTGGTCAGGACCGCGATCTCGCGGGCGATATCGAAATCGTCTTCCTGAATGCGGATGGTGACGGGGCAGGCGGCGACAGGGGACGTCATGGCTAGCCGCCGGTCATCGGCGGGAAGAACGCGATTTCGCGCGCGCCGGCGATCGCAGCGTCCGATTTGACATGGGCGTGGTCGATCGCAGTGCGGATCACCTTTGGTTTCTCGAAGGCGTAGGCATAGGCCTCGCTTTGGCCCGACAGCCAGGCGATCAGCTCCTCGACAGTGCGCACCGTCGCCGGCGGCTCGATGGTCTCCTCGGCCTTGCCGACGCGTTCGCGCACCCAGGCGAAATATTTCACCTTCATCCCTCGTCCTCCTTGATGAGGTGATGGATGCCGGCGCGGAAATAGTCGTAGCCGGTATAAATGGTCACGATCGCCGAGGCCCACAGCAGCACGAGGCCAATCATCGAGACGACGGGCACCACCTCGTCGCCGGCGGGGCCCGCGAGCAGAAAGCCGATCGCAACGAGCTGGACCGTGGTCTTCCACTTGGCAAGCTTGGTCACGGGCACGCTGACGCGGAGCGCGGCAAGATATTCGCGCAGGCCCGAGACCAGGATCTCGCGGCACAGGATCACGATGGCGGCCCACAGCGACCAGCCATGGATGATGCCGTCCGCGGCCAGCATCAAGAGGCACGAGGCGACCAGCAGCTTGTCGGCAATCGGATCGAGCATCCGGCCGAAGGCCGATTGCTGATTCCAGATTCGCGCATAATAGCCGTCGAGGTAGTCGGTCACCGCGGCGCCGATGAAGATGGCCACCGCCACCCAGCGCAGCCAAAGCGGCTGATCCAGAATCGATTGCGCGTAGATGCACCCGACCACGACCGGAATCGCGGCGATCCGGCCATAGGTCAGGATGTTCGGGAGGGACATCGCGCGGCTGGTCGTCCCTCGTGTCGTGGCGATGTTCATTCGTCCTACCAATACCGCTCGAGCCCCAAGGTCAACCGTCCCGCTCACAAATGCGGCACGGGATGCGACGACCTGATGACCCGAGCTCCCTTTGGCCCCCTTGAGTTCATCCCGGCTGGGGATGGAAATAATCGAAAATCCTGCGGGCGCTCTCGGCGCTCACCCCCGGAACCTTGCCGAGATCGGCGATCGAGGCGCGTTCGATCTCCTTCAGGGTCCCGAAATGATGCAGCAAGGCACGTTTGCGTGACGGGCCGATGCCCGGAATCTCCTGCAAACCGGCCTCGCGGATGTCCTTCTTGCGCAGCTTGCGGTGCGAGCCGATGACGAAGCGGTGAGCCTCGTCGCGCAGGCGCTGGATGAAATAGAGCACGGGGTCGCGCGGCTCCAGCTTGATGGCCTCGCGTTCCGGCATGAACAGGGTCTCGCGGCCGGCATCCCGGTCCGGCCCCTTGGCGACCGACATCAGCGACACCTGGGTCAGGCCGAGATTGGCGAAGATCTCGCGGACGGCGTTGAGCTGGCCGCGGCCGCCGTCGATGATGACGAGATCGGGCCATTGCGGGAAATCGTCGTCCTTCGCCTTGACCGTGCCCTCCTCGGGCGGATTGATCAGGCGCTTGAAGCGCCGCTCCAGCACCTCGCGCATCATGGCGAAGTCGTCGCCGGGCGTGATGCCTTCCGACTTGATGTTGAACTTGCGGTACTGGTTCTTCACGAAGCCATCAGGGCCGGCGACGATCATGGCGCCGACCGCATTGGTGCCCTGGATGTGGCTGTTGTCGTAGACCTCGATGCGCTTGGGCGGATGCGGCAGGCTCAGCGTCGTGGCCATGGCGTCGAGCAGGCGGCTTTGCGTGGCGGTATCGGCGAGCTTGCGGCCGAGCGCCTCGCGCGCATTGGTCAGCGCGTGAGCGACGAGTTCCTTCTTCTCGCCGCGCTTGGGCGTGTTGACCTCGACCTTGTGGCCGGCCTTGATCGCCAGCGCATTGGCGAGCAGTTCGCTCTCCTCGATCTCGTGCGAGAGCAGGATGTTTCGCGGCGGCGGCTTGTCGTCGTAGAACTGGGCAAGGAAGGAACCGAGCACCTCTTCCGCGGTGAACGTCTTTTCCGCGCGCGGAAAATAGGCGCGGTTGCCCCAGTTCTGGCCGGTGCGGAAGAAGAACACCTCGACGCAGGAGAAGCCGCCCTCCTGGTGGATGGCGAACACGTCGGCTTCCTCGACCGTGCGCGGGTTTATGCCCTGCTGCGACTGGATCGCCGACAGCGCGGCAAGGCGATCGCGGTAAAGCGCGGCGCGCTCGAACTCGAGCTCTCCCGCCGCCTTTTCCATCTCGCCGGCGAGCTCCTGCTTCACCGCATGACTTTTGCCGGACAGGAAGTCGCTGGCCTCGCGTACCAGCGTCGTATAGCCGCCGAAGTCGATTTCGCGGGTGCAGGGGCCGGCGCAGCGGCGGATCTGGTAGAGCAGGCAGGGCCGGGTGCGGCTCTCGAAGAAGGAATCGGTGCAGGAGCGGATCAAGAACGCACGCTGCAAGGCCGTGATTGTGCGGTTGACCGCGCCGGCGGAGGCGAACGGGCCGAAATAGCGTCCGGGCCGGCTCTGGGCGCCGCGATGTTTCAGGATCTGCGGCGCCCAATGGTCGCCGGTGATCAGGATATAGGGAAACGATTTGTCGTCGCGCAGCTGCACGTTGAAGCGCGGCCGCAGCTGCTTGATCAGGTTGGCTTCCAGCAGCAGCGCCTCGGTCTCGGTGTTGGTCGAGACGATTTCCACGGTCACCGTGGCGGCGATCATGCGCAGGATGCGTGCCGGCTGCGGCGCATTCTGGCGCGCATAGTTGGAGAGGCGCTTTTTGACGTTCTTGGCCTTGCCGACATAGAGCACGTCGGCATTCGCACTGAGCATGCGGTAGACGCCGGGCGAGGTGGGCGCGAGCCGGACCGCGCGCTCGATCGCCTCGTGACCGCTCGCCAGCGGCCCTTCGCCGACCGCGCCGCTCTCTTCAAGGATATCCGGCAGCCGCGCATCGTCCTCGTCTTCGCCCCCCGTGGTGGCGGGATCGAGGTCCGGCGGCACGTCGCCAGCGGCGGGCGGCGGCGATTTACGCGCTCGGTCGTCCGGATTGTCGTTGGAATCGTGAACCATGGAGCGAATTTAAGGGCTGGGGGCGCCGATTTGAAGTTCCGGCCAGGCGGCGCGCACAGGAGGCGGCGACGCAGTTCCCGGTAACATTTGCTTAAGCCTGTTAACAGCGCGGTAACCCGGCTTAACAGCCCTTTAACTTAAAACTCTCGATAAATCTTACGCGAAAAGGTGGTGGTTCCGTAACCATGCGGTCTGGCGTCGCGCGGCGGCGCAGGCATTCGCACCGGTGACGGCAGTTGCGTTGGAGTTGAGTGATGAAGGGGCTCATTGTGGGCGCAGCCGCGTTGGTTGCAGCCGGCTGGACAGCTTCGGCAGAGGCCGCCGACATGAATTATGGCGGGCGTGCGCCTTACACCGTCAATCAGCCTCTCAACGCCTATAGCTGGGCCGGTCCGTATCTCGGCGGCAACATCGGCTATGAATGGGGCTCGGTCGACAACAATCCCGCAAAGCCGTCCGGCTTCGTCGGCGGCGTGCAGGCCGGCTACAATTTCCAGAATGGCCCGTTCGTGTTCGGCGTCGAAGGCGACATCCAGGCCGCCGGGGCCGACGACACCTTCGCGCCGTGGAAGTTCTCCAATCCGTGGTTCGGCACGCTGCGCGGCCGCGCCGGCTACGCCTTCAACAACGTGCTGTTCTACGGCACCGCCGGCCTCGCCTTCGGCGAGCTGCGCGCGCAGACTTTCGGCTGGTCGGAATCGCACACGACCGCCGGCTGGACCATCGGTGCCGGCGCGGAAGTCGGTCTGACGCCGAACTGGAGCGCCAAGCTCGAATACCTCTACATCGATCTGTCGACCAGTCAGTTCGCAATTACGGGCGTGTCAAACGGCTATAGCGCCAGCGTTGTGCGCGCAGGCGTGAACTATCGCTTCTGATAGCTGAAGAAGAAATACCGGACAACAACTCCCGGCCGCTCGCGGCCGGGATTTTTTTTCGCCAAGTATCTTTTGCACCAAGTATTGCGCGAAGTATTTTGCGTCTGGCCCGCTAGGAGAGGATGACCAGATTGACCGCCTTAGGTCCCTTCCCCTTCTTGTCCGGTTCGACTTCGAAAGTAATGCGCTGTCCTTCCGCAAGGTCCTTCAGTCCGGCCCGCTCCACAGCAGTAATATGCACGAACACGTCGCGGCCGCCGTCGTCAGGCTTGATGAAACCGTAGCCGCGTTCGCCGTTGAAAAACTTAACCGTTCCCGTCATGGCCATCGGGAAACTCCCCCTCATTGCTCCTCCGCCGCGACGCAGACTCACGTCGCGACATGACCGGGCGTTACGGAGCCCGGGAGAGCTGGCCATCCTTGGGCGGACCGTAAGCGGTCCGGCCGGATCTTTCTTAGGCCTTCACTCCGCCGCAACCATTCGCGGAAGCGGAACGTAAAGCCAGTCACGGAAACAGCATAATACGGTTCTCTGCAGATTGACTACCGCTCCTGCATATTTTTCCCAAGAATGCCGGAGTGTTACGGCCTCTCTTCAGGGCTTGGGGATCTCTAATCGGAATCTGGCAGCGCCGCCCTGGCCGAGCGGCATTTCCAGCTCGGGCAGGATCGTTTTGAGCTCGCCCTGCAGCGTGTAGGGCGGATTGACGATCAGGAGCCCGGTCGAGGCGAGAGCCCCGCCATCGAGTTGGGGCGCGACGCTGAATTCCAGCCGCAGACATTTTCCCGGTGGTTTTGCTGCAGCTGCGAGCCGCGCCACCGTTTGGGCCAGCAGGTCGGTGGCACGGCGGTTCTTGGCCGGATACCAAATCAGGTAGATGCCGGTCGGCCATTTCGCGAAGGCCGTCGAGAAGGCTTCGCCCAGTCGCTCGAACTCGTCCTTGGCCTCGAAGGGCGGATCGATCAGCACGAGGCCGCGCCGCTCTTTTGGCGGCACGAAGGCCGGCAGCGCCACCCAACCGTCGAGGTCGACCACGCGGGCCTGTTCGTCGCGGCGCAGGACGCCGATCAGCGCCTTTCGCGCCTTCGGCTCGAGTTCGCAGGCGACGAGCCGGTCCTGCGGCCTGAGCAGGCCGCGCGCGATCAACGGCGAGCCCGGATAGGCCTTGAGCTCACCCTTCGGATTGAAGGCGCGGACGATGTCGAGATAGGGCTTGGCCAGCGCCGCGCTCTCGTTCGACAGGCGAGCCTGCATCAGCCGCGCGATGCCGGTCAGCCATTCGCCGCTCCGGCGCGCCTCGTCGCTGTCGAGGTCGTAGAGGCCGGCCCCGGCATGGGTGTCGATGACGCGGAACGCCCCCGGCTTGTCCTGCAGGTAGGTGATGATGCGCGCCAGCACGATGTGCTTGATGACATCGGAGAAGCTGCCGGCGTGGAAGGCGTGGCGGTAATTCATGGAGCTGAGTTACGACATCGCGCGCCGAAAGTAACGGCCGTCATTCCGGGGCGGTGCGTCAGCACCGAACCCGGAATCCATTTCGCTACCGGCAATGCGGATAGATGGATTCCGGGTTCGCGCTACGCGCGCCCCGGAATGACGGTCTAAGAATCGGGCCTAACCGCCCCTGATCGGCGGCATCGTCACCTGGTCGCGGCGGCAGGCGCGGCGGTCGGTTTCCTCGCAGGCGCGGAATTGCAGGTCCTTGCTGAGGCAGATGCGGACCTCGGAGAGCCGGGTGCGGTTGCAAGTGACCGAGATGGCGGTGCTGCTCAGACCCGGATTGGCCTTGATGAAGGCCTCCTCGACCTCCGCCGGCGCCACGGTCTTGGCCTGCGACAGATCGAGATATTCGGCTGGAATCTTGATCGCGGCGCGCGCCTTGCGGATCGTCTCGAAATAGCTGCGGCCTTCGAGGCCGGAGCAGGTGCCGTGCTTGTCCCATTCGTTGAAGATCAGGCCCGGCGCCGGCATCAGATCGAGCATCGAGGAGACGATGCTGCGGTTCAGCCGCGGCGCGGGACGCTGGCAATATTCCGGAAAGCCGTTCTCATATTGCGGCCACAGTCCGTGCACCACGAAGGCGTAGGGCCGTCCGCCGCACTGGATCTGCGAGCGGCCGCCGCGCTCGGCCGCCTCCTCGCAGAACGAGGGCGACCACGACAGCGACATCACATAGAAGTCGAATTCGCCCGGCGCGTTCTGCCGCTTGTCCTGGGCCTTTGCGTCACCGGCGAACGAGGCCAGGCCGGCGGCAAGGATCAAGGAAAGGGCCAGCGAGATCACCAGGCGGGAGAACGAATGCAATCTGGAATGAAACATGGCAACGCCCCTCAACTAGACTGTGCACGGCAGCCTAGCAGTCGACAAGAACATTTCAAGAACAAAATTCAGGGGGTGGTCATTCGGCGCCCCGAGCGATCCGAATCAGGGCTTCCCTGATCAGGGCTTGGCGGCGCGGCAGGCCGGATTATAGGCCCAGTTGCGGTCAACCCCGACCACGCACCACTCGACACCGTTGCCGTAGCCGGCGAAGCCGCCATCCTCGATCAGCGAGTAATGCACCTTACGGACCTTGCCGTCCGTGAGCATGGCGTCAGCGCTGCAATAGCGGCGCGGAATGTTGTCGGACTGCCAGGGCCGGAACGCGGTCTCGCGAACGGCGGCGAAGCCGGTGATCTTCAAAGAAGAATTCCAGAACGTGCTTTCCTTTTCCCAGAACTGGGTGGCGATCGTCGGCAGCGCCCGTTCGCAATCGGCGACGGCGCCGTCATAGCGCGGTCCGCTCAGCCAGAAGTTCAGCTCCAGCGGGTTGGCGGCCCTGGCCTCGCCGAGCGACAGCGCCCCGAACATGAGGCCGAGCAAAGCGGCAAGGCGGAGCGATTTCTGGGAGGGGGCGCGCATGGTCAATCCGGACTGCTGAAGTCTTGCGAAGGCTGGACGGTGCCGCGAAGGCTGGGGGAGGTCAAGTGCAGCGCGGCAACACTTCGCCAGGAGTTGACCACAACGTCGCACTCAGAAGGGCTTCGGTTCTTTTCACTTCCGTCCCGGCACCGTAGACTGGCGGCCAGCCAATTGGAGTGACGGGAATGCGAATCATTGCGGCCGCGGGCCTTCTTGCCTGCCTGGTTGTCTCGGGCATGACGGCGAGCCAGCCGGCGCGCGCCGACTATGTGCCGCCGTTCAAGGGCAACGACACCGGCGGCATCATCGCCTATTCGATGGCGACCCAGGTCGATGCCCGGCAGGTCGCGGTCGATCACTGCGCGCGCTACGGCAAGGTGGTGAAATTCCTGGCGGTGCAGGGCTATGAGGGCGGTTACATCTCGTTCTCCTGCCGCTGGGTGCCTTATGGCGCCGCCGCCCAGCCGATCCGCACGCTCTACTGAGGCGTTCTCGTAACGCTTCGATCTCTCAGCCGGGAGCTTCTCGCATGACGCGCAAACTCGCTTTGCTCGGCTCGATGCTTTGCCTTGTGGCGGCGGGCGGCGCCAGTGCCGACGATCTGCCTGTGCGCAAGGCCGGCCTTTGGGAAATGAAGCTGGTCACATCAGGCTCGCCGGTGCCCGAGATGACCATGCAGCATTGCACGGACGAGACCGTCGACAAGCAGATGAACGACAACGTCTCCCCGATGGCCAAGCAGATCTGCTCCAAGCAGGAGATCAAGAAGACCGCAACCGGCTATGTCAGCGATTCCGAGTGCAGCGTCGCCGGCGTCAGCACGACGTCGCATGCCGAGATATCAGGCGATTTCAATTCGGCCTATACGGTGAAGACCTCCTCGCACGCGCAAGGCGGCGCCGCCGGCGCTGCGGGGCGCGATACCACCATGACGCTGCAAGCCAAATGGCTGGGGGCCTGCAAGCCGGAACAGAAGCCCGGCGACATCGTGATGCCGGGCGGCTTCAAGATGAACGTGCGCGACATGGACAAGCTGAAAGCGCTGCTGCCGAAGTAGAACTTCGCGCGTTCGTAGCCCGGATGGAGCGCAGCGTAATCCGGGGCCTTGTATCGGTTGCGAAGAAAGAATCCCGGATTGCGCTGCGCTCCATCCGGGCTACGGCCAGCTCGGCTACACCGGAATCCGCACGCTCGCCCTCAATCCCCCCATCGGACTGTCACCCAGCGTGATGTCGCCGCCGTGGGAGCGGGCGATGTCGCGGGCGATGGCGAGGCCAAGGCCCGTGCCGCCCTCGTCCTGGTTGCGGGCGTTGTCCAGCCGCAGGAACGGCTTGAACACTTCTTCGCGCAGATGCGTGGGAATGCCCGGCCCGTCGTCGTCGATCGTCACGGTCAAATAACGGTGATCGCGCTGGCCGGTGATGGCGATGCTCTTGCCGTAGCGCGCCGCGTTGGTGACGAGGTTGGCGAGGCAGCGCTTGAACGAGGCCGGTTTCACCGTCACCACGGGCAGGCCGTGGAAGGCAACGGTCGCGGTATGGCCATGGCGTTCGGCGTCGCCGCGCAGCTCCTCGAGCGCCTGCGCCATGTCGGTCGGCTGCGATTGCTCGCCGGAATCGCCGCGCGCAAAGGCAAGGTAATCTTCCAGCATCATCGACATCTCGTCGACGTCCTTGCGCATGCCCTCGAGCTCGGGGCTGTCGCCGATCAGCGCCAGCTCGAGCTTGAAGCGGGTCAGGATGGTGCGCAGATCGTGGCTGACGCCGGCGAGCATCGCGGTGCGCTGCTCCATCGTGCGCTCGATGCGCGACTTCATCTCGAGGAAGGCGACGGAGGCGCGCCGTACCTCGCGCGCACCGCGCGGCCTGAAGTTCGGTGCTTCGCGGCCCTTGCCAAAACTTTCGGCAGCGTCGGCAAGGCGCAGGATCGGCTTGATCTGATTGCGCAGGAACAGCACGGCGACGATCAGCAGGATCGACGACGTGCCGACCATCCAGAACAGGAAGATCTCCGAATTCGAGGCATAGGCGGCGCTGCGCTGCGCGAACACCCGCATCACGGCATCGTCGAGCTGGATGCGGATCTCGACCAGATTTGAGCGGCCGACGGTGTCGATCCAGAACGAGCGGCCGATCTGGCGGCCGAGCTGCACCGACAGCGTCTGGTCGAGCAGCGAGAAGAACGGCTTTGGTCCCGGCGGCGGCATGTCGCCGGCGGGCAGGAAGTCGACTACGAGGCCGAGGCGCTGCTGCGCGATGCGGCGGATCTCGGTGCGATCCTTGTCCTGCGGATAGCCCTTGTAGACGTCGATCAGCGCGGCGATGTCCTGCACCACCGCGGCGGACAATCTGCGCGTCACCGTGTTCCAGTGCCGCTCCATGAACACGAAGGCGACGACCGATTGCAGCACCACCATCGGCACGATCATGATGAGGAGCGCGCGGGCGTAGAGGCCGGTCGGCATCCAGCCCTTGAACGCATTGCCCATCCAGCCATTGATGGCGGAGACGCGGCCGGCGGCGCTCTTCAACAGCGTCAGGCCGGTATCGATCGTGCTCATCTGGCGCGCTTCACTTGATCTATGGCGAGGCCACCAGGCGGTAGCCGATGCCGCGCACCGCCTGGAGGAACAGCGGATTGGCGGGGTCTGTCTCGATCTTGCGCCGCAAGCGGTTGATCTGCACGTCGACGGCGCGCTCGTTGACGCTGCCATTGCCGGTCAGCGCACTGCGCGGCACGGTCTCGCCCGGCGTCTCCGAGAGAATGCGCAGCATCTCGCGCTCGCGGTCGGTGAGGTGGATGACCTCCTCGCCCTGGCGCAGCTCCCCGCGGTCGAGATGGTAGATGTAGGGACCGAAGGCGATCTTCTCGATCGTCGCGGCCTGCGGCGGCGGGGCGGCGCGCTTGAGGATGTTGTTGATGCGCAACGCCAGCTCGCGCGGCTCGAACGGTTTGGCCACGTAGTCGTCGGCGCCGATCTGCAGGCCCTCGATGCGTGCCTCAGCTTCATGGCGCGCCGTCAGCATCACGATCGGCACCGAGGAGGATGTCCGGATGAAGCGCGCGAGATCGAAGCCGGTCTCGCCGGGCATCATCACGTCGAGGATCAAGAGGTCGAAATGCAGACCCAGCAATTTCGACCGTGCATCGCCGGCGCTTGCGGCGGTGGTGACGCGGTAGCCCTCGGCCGCGAGGAAGCGCGAGAGCAGATCGCGGATGCGGCGGTCGTCGTCGACGAGCAGCAGATGCGGCGCGTCGTCGGCCGGCCGCGCCGGCGGGCGGGCGAGAGTGGCAGCGAGCACGGTCACTCCTTGGCGTTGTTGACGGAAGCGAAGATCGTTTCGAGCACCTTGTCCGGATCGTCCCGATCGATCATTGCACGCAGGAAACGCTTGACCGTCTCGGCATCCTGCGGGCTCATCTCGGCGAGCGCCTTGGTGATCCGCGTGGTCTGCAGACCAGCAAGCTTCTGCACCAGAGTTTCGCCTTTCGGCGTCGCGTAGAGCAGGCGCTGGCGGCGGTCATTGTCGCCGGTCTTCTGCACGATGTAGCCCTCGTCCAGGAGCTGCTTGAGCACACGGCCGAGCGACTGCTTGGTGATGCGCAGGACATCGAGCAGATCAGCGACCTTGAGGCCGGGATAGCGGTAGACGAAGTGCATGACCCGGTGATGGGCCCGGCCGAAGCCGAAAGCCTCCAGCTCCTGGTCGGGATCGCCGACGAAGTCGCGATAGGCGAAGAACAGTAGCTCGATGATATCCCAGCGCAAATTGCCTCCATCGTCTGCGGCCGGCCTGGGCTCGGCGGCGTCGTGAGAGGAAGTCGCGAAATTTATGTCAGGCATATTGACGTATCTTGGGTTCAATGTTACAAAACGATCGACCCGTACGAAACTTTAGATCGTTTCGCAGCGGGCGGCGTCGAAGCAAGGACGGCGGAAAGAGCCGGACAGGCGACGACGGCCGGAGCAGGTCTACCGTGCGATTGTCGAGCGGCATTTCGGCAAAACATACTGGACTTCCGCGTTCCGCAAAAGCATGTCCTCGGCGACATGCTGGCCACGGGAAACCGGCCGTAACAAGGCTGGCGGTGGTTCAGCCAGACACCTAATGAAGCCAGCCGGCCCAAAACAGGGCGGCCGGTGCCAGAACAGCGCCGATACCGGCAGCGGGAGCCAAGGACATGAGCATGACATTCGACATCCAGCCCGCATCCAATCCGACTCCCGAGAAGGACCGCGTCGCCAAGCTGGTGGACCCCGGCTTCGGGCGGGTCTTCACCGATCACATGGCGATCGTCCGCTACAACCAGGCCAAGGGCGGCTGGTACGAGGCGAAGATCGAGGCGCGCGCCAACTTCCAGATGGATCCAGCCGGCGCCGTCCTGCACTACGCGCAGGAGATCTTTGAGGGTCTGAAAGCCTACAAGCGCGACGACGGCGGCGTGAACCTGTTCCGCCCCGACGCCAATGCGCGGCGCTTCAGGGATTCGGCGGATCGCATGGCGATGGCGCAGTTGCCCGAGGACGTCTTCATCGAGGCGGTCGAGCAGGTTGTGCGCATCGACCGCGCCTGGATGCCGGGCGGCGAGGGCAGCCTTTACCTGCGCCCCTTCATGATCGCGAGCGAGACCTTCCTCGGCGTCAAGCCGTCGTCCGAATACATTTTTGCAGTGATCGCCTCGCCTGTCGGCTCGTACTTCAAGGGCGGGCCCGCGCCGGTCTCGATCTGGGTGTCGGAGAATTACACGCGCGCAGCGGTTGGCGGCACTGGTGCCGTCAAATGCGGCGGCAATTACGCCGCGAGCCTGCGTGCCCAGGCCGAGGCGATGCAGCACGGCTGCGATCAGGTCGTCTTCCTCGACGCGATCGAGCGCCGCTATATCGAGGAGCTCGGCGGCATGAACGTCTTTTTTGTGTTCGACGACGGCTCCTTGCTCACGCCGCCGCTCGGCACCATCCTGCCCGGTATCACCCGCGATTCCATCATCGCGCTGGCCAAGGATGCCGGCAAGACGGTGCGCGAGGAGCCGTATTCGCTCGACCAGTGGCGCAAGGATGCAGCTTCAGGCAAGCTCAAGGAAGCGTTTGCCTGCGGCACGGCGGCCGTGATCTCGCCGATCGGCAAGGTGCGTTCGGTCAGCGGCGACTTCGAGATCTCGGGCGGCGTTGCCGGGCCCGTCGCCATGGGCCTGCGCAAGCAGCTCGTCGATATCCAGTACGGCCGCACCAACGATCCGCACAACTGGATCCGCAAGGTGTTTTGATCCGCAGCGACAACGTTTTCCCTCTCTCACGAGGAGAGGGGAAACGCGCAATGCCAGTGGCTTTTCGTGCACTGAACGCATCGCCATAACTCCGCGACAAAGCCAGAACACATCACGTCGTCCTGGATATCGCGATCATGGCAACAAGACTCTCCCAGCCCCTGAAATGGATCGTTCTCGTCGGCATCACCGGTGCTTGCGTGCTCGGCATCCTGACCATCAGCCCTCCGCCCGAGGTTTCGGCCGAAGAGCGTTCCCCCGTCATTGACGTGCGGACCGCCGATCCCGAGATGAACGCTGCGATCGCGCGCGCCCGTAGCTCGCTTGTCACCTTCTGGGCCTCCTATGACGCGCCAAAGCCGTCGGAGACCGGACATTCCCTCAAGGTGCACTTTTCCGCCCGCAAGGGCGGGGAGCACATCTGGATCGCCGAGGTGAAGAAGCTGACCAACGGCAGCTATTCCGGCCGGTTCGCCAACGAGCCGCGCGACCTGCCGGGCAGGCGGGCAGGCGAGGAGGTGAAGTTCGCCGAGGCCGACATCTCGGACTGGATGTTCATGCGCAACGGCAAGATCGTCGGCGGCGAAACCATCAAGCCACTGCTCAAATCCATGCCGAAAGCCGATGCCGACGCGCTCCGGGCGCGGATGGAGCAGCCGTAGGGCAGTTGCCGCCCCGCGCCCCGGCTGGTAAACGCCGCGCATGGCCGAGAAACCCAAAAAACCGCAGAAACTGAAGGCGCGCCTGCCGCGCGGGCTCGAGGACCGCGACCCTGCCGCGATCCGGGCGACGCGCGAGATGGTCGAGAAGATCCGCGCCGTCTACGAGCTCTACGGCTTCGAGCCGGTGGAGACGCCGGCGATGGAATACACCGACGCGCTCGGCAAGTTCCTGCCCGATCAGGACCGTCCGAACGAGGGCGTGTTCTCGTTCCAGGACGACGACGAGCAGTGGATCAGCCTGCGCTACGATCTGACAGCGCCGCTCGCCCGCTATGTCGGCGAGCGCTACGGCACTGACGCGCTGGTCCTGCCCTATCGCAGCTACCGCGTCGGCTATGTCTTCCGCAACGAAAAGCCCGGTCCCGGCCGCTTCCGCCAGTTCATGCAGTTCGACGCCGACACGGTGGGATCGGCGACGCCGGCGGCGGACGCCGAGATCTGCATGATGGCCGCGGACACGATGGAAGCGCTCGGCATCGCGCGCGGTTCCTATGTCGTGAAGGTCAACAACCGCAAAGTGCTCGACGGCGTTCTGGAATCCATCGGGCTCGGTGGCGACGAGAACGCCGCGCGCAGGCTGATCGTGCTGCGCGCGATCGACAAGCTCGACAAATTCTCCGCCGACGAAGTGCGCAAGCTGCTCGGCCCCGGACGCTGGGATGGCGGCGAGGAAGGCAAGGGCGACTTCACCAAGGGCGCCAATCTCAGCGCCGATGAAGCCGACGTCGTTCTCGCCATCACCAAGCCGCGTGACGATTGGAAAGAGGCGATCGCCGCCGCGGAAACCTATCTCGCCAAGAGCCAGGTCGGTCAGGCCGGCGTGAGCGAGCTGGAAGAGATTGCAAAGCTGGTCACGGCGTCGGGCTATGGTGCGGATCGCATCAAGATCGATCCGTCCGTCGTGCGCGGCCTCGAATATTACACCGGCCCGGTCTACGAGGTCGAACTGCTGCTCGAGACCAAGGACGAGAAGGGCCGCCCGGTGCGGTTCGGCTCGGTCGGCGGCGGTGGTCGTTACGATGGCCTCGTCTCGCGCTTCCGCGGCGAGCCGGTGCCGGCGACTGGATTCTCGATCGGCGTGTCGCGCCTCCAGGCCGCGCTCACGCTGCTCGGCAAGCTCGACACGCGGCCCGAATTCGGCCCCGTCGTCGTCACCGTGTTCGACCGCGACCGCGTCGCCGACTACCAGAAGATGGTGGCAAGCCTGCGCACCGCCGGCATTCGCGCCGAGCTCTATCTCGGCAATCCCAAGAACATGGGCAACCAGCTCAAATACGCCGACCGCCGCAACAGCCCCTGCGTGATCATCCAGGGCTCGGATGAAAAAGCGCGCGGCGAGCTGCAGATCAAGGACCTGATCGAAGGCGCCAAAGCGGCCGCCGCGATCGCCTCCAACCAGGAATGGCGCGAGAGCCGGCCGGCGCAGTTCTCGTGCAGCGAAGCCGATCTCGTCGCCAAAGTGCGCGAGGTCCTGGCCCGCCATGACGTGAGCTGGGGCTAGCTATTCACTGGCGTCGTCATGCCCGGGCTTGTCCCGGGCATCCACGTCTTGTTTGATAGCGAAGACCGTGGATGGCCGGGACGAGCCCGGCCATGACGGTGAGAGAAGAGGGAGAGAACGATGCCTGAGATCACCGTCAGCATGGCCGAGGGCCGCACCGACGAGCAGAAGGCCGGCATGATGCGCGACATCACGCAGGCGCTGGTGAAGAATCTCGGCGTCGACGCCGATGCCGTCGTCATCCAGATCAACGAAGCCCCGCTCCGCCACAAGATGAAGGGCGGCAAGACGTTCGTGGAACGCGCGGCGGCGGCGAAGAAGTAGCCAGCGCTGGTGCGGCAATAACAGGTGTCGTCCCCGCCTAGTGCGCAATTGCGCACGGGCGCGGGGACCCATAACCAAAGGGCGTGGTTATGGCGCGAGCTGGTAACTCCGAGCCTTCGCCAAACTCAGTCCTGTGGTTATGGGTCCCGGATCTGCGCTTCGCTTGTCCGGGACGACAGCGGAGTTTGAGGCCAACATGGACGCACGCGATTTCATCACGATCGGCATGAGCGCCGAGCGCGCGCTGGTCGTCCCGGTGGAGCGCACGGTCGGGCATTTCGTGCCCGGCATGCCTTTTGTCTATGCGACGCCGATGATGATCCTGGAAATGGAGATGACCTCGGGCGATGCGATCCGCGCCGCGCTTCAGCCGGGCTGGGTCACCGTCGGCACCGAGGTCGATATCCGCCATCTCGCAGCCGCCCTCGTCGGCGCGACGGTGCGCACCACCGCGAAGGTGGTCGCGGTGGAGCGCCGCGTCATCCGCTTCGAGGTCGAGGCGTTCGAGGGCACGCGCAAGCTCGGCGAAGGCCGCCACGCGCGCGGCCTCGTCAATGTCGAGATGTTCAACAAGCGGCTCGGGGCGTAGCGGCTACTTCGCCAATTCCTGCGACCGCTTCGTCGCCGCCGCGATGGCGCGGATCATGAGATCGCGCAAACCAGGCTCGCCCATCAGCACGCCAAGCGCTGCGGCCGTGGTGCCGCCGGGCGAGGTGACGTTCTGGCGCAGCGTGGCGGAGGGCAGTTCCGACTGGTGCAACAGCTCGCCGGAGCCGGCGACGGTCTCGCGTGCGAGCTTCGTTGCCAGCGCCTCGGGCAGCCCGGCCTCGACGCCGGCGCGCGCGAGCTCCTCGGCGAGCAGGAACACATAGGCCGGCCCCGAGCCGGAGACGGCTGTTACCGCGTCCATCAGGCCTTCGTCCTCGACCCATTCGACCGAGCCGGTGGCGCGCAGCAGCGCATCGGCGACCGCGCGCTGGGCGGCGCTGACATTGCTCGCCGCGACGGCGACGGTGATGCCGCGGCCGATCGCGGCCGGCGTGTTCGGCATCGCGCGCACCACGGCCCCGCCGCAGACCTCCTGGAGCGAGGCGATCGTGGTGCCGGCCATGATCGAGACCACGGAGGTCCGGTCCGAGACGAACGCTTTCAGCCTCGCGCCGGCCTCGCGGAACATCTGCGGCTTCACCGCGACGACCAGCGTCTCGACCGGGCCGGTCGCTTTCACATCGGGATTGAGCGCGACGCCCTTGGCGGCAAGCGCGGTGATCTCAGACGAGATGTGCGGATCGACTACCGCGACGCGGCGCGGGTCGAGCCCGCCCGAAAGCCATCCGGTCAACATCGCGCCGCCCATCTTGCCGGCGCCGGCGAGCAGGATGGTGCCGATGATGTCTTGAAGGAGGTTGTTCGCCATTGCAGCCGCCATACACTCAGTGTCGACCCCGCGAAGGCGGGGACACAGGCGGTTCTAGTGGATGCAGGTGTTGGCAACAAGTCGCGTGCCACAAGAGACATCACGCGGTCTGGGTCCCGGATCTTCGCTTCCGCCCTCGCTCTTCGAGCTACGGCGGACGTGTCGCTCGTCCGGGACGACAGAGAGGGGAGGCGAGCCTTACGCCTCTCCGACCGTGTCGAACATCGCCGCGTCCATCGCCTCGGTCGTGGTCTTGCCGGCCCACACCACGAACTGGAACGCGGGGAAATAGCGCTCGCAGGCGTGGATGGCGCCGGCGAGCATGGCTTCGCATTGCGCGGTCGAAGCGGTCAGCCCGCCCGGCAGCACCAGCGCCTGGCGATGCATCACCATGCCGGTGTTGGTCCACAGGTCGAAATGGCCGACCCACAGCTGCTCGTTGACGGCGGCGACGAGCCGCTGCACCTCGCCGCGCCGCGCGGACGGAATCTTCATGTCGAAAGCGCAGGCCAGATGCAGCGCCTCGATCTCGCCCATCCAGGTGAAGGAGAGCTGGTAGTCGGTCCATTGTCCCTTCGAGACAATCGTGAGTTCGTCTTCGCCGGAGCGTTCGAACGGCCAGTTGTTGC
>Ga0102590_1000553_pt1 | contig 80209 bp, 70 predicted proteins | sample AraplaMF_Col_mMF_FD_76859 | JGI IMG/M metagenome (GOLD analysis project Ga0102590, IMG submission 76859) | Arabidopsis root microbial communities from the University of North Carolina, USA - plate scrape MF_Col_mMF | ecosystem: Host-associated > Plants > Roots > Endosphere | place: USA... | reverse complement strand
GCTTCGGCAACTACAGCTACCGCATCGCCGACCCGAAGCTGTTCCACACCGAGATCTCGGGCACGCGCGCCAGCTACACCGCCGCCGAACTCGACGGACAGCTGCGGGCGCTGATGCTGCAGCACATCTCCGATGCGGTGGCCGGCAGCGGCATCGCCTTCCTCGACCTCGCGGCCAACCAGGTCGAGTTCGCGAAGGCGCTGCAGGAGGCCACGCAGCCGGCGTTCAACAAGCTCGGGCTGCTGCTCGAGAGCGTGACGCTGCAGAACATCTCGCTGCCCGAGGAGCTGCAGAAGATCCTCGACCAGAAGATCGGCATGGGCATGGTCGGCAACGACATGGGCAAGTTCATGCAGTACCAGACGGCGCAGGCGCTGCCCAAGTTCGCCGAGGGCGGCGGCGGGGGCGGCGGCATTGCCGGCGACGCGATGGGCCTGGGTGCCGGCGTCGCGCTGGGCCAGGTGCTGGCGCAGCAGCTCGGCCAGGGCCTGCAGCAGCCGGCCGCCGCCGCGCCGGCCGCGCCCGCGGCGATCCGCCCGGATGACGTGATGGCCACGCTCGAGAAGCTGGGCGACCTGAAGGCCAAGGGCATCCTGACCCAGGAAGAGTTCGACGCCAAGAAGGCCGAGCTGCTGAAGAAGCTCGTGTAGCGGCGACGCCTGCTTCTTGGCGACCGAACCCAGCCCCCAGCGCGCCTACCGCGCGGCCTGCCCGAACTGCGGCGCCGAGGTCGAGTTCCGCTCGGCCGCGTCGGCGTTCGCGGTCTGCAGCTTCTGCCGCAGCACCGTCGTGCGCGACGGCGACACGCTGCGCAAGATCGGCCAGAGCGCCGAGCTGTTCGACGACCACTCGCCGCTGCAGCTCGGGGCCGGCGGCCGCTTCCAGGGCGCCGGCTTCACGCTGGTCGGGCGGCTGCAATACCGCTACGCCGAGGGCACCTGGAACGAGTGGCATGCGCTGTTCGACAACGGCCGCAGCGGCTGGCTGTCGGAGGACAACGGCCGCTACGTGCTGGCCATCGACCTGCCGCTGCAGGAAGCGCCCCCCGCCCCCACCAGCCTGAGGCCGGGGCAGCAGCAGCTCATCAACGGCCAGCCGTGGTCGGTGGCGTCGGTCTCGGCCGCCAAGCTGATCGCGGCGCAGGGCGAGCTGCCGGGCAAGCCCCCAAGTCCAAACTTCGCTGAGCGCGGCTTTGTCATCGTCGACCTGCGCAGCACGCGCGACGAGGTCGGCACCCTGGACTACAGCGACGCCGCGGCACCGAAATGGTCGGTCGGCCGCTCGGTCGCGATCAGCGAGCTGGCGATGACGGGCCTGGCGGCGCAGGCCGAAAAGACGCTGAAGGCGCGCACGGTCGAATGCCCGAACTGCGGCGCCTCGCTCGAGGTGAAGCTGTCGACCACGCAGTCCATCGTGTGCCACCAGTGCCATGCGGTGGTCGACGTGTCGCAGGGCGTCGGTGGCGACCTGGCGCACTACGTGCAGGACAACGGCAGCGAACCGCAGCTGCCTCTCGGCAGCGTCGGAACGCTGGCCTTGCTGGGCAAGGGGCCGCTGCCGTGGCAACTGGTCGGCTATGTCGAGCGCTGCGAGGTTCCCGACAGCGCCGACGACGAGCAGACCTTCTGGCGCGAGTACCTGCTGTACCACCGCACCGAGGGCTTCGCCTTCCTGGTCGACGCCGAGGACGGCTGGAGCTGGACGGCGCCGATCACCGGCGTGCCGCAGCTGCGCGGCGACAATGCGGTGTACCAGGGCGCGAGCTACCGCAAGCTCTACACCTACACCGGCAAGGTCACCTATGTGCTGGGCGAGTTCTACTGGCAGCTGGCGCGCGAGCAGCGCACGCTGAACACCGACTACCAGGCCGGCAGCAAGCGCCTGAACCGCGAACAGACCGGCGACGAGATCGTCTGGTCGGCCGGCGACGCGATGAGCGCCGACGACGTGATGAAGGCCTTCCGCCTCGATGCCGGGAAGCGTGCCGGGTTGCAGCGCGACGCGCTGCCGTCGTCGGGTTCGGGCGGATTGCTGGCCAAGATCTTCCTCGCGATGTTCGTGATCGTGGTGCTGCTGCTGCTGTTCCGCTGCGGCAGCAGCTCGGCCAATTGCGACGGCCTGCGCACCACCTACGGCCCGAACTCGCAGGAGTACACCAGCTGCCTGAACAGCAACCGCAGCGGCAGCGGCGGCTTCCGCACCGGCGGCGGCTCGTTCGGCGGGTTTTCCAGCGGCGGGGGGCACAAGTGATGCCCGGCACGCGCTTTCGTTCAACGTCCACCGACAGGAGGCTCTCATGATGGGAATCGAATGGATGAAGCCCGGCATCTTTGTCGGCTCAATCCTGTTTGCGCTGATCGGCGTGCTGATCTTCTGGATCAGCTTCGTCATCGTCGACAAGATCACGCCCTACGACCTGTGGGCCGAGATCGTCGAGAAGAAGAACGTCGCGCTGGCCATCGTGGTCGGCGCGATGTGCATCGCGATCGGCATGATCGTTTCCGCCGCGATCCACGGCTAGAGGTTGACCACCCCTCGTCCGATGGACACATCGTCCGATCCCCCGGGGGGATCCGGGCCGCCAACAGGCGCCCCACCAGGCATCCGCCCGGCCGAGGTGGCGCTGCTCGCGTCCGTCTTCGTCGTCGCGGCCTGCGGCCTGGTCTACGAGCTCGCGGCCGGCACGCTGGCGAGCTACCTGCTGGGCGATTCGATCCTGCAGTTCTCGACCGTCATCGGCGCCTACCTGTTCGCGATGGGCATCGGCTCGTACCTGTCGCGCTTCTTCGAGCGGCAGATGGTGGCGCACTTCCTGCGCATCGAGCTGCTGGTCGGGCTGGTCGGCGGCCTGATGCCGGTGGCGCTGTTCGCGCTGCAGACGCTGGCCGCGCCCTCGTTCCGCTTCGCGCTGTATGCGCTGGTGCTGCTGGTGGGCACGCTGGTGGGGCTGGAGATCCCGCTGGTGATGCGCATCCTGAAGCGCCATTTCCGCGAGCGCTATGCGCTGAAGGACCTGGTCTCGCAGGTGCTGACCTTCGACTACCTGGGCGCGCTGGTGGTGGCGGTGGCGTTTCCGCTGCTCTTCGTGCCGCAGCTCGGGCTGATCCGCACCGGCGCGTTCTTCGGGCTGCTGAACGCTGCCGTCGCGGTGTGGGCGCTGTGGCTGTTCAAGGGCGAGCTGCGGCGCTGGCCGGCGCACGCGGCGGCCTGTGCCGGCGTGATCGGCGCGCTGCTCGCGGCCTTTGCCGGCGCCAACCACGTCAGCAGCTGGGCCGAGGACCGCTTCTACGCCGACCGCATCGTCTACAGCGCGAGCAGCGCCTACCAGCGCATCGTGGTCACGTCGAGCAGCGTGGGCGTGCGGCTGTTCCTGAACGGCAACCTGCAGTTCCATTCGCGCGACGAGTACCGCTACCACGAGGCCCTGGTCCACCCGGCGATGGCGGCGCACGGCGCGCCGCGCCAGGTGCTGGTGCTGGGCGGCGGCGACGGCATGGCGGTGCGCGAGATCCTGAAGTACCCGGGCGTCGAGCAGGTCACGCTGGTCGAACTGGACCCGCACATGACGACGCTGTTCGCCGAGCAGCCGATGCTGCGCGCGCTGAACGCCGATTCGCTGCATTCGCCGAAGCTGCGCATCGTCAATGCCGACGCCTTCGCGTGGCTGGAGCAGAACCCCGGGGCCTTCGACGTGGTCGTGATCGACTTCCCCGACCCCACCAATTTCTCGATCGGCAAGCTCTACACCAGCGGCTTCTACCGGCTGGTCGAGCAGCACCTGAACGCGAGCGGCTATGCGGTGGTGCAGACCACGTCGCCGCTGATCGCGCGCAAGAGCTTCTGGACGGTGGCCACGACGCTCGAGGCCGCCGGGCTGCAGGTGACGCCGTACCACGCGCACGTGCCGAGCTTCGGCGAATGGGGCTTCCTGCTCGCGAGCCGGCGGCCCTACCGCCTGCCGGCGCAGCTGCCGCCCGGCTTGCGCTTCATCAGCCTCGCGGGCCTGCCGGCGCTGTTCGATTTCCCCCCCGACATGGCGCGCGTACCGGCCGAGGTGAACCGGCTGTCGAACCAGGTGCTGGTGCAGACCTTCGAGGACGAATGGGGCAAGGTGCATCAATGACGCGGCCGCGCGATGCCGACCGGCGGCGCTGGCTGGTGGCCGCGGCCGCGCTGCCGCTGGCCGGGCTGGCGGCCTGCGATGCGCCGCGCCAGCCGGGCTACGGCGGCGAATGGGTCGGTGCGCAGCATGAGCGCGGCCACCGGCTGCGCGACGCGGGCCGCGCGCTGCCGGCGCCCGAGGTGCACAAGCGCGCCGGCGTGCTGGTGGTCGGTGCCGGCATTGCCGGGCTGGCGTGCGCGCGCACGCTGGCGCAGGCCGGCATCGACGACGTGCACCTGTTCGACCTGGAGGACACGGCCGGCGGCAACAGCCGCGGCCACCGCATGGGCGGCATGGCCTGCCCGCTCGGCGCGCACTACCTGCCGGTGCCCGGCGACGATGCGGTCGAGCTGATCGAGCTGCTGGAGTCGCTGGGGCTGCGCCGCACCGAGGGCGGCCGCGCGGTCCATGACGAGCGCCACCTGTGCCACAGCCCGCAGGAACGCCTCTTCATCGACGGCCACTGGCACGAGGGCCTGCTGCCGCCTGTGGCCGCGCTGCCCGAGGCGCAGCGCGATGCGACGCTGGCGCAGTACCGGCGCTTTGCCGACCTGGTGTCCCAGGTCGGGCCGCCGGGCACCTTCATGCTGCCGACCGCGCGTTCTGCGTGGACGCCGGCGATGCAGGCGCTGGACGGCGTCACCTTCGCACGCTGGCTCGACGAGCAGGGCGTCACCGCGCTGCCGCTGCGCTGGTACCTCGACTACTGCTGCCGCGACGACTACGGGGCCGGCGCGGCGCAGGTGTCGGCCTGGGCCGGCCTGCACTACTTCGCGAGCCGGCACGGTTTCCATGCACCGGGCGATGACGCGCGGGCGCACGACGAGGGCGTGCTGACCTGGCCGGAAGGCAATGCCTGGCTGGCACAGCGGCTGGCCGCGCCGCTCAGCGGGCGGCTGCACGATGGCTGCGTCGCGCTGGCGCTCGAGGAGGGGCGGCACGAGGTGGTGCTGGACCTGTGGAACGTGAAGGCGCAGCGCGCCGAGCGCTGGACGGCCGCGCACGCGGTGCTGGCGACGCCGCTGTTCATCGCGGGCCGGGTGCTGCGCACGCCGCCGACCGCCTTGAAGGCGGCGGTGGCGCAGATGCGGCACGCACCCTGGCTGGTCGCGAACCTGCAGTTGTCGGATGCACTGCAGGACCTGCCCGGCGCGCCGCCGTCCTGGGACAACGTGCTGTACGGCAGCAGCACGCTCGGCTATGTCGACGCGATGCACCAGAGCACGCGGGCCTACCCCGGCCCGACGGTGCTGACGGCGTACTGGGCCTTGGGCGGCGACAACGAGGCGCAGCTGCTCGCGCAGCGCAAGCGCCTGCTGGAGCAGCCGTGGCAGGCCTGGGCGCAGGCGGTGGTGCAGAACCTGAGCGAGGCGCATGCCGACCTGGGCGACAAGCTGGTGCGGGTCGACCTGATGCGCTACGGCCATGCGATGAGCATCCCGCTGCCGGGCGTGCGCGGCAGCGCGGCGCTGGCGGCGCTGGCGCGCGATGGCGGTGCAGGCGGGCGCGTGCAGTTCGCGCATGCTGACCTGTCGGCGTATTCGGTGTTCGAGGAAGCGTACTTCCACGGGCACGCAGCGGCGCGGCGCGTGGCGGCGCGGCTGAAAGGGCGTGCCTGAGGTTGGTCAGTAGCCGAGCGACATCGTCAGCGCACCGGTGACGAAGCACGAGGTGGCGAGGGCCGTGCCGGCGAGCGGGATCTTGAACCAGTAGCGGATCGCCAGCACCACGTAGGCGGCGCTCGCGAGGCCTGCCAGCCACACCAGCGTCGGGGTGTGGCGCAGCACCTCCATGTGCGTCGCCGCGAGCAGCAGGTAGACCGCCGAGAACAGCATCGCGCCCAGGCTGTGGCTCGCGTTGAAGCCGATCCATGCCTTCCACATCGTCGTGTCGCGCGTCAGCCGCGGCGATGTCGAGCGCATCGCACGTGCGACGTTGGCATCGCGCGGGTCGAACCTGGTGGTGAAGAAGGTGCAGGCAAGGTGCAGCGTGCCGAGCACGCCATAGATCGCGGCGCCCGCAAGGATCAGGATCTGGGACATGCGGGGATTGTGGGCGAGGGTGGGGGCCTGCTCGTTACGAGGCGCAACCCGGCCGGCAGGAATCACACCCCCTTGCGCCGATCCATCTCCCCACCCGCATAGAACGCCTTCTTCGACGCATACATCGCATGGTCGGCCTCGTTCACCGCGGCCTCGATGCGACCGCCCGACTCGCAGGTCGCGGTGCCGATCGCGAAGCTCAGCGACGGCGCGCCATGGAACTGGTTGTTCAGCTCCACCAATGACGCGAGCCGCTCCAGCACCTGCGCCGCGCCGCGCGCCTCGGTGCCCGGCATCAGCAGCGCGAACTCGTCGCCACCGATGCGCGCCGCGCACATCGGCTTGTCGATCGCCTTCGTCAGCACCTCGCCGGCACGCCGCAGCAGCGCGTCGCCGGCCGCATGCCCATGCGTGTCATTGACGAACTTCAACCCGTTCAGGTCGGCGATCGCCACCGTCACCGGCCAGGGCCCCTTGCGCTCCAGCCGGTTGATCTCGTCGACGAAGAACGCGCGGTTGCGCAGCTTGGTCAGCGGGTCGTGCTTGCCCAGGAATTCCAGGTAGGCCTCGGCCTGCTTGCGCGCCGTGATGTCGGTCAGCGAGATCAGCACCAGGTCCCAATCGTCCTCGTGCCCCGGCAGCACCGAGAACTGCAGGTAGACGTGCAGCTTGTCGCCCGCCAGCGTGAAGTTCACCACCTCGCGCTGGTGCGTCGTCTTGCCGTTCCACAGCTCGTGCAACTGCTCGGCGAAATGCGCCGTCATGTCGTCGCGGAACACGTCGCCCAGCCCGCGCAGCAGCGTGTCCTTGTCCGGCGCGCCGAACATGCGCAGCGTCTGCCGGTTCACGTCGATCACGCGGATCTCCTGCAGGCAGCGGCTGACGAACTCGGGGTGCACGTCGGTGAAGACGCGGAAGTCGCTGATGCCCTGCGAGCGCGCCTCGTCGAGCAGCCGCTTCACGCTGCTGAAGTCCTCGACCCACAGCGACACCGGCGAATGCTCGAACAGGCCGCGCGCATACAGCTCGCTCAGGCGCAGCGCACGCGTGGCGCGGCTGCGCTCGGTCACGTCCTCGATCGACAGCAGCACGCGGTCCCAGCTGGCCTCGTGGCCGGGCAGCACGTGCGCGTTCAGCACGATGTCCAGCCGCGTGCCGTCCAGCGTGTAGTTGACGGTGTGGCTGGTGAAGCGCGTGCGCCCTTCCCACAACGCCACCAGCTCCTCGACGTGCTGCTCGAACATGTCGTCGCGGAACACCTGCGGCAGGTGCTCGACCAGGTGCGCCAGGTCGCGCGCGCCGTACAGCTCGAGCGTGCGGCGGTTGACCTGCAGCACGCGCAGGCAGGCCGAGCACTCGGCCACGCGGCGCCGGTCGGCGTGCAGGTGGGCGCGCAGGTCGCCGACGCCGGCGGCGCGCCAGCGCGCGAAGGTGGCGTGCAGCGCGCTGTAGTCCTCCAGCCACAGCGACACCGGCGCCAGCTCGAACAGGCTGGCCAGTTCGCCGGCCGGCAGGGCATCGCTGACGTTCATGGGTTCATCCAGGCTTCGATCGCATCCGCATCCACCGGCACGCCGCGGCTGATCAGTTCGCAGCCCCCCGGCGTCAGCACCGCATCGTCCTCGATGCGGATGCCGATGTTCCAGAACGCTTCCGGCACGTCGGCGGCCGGCTGCACGTACAGCCCCGGCTCCAGCGTCACCACCATGCCGCACTGCAGGCGGCGCGATGGCGCGCGCACGACGCGGCCGCCGCGGAAGTCCGGCTGGTCGAAGGCCGGTTCGTCGAGTGCGAGGTACTCGCCGACGTCGTGCACGTCGCGGCCCAGCCAGTGGCCGGTGTCGTGCATGAAGAAGCGCCGGTAGGCGCCGCTGGCCATCACCGCGTCGACGTCGCCGTGCCGCTCGCGCGCCAGCAGGCCGTGGTCCAGCATGCCCTGCGCCAGCACCCGCACCGCCGCCTCGTGCGCATCGCGCTGGCGCAGGCCGGGCCGGGTCTGCTCGACCGCGGCGCGCTGCGCCGCGACGACGACCTCGTACAGCGCCCGCTGCGGCGCGCTGAAGCGGCCGTCGGCCGGGAAGGTGCGGCTGACGTCGCTCGCATAGCCGTCGAGCTCGCAGCCGGCATCCACCAGGCACAGCTGGCCGGCCCGCAGCACGCTGCGGCCGGCGGCATGGTGCAGCACGCAGGCGTTGCCGCCGGCCGCGACGATGCTCTCGTAGGCCGGCCCGCTGGCGCCGTGGCGGCGGAATTCGTGCAGCAGCTCCGCCTCGATCTCGTACTCGTGCACCGCCGCCGCCGGGTCGGCGTGGAAACGCTGCGCGCAGTAGCGCATCGCGCGCGCATGCGCACCGGCCGAGATCCGCGCCGCGCGGCGCATCGTCGCGATCTCGCCCTCGTCCTTGACCAGCCGCATCTCGTCGAGCAGCCCGCCCAGGTCGCGGTGCACCGGCCCTTCGACGCCCAGCCCGGCCCGCGCGCGCGCCTGCGCCAGCCAGCCCGGCAGGCGCTGGTCGAGCGGGGTCGGCACGGTGAACAGGGTCCAGATGTTGCGCTCGCGGGCCATCAGGTCGGGCAGCAGCTCGTCCAGCCGCTCGATCGGGAAGGCCTGGTCGACCCCCAGCGCCTCGGGTGCCGCCTCGGGCCCGAGCATCGGGCCTTCCCACACCGAACGCTCGGCGCTGCCACTGTGGCAGAACAACCGGGTGTGGCCGTCGGCATGCAGCACCAGGCAGCTGTGCGGCTCGTCGAAACCGGTCAGGTAGTGGAAGTGGCTGCCATGGCGGAACGGGTGCTCGTTGTCGCCGTTGCGCGTCTGGCCCGCGGCGGTCGGCACGATCGCGATGCCGCCGCCGCCCTGCGCAAGCCGCTGGGCCAGCTGGGCGCGACGTTCGCGGAAGGGCTGGCCGTGCATGGTCGGATGAGGAGTGGAGGTCAGTACTCGCTGTCGGCTTGGGTCTGAGGCTGCGTGACGGGGGATGTGTCGCCGCTGCCTTCCGCCCGCTTGCGCAGGCGGCGCAGTTCTTTCAGCATTTCCTTGTCGCCGGCAGTCGGGATGCGGCCGCCCTCGGGGTTGGGCTTCGCGTTCTTCTGCTTGTCGTTCAGCGTCTGCAGGCGGGCGCGGATCTGGTTGGCGGCGTTCTCCACCGCGTCCAGGCTTTCGTCGGCATCGGTCTTCGGCAACGCGACGGCGCGTTTGTCGGTCATGCGCATCAGCAGCCGGCAGACGCGGTTGTGGTTCAGGTGGCGCAGCGTCGGCAGCGTGCCGTCTTCCTCGACCACGCTGACGTCGCGGATGTTCTCGATCGCCACCTGGTGCACCTTGCGGCCGAAGCCGCGCTGGAACCAGACGTAGCTCGCGCTGACCGCGACGCGCTCCCAGCGCGACATGTCGAAGGCCACCGCCCCCAGCACGCCCAGCACGCCGAGCGCGGTCAGCCAGCCCAGCGACAGCGCGACGCCCAGCCACATCACCAGCCCGGCGGCCAGCGCGGCGGCCACCACCTCGAGCATCGCGCGGTCGGAGGTGCCGTAGACGCGGCGCTCGTAGCCGCCGATCTCGAGTTCGCCGCTGGCCAGCGGATGGAATGACGCGGCCAGCGCCTTGGCGCCGCGGCCGAGGCCGATGTGCCCCGCGACCGCGAAGGCCACGAGGAAGGGCAGCATCAGCCAGGTCGACAGCGAGGCCAGCCCGCCGGCGTCGCGGGTGGCGGCCTGGGCCAGGGAGGGGCTGAGCAGCGTCGGAAGCGCCAACGGGAGCAGGGGCAAGCAGGGGTGCGGGATCTTGGTCACGGTCGCGACGGTAACGCGAAGCGCCGCCCACGCAAAGGGGGCGGACGCGAGTACCCGCACTGGCCCGTGGGGGCTCGCCGCCGGCGTGCAAATCGCGCGCCAGGGTGTGGCTAAGATGCCGCACTTCTTAACGGGGTGTTGCCAATGAAATACCGTCGCTTGGGCCGCAGCGGCCTGCAGGTCAGCGAGCTGTCGCTCGGCTCCTGGGTCACCTACCACAACCAGGTGGACACCGGATCGGCCACGGAGATGCTCGCGGCGGCCGCCGACGCCGGCGTCAATTTCTTCGACAACGCCGAGGCCTACGCCGCCGGCCAGAGCGAGGTCGTGATGGGCGAGGCGTTCAAGCAGCTGAAGTGGCCGCGCCTGAACTTCGTCGTGTCGACCAAGTTCTTCTGGGGCCTGGACCGCGAAGGCAACACCGTCAACCGCCGCGACACGCTGAACCGCAAGTACCTGATGCAGGCCATCGACGGCTCGCTCAAGCGCATGCAGCTGGAGCACATCGACCTGGTCTACTGCCACCGCCCCGACCCGCACACGCCGATCGAGGAAACCGTGTGGGCGATGAGCGACATGATCACGCGCGGCAAGGCCTTGTACTGGGGCACCAGCGAGTGGAGCGCGGCCGAGATCCGCGCCGCGTACGACATCGCCGAGCGCCACCACCTGCACAAGCCGGTGATGGAGCAGCCGCAGTACCACCTGTTCCACCGCCAGCGCGTCGAGCAGGAATACGCACGCCTGTACGACGACATCGGCCTGGGCCTGACCACCTGGAGCCCGCTGGCCAGCGGCTTGCTGACCGGCAAGTACCGCGGCGGCGTGCCGCAGGGCAGCCGCGGTGCGCTCGAAGGCATGGGCTTCCTGGTGAAGGGCCTGACCGACGCCGACAAGAACGCCGCGGTCGCGAAGCTGGAACCGATCGCTCGCGACCTGGGCGGCAACCTGGCCCAGCTGGCCGTCGCCTGGGTCAACCGCAACCCGCGCGTCAGCACGGTGATCCTGGGCGCCTCGAAGCTGTCGCAGCTGCAGGACAACCTGGGCGCGCTGGCGCTGACGCCGAAGCTGACGCCCGAGGTGCTGGCGAAGATCGACGAAATCACGCTGCCGCTGGCGGGCTGAGCGGCTCGCTGCCCCGATCCCGGATGCCAATCCGGGATTTCTTTTGCCATTTTCTATACGGTCGTATAGTTATGCCATGCCCCGCCCGTCCCAGAACGTCGACCAGCGCCTGCTCGATGCCGGCCTCGAACTGCTGCCGCAGACCGGCTGCGCCGGGCTGTCGGTGCGCCGGCTCACCGAGCACGCGGGCGTCAACCTGGGCATGTTCCACTACCACTTCAAGAGCAAGGACAACTTCATCCGCACGGTGCTGCAGCGCACCTACGAGGAGATGTTCGCGGCGTTGACGCTCAAGGTCGACCCGGCTGCGTCGCCGGTGCACAACCTGCGCGGCGCGGTGCGCGTGCTGGCGCATTTCGGGCGCCAGCACCGCCACCTGATGGTGCGCATCCTGGCCGACGCGATGGGCGGCGAGACATTGGCGCGCGAGTTCCTGCAAGCCAACCTGCCGCGCCACATCGGCGTCGTGGGTGCGCTGATTGCCCAGGCGCAGCAGCGCGGCGAGTTTCGGGCGGCACCGCCGCCGCAGGTGCTGGCCTTCATCGCGGCCGGCGTCGCGTCGCCGATCCTGATCGGCACCGCGATGCAGGGCGAGGGCGCCCTGCCCGGCGTGGCCGCGGTGGTCGACGAACACCTGCTGTCCGATGCGGCGATCGAGACGCGCATCGATGCCGCGCTGCGCGCGTGGCTCGTTCAACCGGGAGCAACCCCATGAAACACCTTGCCGTGCTGACGATGGCCGTCGCGCTGGCCGGCTGCAGCAAGCCGCCGGTCGACTGGTATGCCGGCTATGCCGAAGGCGACTACGTGCGCCTGTCGGCCCCGGTGGCCGGCACGCTGGCCAGGTTGCACCTGCAGCGCGGCGACCGCGTCGAGGCGGCCGCGCCGGCCTTCGTGCTCGAACAGGACAGCGAGCGCGCCGCGCGCGAAGAGGCCGAGTCGCGCATGCGCGTCGCGCAGCAGCAGCTGGCCAACCTGCAGACCGGCAAGCGGCCCGACGAGCTGGCGGCGGTGCGCGCGCAGCTGGCGCAGGCGCAGTCGGCGCTGGGGTTGTCCAACGCCGAGCTGGCACGCACCGCGAAGCTGGTGGCCGAGCAGTTCAACTCGCCGGCCACGCTCGACCAGGCGCGCGCCAACGTCGCGCGCGACCAGGCCCGCGTCAACGAACTGGCGGCCCAGCTGCGCGTGGCGATGCAGGGCGCGCGCAGCGCCGAGATCGCCGCGGCCGGGCAGGAGGTGAAGGCGGCCCAGGCGCAGCTCGCGCAGGCCGAATGGCGCGTCGCGCAGAAGACGCAGCGCACGCCGGCGGCCGGCGACGTGGTCGACGTGTTGTACCGCGAAGGCGAGTACGTGCCGCTGGGCGGGCCGGTGCTGACGCTGCTGCCGCCGGGCAACCTGAAGGCGCGCTTCTTCGTGCCGCAGGCGGTGGTCGGCAGCCTGTCGGTCGGCCAGGCGGTGAGCCTGCAGTGCGATGGCTGCGGCGCGCCGATCCCGGCGCGGCTGAGCTTCATCGCGCGCGAGGCCGAGTTCACGTCGCCGCTGATCTACAGCCGCGAGAACCGCTCGGCGCTGGTGTTCATGGTGGAGGCCCGGCCCGAGCCGGCCGAGGCGCGCCGGCTGCACCCGGGCCAGCCGCTGGAAGTTCGCCTGGGCGCGAAGTCGTGAGGAACGGCGCATGAGCGAAGCCGCCGCGCTGATCGACGTGCACGGCCTGACCAAGCGCTACGGCGGCCGCACCGTCGTCGACCACGTCGACCTGCGCGTCGCGAAGGGCCGCATCTACGGCTTCCTCGGGCCGAACGGCAGCGGCAAGACCACCACCATCCGCATGCTGTGCGGGCTGCTGACACCCGACGACGGCGGCGGCACCTGCATGGGCCACGACATCCGCACGCAGGCGCGCGAGATCAAGCGCCAGGTCGGCTACATGACGCAGCGCTTCGGGCTGTACGAAGACCTCAGCATCGAGGAGAACCTGGACTTCATCGCGCGCGTGTACGCGGTGCCCGGGCGGCGCGAGAAGGTCACCGCCACGCTGCACAAGCTCGGCCTGGAGACGCGCCGCACGCAGCTGGCCGGATCGCTGTCCGGCGGCTGGAAGCAGCGCCTCGCGCTGGCGGCCTGCCTCATTCACGAGCCGCAACTGCTGCTGCTGGACGAACCGACCGCCGGCGTCGACCCGGCGGCACGGCGCGACTTCTGGGACCAGATCCACGACCTGGCTGCGGCCGGGCTGACGGTGCTGGTGTCGACGCACTACATGGACGAGGCCGAGCGCTGCCACGAGCTCGCCTACATCGCCTACGGCAAGCTGCTGACGCACGGCACGGTGCAACAGGTGATCGCCAGCGCCGGCCTGGTGACCTGGGCGGTCGCCGGGCCGGACCTGGTGAAGGTGGGCCACCGGCTGCGCGAAGCGCCCGGCGTGCGCACCGTGGCGCCGTTCGGCTCCACGCTGCATGTCAGCGGCGACAGCGAGCAGGCGATCCGCGACGCGCTCGGCGCGCTGGACCGCCGGGACCTGAAGGCGAACGCGATCGAGCCCAGCCTGGAGGACGTCTTCATCGCGCTGATGCAGGACGCGCAGGACAACTTCGCCGCGACGCACACGCCATGAGCTGGAGCCGCTTCGTCGCCATCCTCGTCAAGGAACTGCGCCAGGTGCGCCGCGACCGGCTCACCTTCGGGATGATGGTGATCGTGCCGATCATGCAGCTGGTGCTGTTCGGCTTCGCGATCAACAACGACCCGAAGCACCTGCCGGCGGCCATCGTCGTGCTGGACCAGAGCGAATTCACGCGCAGCTTCGTGGCGGGGCTGGAGAACTCGCAGTACTTCCGCATCGTCCGCCGCCCGGCCGGCGTGGCCGAGGCCGACGCGCTGCTGGCCACCGGCCAGGTGCAGTTCGCGCTGGTCGTGCCACCCGATTTCTCTCGCAGGCTGCAGCGCGGCGAACGCCCGGCGATGCTGCTGGCGGCCGATGCCACCGACCCGGCGGCCACCGGCAACGCGATCGCGGCGCTGAACGGCATCGGCCAGCGTGCGCTCGGACGCGACCTGGTGGGCCCGCTCGCGGCGCTGCGCCCCTCCGATGCGCCGTTCGAGATCCGCGTCCAGCGCCGCTACAACCCCGAGGGCCTGACCAGCTACAACGTGATCCCCGGGCTGATCGGCGTGATCCTCACGATGACGATGGTGATGATGACCTCGCTCGCGATGACGCGCGAACGCGAGCGCGGCACGATGGAGAACCTGCTCGCGACGCCGGCGCGGCCGGTCGAGGTGATGCTCGGCAAGATCGTGCCCTACATCCTGATCGGCTACGTGCAGGTGACGGTGATCCTGGTGGCGGCGCGGCTGCTGTTCGACGTGCCGATGGAAGGCAGCGTGCTGCTGCTGTCGCTGGCGCTGGTGGTGTTCATCGCGGCCAACCTGGCGGTGGGCTTTACGTTCTCGACCATCGCGCGCAACCAGCTGCAGGCGATGCAGCTCACGTTCTTCTTCTTCCTGCCGTCGATGCTGCTGACCGGCTTCATGTTCCCGTTCCGCGGCATGCCGGGCTGGGCGCAGGCGATCGGCGAGGCGCTGCCGCTGACGCATTTCCTGCGCGTCGTGCGCGGCATCATGCTGAAGGGCAACGGCCTGGCCGAGGTGGCGCCGCACCTGTGGCCGATCGCGCTGTTCATGGCGGTGGCCGGTGCGGTGGCGCTGGCGCGCTACCGCCAGACGGTGGACTGATAACCTGTCGCTTCAAGACAAAGAAGGGTTTTCATGCAACGGATCGTGATCGTGGGCGGTGGCGCCGGTGGCCTGGCGCTGGCAACGCAACTCGGCAAGACACTCGGCCGCCGGGGCGTGGCCGAGATCACGCTGGTCGACGCGGCACGCACCCACGTGTGGAAGCCGCTGCTGCACCAACTGGCCGCCGGCAGCTTCGACACGCACGCCGAGGAGATCGAGTTCCTCGCGCAGGCGCGCGGCCACCACTTCAAGTTCCGCCTCGGCCGGCTGTCCGGCGTCGACCGCAAGGCGAAGACGGTGCAGCTGGAGGCGAGCTACGACGACGCCGGGCGCGAGATCACGCCGGCGCAGACGCTGGCCTACGACACGCTGGTGATCTCGGTGGGCAGCCAGACCAACGACTTCGGCACGGCGGGCGCGGCCGAGCACACCATCAAGCTGGACAGCCCGCAGGCGGCCAAGCGCTTCAACGACCGGCTGATCAACGCTTGCATCCGCGCGCAGAGCGTGCCGCGCGCCGCCGGCAGCGGCCGGCTGACGGTGACCATCGTCGGCGGCGGCGCCACCGGCGTCGAGCTGGCGGCCGAGCTGCATGCGGCGGCGCGCGTGCTGGCCAACTACGGCTTCGACCACATCCACCCCGAGAAGGACCTGCAGATCGTGCTGGTGGAGGCGGCGCCGCGGCTGCTGTCGCAGCTGCCCGAGCGGCTCAGCGAGGCGGCGGTGCGCGAGCTGCGCAAGCTGGCGATCGAGGTGCACACCAACGAGCGCGTGGTCGAGGTCACGGCCGACAGCCTGAAGATGGCGAGCGGCAAGGTGGTCGGCTCCGACCTGACGGTGTGGGCGGCCGGCGTGAAGGCGGCGGATTTCCTGCGCACGCTGGGCGGCGACGATGCACTGGAGACCAACAAGCTGAACCAGCTGCTGGTCAACGGCAACCTGCAGACCACGCGCGACGCAAGCATCTTCGCGTTCGGCGATTGCGCGGCCTGCCAGCAGCCGGACGGCACCTGGGTGCCGCCGCGCGCGCAGGCGGCCTACCAGGAGGCGATGTACCTGGTGAAGGCCATGCCCAAGCTGATGGCGGGGCAGGCGGTGAAGCCGTTCGTCTTCAGCGACAAGGGCTCGCTGGTGTCGCTGTCGGAATACTCCTCAGTCGGCAGCCTGATGGGCAGCCTGACGCGCGGCAGCCTGTTCATCGAGGGGCGGCTTGCGCAGTTCATGTACTGGGCGCTGCACAAGCAGCACCAGATGGCCCTGGGCGGCTTCTGGCGGATGGTGCTGGTGACGTTGTCGGAGTTCCTGGACCGCACCTACCGGCCGCGCATCAAGTTGCATTGACAAACGACCGAGATCCCTGCCCATGTTCAAGTTTCTCCGGGGCCTGACCCATCGCGCGGCGCCGACCGCATCCGTCGCATCCGATGACCCAGCGGCGCTGAGGCGCTCGGCCGCCCAAGCGCTCGAGGAAGGGCGCCTGGCCGATGCGACAAGCCTCTATCGACGTCTCACGGAGCATGACCCGACGGATGCCGCAGCTTTCACCGCCTGGGGCTTCGTCCTGAAAGAGGCGGGTCGACATGCCGAGGCCCGCTCCGTGCTGGCGACTGCAGCCCGGCTGGCACCCCAGTTGCCGGACCCTCCCTACATGCTCGGCGAGCTGGCGCAATCGGCGGGCCAGCCTGCACAGGCCATCGCGCACTATCGTGCTGCGCTGCAGGCCCGACCCGATTTCGCACCGGCCAGCGCGCCGCTGTGCCAACTGCTTTTCGAGCAGGGGGACTTGGCGGGCGCTGCCGCGGTGATGCGCAGCGCGATCGAGTCCCATCCGGGCCGTGCCGACTTCCACCTGTTCGCCGGCAACGTGGCCCTCGCACAGCAGGACGCTGTGCAGGCTGTCCAGGCATTCCAGCGCGCCCTCGCCCTGGAGCCCGGCATGCAAGTGGCGCGCGGCAACCTCGCCATCGCGCTGGAGGCGGCCGGTGATGCCCCGCGGGCGCTGGCGTTGACCCGCGAGATGCTGGCCGCGGATCCGGCGCGGCTGGAGCTGCGCCTGGGGGTTGCGCGCCTCGTGTTCGAGCAGGGCATGGCCAGGCTCGCGCCGGCCGTGCCGGTGCGAGCCGATGGGGCTGCGGATGCGGTGCAAGGCCGCACCGACGTCGTGCCGCTGAACCTGGTGGCGGAGGGCTGGCGTGGCATCAACCACTCCTTCGCGCTGATCCACCAGTTCCAGATCCTCGAACTGCTGCGGCGGCGCGACGTCGTGCTGACTTGCCGCGACCTGCCTTTCGCGTTGGCGCACTGGAATTCGAACCCGCGCTCGGTGGCCGCGGGGTTCGATCCGGTCGACCAGGCGAAGATCGGTGCCGTGCCGATGGTGCCCGCGGGGGCGCCGGCGGACAGCGTCTACCGCATCCGTCGCGCCGTACTCGGCACCGCACCTCGAGGACGCGCGCAGGACCTTCACGTACATGGTCACCGAGTACGGCCTCGCGCGGGCGAACTTCGCGGATGGCAGCACCGAGGTCCGCCGCTTCATGGCGGGCGGCAACCGTGTCGTCACTTCCAGCCTGTGGTCCAAGCACCGCCTGGTCGACGCGGGGCTGGATGCCGACGCCATCGACATCGTCACGTGCGGAGTCAGCCGCGAGGTGTTCGCGCCGCCCGAGCCGTCGCAGCGTGCCGAATGGCGGCAGCAGCTGGGTCTTCAGGACCATGAGTTCGTGTTCCTGAACATCGGCGCCGCCTTCTGGAACAAGGGCGTCGACCTGCTGATGCTGGCCTTCGCCACGCTGCGGCAGCGCCGCCGCGACATCCGGTTGATTCTCAAGGACCAGCGGGCGCTCTACGCCATCGCGACGGCCGAGAAGACCCTGCGCGAGCTGGCGAGCCGACACCCGGCCCTGTTCACCAGCGACACGCTCGATGCGATCACGCTGGTCGGCAGCAGCTTGCCCCAGGCCCGCCTGGCCACCCTCTATGGCGTGGCGGATGCCTATGTTTCGCCCTACCGCGCCGAGGGCTTCAACCTGCCGGTGCTGGAGGCGCTGGCCTGCGCGGTACCGGTGGTCGTGACCGACGGCGGGTCGACCGATGACTTCTGCCCTCCGGGCGTCGCGACACGCCTGCCCAGCAAGATGCTCAGTCGCGACGGCGACGAGCCGGGTCGGCCGGCGCACTACCGCGAGCCCGATTTCGACGCGCTGGTCGAAGCCATGTCGCGCCTGGCGGCGGGCGATGCCATCGACCGCGGCGCGTTCCGCCAGGAACTGGACCGACTGCTGCCCACCAAGACCTGGACAGCGGCAACCTCGCAGCTGGTGGAGGTGATGCGCGCGCGCGCTCAGGCTTAGGGCTTGTTCAGGGCGTCGAGCTGGGCCGGCGTCCCGACGTTCGCCCATTCGCCGCGCCACACCTCGGCGCTGATGCGGCGCTCGCGCATGCCGGCGAACAGCAGCGGGCCCAGGGCTGCCTTCGTCCCCGGTGCGATGGCAGCACACAGCGAGGCCCGGCACAACGCCAGGTTCGCATACGTCCAGCGCAGCCCGTCCGGCCCCGGCCCATCGAGCCCCATGCCATCGGCATCCAGGCCGAAATCCCCCTTCGCATGGAACACCGGGTTCGGCACCAGCCACAGGTGCGCCAGCAGCGTGCCGGCCGCGAAGCGCTCGCCTTGCGCCGCATCGAAGCGGAAGCCCGGTGCGTGGATGTCGCCCGACACCACCCAGAAGCAATCGTCCGGCCCGTCGACCAGCCACGGCAAGGCCTTCGCGATGCCGCCCGCCGTCTCCAGCGCGCCGCCGTGGTCGCGCCCTTCCATCGAGTAGCGGATGCGCACGCCCCAGCGGCTGCCATCCCCCAGCGCCGCCGGAATCTGTTCTTCCAGCCACGCCGTGTTGACGATCACCTCGCGCACGCCGTCGCGCGCCAGGGCCTCGAGGTGCCATTCGATCAGCGGCTTGCCGTGCACCTTCAGCAGCGGCTTCGGGCAGGCATCGGTCAGCGGGCGCATGCGCTCGCCGCGGCCGGCCGCCAGGATGATGGCCTTCATGCGGCGTTGCCCCGTTCGAGCGACTGCCGCTGCACCCGCTGCGGCTCGAACGCCGCCAGCAGCGTCTCCAGCAGCGCCTGCGCCTTCGCGGAGTTGTCGGCCCCGAGGTTGCACACGTAGACGTCCAGCGTCACCGCGCCCAGCTCGGGCCAGGTGTGCACCGCGAGGTGCGATTCGGCCAGCAGCACCACGCCGGTCACGCCGCCCGGTGCCGGGAAGCGGTGGAACAGCTCGCCCACCGGCTGCAGGCCGGCCGCCTGCACGGCCGCCACGCAGCGGCCGCGCAGCGCGTGCGGGTCGGTCATCGCGGGCTGGGTGACGGGGCAGCCGCGCAGGTCGGCGGTGAGGTGCAGGCCTTGCATCGGCAGGATTATCGGTGGCGCCTAAAATGCCCGGTTTCCGCCCCCGCTCGACACCGTTTCCCCCGAACCCAACCCCAGGAGCCGCCCGGCATGACTGCCCCCGCCCACGACACCACCCTGATGGCCAACGCCATCCGCGCCTTGGCGATGGACGCCGTCCAGCAGGCCAATTCCGGCCACCCGGGTGCCCCGATGGGCATGGCCGACATCGCAGTCGCCCTGTGGGGACGGCACCTGCGCCACAACCCGGCCAACCCGCACTGGGCCAACCGCGACCGCTTCGTGCTGAGCAACGGCCACGGCTCGATGCTGCTGTACGCGCTGCTGCACCTGAGCGGCTACGACCTGCCGATGAGCGAGCTGCGCAACTTCCGCCAGCTGCACAGCAAGACCCCGGGCCACCCGGAAGTGGGCATCACCCCCGGCGTCGAGACCACCACCGGCCCGCTCGGCCAGGGTGTCACCAACGCCGTCGGCATGGCGCTCGCCGAGAAGCTGCTGGCCAAGGAATTCAACCGCGACGGCCATGCCATCGTCGACCACCACACCTACGTGTTCCTGGGCGACGGCTGCCTGATGGAAGGCATCAGCCACGAGGCCGCCGCGCTGGCCGGCGCCTGGCGCCTGAACAAGCTGATCGCGCTGTACGACGACAACGGCATCTCGATCGACGGCAAGGTCGCGCCGTGGTTCATCGACGACACGCCCAGGCGCTTCGAGGCCTACGGCTGGAACGTGATCCCGCACGTCGACGGCCATGACGTGGCCGCGGTCGACGCCGCGATCACGGCCGCCAAGCGGGCCGACAAGCCGACGCTGATCTGCTGCAAGACCACCATCGGCAAGGGCGCACCGAACCGCGGCGGCACCGCCAAGGCGCACGGCGAGGCGCTGGGCGCCGACGAGATCAAGCTGACGCGCGAGGCGCTGGGCTGGACCTGGGAGCCGTTCGTGATCCCCGAGCAGGCCTACGAAGAGTGGGACAGCCGCAGCGACGGCCTGGCCGCCGAGACGCAATGGGTCGACGCCTTCGAGGCCTATTCGAAGGCGCACCCGGAACTGGCGGTCGAGTTCATCCGCCGCATGGAACACGAGCTGCCGAAGAACTTCGCGCAGACCGTGCTCGACACCGCGGTGGCCGCGAACGCGAAGGCCGAGAACGTGGCCAGCCGCAAGGCCAGCCAGCTCGCGCTGGAGGCCTTCACGAAAGCGCTGCCCGAGCTGCTGGGCGGCAGCGCCGACCTGACCGGCTCGAACCTCACCAACACCAGCAGCACGCCGCCGCTGCGCATGGAGGCCGACGGCTCGCCGAACGGCGGGCGCCACATCAACTACGGCGTGCGCGAGTTCGGCATGGCCGCGATCATGAACGGCATCGCGCTGCACGGCGGCTTCATCCCGTACGGCGGCACCTTCCTGACCTTCAGCGACTACAGCCGCAATGCGATCCGCATGGCCGCGCTGATGAAGATCCGCGTCATCCACGTCTTCACGCACGACAGCATCGGCCTGGGCGAGGACGGCCCGACGCACCAGTCGATCGAGCATGCCGCCGCGCTGCGCCTGATCCCGGGCCTGGACGTCTGGCGCCCGGCCGATACCGCCGAGACCGCGGTGGCCTGGGCCAGCGCGATCGAGCACCGCAACCGCCCGAGCGCGCTGCTGCTGTCGCGCCAGAACCTGCCGTACGCGCCGAAGGCCGAGTTCGCGGCCGGCCAGCCGCAGGCGGGCATCGACCTGATCGCCAAGGGCGGCTACGTGCTGGCCGAACCGGCCGAGGTGGGCCTGAAGAAGAAGGCGCAGGCGGTGATCATCGCCACCGGTTCCGAGGTGCAGCTCGCGCTGCACGCGCAGCAGCTGCTGGCCAGGCCCGAGAACGGCGGCATCGCGGTGCGCGTGGTCAGCATGCCCAGCACCTCGGTATTCGACCGCCAGGGCGCCGCCTACAAGACCGCCGTGCTGCCGCAGGGCCTGCCGCGCATCGCGGTCGAGATGGGCGTCAGCGACGGCTGGTGGAAGTACGGCTGCGCCGCGGTGGTCGGCATCGACACCTTCGGCGAATCGGCCCCGGCGCCGGCGCTGTTCAAGTTCTTCCACTTCACGCCCGAGAACGTCGCCGACACCGTGCGCGTGGTGCTGGGCCGCTGAAGTCCGTGTTTCATTCGTGAGCGCTAACTGGAGAGACAGATCATGACCATCAAGATCGGCATCAACGGCTTCGGCCGCATCGGGCGCATGGTGTTCCGCGCGGCCGTGCAGAACTTCAGCGACATCGAGGTCGTCGCCATCAACGACCTGCTGGAGCCCGACTACCTCGCCTACATGCTGCAGTACGACTCGGTGCACGGCCGCTTCGACGGCACGGTGGCGGTCGACGGCAACACGCTGATCGTCAACGGCAGGAAGATCCGCCTGAGCGCCGTCAAGGACCCGGCCGAGCTGAAGTGGGGCGAGGTCGGCGCCGACATCATCGTCGAAGGCACCGGCATCTTCCTGACCAAGGACACGGCGTCCAAGCACATCGCCGCCGGCGGCAAGAAGGTCGTGATGACCGGCCCGTCGAAGGACGACACGCCGATGTTCGTGTTCGGCGTCAACGACAAGACGTACAAGGGCGAGACCATCATCTCGAACGCGTCCTGCACCACCAACTGCCTGGCGCCTCTGGCCAAGGTGCTGAACGACAAGTGGGGCATCAAGCGCGGCCTGATGACCACGGTGCACGCCACCACCGCGACGCAGAAGACGGTCGACGGCCCGAGCAACAAGGACTGGCGCGGCGGCCGCGGCATCCTCGAGAACATCATCCCGTCGAGCACCGGTGCGGCCAAGGCGGTCGGCGTCGTGATCCCCGAGCTGAACAAGAAGATCACCGGCATGGCCTTCCGCGTGCCGACCTCCGACGTGTCGGTGGTCGACCTGACGGTCGAGCTGAACAAGGAAGCGACCTACAAGGAGATCTGCGCCGAGTTCAAGGCACAGTCCGAAGGCGCGCTGAAGGGCATCCTCGGCTATACCGAGGACAAGGTGGTCGCCACCGATTTCCGCGGCGACCCGCGCACCTCGATCTTCGACGCCGATGCCGGCATCGCGCTGGACAGCACCTTCGTGAAGCTGGTGTCGTGGTACGACAACGAGTGGGGCTACTCGAACAAGGTGCTCGAGATGGTGCGCGTGATCGCATAACTGGGGCCCCTCGGCGAAAGGGTACTTTCGCCGATCCCCCGAGGGGATGCCGGCCGGCTTGGGGCGGCACGGCGCTCGGCCGGGTGCACGCCCGGCCGTTGCAAATTCACGGCAGTTGAAACGCAGTTGTCGCCAAGCGTGTCCGCCGATGTCCGGGCGCCCCCCAAGCGACGTGGCGCTGCCTACACTGGCCGTCCCGGGCCGGTGCCCCCCGTTGAGCGTTCCATGAAGCGTTTCACTGTCTCCTGCATGCTGTCTTTGCTGGTGTTGTGCGGCGTGGCCCCGGCCGCCGAGCGTGCGCCGGTCGTGCGCGGCGTGCCGGCCGCCGCCCAGGCGCGGGTCATCGTCAAGTTCAAGGCCGATTCGAGCGCGATGCGTGCGCTGTCGGCTGCCAGCGGCAGCACGGCAGCGCCGCAGCAGGCGCAGGCGCTGTCGCAGCGGCTGGGCCTGGCGCTCAGCGACGGCCTCGCGATGGACGCGCGCCGGCAGGTCGTGAAGGCCACCGGCCTCAGCTCGGCCGAACTCGCGGCCCGCCTGTCAGCGCTGCCGGACGTCGAGTACGCGGTGCCGGACGGCCGCCGGCGCGCGCTGGCCGCGCCGAACGACACCTTGTACGCGGGCGGCGCAAGCATCTCGCCGGTGGCCGGTCAGTGGTACCTGCGCGCGCCCACCAGCAGCGTGGTCTCGGCCATCAATGCCGAAGGCGCGTGGGCCGTCACCACCGGCAGCAGCAGCGTCGTCGTCGCGGTGCTCGACACCGGCATCCGCCCCGAGCACCCGGACCTGGCCGCCAAGCTGCTGCCCGGCTACGACTTCATCAGCGACAGCGCGACCGCGAACGACGGCAACGGCCGCGATGCCGACCCGACCGACCCGGGCGACTGGATCACCAGCGCCGAGGACGCCAGCGGCACCTTCGCCGGCTGCGGCGCCGAGGACAGCAGCTGGCACGGCACGCAGACCGCCGGCCTGGTCGGCGCGGCGACCAACAACGGCACCGGCATGGCCAGCGCCGGGCGCGACGTCAAGGTGCTGCCGGTGCGCGTGCTCGGCAAGTGCGGTGGCGACGACAGCGACATCATCGCGGCGATGCGCTGGGCCGCGGGCCTCGCGGTCAGCGGCGTCCCCACCAACGCCAACCCGGCCAAGGTGCTGAGCCTGAGCCTCGGCGGCGAAGGGACCTGCTCGCAGGCCTACAAGGATGTCATGACCGAGCTGACCACCGCCGGCGTCGTCGTGGTCGCGGCGGCCGGCAACGACGGCCTCGCGATCAACGTGCCGGCCAACTGCCCGGGCGTGGTGGCGGTGGCCGGCGTGCGCCACAGCGGCACCAAGGTCGGCTTCTCCAGCCTCGGGCCGGAAGCCACGATCGCCGCGCCGGCCGGCAACTGCGTCAACGCGAGCGGTGCCTGCCTGTACCCGATCCTGACCACCAGCAACACCGGCACCACCGCGGCGGTGGCCAGCACCTACACCGACGGCAACAACAACCTGTCGCTGGGCACCAGCTTCTCGACGCCGCTGGTGTCGGGCACGCTGGGCCTGATGTTCTCGGCCAACGGCACGCTGACGCCGGCCCAGGCCATCAGTGCGCTGAAGAGCACGGCGCGCGCCTTCCCGAGCAGCGGTGCCGACACCGGCGTGGCCGCCTGCAAGGCGCCGTCGGCGACGGCCCAGAGCAGCGAGTGCTACTGCACCACCAGCACCTGCGGGGCCGGGCTGCTGGACGCGAGCGCGGCCGTGAACGCCGTGGCGCAGCTGGTCGCCCGCATCTCCGCCGGCAGCACCAGCACCACCGCCGGCTCCAGCGTCACGTTCGACGGCAGCGGCTCCACCAGCTCGGCCGGGCACACGGTCACCGGCTACCAGTGGGCGCTGACCTCCGGCAGCAGCATCGCGAGCTTCAGCAGCGCGACCAATGCGGCCACCGCGACGGTCGCGACCAGCGGCACCGGCAGCTTCACCGTGAGCCTGACGGTGACCGACGATGCGGCGCGCCAGGCCACGTCGGCGGTGTCGGTCAGCGTGGCGGCTTCGGGATCTTCGTCGGGCAGCGATCCGACGGCGACGTCGAGCGGCAGCAGCGATTCCGGCGGCGGCGCACTGGGCTGGGCCTGGCTGGCCGGGCTCCTGGCGGCCGTGCTGGTGCTGCAGCTGCAGCAGCGGATCCGACACGGGCGCAGACCGATTCACACACCTTGAGGGGGCGTGTTGCGGCATGATCTTCGGTTCCACGGAGACATTCATGCGCCACATCCTTTCCCTTTCCTGGACCCTCGCGTTGCTCGTGGCCGGCGGCTCCGCAGCCGCTGCGCCGGCAGCCCCGCAGGCCCCGCGTGCGCTCGGCCTGATCGTCAAGCTGAAGGACGCGCCATCGCACGAGCAGGCGGCCGCGCTCGGCACGGCGCGCGCCGGCTCCGAACGCGTGCAGGCGGTGCTGCGCGACAGCGGTGTCAGCGCGCTGAAGGTGTCGCCGAACGGGCGGGCCGCGCAGCGGCTGGATTTCGACCACGCGCTGTCGGCCGGCGAGGCGCAGCAGCTGGCGGTGAAGCTGCGCGCGCGGCCGGAGGTCGAGTGGGTGGTGCCGAACGACCTGGAGCGGCGGCTCGCGCTGCCCACCGATCCGATGTACCCGAAGACGGCCGGCAGCACCGGGCAGTGGTGGCTGCAGCCCACCGCAGGCTCGAATGCGAACGTCGCACGTGACCGCATGCGCGGCGTGCCGGGCCTGCAGGGCGCCTGGGACACCAGCATCGGCAGCAGCGGCATCACCATCGCAGTGCTCGACTCGGGCATCACGACCCACCCCGACCTGGCCAGTGCCCGGATCTGGCCGGGTTACGACTTCGTGTCGGAGATCGAGTATGCGAACGATGGCAACGGCCGCGACGCGGATGCGAAAGATCCCGGCGATTGGGTGACGGCCAGCGAAGCGAGCAACGATCCGTTGTTCAGCGGCTGCGATGCGGAAGACAGCTCCTGGCACGGCACTACCACCGCCGGCATCGCGGCGGCCGCCAGCAACGACGGCGTCGGTGTGGCCGGCGTCAACTGGGTCAGCCCGTTGCTGCCGGTGCGTGTCTCGGGCAAGTGCGGCGCGACGGTCGCCGACATCGTCGACGGCATGCGCTGGGCGGCAGGCCTGGCCGTGAGCGGCGTGCCTGCCAATCCGCACCCGGCGCGCGTGATCAACCTGAGCTTCGGCGGCAGCGCCGCCTGCAACAACGCCTACCAGGACGCGATCAACGAACTGGCGGCGCTGAAGGTGGTGCTGGTCGCGCCGGCCGGCAACGAGAGCGCCGCGCCGACGCGTCCGGCCAACTGCAGCGGCGTCGTCGGCGTCACCGCGGTGAACCGCGACGGCTTCAAGGCCAGCTACTCGAATTTCGGTGCCGGCATTCAGATCGCGACCGTCGGCGGCGATGCGATGTCGATCGGCAACTGGGGCAGCCGGGTCTACGACGACGGCATGCTGACGATCACCAACAGCGGCACGACGACGCCGGGCAGCTCCACCTATGCCAACGTGTTCGGCACCAGCTTCTCGACGCCGCTGGTGACCGGTGTGGTGAGCCTGATGCTGAGCGTCAATCCGAACCTGACGACGGCGCAGGTGATCGACGGGCTGAAGAAGAGCGCGCGTCCGCACGTCACCTCGCCGGTGGTCGGTGCGTGCGCCAACTCGAACCCGGGGCGCTGCATCTGCACCACCAGCACCTGCGGGGCAGGGCTGCTGGATGCGCCGCAGGCGCTGGCGTATGCGGCCAACCCGACCGGGTACACCGCGCCGAACTGGCCGTCGGTGGTGATCGACACGCCGGAGCTGCGCGCGGCGGCGACGCAGGGGGCGGACCTGCCGCCGAACGGCCTGTCCGATGAACCGACGCCGCCGATCAACCCGCCCGGCGACGGCGGCGGCGGGGCGCTCGGGTTCGGGTGGCTCGCGGGGTTGCTGGCGGCCATCTCGGCGGTGCGGCGGCAGCGGGCCTGAACGCGGACCCGGATTGGCATCCGGGCTACGGTTACCTCGGGCAGCTGCCGAAGGGCTTGTTTTGCAGGGCGTCCGATTTCAAGGCCATGACCTGCGCCCACAGGGCGTCGTCGGCGCGCGGGATGCGCAGGGTGTGCGACACCGTCGGGCCCGACAGCTGGGCCACGCGCGCGGTGCGCACGCCGCGTTGCGTCAGCTCGGCCAGCGCCTTCTCGGCCGCGCCCTTGTCGTCGAAGCGGCCGAGCGACAGGCCGACCTCGAACTCCGGCGCATTGCGCAGCTCCTCGTACGGCACCTTCATGCGCTTGAGCTCGTCTTCCTTCTTCTGCAGGCCGTCGCGGTTCGGGTACTTGCCCATGTAGACCATCCAGACCGCCGGCAGCTCGTTCTTCACGCTGGCCCAGCTGCCCGGCGGCAGCGCGTTCTGCAGCGCCGCCTCGGCGCCGGCGATCTGCGCCGGCGTGTACGGGCCGGCCTCGAGGCAGGCCAGCACCGGGTCGCCACCGGACGACGACGGCGCCGACGCGGCGGCCGGCAGCAGCCGCACGCTCTCGGGCCGCACCTGGCGCGCCAGCCGCTCGGGCTCGCGGTCGCCCTGCGCGCGGATGCCGACCACGTTGTCGAGCTGGCCCTGGGTCCACGCATAGAAACCCAGGTTCACCAGCAACAACAGCAGCACCAGCCCTCTCAGCATGCGACGTCCCCGGGGCCGGTGTCGGGCGGGTCGCTGCCGTCGACCGGCGTCAGGCGCACGCTGACCTCGCCGCTGCCGACCTCGCGCAGGCCGTCCGCGGTGTTCACGCGCAGCATGCCGAGCGCGGTGACGCCGTCGGCCACGCCGCCGGGCACGTCGGCCTGCGTCGTGGTGATCGCCCGGCCGCGCAGCAGATCGCGCGCGGCGAAACGGTCGACGAAGGCGCCGAAGCCCTTGCGGTTGAACTCGAGCAGCGCCTTCACCAGCGGCAGCGCCACCCGCGCCAGCGTGGCCGGCGCGGTCAGTGCGGGGTCGAGTTCCTGCACGCAGCCGTAGCCGCTGTTCAGCTCGGCCGCGTGCATCGGCTGCACGTTCAGCCCGATGCCGATGACGGCCAGCCGGCGCGGCCCGGCCGCCACCGTCTCGATCAGCACGCCGCCCAGCTTGCGGCCCAGGCGCGAGCCCTCGCCGCCGGGCGGCTCCATCAGCCACAGGTCGTTCGGCCACTTGAGGCCGATGTGGGGCGACGAGGTGTCGCCGGGCGCGCGCGGATCGAGCGCATCGGCCAGCGCGACGCCGACCGCCAGCGACAGGCCCGACCAGTCCGGCGGGTTCATCGGCAACGCGAGCGAGAAGGTCAGCGACGCCACCGGCGCGGCCTTCCAGACCCGCCCCATGCGCCCGCGGCCGCCGGTCTGGTGCTCGGCCACCAGCAGGCAGGGCTGCACGTCGGCGGCGCGCCGCCCGAAGGCCGCGCTCTCGACGCTGCGGCGCACCTGCACCAGGTCGTCGGGCGCCTCGTAGCCTTCGCTCACGTTGACGCGCGCGCGTTCGAGCAGCGCGGTGTTGGTCGACGAGATGCGCGCGACGACCTCGACGCTGAGCCCCGGCAGCAGCGGCTCGAGCTGCTGCCACAGCGCCTCGGCGCCCCAGTGCTGCGGCGGCGCGGCGGGCGGCAGGGTCGGATCGCTGGTGTCGTCGCTCATGGGCTCAGCCCCGTTTCAGCGCTTGGGCGCCAGCATCGTGCCGCGGCAGTTGCGGGTGCCGCAGCGGCATTCGTATTCCTTCTTCAGCTTCGGCGTGTAGCGCTCGTCGATGATCAGGCCGTAGTCGTAGAAGAGCTCCTCGCCCGGCTTGATCGCACGCCGCGCCTTGATGAAGACGCGGCCGTCGATCTCGTCGGACTCGCAGTTCGGCGAGCAGGCATGGTTGATCCAGCGCGCCGCGTTGCCGCCGTACTTGGCATCGATGGCCATGTCGCCGTCGAGCTGGAAGTAGAAGGTGTGGTTCGGGTCCTTCGGGTCGTGCGGGTGGCGGCGCAGCGCCTCGTCCCACGGGATCACCTCGCCCTTGTACTCGATGACGATCTCGCCCTTGGCGATCGGCGCGATCGCGAACACGCCCTTGCCGTGCACGCCGGAGCGGCGCACCTGGATGCGGCGGCCGGCGGCGGCGTGCGGGGCCGCTGCGCGAGGGGGGGTGGTAGTTCTGGACCGAGGGGACTTGGCGGTGCCGGCTTGCGTCATCGGTTTCTTTGGGTACATTGAATTCATGGGTGCGCGCGCGTGCACGTGTGTGCGTGCATGCGCGCGAGAAGCCCGGATTGTAGAGAGCGCGCGCCCGTCGGCGCATCGCCACCAACAGAAAGACCCATGAGCAAGTCACTGATCATTGCCGAGAAGCCCTCCGTCGCCCAGGACATCGTGCGCGCGCTCACGCCGACGGCAGGCAAGTTCGAGAAGCACGACGAGTACTTCGAGAGCGAGCATTACCTCGTGACCTCGGCCGTCGGCCACCTGCTGGAGATCAAGGCGCCGGAGGAATTCGACGTCAAGCGCGGCAAGTGGAGCTTCGCCAACCTGCCGGTGATCCCGCCCCACTTCGACCTGAATCCGATCGACAAGAGCAAGGGCCGGCTCAATGCCATCGTCAAGCTGGTCAAGCGCAAGGACGTCACCGACCTGATCAACGCCTGCGACGCGGGCCGCGAGGGCGAGCTGATCTTCCGCCTGATCCAGCAGCACGCGAAGAGCAAGCACCCGGTGCGCCGGCTGTGGCTGCAGAGCATGACGCCGGCGGCCATCCGCGACGGCTTCGATCACCTGCGCAGCGATGCCGAGCTGCAGGGCCTGGCCCAGGCGGCACGCAGCCGTTCCGAGGCCGACTGGCTGGTCGGCATCAACGGCACGCGGGCCATGACGGCCTTCAACTCGCGCGATGGCGGCTTCTTCCTGACCACCGTCGGCCGCGTGCAGACGCCCACGCTGTCGATCGTCGTCGAGCGCGAGGAGAAGATCCGCAAGCACGTCTCGCGCGACTACTGGGAGCTGAAGGCCACCTTCGCGGCCCAGGCCGGCGAGTACGACGGCAAGTGGTTCGACCCGAAGTGGAAGAAGAACCCGGACGATCCCGAGCTGCGCGCCGACCGCCTGTGGAACGCCGCCGATGCACAGGCCATCGCCGATGCGGCGCGCGGCCAGCCGGCCAGCGTCACCGAAGAGGCCAAGCCCAGCACGCAGAGCGCGCCCGGCCTGTACGACCTGACCACGCTGCAGCGCGAGGCCAACTCGCGCTTCGGCTTCAGCGCCAAGACCACGCTGAGCATCGCGCAGACGCTGTACGAGAAGCACAAGGTGCTGACCTACCCCCGGACCGACAGCAAGCACCTGCCCGAGGACTACGTCGCGGTCGTGAAGAACACGATGGAGATGCTCGCCACCGACGACCTGCCGGGCCCGCTGCGCCCGCTGTCGGCGCATGCGGCCAAGGCCTTGAAGGACGGCTACGTGAAGCCGAACAAGCGCATCTTCGACAACGCGAAGGTGTCGGACCACTTCGCCATCATCCCGACGCTGCAGGCGCCGCGCAGCCTGACCGAGATCGAGGCCAAGCTGTACGACATGGTGGTCAAGCGCTTCCTGGCGGTGTTCTACCCGCCGGCCGAGTTCATGGTCACGACGCGCATCAGCACCGTCAAGGCCGGCGGCAAGGAGCACAACTTCCAGACCAACGGCAAGGTGATGGTGAAGCCGGGCTGGCTGGCGGTGTACGGCCGCGAGGCGCAGGAGGACGACGCCAACCTGGTGGCGGTGGCGGCCGGCGAGCTGGTGCGCACCGAAGACGTCGCCGTCAACCCGATGAAGACCCGCCCGCCGGCGCGCTACACCGAGGCGACGCTGCTGTCGGCGATGGAAGGCGCCGGCAAGCTGATCGACGACGACGAGCTGCGCGAGGCGATGCAGGAGAAGGGCCTGGGCACGCCGGCCACGCGTGCGGCCATCATCGAAGGGCTGATCCTCGAGAAGTACATGCACCGCGAGGGCCGCGAGCTGATCCCGACCGCCAAGGCCTTCCAGCTGACCACGCTGCTGCGCGGCCTGGGCGTCGAGGACCTGACCAAGCCCGAGCTGACCGGCAACTGGGAATACCAGCTGTCCGAGATGGAGAAGGGCAAGCTCAGCCGCGAGACCTTCATGGCCGAGATCGCCGCGATGACGCAGCGCATCGTCGCCAAGGCCAAGGAATACGACCGCGACACCATCCCGGGCGACTACGCCACCCTGAAGACCCCCTGCCCGAACTGCGGCGGCGTCGTGAAGGAGAACTACCGCCGCTTCACCTGCGTCGGCACCAGCCCGGCCGAGGACAACGGCTGCGGCTTCTCGATCAGCAAGATCCCCGGCGGGCGCAGCTTCGAGCTCGACGAGGTGGAGCGCTTCATCGCCGACAAGAAGATCGGGCCGCTCGAAGGCTTCCGCTCGAAGGCCGGCTGGCCGTTCACCGCCGAGCTGAAGCTCGCCTTCGACGACGAGATCAAGAACTGGAAGCTCGAGTTCGACTTCGGCGAGGACGCGAAGAACGCCGAGGCCGGCGAGCCGGTGGATTTCTCCGACCAGGAAAGCCTGGGCGCCTGCCCGAAGTGCCAGGGCCGGGTGTTCGAGTTCGGATCGTCGTACGTGTGCGAGCACGCGGTGGGCGCGCACATCACCTGCGACTTCAAGAGCGGCAAGATCATCCTGCAGCAGCCGGTGGCGCGCGAGCAGATGAGCAAGCTGCTGGCCACCGGCAAGACCGAGCTGCTGGAGAACTTCGTCTCGAACAAGACGCGGCGCAAGTTCAAGGCCTACCTGGCCTTCGACAAGAAGGAAGGCAAGGTCAGCTTCGAGTTCGAGCCGCGCGCCGCCAAGGTGCCGGCCAAGTCCGCGGCCGCCAAGACCGTCGCGGCCAAGGCCCCGGCGAAGAAGGCGGTCCGCAAATCGGCGGCGAAAGGCAAGGACGACGCCGGCGACGACAGCGACGCCGGCTGAGTGTCATTTCTCAGTCACTGACGAGTAACTCATTCGAAACTCTGACGCGACATTTCTCACGTTGGGTCTCTGCGTTCCGCGTGTTGTGACGCCTGTGTGATGCGACACTTGGGCAACTACAAGTGCGCGCACACTCGGCTGTTACCGGTTGTCACAATGCTGTGACCGGCAGGCCACCGGGGTGACGCGGCGGGGCGGCCTGCCGTCGTTGGGGGGCTCGCCAAGGCAACCACTCGAACAGGGATTCCGAATGAAACTGCGTGACTTCCGCTGGCTGGCCGCCGCCGCCCTGATCGCCGCGTCGTCCTGGGCGCAGGCCCTGGTGTTCGCGGTCAACGAGGGCGTGACCTACCGCGTGCCGAACGACGAGGTGCGGGCGAAGTACACCGCGATCGCGGCCGACCTGAGCCGCATCCTGAAGCAGCCGGTCAGCGTCGAGCCGATTGCCGACTACCCGTCGCTGCGCCGCGGCCTGGCCGACAAGACCTACGACCTGGCGATGGTGCACCCGGCGCACATCTCGATCGCGGCGATCAAGAACCCCGGCTACAAGCTGGTCGCGGTGACCAAGGGCTTCCTGGAGTACCGCGCCAGCTTCCTGGTGAAGTCGGATTCGCCGCTCGCCTCCCTGGCCGACCTGAAGGGCCGCAAGCTGGGCGCGCCGGACGAGGACTCGATCACCGCGTGGATGGTGCGTGCGACCCTGCGCGACGCGATCGGCGACCCGAAGCAGGTGGCCATCACGTACACGCGCTACCAGGATGCCGTGCCCTTCTTCGTCGAGAACAACCTGACCCAGTCGGGCGCCACCGCGTCCGGCGCGGTGGTCAAGGACTGGCTGGCCAAGGGCGGCAAGGTGATGTTCAAGTCGAAGCCGGTGCCGATCAAGCACATCATCGCGAGCCCCAACCTGACGGCCGAGCAGGTCGACAAGGTGCGCGAATACCTGGTCGGGCTGGACGCCAGCGAAGAGGGCCGCAAGAAGCTGGAGCCGACCAAGTTCCAGGGCTTCGTGCGCTACGACGACGCGGCGCTGATGGCCATCGGCACCTGGCTGGGGCTCTGAGGCACGCCGGGGCCTGCGCAGCGGCCAGCCCCGGGTTCGTGCCGCTTGCGCTGCGGCACGGCGAGGCCTAATCTCGGGAAGCCGGAAACGTATCCCGAGGAGCCCGCCATGTTGCGTGTTGTTCGTGCGTTCAGTCTCGTGCCCGTGCTGCTGTTGGCCGCTTGCGCCAGCGGCGTGCCGGTCGGATCCACGATGGAGGTCGACCAGCAGAAAGTCGCCGCGGTCGATCGCGCCGCCCACGGACGGGGCGTCACGGTCTACTGGGTGACCCTGCCGACCAAGCGGGTCGCGCCCCCACCTGCCGCGACCGCCGCACCCGGTTGACCCGAGGGCTTGATCGATACTGGCGCGATGTCGTCGCCGGTATTCTTCAAGCTCCTCGCCATCTTCCTGGTCGTTGCGCTGGGCTACGTCGCCGGCCGGCTGCGCTGGCTGGGTGACAACGACCCGGCGCGCGTGCTCGGCAACGCGGCCTTCTACATCTTCATCCCGGCGCTGCTGTTCCGCACCACGTCGCGGCTCGACCTGGCCGGCATGCCCTGGGGCACGCTGGCGGCCTTCTTCGTGCCGGCGCTGGCGCTGGTGATCGGCGTCTATGCGTGGCAGCGCCGCAGCGCTGCGTCCGGCCGGCTGTCCACCGCGGCGCCCAGCGTGCGGGCCATTTCCGCCAGCTTCGGCAACACGGTGCAGGTCGGCATCCCGCTGGCCACCGCGCTGTTCGGCGAGGCCGGGCTGGCCATCCACGTCGCGATCGTCAGCCTGCATGCGCTGACGCTGCTCACCGTGCTGACGGCGCTGGTCGAGCTCGACCTGGCGCGCGAGCGCGTCCGTTTGGGGCATTCGAGCGCCCACCTGGGGCGCACGCTGGCACGCACTGCGCGCAACACCATCGTCCATCCGGTGACGCTGCCGGTGCTGGCCGGGCTCGCGTGGAACCTGCTGGGCTTGCCGATGCCCGCGGTGTTCGACGAGGTGCTGATCCAGCTCGGCCAGCCGGTCGTGCCGCTGTGCCTGGTGCTGATTGGCATGTCGCTTGCGTACTACGGCGTCAAGGGCGCCGTGCGCGGCGCCGTGGTGATCTCGGCGATCAAGCTGCTGGTGCTGCCGGCCCTGGTGCTGGTGGCGGGCCACTGGGGCTTCGGGCTCTCGGGGCTGCCGCTGGCGGTGGTGGTGATGGCGGCGGCGCTGCCGATCGGCAGCAATGCGCTGATCTTCGCGCAGCGCTACACGGCGCTCGAAGCCGAGGCCACCGCGGCGATCGTGCTGTCGACCTTCGGTTTCGCGCTGACCGCGCCGCTGTGGCTGTGGTTGCCGGGCCGGCTGGGCTAGACCACTTCGACCGCCCCGGTTGCCGTACACGTCAATCGGGGCGCTATCATCGCGCGCTTGCCCGGACAACCCTTTACAGGACCCACACCCATGAAACTTCGCGGCTTCCCCCTCCGGGCCCTTGCGGCCACCTGCCTGCTGGCGTGCGCGGGCGCATCGTTCGCGGCCAAGACGCTGGTCTACTGCTCCGAGGGCAGCCCGGAAGGCTTCAACCCGCAGTACTACACGACGGGCACCACCTTCGACGCGGTGTCGGTCCCGATGTTCAACCGCCTGGTCGAGTTCGACACCGGCACCACCAACATCATCCCGGCGCTGGCCGAGAGCTGGACCGCCGCGGCCGACGGCCTGAGCTACACCTTCAAGCTGCGCAAGGGCGTCAAGTTCCACAGCACGTCCAAGTTCACGCCGACGCGCGACTTCAACGCCGACGACGTGCTGTTCTCGTACAACCGCATGGCCGACCCGAACCACCCGCTGGCCAAGACCCAGCCGGGCGCGACCTACGCGTACTTCGAGGACATGGGCATGAAGGACATCGTCGAGCGCGTCGAGAAGGTCGATGCGCTGACGGTGAAGTTCGTGCTGAAGAAGCCCGAGGCGCCGTTCATGGCCAACATGGCGATGGACTTCGCGTCCATCCTGTCGGCCGAGTACGGCGAGAAGATGAAGGCCGCCGGCACGCCCGAGGCGCTGGACCGCGAGCCGGTGGGCACCGGCCCGTTCCAGTTCGTCTCGTACCAGAAGGACGCGGTGATCCGCTACAAGGCCTTCGACGCCTACTGGGGCGGCCGCCCGAAGATCGACAACCTGGTGTTCGCGATCACCACCGACGCGTCGGTGCGCTACGCCAAGCTGAAGACCGGCGAGTGCCACGTGATGGCGTTCCCGAAGCCGGCCGACGTCGCGCTGATGAAGGCCGATCCGAACATCAACCTGGTGCAGCAGAACGGCCTGAACGTCGGCTACATCGCCTTCAACGTCGAGAAGAAGCCGTTCGACAACAAGCAGGTGCGCCAGGCGCTGAGCATGGCGGTCAACAAGAAGGCGATCCTCGACTCGGTGTTCCAGGGCGCGGGCCAGGCCGCCAAGAACCCGATCCCGCCGACGCTCTGGTCGTACAACGACAAGGTGGCCGAGTACCCGTATGACCCGGCGAAGGCCAAGGACCTGCTGGCCAAGGCGGGCTTCCCGAACGGCACCGAGGTCGAGCTGTGGTACCTGCCGGTGACGCGCCCGTACAACCCGGACGGCAAGCGCATGGCCGAGCTGATCCAGGCCGACTGGGAGAAGATCGGCGTCAAGACCAAGCTGATCACCTTCGAGTGGGGCGAGTACCGCAAGCGCAGCAAGACCGGCGAGCAGCACGCGATGATGTTCGGCTGGTCGGGCGACAACGGCGACCCCGACAACTTCTTCGTGCCGCTGCTCGGCTGCTCGGCGGTGAAGGGCGGCGGCAACGTCGCGCGCTGGTGCGACAAGGGCTTCGAGGAGCTGGTGCAGAAGGCCAAGGCCGTCACGAAGCAGTCCGACCGCGCTGCGCTGTACGGCAAGGCCCAGGAGATCGTCCATGAAGAGGCACCGTGGATCCCGATCGCCCACTCGGTGCGCTTCGACCCGGTGCGCAAGGAAGTGATCGGCTACAAGATGGATGCGACCGCGCACCACTACTTCACCAAGGTCGATCTCGCGAAGTGACGACCCCTCGGCCGGCAAGGTCCACGAAGTGAGCCTCTTCGTGGCCCTTGGCGGCCCGGCGCCCGGCCCGCTCCCGTCCTGGCCACCATCTGAATGATTTCCTTCATTGCCAAGCGCCTGTCGCTCGTGCTGCCGACCTTCCTCGGCATCACGCTGCTGGTGTTCTCGCTGATCCGCCTGCTGCCGGGCGACCCGGTCGAAGCCCTGTCCGGCGAGCGCGGCATGACGCCCGAGCGCTACCAGCGCCTGGTGCACGAGTTCGGCCTCGACCGCCCGCTGTGGCAGCAATACCTGGACTACGTCTGGCGCGCGCTGCACGGCGACCTGGGGCTGTCGACCATCACGCACGAGCCGGTGTTCCGCGAGTTCCTGACGCTGTTCCCGGCCACCATCGAGCTGTCGATGGTGGCGCTGTTCCTTGCGCTCGCGATCGGCCTGCCGGCCGGCATCCTGGCGGCGATGAAGCGCAACACCGTCTACGACTACACCGTGATGGGCGCGTCGCTGACCGGCTACTCGATGCCGATCTTCTGGTGGGGCCTGCTGCTGATCCTGTTCTTCTCGGTGACGCTCGGCTGGACGCCGGTGTCCGGGCGCATCGCGATCCAGTTCGACATCCCGCCGGTCACCGGCTTCATGCTGGTCGATTCGCTGCTGTCCGACGACAAGGGCGCGTTCCGCAGCGCGCTGTCGCACCTGATCCTGCCGGCGGTGGCGCTGGGCACCATCCCGCTCGCGGTGATCGCGCGCATGACGCGCTCGTCGATGCTCGAGGTGCTGCGCGAGGACTACGTGCGCACCGCGCGCGCCAAGGGCGCTTCGACCTGGCGCGTCGTCGCCATCCATGCGCTGCGCAACGCGCTGATCCCGGTGGTGACGACGATCGGGCTGCAGGTCGGCACGATGCTGGCCGGCGCCATCCTCACCGAGACCATCTTCTCGTGGCCCGGCATCGGCAAGTGGCTGGTCGAGGCCATCCACCGCCGCGACTACCCGGCGGTGCAGGGCGGCATCCTGATGTCGGCCACCGTGATCATCGGCGTCAACCTGCTGGTCGACCTGCTCTATGGCGTGATCAACCCACGCATCCGGCACCACTGAGACCGAACCCGAATGAGTGAAGCCAGCCTCCCGCAAGCCCCCGCCGGCAGCACGCCGCCGTCGCCGCTGGCCGAGCTGTGGCGCGATTTCCGCCGCAACCGCGGCGCCATCATCGGCCTCGTGATCGTGGTCGCACTGCTGCTGTGCGCGCTGCTGGCCGACGTGATCGCGCCGTATTCGCCGAGCGAGCAGTACCGCGATGCGACGCTGCAGGCGCCGTCGTGGCAGCCGGTCAACGGCCATCGCTTCCTGCTCGGCACCGACCCGGTCGGGCGCGACGTGCTGTCGCGGCTGATCCACGGCACCCGGCTGTCGCTGCTGATCGGCCTGGTGTCGGTGGGCCTGTCGCTGAGCATCGGCGTGGTGCTGGGCCTGCTGGCCGGCTTCTTCCGCGGCGGGGTCGAGTTCACCATCATGCGGCTGATGGACATCATGCTGGCACTGCCCAGCCTGCTGCTGGCGGTGTCGGTGGTGGCCATCCTCGGCCCCGGGCTGATGAACGCGATGTACGCGATCGCCATCGTGATGCTGCCGCACTTCGTGCGCCTGACGCGCGCCGCGGTGATCGGCGAGCTCGGCAAGGACTATGTCGCCGCGTCGCGGCTGGCCGGTGCCGGCACGCCGCGGCTGATGTTCGACACGGTGCTGCCCAACTGCGCCGCGCCGCTGATCGTGCAGGCCACGCTCGGCTTCTCGACCGCGATCCTCGATGCCGCAGCCCTGGGCTTCCTCGGCCTGGGGGCACAGCCGCCGACGCCGGAATGGGGCTCGATGCTGGCCAGCGCGCTCGAATTCATCCAGAGCGCCTGGTGGGTGGTGACGCTGCCGGGCCTGGCGATCCTGGTGTCGGTGCTGGCCTTCAACCTGATGGGCGACGGGCTGCGCGACGCGCTCGACCCGAAGCTCAAGAGATAAGCCCGATGGCCTTGCTGGAAGTGGATCAACTGCGGGTCGAGTTCGGCCCGGCCGCGTCGCCGTTCAAGGCGGTCGACGGCGTGAGCCTGCGCATCGATGCGGGCGAGGTGGTGGGCATCGTCGGCGAATCGGGCTCGGGCAAGAGCGTCACCGCGCTCGCGCTGATGGGCCTGGTCGAGGAGCCGGGCCGCGTCAGCGCCCAGGCCTTGCGCTTCGACGGGCAGGACCTGCTGGCCATGCCGCTGAAACAGCGCCGCCAGATGCTCGGGCGCGACATCGCGATGATCTTCCAGGATCCGATGAGCAGCCTGAACCCCTGCTTCACCGTCGCGTACCAGCTCATCGAGACGCTGCGCATCCACGAGGGCGGCTCGAAGAAGGCCTTGCGCGCACGCGCGCTGCAGCTGCTGCGCGACGTCGAGATCCCCGATGCCGAGCGCCGGCTCGATGCCTTCCCGCACCAGCTGTCGGGCGGCATGAGCCAGCGCGTGATGGTGGCGATGGCGATCGCCTGCAACCCGCGGCTCTTGATCGCCGACGAACCGACGACCGCGCTCGACGTGACGATCCAGGCGCAGATGCTGGCGCTGCTGCTGAAGCTGCAGCGCGAGCGCGGCATGGCGCTGATGCTGATCACGCACGACCTGGGCGTCGTGGCCGAGGTCGCGCAGCGGGTGCAGGTGATGTATGCCGGCGAGGTGGTCGAGACCGCGCTGGTGCCGCAGATCTTCGAGGCGCCGCGCCACCCGTACACCGAGGCGCTGCTGTCGGCGCTGCCGGAGCACAACATCGGCCGGCGCCGGCTCAGCTCGATGCCGGGCGTGGTGCCGGGCGCGTTCGACCGGCCGCAGGGCTGCCTGCTGTCGCCGCGCTGCCCGTACGTGCAGGACAGGTGCCGCGCCGAGCGGCCCGCGCTGTCCGGCCCCGAAGGTGCCCAGGCCCGCTGCTACTTCCCGCTTCATTCCGAGGTGCCCGCATGACCGCACCCGTCGCCCGGATGGAGGCCGAAGGCCGCAATCCGGGATCCCCCGACACCGTGGTGCTCCAGGCGAGCGGACTGGCCAAGCACTACCCGGTGTCCCAGGGCTTCATGAAGCCGAAGGCGCTCGCGCGTGCGCTCGACGGCGTGTCCTTCGAGGTCAAGGCCGGCCGGACGCTGGCCGTGGTCGGCGAATCCGGCTGCGGCAAGAGCACGCTGGCACGCCAGGTCACGATGATCGAGGCGCCCACGGCCGGCCACCTGGTGCTGGCCGGCGTCGACGTCGCCACCGCCGGTGCGGCGGCCCGCAAGGCGCTGCGCCGCGAGGTGCAGATGGTGTTCCAGAACCCGTTCGCGAGCCTGAACCCGCGCAAGACGATCGGCCGCGCGCTCGAGGAACCGCTGCTCATCAACACGCCGCTGTCGGCCGCCGAACGCGCCGAGCGGGCGCGCGCGATGATGGCCCGCGTCGGCCTGCGGCCCGAGTTCCACCAGCGCTACCCGCACATGTTCTCCGGCGGGCAGCGCCAGCGCATCGCGATCGCGCGCGCGCTGATGCTGTCGCCGCGCATCGTCGTCGCCGACGAACCGGTGTCGGCGCTCGACGTGTCGATCCAGGCCCAGGTGCTGAACCTGCTGATGGACCTGCAGGACGAGACGAAGGTGGCCTACGTCTTCATCTCGCACAACCTGGCGGTGGTGGAGCTGATCGCCGACGACGTGATGGTGATGTACCTCGGCAAGGTGGTCGAGCAGGCGCCCAAGCGGCAGCTGTTCGCCGCGCCGCGCCACCCGTACACGCGCGCGCTGCTGGCCAGCACGCCGCGCATCGACGCGGCCTCGCGCGCGCAGAAGACGGTGTTGAGCGGCGAGCTGCCGTCGCCGCTGAACCCGCCGAGCGGCTGTGCCTTCCACAAGCGCTGCCCGCATGCGATCGAGCGCTGCCGGGTCGAGGTGCCGGTGCTGGCCGAGGTGGCGCCGGGCCAGCTGGCGGCCTGCCACCGTTCGGCCGAACTGGCCTGATCCGGCCGGGATATCCACGTCGGGCCCCGCACTGGCATGCGGTTTGCGACAATGCCCGGATGACTTCGAACGACCTCCAGGCGACCATCGCCCACATGGGCGCGTCGGCGCGGGCGGCCAGCGGCCGGATGGCGGCGGCCTCCACCGCCGCGAAGAACGCCGCGCTGCTGGCGCTGGCACGCCGGCTGCGCGAGGGCGGCGATGCGCTGGCCCAGGCCAACCAGGTCGACATCGCTGCCGCCCAGGCCGCCGGCCTGGCCGCCCCGATGGTCGACCGCCTGAAGCTGACCCCGAAGGTGCTGGCCACCGTCGCCGAAGGCTGCGAACAGATCGCCGCGATGCCTGACCCGATCGGCGAGATCACCGGCCTGCGCCGCCGCCCGAGCGGCATCAGCGTTGGCCAGATGCGCGTGCCGCTGGGCGTGTTCGGCATGATCTACGAGAGCCGGCCCAACGTCACCATCGAGGCGGCCTCGCTTGCGATCAAGAGCGGCAACGCCTGCATCCTGCGTGGCGGCTCGGAGGCCCTCCAGTCCAACCTCGCGCTGTGGAAGCTGGTGCAGGCCGCGCTCGACGAGGCCGGCCTGCCGGTCGACGCGGTGCAGCTCGTGCAGACCACCGACCGCGCCGCCGTCGGCCACCTGATCGCGTCGCCGCAGGCGGTCGACGTGATCATCCCGCGCGGCGGCAAGGGCCTGATCGAGCGCATCAGCCGCGAGGCCCGGGTGCCGGTGATCAAGCACCTGGACGGCAATTGCCACGTCTACGTCGACGCGCAGGTCGATCTGGAACTGGCCTTGCGCGTGACCGACAACGCCAAGACGCAGAAATACAGCCCCTGCAATGCGGCCGAGTCGCTGCTGGTGCACCGCGACGTCGCGCCGGCCTTCCTGCCGCGCCTGGGCGCGCTGTTTGCCGCCAAGGGCGTCGAGATGCGCTGCGACCCGGCGGCGCTGGCGCTGCTGCAGCCGGTGGCCGGCGCGACGCTGGTCGCGGCGACCGAGCAGGATTGGGACGAGGAATACCTCGCGGCGGTCATCAGCGTGAAGGTGGTGGCCGACCTCGAGGAAGCCATCGCCCACATCAACCGCCACGGCTCGCACCACACCGATGCGATCCTCACCGAGCACCACGGCCATGCGATGCGCTTCCTGCGCGAGGTCGATTCGGCCGGCGTGATGGTCAACGCCAGCACGCGTTTCGCGGATGGTTTCGAGTACGGGCTGGGCGCCGAGATCGGCATCAGCACCGACAAGTTCCATGCGCGCGGGCCGGTCGGGCTGGAAGGCCTGACCTCGATGAAATGGGTCGTGCTGGGCCAGGGAGAAATCCGTACATGAGCGATCCGCGTTCGGCCCTGGTGCTGTTCTCCGGCGGCCAGGATTCCACCGCCTGCCTCGCGTGGGCGCTCGAAAGCTATGCCCACGTCGAAACCATCGGCTTCGACTACGGCCAGCGCCACGTCGTCGAGCTCGAGTGCCGGCTCAACGTGCGCGCGCAGCTGCATGCGCAGTTCCGCCGCTGGGCCGGCAAGCTGGGCGACGACCACCTGCTCGACCTGCAGCTGCTGGGCCAGATCTCCGACACCGCACTCACCAAGGCGCGCGCGATCGAGATGAACGCAAGCGGCCTGCCGAACACCTTCGTGCCGGGGCGCAACCTGCTGTTCTTCACGTTCGCCGCGGCGATCGCCTACCGGCGCGGGCTCAGCGTGCTGGTGGGCGGCATGTGCGAGACCGACTTTTCAGGCTACCCCGATTGCCGCGACAACACGCTGAAGGCGCAGCAGGTCGCGCTGAGCCTGGGCATGGACACGCCGATGACGATCGAGACGCCGCTGATGTGGCTGGACAAGGCGCAGACCTGGGCGCTGACCGACGAACTCGGCGGCGAGCCGCTGACCCAGCTGGTCGTCGAGCACACCCACACCTGCTACCTCGGCGAGCGCAGCCAGCGCCACGAGTGGGGCTACGGCTGCGGCCAGTGCCCGGCCTGCGCGCTGCGCGCCCGCGGCTACGGCGCGTGGCGGCGTCACGGCTCGATGCCGTTCGCGGACACCGAGTTCTCCAGCTGAGGCTGTCGCGGCTGCTGCTGCAGCCAGGGCGCGAGCGCGCGCCGGCCTTCGGGCGTCAGCGTCAGCGCGCGCGAGCCCGCCACGCGGCGCAGCCAACCCTGGTCCATCGCGTGGTCGAGCAGGCTGACCGCCAGCCCGCCGGCCAGGTGGTCGCGGCGCTCTGACCAATCCAGGCAGGCATAGGCATAGCGCTTGGCGCCGCTCGGCGGCAACGCGATGCCCAAGGTCTGCAGTTCGTGGCGGCCGACGTCGCTCAGCACGAATTGGCCGTCGCGCGGCACCAGCGTGCCGCGGGCCAGCAAGCCCTCGAACCACGCGACGCCCAGCTCGCCGGCCAGGTGGCTGTAGCAGGTGCGCGCGGCCTTCAGCGGCTTGTAGGCGCCATGGTTCCATTTCTCCGAACCGGCGGCGCGCTCGGCCACCAGCGACAGCGCTTCGAGCGCGTGGCCGATGTCGGCGTCGGCGAGCCGGAAGTAGCGGTGCCGGCCCTGCGTGCGCACGACGACCAGCTCGTTGTCGACCAGCTGCGTGAGGTGCGCGCTGGCGGTCTGCGCGGTGACGCCGGCGGTCTCGGCCAGTTCGCCGGCCGCGAGGTACTGGCCGCCCATCAACGCGGCCAGCATGCGCGCCCGGGTCGGGTCGCCGATCATCGCGGCGATGCGGGTGAAGCGGGGTTCCGGGCTGCTCATCGGGGCATCCTCTCATGCCCACAAGGCGCGCAGGCTCAGGTAAGCCCCCAGCAGCCACAGCCCGGCAAGGAAGATGCGCTTGAAGGTGTCCGGCTGCACCGCGCGCCGCAATTGCTGCCCCAGGCCCATGCCGAGCAGCGCCGGCAGCAGCGCGAGCAGCGAACTGGTGGCGGCCCGCATGTCGAGCGCGCCGCCGTGCTGCAGGCTCGCGGCCAGTGCGATGGTCGAGACCAGGAACGAGATGCCGAGGGCACGCACCAGCTCTTCCTTCGCCAGGCCGAGCGCCTGCAGGTAGGGCACGCAGGGGATCACGAACACGCCGGTGGCCGCGGTGACGAGCCCGGTCGAGACGCCGACCAGCGGCGACAGCCACGGCTCCAGCCGCGCCGGCACGTGCAGCCGCACCGCCAGCAGCCCGAGGCTTGCATAGGCCAGCAGCGACAGCCCCAGGGCCAGGCCGGCCCAGCTTGGTGCGTGGCCGGCGCTCAGCCAGCCGGTGCCGAGCGCGACGCCGGCACACACGCCGGCCAGCAGCGTCGCGAGCCGGCGCAGCAGCGCCGCGAAACCCGGCCCGGCGATCTGCCAGATGTTGGTGACGAACGACGGCACCACCAGCAGCGCCGCGGCCTGCGCCGGCGGCATCACGATGCTGAGCAGCCCCATCGAGATGGTCGGCAGCCCGAGGCCGATCACGCCCTTGACGAAGCCGGCGAGGGTGAAGACGAAGGCGGCGAAGACCAGCAGGAAGAGGAGTTCGTTGGACGGCATGGCAGGTTCCGGTGACGGTGGGATGGATCTTCGTGCCGCGGGCCCGGAAGATGCTTCGGCCTGCATCGAAGCGTCGGACCACGGTGCCGTTTCACAGAGTTGCCACATGCCGTCGCGACACTCCCCGCTTCGCCCACGAGGCGATCACACCTACAGGAGTCAAGATGCGGTTCAATCGAGGGATGGGTTGGGGTGCGGGCGTCATCGTGCTGGGAACCGGCTTGCTGGCCTGTGGCGGCAGCGACGACGACGCGCCCGCGCCGGCCCCGGCCGTCGCGGCCGGCACCACCGCGCAGCTCGCGCTGCTGGAGACCACCGACCTGCACACCAACGTGCGCAGCTACGACTATTTCAAGCTGGCCGCCGACACGACGCTCGGCTTCGAACGCACCTCGACGCTGATCAAGGCGGCGCGCGCCGAGTTCGCCAACACGATGCTGGTCGACAACGGCGACACCATCCAGGGCACGGCGCTGTCCGACTACCAGGCGCTGGTGAAGCCCGCTGCCTGCACCGACACGCTGGCGATCTACAAGGCGATGAACGCGTCCGGCTACGACGTCGGCGGCATCGGCAACCACGAGTTCAACTACGGCCTGCCCTACCTGGCCCAGGTGACCGGCAGCAAGTTCGACGTCGACGGCATGCCGGCCGTCGCGGCGCAGGCCAAGTGCGCCGGCCCGGCCTTCCCGCAGGTGCTGGCCAACGTCTACAGCGTCAAGAGCAAGCAGCCGCTGTTCAACCCGTACACCATCGTCACGAAGACGCTGAAGGCCAAGGCCCCGGACGGCACGGACGTCAGCGTGCCGGTCAAGGTCGGCTTCATCGGCTTCGCGCCGCCCACCATCCTGGCCTGGGACAAGCGCTGGTTGGACGGCAAGGTGTACACCGAGGGCGTGAAGGAAACGGCGGAGAAGTTCGTGCCCGAGATGAAGGCCAAGGGCGCCGAGCTGATCGTCGTGATCTCGCACGGCGGGCTCGACAGCTCGGCCTACTCGCCGACGATGGAGAACGGCAGCTGGCACCTGTCGAAGGTGGCCGGCGTCGATGCGATGCTGATCGGCCATTCGCACCAGATCTTCCCGGATGCCAACAGCACCGTGGGCCAGTTCAACCAGACCGGCGTCGACAAGGCCAAGGGCACGGTCAACGGCGTGCCGACCGTGATGGCCAACTTCTGGGGCAAGCACCTGGGCGTGATCGGCCTGAACCTGAAGCACGACGGCAGCAAGTGGACGGTCGACACGACCAAGGCCGCCACCGTGCAGGCGCGTTCGACGCAGAACGCCGACAAGACCTACGTGGCGGTGGACGCGACGGTGGCCCCGCTGGTCGAGGCCGAGCACCAGGCGACGATCACCTACGTGAAGACGCCGGTCGGCACGACCGATTTCCGGATGACGAGCTACTTCGCCGACGTCGGCGAGCCGGGCGCGATCGAGATCGTCAACCAGGCCCAGGCCGACTACGTCGCGAGCTACATCCAGGCCAACCTGCCGCAGTACAAGAACCTGCCGGTGCTGTCGGTCAGTGCACCGTTCAAGTCCGGCTTCGGCGGCGGCAGCGACTTCACCGACGTGGCGTCGGGGCCGCTGGCGATCAACAACGCCGCCGACCTGTACCTGTACCCGAACACCATCTACGCGGTGAAGGTGACCGGTGCGGACGTCAAGAACTGGCTAGAGACCGCGGCCAAGCGCTTCAACACCATCAACCCGGCGCTGGCGACGGCGCAGGAGCTGGTCAGCACCTACCCGGGCTACAACTTCGACATGTTCACGTCGGCCGACATGCAGTACGAGATCGACGTGACGCAGGCCGTCGGCAGCCGCATCAAGAACCTGACGTACAAGGGCGCGGCCATCGACCCGGCGGCCGAGTTCGTCGTCGCGACCAACAACTACCGCGCGAGCGGCGGCGGCAGCTTCCCGGGGCTGGACGGCAGCAAGACGATCTACGCATCGCCGGACGCCAACCGCGACGTGCTGATCGCCTACATCAAGACCGCGAAGAACCTGACGCGCGCCACCAACGGCTCGCACCGCAGCTGGCACTTCACGAAGGTGACGACGGCGGGCCCGGTGACCTTCAAGTCGGCGGCGGGGCAGCTGGCGCTGGCCCAGGCGGCCGGCCTGCCGGGCATCACGTTGCAGCAGGCCGATGACGGCAGCGGCAAGAGCCTGTCGGTCTACGCGATCGACCTGGCCCAGTGATGGCGCGGCTGCTCGAACACACCGTCTGGGCGCTGGTGGCGCTGGCCGCCACGAGCGCGGCGCTGGCGGTGGGCGTCAGCGCCCGCAGCGCCCGCGACGAGGCCGTGACGGTGTCGACCGAGCAGCTGGCGGTGCGTGCCGGCGCGGGGCGCGATCCGCAGGCCTTGCTGCAGCTGCGCTACCGCGCGCAGGGCGGCGCGGCGGATGCGCAGCGGGCCTTCGGGATGGCCTTGCTGGCCGACGGGCCGGCGCGCAGCGGCGAAGCGCAGCACTGGCTGCTGGCGGCGCAGCAGCAGGGCGACGTGCAGGCGGCCTACCAGCTCGGGCGCCTGCGCCTGCAGCCGGGGTCGCAGCACGACGAGGCGGCCGCGGCGCGCGATTTCGAGCAGGCCGCCGCGCAGGGACATGCGGGCGCCGCACTGCAGCGCGCCTTGATCGCGCGGCGCGCAGGGGATGACGGCACGGCCGCGCGGTGGCTGGCGCGGGCGGCGCAAGGCCATGACCCGCAGGCGCTGTTCCTGCTGGCCAATGCGGCCCGCGAAGGCAGCGGCATGCCGCGCGACGAGGCGCGGGCCCTTGCCTTGTATCGCGAGGCCGCGGCTTTGGAGTACCCGCCCGCGCACCAAGCGCTGGCGATGGCCTACGAGCGCGGCGAACTGGGCCTCGCGCGCGATGCCGAGCAGGCCCGCGAGGCGCTGGCCGAAGTCGCCCATTCGCTGAAGCATCCGCCCGTCCAGGAGTAGGCGCCGACCCGTCGGCAATCAAGCCGTCGTTGGCGTCCAGCACTTCGATCTGGTGCCCGGCGAGCAGCCGTTTGCCCACTTGGCTGCGCGCCAGCGTGTAGATGCGCTGGAGTTTGCCGCCCAGCTCGTGCTCATGTTGGACAAGAGCCGGTCCACGGTGTCCGCGTCAAGGGTTCCTCACCTGCCGGAAGTTCTGGCTGCGTCGCCATGCCGCGCCTCAGTAGGGCGAGTCGGCCAACTTGAGATGGCGGGCTTTTCCGCCGGAGAACCAGCTCAAACGCTCTTGGCTGACGAGGCCCGCCCGGGCGTTCTGGAGATCAGTTTGCTGCCGCTGCCGCTTGAATGCCCAAAGCTCGGAATCTCCCGGTGGGTCGACCCCATCGGACCGCTCTTTCAGGAGCAAGGCAACCTGGTTCACCGTGAGGTTGCATGCCTCCAGGGCTGCGCCGATCCGCGCCCAATGCTCGATCTGCTGCGCAGCCGACCGAGGCATGGGGGAGCCCTCTTCGCGAGCAGCGTTGAAGAGTTCGGCGCCGACACGGATGGAATTGGATGACATGGCGTGCTTGTGGGGGATCGTTGCAGGTTACTACGCAACAGGAGGGTCGAGATCGAGGTCAGAGAGTCAGATATGGCCAGGCGTGGCGTAGAGTGCAGGCGATCAACCAGCGCCTTGCGCCACCTCATGAGCACCACCCAAATCACCGCCTGGATCATCCTCGCCGTCCTGGTCTTCTGGGCCGTCGGCGCCTACAACCGGCTGGTACGGCTGCGCAACGTCATCGGCAACGCGTTCGCGCAGATCGACGTGCAGCTCAAGCGCCGCTACGACCTGATCCCCAACCTGGTCGAGGTCGCACGCAAGTACGTCGCCCACGAGCGCGACACCCTCGAGGCGGTGATCGCCGCGCGCAACCAGGCCAAGGCCGCCGCCGACCTGGCGCGTGCGCGCCCCGGCAGCGCCGGCCCCGTCACCAGCCTGTCGATGGCCGAGGACGTGCTCGGCTCGGCGATGGGCCGGCTGATGGCGCTGGTCGAGGCCTACCCCGAGCTGAAGGCCGACCAGAGCCTGCGCGAGCTGGCCGAGGAACTGACCAGCACCGAGAACAAGGTGGCGTTCTCGCGCCAGCTCTTCAACGACGCGGCCTTCGACTACAACGTCGCCGCGCAGCAGTTCCCGACCCGCCTGCTGGCCGCGCTGTTCGGCTTCCGCGAGGCCGCGATGCTGCAGTCCACCACCAGCGAGGCCGAGCGCGCCCCGGTGCGCGTGCAGCTGTAGTCCGGCGCCGCCGTGCGCTTTCGCGACCAGCAGCAGGAGACGCGGCAGGCCACGCTGCGCCTGCTGGCGCTGTTCGCGCTGCTGCTGCTGGCGCTGGTGCTGGCGGTCAACGCGGCACTGCTCGCGCTGTGGTGGGGCCTCGCCAGCCTGGTGTGGCGCGGCGTCGCGCTGTCCGACCTGCCGCCGCTGTTCTTCGAGACCAACAGCGCCGTCGTGCTGCTGTTCGTGCTCGGCGGCTGCTGGGTCGAGACCGCCCGGCTGCGCAGCGGCGGTGGCGCCCACGTGGCCGAATGGGCCGGCGGGCGCGAGCTGCTCGATCCGCGCGACGTCACCGAACGCCGGCTGCTGAACATCGTCGACGAGATGACGCTCGCCACCGGCCTGCCGCGCCCGCGCGTCTTCCTGCTGGAGCACGAGGACGCGATCAACGCGTTCGCGGCCGGCTGGTCGGCCGGCGAGTCGGTGGTCGCGGTGACGCGCGGCGCGCTGCAACGGCTGACGCGCGACGAGCTGCAGGGCCTGGTCGCGCACGAGTTCGGCCACATCCACAACGGCGACCTGCGGCTGCACATGGTGCTGCTGGCGCTGGTGTGGGGGCTGTCGCTGGTGCACGGCTACGGGCGCCGGCTGATGGAGACCGACGAGAACGACCGCCACGCGTTCCCCGGCGTGGTGATCGGCCCGGTCTTCCTCGGCGCTGGCAGCCTGGGCTGGCTCGCCGGCCGGGTGCTGCAGGCGGCGGTGTCGCGCCAGCGCGAGCTGCTGGCCGATGCCAGTGCGGTGCAGTTCACGCGCAGCCGCGATGGCCTGGGCGGCACGCTGCGCAAGATCTGGCACCAGGTCGATTCGCGCGAGGCGGCGCTGCACCGCGTGCAGGTGCACCTGCTGGCCGGCCAGCTGCTGCAGGCGCCGGCCGGCTGGCTGGCGACCCACCCGCCGCTGCGCGAGCGCGTGCGCCGCGTCTACGGCCGCGGCATGCTGCCGCTCGAGGCCCCGACGCTGCCGGCGGTCGAATCCGACGAGCCGGTGCGGTCACCGCCGGTCACCGCCATGGTGGCGCCCATCGCCTATGCTGTGCCCATGTCTGCCACGTCCGAAACCCCTGCCACGCTGCCGCAGCCGCGGCCGCTATCCGACGACGATGAGCGCGAGGCCATCGACCGCCTCGGGCGTGTCCACGGGCCCGGCGAGCTGCGTGCCGTGCTGCTGGCGCTGATCGCCACCCCCGGCAGCCAGCGCGAACGCCGCGCCTGGCGCGACGAGACCCGCGGCCTGAGCACCGCCGACGCGCTGCGCGACGAGGTCAAGAAGCTGAGCCGGGCGGCCCGGCTGCCGTGGATCGAGCTGCTGCTGGCGCGCATCGCCCGCGCGCCCCTGCATGACCGGCAGGACGTGGTCGAGGCGGCGCGCCGCGTGATGGCCGCCGACGGCCAAGTGCGCCCGATCGACCGGCTGCACTGGCTCGCGCTGCGGCACCGCCTGGGCGAGGCGCGCCCGCCGAGCCCGAATGCCAGCGCCAGCAACGACCTGGCCGACCTGCCCGAATCGGCGCTGATGCAGGTGGCGCGCTTCACCGCCTTCCTGTCGCGCCTGGTGCCCGATGGCGAGCTGGAAACCGGCACCGCCTGGTACCAGGCGGTGATGAAGCGCTGGGTGCGCGGCGCGATCGTGCCGGCGCCCGAGCTGCCGGATGCCGACGAGGTGGCGCAGGCGCTGGGCGTGGTGCAGGGGCTGCCGTGGATGCTGCGGCCGGTGCTGGTGCGCGCCTGGCTCGAGGCGGCGCTGGCCGCGAGCCCGATGAACCGGCTGTCGGACGGCGCGGCCGATGCGCTGCGCCTGGCCGGGCTGCTGCTCGATTCGCCGCTGCCGCCCGAGCTGGCGCGGCACTACATCGAGCTGCCGGCCGAGTTCAGTTCTGGCACATGACCGACGCGGTGGCGACCAGCTCGTCGAACAGCGCCATCGACACGTCGCCCGACACCGCGTAGGGGTCGAGCACCGCCTTCTCCGAGTACTTGAGCAGCAGCGCCGGGTTCAGCATGTTCATCATCACCTGGCCCATGGCCCAGCCGGCAAAGCGACGCTCGCTGATCTCTTCGTAGCGCAGCAGCGCCACGTCGCGGTGGCGCGGGTCGCTCGCGATGCGGTTGTACAGCAGGTTCACCGGCAGCCGCCCGCCTTCGAGCACCTGCAGGAAGATGCCGCTGGAAAAGCACAGCACGCCGGTCACGCCGACCTGCGGGTTGTGGGCGCGCGACTTCTTCATGATGGCGGCCAGCGTCTCGGCGTCCATCGAGTCGGCGGCACGGCTGGCGTACATCAGGCGCACGAGCATGGGGTGCTCCTTTCAGGTCTTCTTGCTGAGCAGGGACAGGAACTCGCGGCGCAGGCTCGCGTCCTTCAGGAAGGCGCCGCGCATCACGCTGTTGGTCATCATCGACTGGTCGTCCTTCACGCCGCGCCAGTGCATGCAGAAATGGTCGGCCTCCATCACGATGGCCAGGCCGTCGGGCTTGACGCGGCTTTGCAATTCGTTGGCCAGCATCGTGACCGCCTCTTCCTGGATCTGCGGGCGGCTCATGATCCAGTCGCAGATGCGGGCGTACTTCGACAGGCCGATCAGGTTCGAATGCTCGTTCGGCAGGATGCCGATCCAGACCCGGCCCATGATCGGGCACAGGTGGTGCGAACAGGCGCTTCGCACGGTGACCGGGCCGACGATCATCAGCTCGTTGAGCCGCTCGACGTTGGGGAACTCGGTGACCGCCGGCATCGGCACGTAGCGGCCGCGGAACACCTCGGTCAGGAACATCTTCGCGACGCGCCGTGCGGTCTCGTTGGTGTTGTGGTCGCTCTCGGTGTCGATCACCAGCGCCTTCAGCACCTCCTGCATCTTCGCCTCGACCTCGGCGCGCAGCTCATCGACCTCGCCGTCGCGGATGTGGGCCGAGATGTTGTCGTTCGCGTGGTAGCGGCAGTCGGCACCGACCAGGCGGTAGCGGATGCGCTCGGAGGCGGGCAGGGCGGCGAGTTCGGCGTCGCTCGGGGGTGTCGCGGTCGGCATGGCGGCCTTTCTTGTGTGCTGCGAGGTCGTTGGCTCGGGCTCCGATTGTGCCGGCTCCGGCCCGTAGACTGTCGGGCGTGACCCCATCTCCTTCCTCTCTCCCGCTTTCTCAACTGCTCGTCCACGTCGCCACCGCGGTGCAGGCGGTGCGCGACGGCCGCTCGCTCACCGAGGCGCTGGTGCGCTGCCCGGCCGAGGCGCGACCCGGCACCCAGGCCCTCGCGTTCGAGGTGATGCGCCTGCTCGGCATCGCGCAGGCGCTGCGCCAGCAGCTCGCGCCCAAGCCGCCGCCGCCGTTCGTCGACGCGCTGCTGCTGAGCGCGCTGGCACTGATGCAGCCGAGCACCGGCGCCGGTGCCAGCTATGCGCCGCACACGCTGGTGAACCAGGCGGTCGAGGCCGCCAAGCAGCGCGCCCGGGCCAGCGCGCCGTTCGTCAATGCGGTGCTGCGACGCTTCCTGCGCGAAAGCGATGCACAGCTGGCCACCGCACTGGCCGACCCGGTGGCGCGCTTCAACCACCCGCGCTGGTGGATCGAGCGGCTGCAGGCCGACTGGCCCGACCATTGGCAGGCGCTGCTGGCCGCGAACAACGAGCATCCGCCGATGACGCTGCGTGTCAATGCGCGTCGCGGCACGCCGGCGGCGTACGTCGAGCGGCTGGCCGACGCCGGCTTGCAGGGCTGGGTCGCGGGCCCGCATGCCGTGGTGCTGTCCCATGCGTTGCCGGTGCAGAAGCTGCCCGGCTTCGCCGCCGGCGACGTCTCGGTGCAGGACGCCGCGGCGCAACGGGCGGCGCCGCTGCTGCTCGGCCCCGGCCTGCCGCCCGGGGCACGGGTGCTCGACGCCTGCGCCGCGCCGGGCGGCAAGACTGCGCACCTGCTCGAGCTCGGCGACCTGGATGTCGTCGCACTCGACAGCGACCCGGCCCGGCTGGCCCGCGTGCAGGACACGCTCGGGCGGGTCGGCCAGCGCGCGACGCTGGTGGCGGCCGACGCGCGCCAGGTCGCCGCCTGGTGGGATGGCCGTCCGTTCGACGCCATCCTGCTGGATGCCCCCTGCAGCGCCTCGGGCATCGTGCGCCGCCATCCGGACGTGCGCTGGCTGCGCCGGCCGTCCGACATCCCGGCGCTGGCGGCGCTGCAGGCGCAGCTGCTGGACGCGCTGTGGCCGCTGCTGAAGCCGGGCGGGCGGCTGCTCTACTGCACCTGCTCGGTGTTCCAGGCCGAGGGCCAGCAGGCAATCGACGCTTTTTTGCAACGCGAAACCGGTGCGGCCCTGGCTTCCGACCGGCCATCGCCCGGTCACCTGCTGCCACTCGCCGACAATCCACCGGAAGGCCCGGCATCCCACAAGGGTGCGCGGGCCGACGGCTTCTTCTACGCACTGCTGACCAAAACCTAGAACGCACCCGTGCTGCGCTCTCCCGCGTTTTTTCCCTGCTCCCCGTGGCGCCTGGCCGCCTGGGTCATCGCCGCGCTGCTGTTCGCGCTGCATGCGCCGCTGCGGGCCGAACCGCTGGAGCTGGAGAGTTTCGAGCTGGTGCGCGGCGATGACGGGCTGTTGCTGAGCTTTTCGGCGCAGTTCGAGCTGCCGCGGGTGGTGGAAGACGCGCTGTTGAAGGGCGTGCCGATCTACTTCGTCGCCGACGCCGAGGTCTACCGCAGCCGCTGGTACTGGCGCGACAAGCAGGTCGCCGCGGCCACCCGCACCTGGCGCCTGGCTTTCCAGCCGCTGACGCGGAAATACCGCGTCACGTTCGGCGGGCTGCACCAGAGCTACGACAATCTCTTCGATGCGCTCGCTTCGCTGCGTCGCGTCGTCAACTGGCGCCTGGCCGAGCCGGCGCAGATCGAAGAGGATGCTCAACACTATGTCGAGTTCAGCTACCGGCTCGACACCAGCCAGCTCCCCCGGCCGATGCAGATCGGCATCGGCGGCCAGGCCGACTGGACGCTGAAGGTCGAGCGCGCCAAGCGCTTCTGAGGGCGCTTTTGAGGGCTATCGCTACGTTGCTGTCGTGGGTTCACCGCTGACATGACCAAGGCTTCACGCTGGGCATGGATCGTTTCGCTGGTCGCCGTCACCGGGGCCGGCCTGGTGCTGGTGTTCCTGCTCTCCATCGCCACCAACAGCCGCGGGCTGTACGAGCGGCACTACGTCTGGCTGTTCTGGGTCAACCTGGTCGTCGCGGCGCTGCTGATGCTGGTGATCGGCATCGCGTCGGTGCGGCTGCTGCTGCGCGTGCGGCGCGGCAAGTTCGGCAGCCGGCTGCTGCTGCGGCTGGCGGCGATCTTCGCGATGGTGGGCGTGGTGCCGGGCCTGCTGATCTACACCGTGTCCTACCAGTTCGTCTCGCGCAGCATCGAGACCTGGTTCGACGTCAAGGTCGAGGGCGCGCTCGATGCCGGCCTGAACCTCGGGCGCGGCACGCTGGACGCGCAGGTCAACGACCTGGCCACCAAGACGCGCCTGGCCGCCGAGCGCCTGAGCGATGCCGCGCAAGGGGTGCAGCCGCTGCAGCTGGAGCGCCTGCGCGAGCAGCTGTCGGCCCAGGACGTCACGCTGCTCGGGCCGAACGGCCAGGTGCAGCTGACGGCCGGCACCAATGCGGCCGGCACGCTGGCGCCCGACCGGCCGACCCCGGCCCAACTGCGCCAGGCGCGCAGCACGCGCGTCGTGAGCCAGCTCGAGGGGCTGGACGAGGACACCGCGGCCAACTCGGGCACGGCGCGCATCCGGGCGCTGGCCTACATGCCGAGCTCGAACTTCGCGCTCGACGGGCAAGACCGGTTCCTGCTCGTGACGCAGCTGCTGCCGAGCGCGGTGGTCAGCAACGCCCTGGCGGTGCAGGCTGCCTACCGCGAGTACCAGCAGCGCTCGCTGGCGCGCGACGGGCTGCGGCGCATGTACATCGGCACGCTGACGCTGACGCTGATCCTGGCGGTGTTCGGTGCGCTGCTGCTGGCCGTCACGCTGGGCAACCAGCTGGCGCGGCCGCTGCTGGTGCTGGCCGAGGGCGTGCGCCAGGTGGCGCGCGGCGACCTGACGCGCAAGCAGGTGGTGTCGTCGCGCGACGAGCTGAGCGGGCTGACGCGCTCGTTCGCCGACATGACCGAGCAGCTGTCCGATGCGCGCTCGCTGGTGCAGCGCAGCCTGGCGCAGCTGGAGGCGGCGCGCACCAACCTGCAGACCATCCTCGACAACCTGACCGCCGGCGTGATCGTGTTCGACCGCGAGGGCCGCATCGACACCGTCAACCCGGGCGCGACGCGCATCCTGCGCCTGCCGTTGTCGGCCTACCGGGGCCGCACGCTGGCCGAGGTGCCGGGCCTGGAGGCGTTCGGCCAGGCGGTGCTGCAGCGCTTCGAGCTGCACCGCAGCAGCCCCGAGGCCGGCGAGCGCGACCACTGGCAGGACGCGTTCGACCTGCAGACCGCGCCCGAGCGCGACAAGGTGACGCTGCTGGTGCGCGGCGCGTCGATGCCGCACGAGGGCCGGCTGATGGTGTTCGACGACATCAGCGACGTCGTGTCGGCCCAGCGCGCCGAGGCCTGGAGCGAGGTGGCGCGGCGCCTGGCGCACGAGATCAAGAACCCGCTGACGCCGATCCAGCTGTCGGCCGAGCGGCTGCAGCACAAGCTCGAGTCGAAGCTGGAGGGGCTGGACCAGGCGATGCTGGTGCGCTCGGTGGGCACCATCGTCAACCAGGTGCAGGCGATGAAGACGCTGGTCAACGAGTTCCGCGACTATGCGCGGCTGCCGGCCGCGCGGCCGCTGCCGCTGGACCTGAACGCACTGGTGGTGGAGGTGCTGGCGCTGTACGCGACGGCGCAGGAGACCGGCCACCTGCATGCCGAGCTGGCGCCCGGCCTGCCGCCCATCATCGGCGACACGACGCAGCTGCGGCAGGTCATCCACAACCTGGTGCAGAACGCGTTCGACGCGGTGGCCGAACGGCCCGACGGCCACGTGCAGGTGAGTACCGAGCTGGCGCGCACCGAGCAGGGCGACGTGCGCGCCGTGCGGCTGCAGGTGGTCGACAATGGGCCCGGGTTCGCCGACAAGGTGCTGAAGCGGGCCTTCGAACCCTACGTCACCACCAAGAGCAAGGGCACGGGCCTGGGACTGGCGGTGGTGAAGAAGATTGCCGACGAACACGGTGCGCGCATCCGGCTGGCCAACCTCAATGCAGCCACCGGGCAGGGAGAAGCAGTGATCGGTGCCCAAGTTTCGCTATCATTTTCAAAATTCGCACCGGTCGGCACCGCTGAAGCGGCCGCGGCCGAGAGCCGGGTGCACTGAGGGTTCATGGCCACCATTCTTGTTGTAGACGACGAACTGGGCATCCGCGCCCTGCTGTCGGAGATCCTGACCGACGAAGGCCACCAGGTCGAACTGGCCGAGAACGCGGCGCAGGCGCGTGCGTGCCGCGAGCGCGTGCGGCCCGACCTGGTGCTGCTCGACATCTGGATGCCCGACGTCGACGGCATCACGCTGTTGAAGGAATGGGGCACGACGGCGTTGCTGACGATGCCGGTGATCATGATGTCGGGCCACGGCACCATCGACACCGCGGTCGAGGCGACCAAGGTGGGCGCCGCGGCCTTCCTCGAGAAGCCGATCACGCTGCAGAAGCTGCTGCGCGCGGTGGAACAGGCGCTGGTCAAGCCGGCCAGCCGCGCGGCGGCGTCCCCGCCACCTCCGCCGCCGCCCTTGCCGCGCATCGAGTACGGCATGGCGATCGAATCGATGCCGCTCGCGCACGCCGCGCCGCTGGAGCCGGTGCCGGCGGGCCCGCAATCGGAGCAGAGCTTCGAGCTCGACCGGCCGCTGCGCGAGGCGCGCGATGCTTTCGAGAAGAGCTACTTCGAGTTCCACCTCGCCAAGGAGAACGGCAGCATGACGCGCGTGGCCGAGAAGACCGGGCTGGAGCGCACGCACCTGTACCGCAAGCTGAAGCAGCTGGGCGTCGACCTGTCGCGCAACAAGCGCAGCGGCGGGATGTGAATTTCAGCTGCTATACTCGCTGGCTCACGGCCAAGTAGCTCAGTTGGTAGAGCAGCGGATTGAAAATCCGCGTGTCGGTGGTTCGATTCCGCCCTTGGCCACCAAGTCTTCGCAAGCCCCGAACAGTTCGCTGTCCGGGGCTTTTGCTTTTCCGGCTCAGCCCTGCTCTGCGAGCTTGTTCGCTGCATCCAGCAGTCCTTCGAGGATGCTGTCGGCCAGGGACGGGGGGAAGGTCGCCGGTAGCTGTTTTCGCGCGGTGGCCACCACCTGCGGTGTCCGCGCCACCAGCTCATCGACAACGAACTCCACCGGTCGCCCATCCTCGGTGAGCACCCCATGGCGCGCACCCAGCGCCAGCCAATGGCGGCGATGGATGTCTCGCATCTTCCAGTGCGCGTTCTTCGAGCGCACGGCCATGGCCATCTTCGCCTTGAAGGGCGAAATCTTCGACGGCCCCTCGCCCAGCACCGGGTATACGGACAGCACGTCGTACAGCGGCGTGAGCTGGTAGCGTCCGCCCGGGCGCAGGAACAGGCTGAAGTTCTTCGCATGCCCATCGGTGGCGCACAGCATCCAGAACAGCAGCTGGGCCTGGAAGAGGATCCTGCGGTCCTGCGCGTGGGTCATCGAGCCCTCCAGCACGTCCATGATGCGGTCCACGCCGGGCCCGCCGTCGGCCTCGTACTTGGCATCCGGGGGCACGCCGGTGGCCTGGCACATGTCTTCCTGCGGCAGCCGGATGACCCGCTGGTCGCCGGCCGGGCTGGTCCACCAGGCGCGGTCGAAGCGCTCGACCACCAAGGCCTTCATCCCGTCGAACTGCATCGGTTGGCACGACGCCACCGGCAGGCCGAACGCCTTCAGGATCAACGAGCAGAGCCACTCGTTCTCGACCGAGTCGCGCATGTCGATCTTCATGCCGCCGATCAGTCCCAGCGGCAGCTTGACGATGTGCGTCGTCGGCGTGGCACCGCGGGGCAGGCACCAGCGTCCGTCCAGGTGGAGCAGCGCTGTCTTCTCCTGTGCGCCGGCGATGCAGATGCGGAAGTCGTCATCGCCGGTGACGAGGCCCAGCGTTCCGGGCATCGTGGTGCCGCGCAGCACCTCGGCAACTTGGGCATCGGTCAGCGGGGTCGCCTGCAAAGGCGACAGGCCTGCCGATGCCTGGTCGATCGGCAGGATCTCCAGCGCGCCCACGCAGTCCCGGCCGATCTGCGCCAGCAGGTCGAAAGCGTCAATGGTGCCGGTCCTGTACCGTCCTGCGATGCGCTCGCGGATGTCCTTGCTGTCCGGCAGCAGGTTCTCGAACCAGGCGCGGACCTTGGCACCGCGGTGCGCCGTGTTGCCGGGGGTGAAGGGCAGCGACAGGGACAGGGGGCGGCCTTGCTCCGAGCGCACCCAACCCGGGTCGTACTGCAGCGTGTCCGGCGCGTTCGGTGCCAGGCTCCAGGTGCCGACAAAGGCTCCATTCATCCAAAGCCCCAGCGAGCGGGCGCGTGATCGGCGTCCCATTGGATCACCAGGCCGGCTTGTGCGGATCGGTGGGTCCCATTGGCGGCGACGGCTTGCTCAGCACGAGCTCGACGCCCAGAATGCCGAGCAGCTTCAGCAGCCGTGCAGCCCCCACCTTCTCGGCGTTGCGCTCCAGCGCGGAATAGGTCTGCTGGGTCACGCCCAGGCGCAATGCCGTCTCGCTTTGCGTCAGGCCGGCTTCCTTGCGAAACGCCTGAAGCAAGGTGGGCAATTGGTCCGACGTGCGGACGGTGAACTCACTCATACAGGCCTCGCACTGTATTTTTGATAAACAGAGTATAGTCTGTTAATTTAATTTACGCATCATGAGCTGTATTCGCAAGAAACAGCCAATGACTTGTGCTGGATGGCCATATCCCCCTCCGTTTCCATGTGTCCCGTGACAACCTGCACCGACTTCGCCCCGCCGCAGCTGTATCAGACTGTTTCGGGTCCATCGGAAGAACGTATGCTTTCGCCCCAAACGAGGTGAGGGCAATGCCCTGGGGGAAGCGATGGAAGGCAGTGCACAGGTGCGGCTGGTGTTCGCCGGCGAATTGCTGAGCGGGTTCAGCCTGGACGAGGTCAAGCGCGCGTTCGGCCGCGCGTTCCAGCTCGAAGGCGACCGATTGGAGAACGTGTTCGCCGGGGGCCGCACCGTGCTGAAGCGCTCCCTCGGGCACGACGATGCCGACCGTTACGTGCAGAGGCTGCGCAAGATGGGCATGCAGGTGCAGGTCGAGCCGATGGACGGCCTGCCCACCCCCAAGCCGACGGCCGTCCCGGCACCGGCGCCCGCGCCGGTGGCACCGGCCACTCCGGCGCTGTCGCTGCTCGAAGAGCAGGTCACTTGCCCCAACTGCGGCGAGCGCCAGTCGATGCGGACGCTGTGCCGCAACTGCGCCACCGACATCCCGCGGGCGCAGGCCAACAAGCAGGAAGAACTCGATCGCGCCCGGGCCGAACGGCTCGCGGCCCGCAATGGCGGCCGTTTCGCGCCGCCCAAGTCCGACGTCGGCGGCACGGGCTTCGAGCCGACCGACGAACTGCCGCCGCTGTGGAGCCTGAGTTTCGAGGGGCGCATGGGCCGCCTCGCCTACTTCAATGCCGGCATGCTGAGCATGGTGGGCATCGCGCTGGCCGGCATCGGTGCCGCGATCGTCATGCCGGCCTTCGGCTCGATGGGCGTTCTGGTGCCGTTCGTGCTGATGTTCGTCGTGTTCCTGGTGTGGGCGATGCGCGTCAGCGCACTGCGCCTGCACGACCTGAACCGCAGCGGCTGGTGGTCGCTCGCGCTGCTGGTGCCGTATGCCGGCAACGTCGGCAGCCTGGTGATGATGTTCTGGTCCGGCACCGAAGGCGACAACGACTACGGGCCGCAGCCGCGCCAGGGCAACGGCGCGGTTGCCATGGCCATGGCCGTGCTGATGGCGCTGGTGCTGGTCGGTTCGATGTTCTCGTACCGTTCGTACACCAAGCGGGTGCGCGCAGCCCAGGCGCCTGCCGTCGAGCAGTTCGACCCGGCCGCCGAACAGGCCACCGACCGCATCGCCGGCCCGGCCGCGCTGAAGGCCTTCACCGAAGAGTACCTGGGCCAGGCCAACCACAAGGCCTTCGCCGCCTCCGACAGCGGCGCCTTCGGCTGGCGCTCCGGCCAGTCGTCGCTGCGCGAGGCCGCGACGCAGGCGATGGCCGCCTGCGAGGCCGACCGCAAGGCCTACACCGGTCCGTGCAAGCTGGTGAACGTCAACGGGCAGTGGGTGAAGCTGCGCTGATCCCGCGCCTTCGCGACCTCAGAACCGGTAGGCCGTGAACACCACGACGCTGTTCTGCGCCTTCTTCTCGGTGATCGGGCTGTCGGCCGCGTCGCGCTGCAGGCTGCGCGTCGACACGCGCGTGCCCACGCCCCACTGCTTGTCGATCTGGTAATCGGCGCCGACGGTGAAGCCCACCGATTCGATGCCCGAGCGCGGCGTGTACAGCGCGCGGCCCGACCGCGCCGCCTGTTGCTCGTCGATGCCGAAGTAGGTCTGCATCGCGCTGCGGCTGGCCCAGGTCACCCCCGGGCCGGCCGACAGCACCAGGCCCTCGGCCGGGCTGTACTTGCCCTCGACGTCGAACGACAGCCGCCCGCCCTGGTGCTTGCCGCCGATGTCGCCGACCACGTTGGCGCGCGCGGTGAACCAGGCGTCGGTGTAGCTCGCGAACACCGCACCGAGCGCGGTGCCGTCGATGTCGCCCAGGCCGCGCAGCCGGTCGGAATCGGATTCCTTGCGCGGCTTCTCGAGGTTGCCGCCGATGCCCAGGCCGACGCGCCAGTGCGGGTCGGTGATGATGAAGGCGCCGACGCCCGCCGGCACGCCGGCGCCGGGCACGCCTCCGATGAAGTAGCGGCCCTGGTTGGCGGCCAGCACCGGGAAGGCACGCACCTTGTGTTCGGCGCTGCCGGGGTACTTGGGGATGCTGCCGACGCCCAGGCCGACGGTGAACTGCCAGCTGTCGTCGGCCGGCGCGGCCGGTTCGTCCGCCAGGGCCAGCGAGGCGCTCAGCAGCGCCAGCGCGCCGGTCAGCAGCGTGGGGATCATCGGATGGAAGAGGCGTTGGCGCAGGATCATTCGGGTCTTTCGGAAGGCGATGGAATCGGTGAACATGGGAGTGTCTCTCGGTTGGGATGATGGCAGTGTCGGCAGCCCGCCTGAAGCGAACCTGAATCCTTCATGAAGGTCGGGTGAAGGCCCTGCCCTTCACCCGACCTTCAGGTTCGGCGTCTCCAATCGGTGTCCATGAGCCATGCCATGAAGATCCTGCTGATCGAAGACGACCTCGAACTGGGCAACGGCGTGCGCATCGCGCTCGAGGACCAGGCCCTGCAGGTCACCTGGGTGCGTCGGCTGGGCGACGCGCTGCACGCGATCGACACCCAGGCCTGCGACCTGGTGCTGCTCGACCTGGGCCTGCCCGACGGCGACGGCCTGGCGCTGCTGGCGCGCCTGCGCCGCGAGCGCATGCCGATGCCGGTGCTGATCCTGACGGCGCGCGACGCGCTCGAAGACCGGCTGGTCGGCCTGGACAGCGGCGCCGACGACTACCTGGTCAAGCCCTTCGCGCTGGCCGAGCTGCTGTCGCGCGTGCGCGCGCTGGCGCGGCGCAGCTTCGGCCTGGTCAACGACACGCTCGAGATCCGCCAGCTCGCGCTGCACGAGGCGACGATGCGCGTGACGGTCGACGCCCGTGCGGTCGAGCTGTCGCGCAGCGAGTTCGAGCTGCTGTGCCTGCTGATGAAGCGCGCCGACCGCGTGCTGACGCGCCGCGTGCTCGAAGAGCAGGTGCTGCCCGGCGGACTCGACAACGGCAGCAACGTGCTCGATGTCCACATGTCCAACCTGCGCCGCAAGATCGGGCCGGGCTACATCCGCACCGTGCGCGGCGTCGGCTACGTGATCGACCGCAGCGCGCCGGCCCAGGGCGGCGCATGACGCCCGTCGCGCTGTGGAAGCGCCTGCGCAGTTCGCTGGTCAGCCGGCTGGTGCTGGCCCAGATGCTGACGGTGCTGCTGCTGTGGTCGGCGGCGATGGCCTACTTCGTCTGGGACACCGCGCGCTACGACGAGATCTTCGAGCCGGGTCACATGGGCCCGCGGGCCGACATGATCCTCGCGCTGGTCGACAGCCTGTCCGATCGGCCCGAGCAGCTGCAGGACGTGCTGCGCAAGCTCGACGTGTTCCAGCGCCGCGAGAACCACGAAGAGGACGACCCGGCGCTGCGCATGTCGATGAACGTCTGGCTTGGTGACCGGCTGCTGTATGCCTCGCCCGGCGCGCCCGGCGTGGTGCCCGCGGTGCAGCGGCGCCGGCTCGAGAAGCTGACGATCGCCGGCACGCCGTGGCGCACGTACACGCAGCAGTCGGCGCAGTCGCAGGCGCGCGTCACGCTGATCCGTTCCGGCCATGCGGTGTCGATCCTGTTCGCGCTCGGCGAGCGTGGCATCCTGATCCTGCCGCTGCTGATCAGCCTGCCCTTCCTGGTGCTGCCGGCCTGGTGGTCGGTGCGGCTCGCGCTGCGGCCGTGGCGGCGCTTCTCGCAGGAGATCGAGGCGCGCAGCCCGGCCGACCTGGCGCCGCTGCGTTTCGGCAGCGCCTGGCGCGAGCTGCGGCCGGTGGCCGATGCGGTGAACACGCTGCTCGCGCGCGTGGCGGCCAGCCTGGCGCGCGAGCGCAGCTTCATCGCCGATGCGGCGCACGAGCTGCGCACGCCGCTGGCGGCGATGCGCATCAACGTCGAGGCGCTGCAGGCGCACCGCGGCGATGCGCGCGATGCCGAGTTGCTGGACGGCCTGGTGCGCAGCGGCGAACGGGCGAGCCGGCTGGTGGCGCAGCTGCTGGGGCTGATGCGCAGCGACAGCGGCCGCACCGGGGCCGCGCGGCTGTCGCTCGACGAACTGGTGCAGGACCGGCTGGCGGCGCTGTCGGGGCTGGCGACGCAGCGCGGCGTCGAGCTGGAGCTGGCGTCGGCCGAGCGCTGCGAGATCGTGGCCGAACGCGAGGGCGTGACCTCGCTGGTCGACAACCTGGTCGAGAACGCGGTCAAGTACTCGCCGGCGGGCTCGACGGTGACGGTGCGGGTGGGCGCGGATGCGTCGCTGGTGGTCGAGGATGCCGGCCCGGGCATCGCGCCCGGTTGGCGCGAGCGGGTGTTCGACCGCTTCTTCCGCGTGCCCGACCAGGCGCAGCCGGGCAGCGGGCTCGGCCTGGCCATCGTCAAGTCGGTGGCCGACCGCCATGGCGCGACGGTCGAGTTGGCCGATGGTCCCGATGGCCGCGGCTTGCGCGTGACGGTGCGCTGGCCGCGCCGCTGATCACGCCGCCGCGGCGATCTCGCGCAAGGCCCGCTCGAACACCTCGGGCGGCTGCCCGCCCTGGATCAGGTGGCGGTCGTTGATGATCACCGACGGCACCGCCTGGATGCCGTGCTGGCGGTAGAACTCTTCGCGCTCGCGCACTTCGTCGGCATACGCGCCCGACGCCAGCACCTCGCGCGCCCGGTTCGCATCCAGCCCGACCTCGCCCGCCACCTTCACCAGCAGCTCGTGCGAGCTCGGGTCTTGCCCGTCGGTGAAGTAGGCCTTGAACAGCGCATGCTTCAGCGCCAGCTGCTTGCCTTCCAGCCCGGCCCAGTGCAGCAGACGGTGGGCGTCGAAGGTGTTGTAGATGCGACCGCGCAGGTCCATCCGGAAGGTGAAGCCCAGCGCCTCGCCGCGTTGGCGGATGGCCTCGCCGCTGCTCGCGCGCTGCTCGGCGCTGGCGCCGTACTTCTGCTTCAGGTGCTCGCCGATGTCCTGGCCCTCGGGCGCCATGCCGGGGTTCAGTTCGAAGGGCTGGAAGTGCAGGTCCACCTTCACCTCGCCGCCGAGGCGGGCGATGCCCTCCTCGAGCGACTTCAGGCCGATGGCACACCACGGGCAGGACACGTCGGAAACGAAATCGATCTTCATGCCCCGGATTGGACCCGAGGCACGATCTCCCGATGTGCCGCGGGGCTTCTCAGCAGCTGCCGCCGCCTTGCGCAAACAGCTTCTGCACGCGCTCGTCGATCTGCGCCGGCGTCAGGTCTTCCTTGTGCGTCGAGATGAACCACTGGTGGCCGAACGGATCGATGAAGTGGCCGCTGCGGTCGCCCCAGAACTGGTCCGCCACCGGCATCGTGATGGTCGAGCCGGCCGCGACGGCCTTGGCGACCACCGCGTCGACGTCGGGCACGTACAGCAGCGCCGAGCAGGGCGAGCCGCCCAGCGTCTTCGGACTCAGCGCGCCGTGCTGCGGCTGTTCCTCGGTCAGCATGAACTGCGCCGTGCCCACCTTCAGCTCGGCGTGCATCGGGTTGCCGTCCGGCGCGTCCATGCGCATCACGATCTCGGCGCCGAAGGTCTTCTGGTACCAGGCGATCGCGTCGGCGGCGCCCTTGATCACCAAGTAAGGCGTGCCGCCGGTGGCGGGCGGCACCGGGTTCACCGGCCTGGCCTGCTGCGCGTCGATCTGCGAACGCAGGCTCTCTTCCTGCGCGCGCAGCTCGGGCGTGAACTCGGCGCCGAAGTCCTCGGCCTCGAAGATCTGGCGGATCTCGATCTCCGAATCGCCCGGCATCGGGTTCGGGCAGCGCTTGACCCAGGCGATGGCCTCGTCGAGCGACTTGACCTTCCAGATCCAGAAGCCGGCCACCAGCTCCTTGGTCTCGGCGAACGGGCCGTCGATCACGCTGCGTTCCTTGCCCTGGAAGCGCACGCGCGCGCCCTTGCTGCTCGGCTGCAGGCCTTCGCCGGCCTGCATCACGCCGGCCTTCACCAGTTCCTCGTTGAAGCGGCCCATCTGCTCGAGCAGCTTCGTGTCCGGCATCACGCCGGCTTCGGAGTTCTTGTCGGCCTTGATCATGATCATGAATCGCATGGAGGTCTCCTGGGTTGGGTGGGAAGCGGTGGCTTCATCTCCACGACGTCCCTGCCGGTTCGGAATCGACATGCTGCGCCGATCATTTTGTAACAGCGACCTCGACGTAGCCCTTCTTCAGTTTCTCGGCGACCAGCTTGTCCATCTCCTGCTGTGCGCGCTGCGGGCTCGCCATGGCCTTGACCTGGGTCTGCCCGCCGGTGCCCAGGCGGCCGAAGACCACGGTGACCTCGCTCCCGCTGCAGGCGACCTGCCAGAACTTGGCCGAACCGCCCTCGACGAACTCGAAGCGGCGGCCGGGCAAGGCGGGCGGGGCCGGTGGCTCGGGAGGCGCGACCACGACCGGCGTTGCCCCGGCCGCCTCTTCGGCCAGACCCTCGGCCGGACCCTCGGCCGGTACCGCCACGGCCTCCGGCTCATCGGCCGCGGGTTCCGGCGGATGCCGCAGCGCCCGCTCGATCGCGTCGAGCACCGCCGCCGGCTGGTGCAGCCAGTCGCGCGCCAGCACCTGGACCGCGCGCCAGCCGAATCCGTCGAGGATGCGCGGCCGCGACACATAGCGCTCCAGCAGGTCCGGGTTCGCATAGTGCTGCGCGGTGTCGACCAGCACCGCCAGCGCGTAGTGGTCCTGCCCCTCGACGCGGATCGCCAGGTCGCAGCGGAAACGCGATTGGCCGACCCGCTCGTCCACCACATGGCCGCGTGCCCGCAGCGCCGCTGCCAGCTGCGCGACCACCTGCTCCGGGTGCGCCTGGCCGCCCAGCGCCGTGCGCCCCATCGGGTTCAGGCCTTCCAGCACGCGCTGTGCCGACACCCGGTCGCCGCGCGAGGCCAGCGCCGCATAGCGCAGGAAGTGCTTCAGCGCCGCCGCGCCCTCGTTGTAGTCGTTGGTGATGGCCTCGTGCTGGATGCTGCTGACCACCGCCATGTGCTGGCGCGCGCGGCTGAAGATCACGTTCAGCCGTTTCTCGCCGCCGCGCTGGTTGATCGGGCCGAAGTTCATCAGCATGCGCCCGTCCGGCCCGCGGCCGTAGCAGATGCTCAGCACGATGATGTCGCGCTCGTCGCCCTGCACGTTCTCCAGGTTCTTGATGAAGAGGCCGCAGAACTGGTCGTCCTCCTCGCGCACGCTTTCCGCCTCCAGGCGCGCGCCGAAGGCCGGGTCTTCGGTGGCCAGCGCCTCCAGCGCCGACTCGATCGCGCCCTGCTGGGCCTCCGAGAAGGCGACCAGGCCGATGCTGTGCCCGGTGCCGCGCTGCAGCAGCTCGCGCACCAGCTGCGCGATGTAGCGCGCCTCGCCCTCGTTGCGGCGCTGCAGGTAGACCGCATCGGAGACCGCGTGGAAGCTGATCGCGCGCGACAGCAGCGCATCGGCGCCGGCCGCGACCGCCCCGGGCGTCAGCGCGCGGCTTTCCACCGCGATCGGCGGCAGCCCGTCGGCCGGCACGCCGCGGTCGGGGATGGTGAACAGGTTGCCGGCGTAGAAGGCCGCGTTCGAGAAGCCGATCAACGATTCGTAGCGGCTGCGGTAGTGCCAGGCCAGCAGCGTGGCCGGCAGGTTGCGCGCGCCCTGGTTCAGCAGGCTGTCGGCATCCAGCACGACCGCGAAGCGCTCGCCTTCCTCTTCGACCGCGAGCGCGCCGCCGTCCCCTTCGTCATCATTGCGCGCCGATGCGAAGAAGCTGGTCGGCGGCAGCTGCATCTCGTCGCCGACCACGATCACCTGCGGCGCGCGGTACAGCGCCGGCACCGCCTCCTCGACCGGGATCTGGCTCGCCTCGTCGAAGATGACCACGTCGAACAGGTCGGCCGCCAGCGGCAGCGTGTCGGACACCGACAGCGGGCTCATCAGCCACACCGGCTTCATGTCGCGCACCACCTCGCCGCTGTCGGCGCTGGCCAGCTCGCGGATCGACTTGAAGCGCATGGTCTTGCCGAACTCGTGCTCCAGCTCGCGCCGGCCGGCGTTGTAGGCCTTCTTGAAGCGCTTGCCCTCGGCGTCGAGCTGGGCCGCCGGCAGCCCGGCGCGCTGCACGTTCTGCAGGAAGCGGCGCCGCACGCCGGCGCGCAGCACCTGCGCGTTCAGCGACAGCAGGCGGTGCTGCGATTCGCCGAGCCGGCCGGCGTGGCGGGCCAGCGCCGCGCCGTCGAAGCGCGGCAGCCAGCGTTCGCCGCGGTAGACGCGCTCCAGGCTTTCCAGCGCGACCGCGTGCTCGAGGGCGTCGACCGGCAGGTCCAGCGTGCGCAGCGTGGCGGCCACCCGGGGCTCGGCATCGGCCAGCTCCTGCAGCAGCGGCAGCAGGTCGGGCAGCGCGTCGGCGTGCTCGCGCAGGTCGCGCACCAGCGGGCCCAGCGCCTCGAGCGCCTGCGCGTGCGGGTCGGCCAGCAGTTGCAGCAGCAGCGCGTGCAAGGCCTCGGCATCGGGTTGCAAGCTCGCCAGCGCATCGTTGCCGGGGTGATCGAGCATCCAGCGCTGAAAGGCCTGCAGGCGCGGGTTGTCGACGCTGCCGGCGGTGGCCTGCAGCCGCTGGCGCTCGGCCTGCAGCGCGGCCGCGGCCTCGTGCTCGGCCTGCAGCTCGGCCAGCACCTGGCTGGGTGCCCGCCCGGCCTGCGCACCGCGCTGCGCGACGGTCTTGGACAGGCGCCACCACGAGGGCTGCAGCCAGCGCAGCAACGAGGCCTCCTGGCGGCGCGCCTGGTCCAGCCATTGGAGGGTCTCTTGCGGCGAGGGCTTGTCGCGCCAGGCCTGGGTGCGGCCGAAGGCGGCCTCATGGGCCTGCCGCAACGCACAGAGCCGGGTGGCCTGCGCGGTGACGACCTGCAGTTCATCGGCGTGCAAGGCGGGTGCTTCCGGCCACGCGGCGGCCAGCGCGTCGCCGCAGCGGTCGAGCAGCGCTTCGGCGCGGTCGCACAGCAGGTCCAGCTGCGCCAGCGGGCGCTCATGCCGCACGACGGCCGGGGCCAGGTGGGCGAACACGTGGCGCGCGAACGACGGCTCGCCGCTCGTCTCCAGCAAGGTCTGCTGCAGGCGCCGGGCCAGGTCGGCATGGCGCTGCCAGGCGGCGAAGGGCGGCAGCGCCTCGCGCTGGCGCGGCGCGAGCGCGCTCTCGTGGCCGTGCAGCGTGACCAGCCGCTCCACCAGCTCGCGCACGCTGCGGCCGACGTGCTCCGGGCTGGCACGCATCGCGGCGTCGAAGCGCTGCAGCGCCTGCAGGTCCTGCTCGATGCCGGCCACCAGGCCCTGGCGTTGCTGCGCCAGCGCATCCAGCCCGTCGGCCGACGCGAGCCAGTGCTCGTAGGTCTGCTTCAGGTTCAGCACGAAGGCCTTCTTGTCGGCCTGCGAGTCGTGGATCATGCAGCACAGCTCGTCCAGCCCCTGCTGGCGCAGGCGATGGAACACCACGTCGATCGCGGCCCGCTTCTCGCAGACGAACAGCACCCGCTTGCCGCGCCCGACGTGGTCGGCGATCAGGTTGGTGATGGTCTGCGACTTGCCGGTGCCCGGCGGCCCCTGGATGATGTAGCTGGTGCCGCGGCGCGCCAGCGCGACCGCGGCGGTCTGCGTCGCATCGGCGCTGACGACGGCCCAGTGCTCGCCCGGCGGCAACGCGGCCGGCGCCTCGGCCTCGAGCGCGCGCGGCTGCAGCGAGAACACCCGGTCGAAGGCCGGGTTCGGCAGGTCGGCTTCGATCAGCGCGTTGTAGTCGCGCACCAGCGACATCTTGCGGTAGTTGAAGTTGCCGAGCGTGACGCTGCAGAGGTCCAGGTCCCAGCGGTACGGGTTGGCGGCCGCCTCGCGCAGCGCGAAGGTGGTCGCCTCGGCCTGGTCGGGCGCCATCTGCGGCCGGCGCGGCACCGGCTGCGCGCCCACCGCCTCGCGCAGCGGCAGCGGCGAGGGCAGCACGCGTTCATGGAACAGCTTCAGCCCGAGCGGGCGGAAGTCGTCGGCGGCGTAGCTGTGGTCGGTGGCGGCGGCGGGCGCCACCACCGGCGCGCGCGGCCCCTGGCGGCGGCGGAACTGCTCCAGCCTCTGCTTGGCGCGCTGGTGGATCAGCTCGATCGCCGGCTCCTGCACCAGCCGCAGCTGCACGCCCGGCTCGGTGGCGGCGATCTGCGCCTGCAGCTGCGCATGGAAGTCGGCCAGCGGCTGCTGCTTCAGGTCGACCGTCTCGGGCAGCACGATGCCGTACAGCTGGCGCAGTTGCTGGCGCAGCACCGGGTTGACCTCGGCCTCGGTGCTGTCGGTCTGCAGCAGGTACTGGTCGCGCACGCCCTTCTTGCGCGCCAGGTCGACCGGCAACAGCAGCAGCGGCGAGACGATGCGCTCGTCGCGTGCTTCCTTCAGGTCGTGCCAGCGCAGGAAGGCCAGCACCAGCGAGAGCTGCGAGAAGCCGTAGTCGGCGCGGTCGCGGCGCGACTCCTGGATGATGCGGTCGAGCGCGCCCGGCAGGTAGGGCTGGTCCTCGAAGCGCAGCCAGCCCGCCAGCGCCACGCGCCCGCCCTGCAGCACCTCGTCGGCGAACGTGCCGCCCCAGGTGCACAGCCGGTCGAGGCGGATGCTCTTCAGGTCGACCACCAGCGGCACGCTGGCCACCGTCAGGTTGACGCTGGATTGCGTCGGCCGGAAATGCAGCAGCCGGTTGCGCCGCGACAGGTCGAACAGCCGGTCGCGCAGGTGGGTCTGCACCGCGCGGCGGCGCGCCACCACGCCGTCCTCCTGCGGCGCGAGGCGCGACAGCGCCAGGTCCTGCGGCTGCTCGCGGTAGCTCTCGAGCCGGCGGATCACCGACGGCAGGTCGCGGCTGCGCTGGTGCCTGTCGAGCGCCGTCATCTCGACGATCACGCCGGCCACCACCGGGTGCAGCCGTTCCTGCAGCGCGAACAGGTTCTCGCGGTGCTCGGCAAAGCGGCGCAGCTCGTCGTCGCGGCAGAAGTCGAGGCCGAGCGTCAGGCTGGCCAGCACCTGGCCCAGGCACAGGATGTCGCTCAGCGCGTCGTGGTGGCCGAGCTTCTGTTCCCACGCGTGGTAGTCGGGCAGGTAGACCGGGCGCGTCGGCGTTGCCGCGTGGTCGCCCTGCACCGACAGGTCATGCAGCTCGGTGCCGTGCTCTGCATCCTGCGTCAGCCGGGTCTCGCCGACCACGCGCAGCACCGACGCGGGCGGTGCCTGCAGCGCGGCGACCGCGCCCGGGTTGTGCTGCGGCGCCTGCCCCTGCGGGCGGGCCAGCACCAGCGTGCCGGCCAGGTCCTGCCGCAGCGCGTGCACGCCACCGAGCGCCGCGACGCGCTCCTGCTCGTGCAGCGTGGCCACCTCGCGCAGCAGCGGCAGCACCAGTGCCAGCACATCGTCGGTCTGCAACCCGCCATGGGCTGCTCCGGTGTCGAGCAGGGCGTGCAGCGCGGCCGGCTCAGACATGGCGCTCTCCGGTGCGCTGCAGCAGCGCGGCGGCCTCCTGGCGCTGCTTGTTGAGCTGGCGCTTCGTCAGCCGCAGCGATTTCAGCGCGAGCTTCTCGTACGCGGCGTCGGTACCGAGCCGGGCCGACAGCGCCAGCGCGGCGGCCATCGGCACGTCGTCGAGCTCGCGGTCGCAGACGCTGAAGTCGAGCAGCACGGCGGCGACGTAGGCATGGATGCCGGGCAGCGCGGCGATGTCGTCCGCCAGCGATGCATCGGCGGCGTCCGCCGGCTGGAAATCGGGGAAGAAGCGCCGCGCGTGCGCCAGCATGCCATCCGAGCGCAGCCAGGCCGGGCGCAGCAGCTCGCCGACCAGGCGGCGCGTCAGCGCGGTCAACTGCTGCTGGCCGGGCAGGTCCAGCGCATCGATCGACAGGCCGCCCTCCAGCGCGCCGGCGAGCCAGGCATCGGCCTGCGCATCGCCTTCGCACCACAGCCGCAGCGCGCGGGCACGCACGAACACCTCGGGGTGGCTGTGCGACCGCGACGGGGCGGCGTCGGCCGCGCAGATCTCGTCGGCCTGGCGCAGGTAACTGGCGGCGCTGACCTCGGCCAGCCCGGTCTGCGTCTTGACCAGCGCGACCACCGCCGCGTCGAGCCCGCCGCTCGCAACCGCGCCGCCGCGGTCGGCGAAGACCTCGGTGTAGAGGCGGTACAGGCGCGCCGTCTGCAGGTGGCTGGGCGCCGCCCGCGGGTCGGCCTCGGTGCCGGACAGGATGCGGTCGGCGGTGTGGAAGTCGCCGTCGTCGCGCGACCACAGCAGGTGGTGCGACAGCTCGTGTCCCAGCACCGCTTCCAGCTCGGGGCCCTTCAGCCGCTCCAGCAGCGGGCCGGTGAGGACGATGTGCGCCTCGGCCGGCAGGAAATACAGGCCGGCATTCATCGTGCCGCCGGTGTCCGGGCCCTGGTACAGCGTCACCGGCACCGCGAGGCCCAGGCGCTGCGCCGCGGCTGCGCAATGCGCGTGCAGGGCGGGGTGGGCATCGGCATCGAGCCGGTAGCTTCCCTTCAGCAGGTCGCTGCGGATCGCCTCGGCATGCTCGTCGCGCGCCTGCGCCGACGAGGCCCAGTGCCAGACCTCGGGCTCGGCCGTGCGCAGCCACCGCACGACGGCCTGCAGGTAGGGCAGCGGGGACAGGCGGGGCAAGCCCGGCGGGGTGTCATCGAGCATGGACAGCAAGGAGGAAGGAGCCGGACCGCCGCCGAGTGTAGCCAGCCCCCGCGTCACCCGAGTCGGTTATCTTTCGAGGCATCGCCACCACCGGCCCCCGGGGCCGTGCCCGCCATGGAGTCACCGTTCGCCCCCCGCAGCGTCCGCGTCTGGGACCTGCCGACCCGCCTGTTCCACTGGCTGCTCGTGATCTGCATCGTCGGCTCGGTGGCCAGCGCGAAGATCGGTGGCAATGCGATGGAATGGCACCTGCGCTTCGGGCTGATGGTGCTGATCCTGCTGGCGTTCCGGCTGCTGTGGGGCTTCGTCGGCGGGCGCTGGTCGCGCTTCGCGAGCTTCATCTACGCGCCGGCCACGCTGCTGCGCCACCTGCGCGGCCGGGCCGGGCGCGACGAATGGCTGGAGGTGGGGCACAGCCCGACCGGCGCGCTGTCGGTGTTCGCGCTGCTGGCGCTGCTGGTGGCCCAGGTCGCCAGCGGGCTGGTCGCCGATGACGAGATCTCGACCACCGGCCCGCTGATCAAGTATGTGAGCGGTGCCACCAGCAGCCTGCTGACCTCGTGGCACAAGACCTGGGGCCAGTGGCTGATCTACACGCTGGTGGCATTGCACATCGCCGCGATCCTGTTCTACCTGCTGCGCAAGGGCCACAACCTGACCGGCGCGATGTTGCGCGGCGACAAGCTGCTGCCGGCGGATGCCCCGGCCTCGCGCGACAGCGCCGCGACGCGGCTGCTGGCGGCGGTGCTGCTGCTGGCCTGCGCGGCGGGTGCCGGCTGGGTCTGGAGCCTGCAGAACTGACAAGGCCTAAACTCGGTCTCCGATGGATACCCCCGTCATCCAGCTGCTGGTGCCCGACTCGCCCGAGTTGATCGACGCGACGCGCGAGATCGTGCGTGAATATGGCGACAGCCTGGGCATCGACCTGGCGTTCCAGGATTTCGAGCGCGAACTGGCCCAACTGCCGGGCGAGTACGCCGACCCGTCGGGTCGCCTGCTGCTGGCGGTGGTCGACGGCGCGGTGGCCGGCTGCGGCGCCTTTCGGGCGCTGCCGGATGCCGACTATGCCAATGCCTGCGAGATGAAGCGGCTGTTCGTGCGGCCGGCGTTCCGCCGCTTCGGGCTCGGCCGCGTGCTGGCGCAGGCGCTGATCGACGAGGCGCGCCGTGCCGGCTATTCGTCGATGCTGCTCGACACGCTGGACGACATGGAGTCGGCCCGCGGGCTGTACGCCTCGCTCGGCTTCGAGGAGGTGCCGCCCTACTACTACAACCCGATCCCCGGCGCGCACTACCTGAAGGCGTCGCTGGACTGGCAGAGCTCGACCTACTGACACTCCGGAAGGAAGGCCCGCATGAATGCATTCCGACAGCTTCTCGGTTCGTCCGGCGCGCATCCGCCGATCGGCACCTGGATTTCGTCGGGCAGCCCGATCGTCGCCGAGGCGATGGGCTGCGCCGGCTTCGACTGGGGCGTGCTCGACATGGAGCACTCGCCGCTGGACCTGATGGACCTGGTGCACCTGCTGCAGGCGGTGGCGTCGACCAAGATGCTGCCGGTGGTGCGCGTGCCGTGGAACGACACCGTCGTCGTCAAGCGCGTGCTCGACGCCGGCGCGACGACGCTGATGTTCCCGTTCGTGCAGGACGCCGACGAGGCGCGGCGCGCGATTGCCGCCACCCGCTACCCGCCCGAGGGCGTGCGCGGCATCGCCGGCGTCAACCGCGGCTCGCGCTTCGGCACCCTTGCCAACCACGTGAAGACGGCCAACCAGCACGTCGGCGCGATCGTGCAGCTGGAGACGCCGGCGGCGATCGCGCAGCTCGAGGCCATCGTCGCGGTGCCGGGCGTCGATGCGGTGTTCCTCGGGCCGGCCGACCTGTCGGCGGCAATGGGCCATGTCGGCAACCCGATGCATCCCGCGGTGCTCGACCTGATGTCGCAGGCGGTGCAGCGCTGCAAGGCGGCCGGCAAACCGGTGGGCACCGTCGGCAGCACGCCCGAGGTGGTGGCGCAGTACCGGGCGACCGGCTTCGACTTCGTCGCGATCTCGTCCGACCTGGGCCTGATGATGCGCGGCGCGCAGGCGTCGATCACCGCGCTGCGCACGCGCGACACCGAGCACGTGCACACGCTGGCTGGTGGCACGCAGCCCTCGGCGGCCTATTGACCACCCCCAAAGATCGCCGCTCGCGGCCGGTTTCATCGCGGTACGGGCGTAGCATGGCGCACCGTGTTTTTCCACCCCTTGCCGGGAAGGCCAATGACTGGATCGTCGAACAACAGCTATGAACTGCACGCGGGCGCCCTGCGCCTGGCCATCCGCCCCGACCTGGGCGGCAGCATCGCCGGCCTGTGGCACCGCGATCAACCGATCCTGCGCTCGACCGAGCCGGGCGCGCTCGAGTCGCCGCGCCTGTCCGCCAGCTTCCCGATGGTGCCGTACTCGAACCGCCTCGGCTACCGGCGCTTCCGCTGGAAGGGCAAGGACTACACCACCGCCGCCAACTTCGACGACAGCCCGCACTCGGTGCACGGCGTCGCGTGGAAGCGCCCGTGGGAGGTGGTGTCGACCGGCGCCACCGAGCTGGTGCTGCGCTACGTGCACGTGCCGGACGAACACTGGCCGTTCCCGTTCGAGGCCCGGCAGTACTTCAGCCTGACCGCGTCGCAATGCGGCCTGCAGATGGTGCTGACCAACACCCATGACGCCGCGCAGCCGGCGGGCATCGGCTGGCACCCGTACTTCCACCGCCGCGAGCGCAGCCGGCTGCACATCGACCTGTCCGACCGCTGGGATTCGGATGCGACGCAGCTGCCGGTGCGCAAGCACCCGCAGCCGGGCATCGACGGCGACGTGTCGCACCTCGGCTTCGACAATTGCTTCGAAGGCTGGACCGGCCCGGCGCGCATCCGCGACGAGAAGTTCTCGATGCAGGTGACCTCGTCGCTGCCCTACCTGGTGGTCTACACGCCGTCCGAGAAGCCGTATTACTGCGTCGAGCCGGTCAGCCACGTCAGCAATGCGATCCACATGGCCGACCCGGCAGCGCACGGGCTGCGCACGCTGCAGCCGGGCGAGAGCTTCGAGGCGTGGATGAAGATCGACGTTTCGCCCCTGTGATGGACCCGGCCTTCGACACGGTGCCGGCACCGGCCTCGGTGCTCGGCGAATCGCCGCTGTGGCACCCGGTGGAGCAGGCGCTGTACTGGTGCGACATCCCGGGCTTCGCGCTGAACCGCTTCGATCCGGCGAGCGGCCGGCACGACCGCTGGGCCTTGCCGACCGACGTCGCGAGCTGCGCGCCGATGCGCGACGGCGGCATGCTGCTCGCGATGCGCGACGGGCTGTGGCGCTTCGACACGAAGACAGGCGAACGCACGCCGCTCGCGGCCGCGCCGTACGACCCCGCGCTCGAACGCTTCAACGATGGCAAGTGCGACCCGCAGGGCCGCTTCTGGGTCGGCACGATCTACGAGCCGCGCAAGCCGGCGCTGGCGGCCTTGTACTGCTTCAGCGACGGCGCGCTGCAGCGCGTCGCCGATGACGTGACGGTGTCGAACGGCCTGGCCTGGAGCCCGGACGGCCGCACGATGTACTGGAGCGACACCACCTCGCACACGGTGTTCGCGATGGACTTCGACGGCGCCACCGGCCGGCCCGGACCGCGCCGCGTGTTCGCGCGCTTCCCGCTGAAGCAGCCGGACCAGGACCTCGCCACCTACGGCGGTCGCCCCGACGGCGCGGCGGTCGACAGCGAGGGCGCCTACTGGGCCGCGATGTTCGAGGGCCAGCGGCTGCTGCGCCTGTCGCCGTCGGGCGAGGTGCTGGACGAGCTGAAGCTGCCGGTGCGCTGCGCGACCATGCCGTGCTTCGGCGGTGCCGACCTGAAGACGCTGTACGTGACGACCTCGCGCGAGAAGCGCCCGGCCGATGAGTTGGCGAATCAGCCTCTGGCCGGTCGCGTGCTGGCGTTCCGGGTCGCCGTCCCCGGACTCCCCGTCACCCTCTTCGGTTGAGAGGATGACGGCCCCCGCGTCACGTCGTTCCTGCCCCCCGAGGGGGCGCCCCGGCGGCGGCTGATGGACCGCAACGAGCAGCTCGCGCGGCTGCGCGATCCATCGCCCTGGGACCTGGCGGTGATCGGCGGCGGCGCGACAGGGCTCGGCGTCGCGCTCGACGCGGCGGCGCGCGGCTTGCGTGTCGTGCTGCTCGAGGCCGAGGACTTCGCCAAGGGCACCTCGTCGCGCGCGACCAAGCTGGTCCATGGCGGCGTGCGCTACCTGGCGCAGGGCAACGTCGCGCTGGTGCGCGAGGCGCTGCACGAGCGCGCGACGCTGCTCGCGAACGCGCCGCACCTGGCGCAGCCGCTCGCCTTCGTGATGCCCGGCTACCGCTGGTGGGAGCGCTGGTTCTACGGCATCGGCCTGAAGCTCTACGACGCGCTGGCGGGCCGGCGCGGGCTGGGCGATACGCAGCTGCTGTCGACCGCGCAGACGCGCGCGTTGCTGCCCGGCGTGCGGCCCGACGGCCTGCACGGCGGCGTCAAGTACTGGGACGGCCAGTTCGACGACGCCCGGCTGGCGGTCACGCTGGCGCGCACCGCCGTCGAGCGCGGTGCCTGCGTCGTCAACCACTGCCGCGTCGACGGGCTGCTGCGCGAGGGCGGCCGCGTCAAGGGCCTGCTGGCCCACGACAGCGAGAGCGGCGAGCGCTTCAGCCTGCACGCCGCCTGCATCGTCAACGCCGCCGGCGTCTGGGTCGACGCGATCCGCGACCTCGACCGTGAGCCCGATGCACCGAGCCGTGCGCCGATGGTCGCGCCCAGCCAGGGCGTGCACCTGGTCGTCGACCGCAGCTTCCTGCCCGGCGACCACGCGATGCTGATCCCCAAGACCGCTGACGGCCGCGTGCTGTTCGCGGTGCCATGGCTGGGCAAGACGCTGCTCGGAACCACCGACACGCCACGGCACGACCTGGCGCCCGAGCCGGCACCCTTCCACGACGAGGTCGAGTTCATCCTGCGCGAATCGGGCCGCTACCTGAGCCGGGCGCCGACGCGGGCCGACGTGCGCTCGGTGTGGGTGGGCCTGCGTCCGCTGGTCAAGCCGCCGGAAGACGATGGCGGAAACACCAAGGCCTTGTCGCGCGAGCACACGGTGCTGGTCGGGCGCTCCGGCCTGGTCACCGTGACGGGCGGCAAGTGGACGACCTACCGCGCGATGGCCGAGGACGTGCTGGCGCGCTGCTTCGAGGCCGGGCTGCTGGCGGCGCGGCCGGCCGGCGTCACGGTGCGGCTGCCGCTGGTGGGGGCGCCGGTGCAGGCGGCTGTTTCGCTGACCGCAAGCCCCGGCGAGGCCCGCTACGGCACCGACCTGCCGGCCGTGCGCGCGCTGCCCGGCGCCGACCGCTGGCTGTGGCGCGATGGCGACGGCGGCCTGACCGAGGCGATGGTGCGCTTCGCGGTGCGCTCGGAAATGGCGCGCACCGTCGAGGACGTGCTGGCGCGGCGCTGCCGGCTATTGTTCCTGGATGCCCGCGAGGCGCTGCGGATCGCCCCCGAGGTCGGCCGCCTGCTGGGCGACGAACTGGGCCCGCCGTTCGACCCCGCCCGCTCGGTGCAATCCTTCAGGGACCTGGCCCGGCGCTACCTCGAACTCCCCTGAGCCGGCACAGTTCCCTCGCGTGCGTGTCCCCGTGTGTCAGGGAAGCCCCGTGCTTGCCCCTATAATCCCGAGGCTTTGCCGCTCTCGATTCGATTCCTGCCATGAAGCTCCAGCAATGAATACGCCCCACGCTGGAGCCAGGCAGGGTCAGTCGGATGAAGATGCAACCGACGACCGTGCTTTCAAGACCCTGACGCGAGAAGAAGCCCAGGCCTTGCGAGCAAGCATCCCCCAGGTGTCGCCCTGGAAGGTGGTGGCGGTCCAGGCGCTGGCAGGCGTGCTGTGCACGGTCATCGCGGCCGTCACCGCGGGTTCGGGAGCTGCCTGGTCGGCGTTGTACGGCGGGGCGGCCGTGGTTCTTCCGGCGGCCTTGCTGGCCAGGGGAATGACGCGGGGAGCAGGAAGCCCGGTGGCTGCGGCCGTCGGGTTCATGTTCTGGGAAATGTTGAAGATTGCAGTTGCCATCGCGATGCTGGTGATTGCAGCAAAAGTTGTGCCCAACCTCAGTTGGCCGGTGCTGCTGGTCACGATGGTGGTGTGCATGAAAGTGAACTGGCTGGCGCTGTTGTGGCGCCGCCGCTGATGGATACAGGGTTTCACGAATGACGACCGAAGGCCAAGAGCACGCCCCAAGCGCCGGTGAATACATCATTCACCACCTGCACCATCTGCAGAACAAGCACCAGGAAGGGGTCGTCGACTTCTCGGTGATCAACCTCGATTCCGTCTTCTTCACCATCGTGCTCGGCACGATCGGCTGCTGGCTGCTGTGGCTGGCCGCACGCAAGGCGACCTCGGGCCGCCCGGGCCGCTTCCAGGCCGCCGTCGAGATCCTGGTCGAGATGGTCGACAGCCAGGCCAAGGGCATCGTCCACAACGCGCAGAGCCGCAAGATGGTCGCGCCGCTCGCGCTGACGGTGTTCGTCTGGATCTTCCTGCTCAATGCGATGGACATGCTGCCGGTCGACCTGCTGCCGTGGCTCAACTCGCACACCGTCGGCCTGCCGTACCTGCGCGTCGTGCCGACCGCCGACCTGTCGATCACGATGGGCCTGTCGCTCGGCGTGTTGCTGGTCTGCCTGTTCTACAACGTCAAGATCAAGGGCGCCGGTGGCTGGGTGCACGAGCTGTTCTCGGCCCCGTTCGGCGACAAATGGTTCCTGTACCCGGTCAACTTCGCGATGCAGGTGATCGAGTTCGTCGCGAAGACCGTCTCGCACGGCATGCGGTTGTTCGGCAACATGTACGCCGGCGAACTGATCTTCATGCTGATCGCGCTGATGGGCGGGGCCTTCGCCTTCACCGGCACCGGCATCGCGCTGTTCCTCGGCCACATCATCGCCGGCTCGGTGTGGACCATCTTCCACATCCTGATCATCACGCTGCAGGCCTTCGTGTTCATGATGCTGACCCTCGTCTACGTGGGCCAGGCACACGACCACCACTGATCCGCGTTCCCCGTTTTTTCGTTCGTTCTCTCGCAAACCCCAAAAAGGAGTCACCATGGAAGTCATTAGCTTTGTTGCCCTCGCCGCCGGCCTCATCATCGGTCTGGGTGCCGTCGGCGCCTGCATCGGCATCGGCATCATGGGCAGCAAGTACCTCGAGTCGGCCGCCCGCCAGCCCGAGCTGATGAACGAACTGCAGACCAAGATGTTCCTGCTGGCCGGCCTGATCGACGCGGCCTTCATCATCGGCACCGGTATCGCGCTGTGGTTCGCCACCGCCAACCCGTTCCTGGCCCAGATCGCCAACCTGCCGAAGTAAGCTGTTCCGGCCCCCCGGAAACCTCCCTCTCTTTCGTTCCAGAGGCAACAACGTGAGCATCAACGCTACGCTGATCGCGCAGATGATCGTGTTCCTGATCCTGGTCGGGTTCACGATGAAATTCGTGTGGCCGCCCATCGTGAAGGCGCTCGACGAACGTGCGCAGAAGATCGCCGACGGCCTGTCCGCCGCCGACAAGGCCAAGGCCGACCTGAGCGCCGCCAACCGCCGCGTCGAGGAACAGCTCGCCACCGCGCGCAACGAGACCGCGCAGCGCCTGGCCGATGCCGAGCGCCTGGCCCAGGCGATGGTCGAAGAGGCCAAGACCCGCGCCAGCGAGGAAGCCGCGAAGATCGTCGCCGCCGCGAAGGCCGAGGCCGCACAGGAATCGGTGAAGGCCCGCGAGGCCCTGCGCGAGCAGGTCGCCGGCTTGGCCGTCAAGGGCGCCGAGCAGATCCTTCGCAAGGAAGTCAACGCCGGCGTCCACGCCGACCTGTTGAACCGCCTGAAGACGGAACTCTGACCATGGCCGAGATCGCAACCATCGCCCGCCCGTATGCGGAAGCCCTGTTCAAGGCCTCCGGCAACGGCGACCTCGCGCAGGTGACCGGGCAGCTCGACGCGGTGGCCGCGGTCGCCGCCGACGTGCAGATGCGCCAGTTCGCCGACAACCCGAAGACCAGCGCCGAGCAGGTGTTCGACGTGATCTCGGCGGTGGTCAAGACGCCGCTGTCGGAGCACCTGCGCAACCTGCTGCGCGCCATGATCGAGAACGGCCGGCTGGCTGCGCTGCCCGAGGTGGCGCTGCAGTTCCATGCGCTGGCCAGCCAGCGCTCGGGCGTGTCGGAGGCCACGGTCTACAGCGCGTTCCCGATGGATGCGGGCCAGCTCGCCGCGGTTGTCGCGTCGCTCGAGAAGCGCTTCGGCCGCAAGCTCGATGCCAGCGTCCAGGTCGAGCCCGAACTGATCGGCGGCGTGCGCGTGGTGGTCGGCGACGAGGTGCTCGACACCTCGGTCAAGGCCCGTCTCGAACAAATGAAGGTGGCGTTGACGGCCTGACCCGCAAGGGCGCCGCAGACGACAGCATTCCAACCTGCAGGCCAGCGTGCCGCGGACCGGAGAAAGCAATGCAACTGAATCCCGCTGAAATTTCCGAACTGATCAAGAGCCGCATCGAGGGCCTGGCCGGTTCGACCGACATCCGCAACCAGGGCACCGTGGTCTCGGTGACCGACGGCATCTGCCGCATCCACGGCCTGTCGGACGTGATGCAGGGCGAAATGCTCGAATTCCCCGCAGCCAAGGACGGCCAGCCGACCTTCGGCCTCGCGCTGAACCTCGAGCGCGACTCGGTCGGCTCGGTGATCCTGGGCGAGTACGAGCACATCTCCGAAGGCGACACGGTCAAGTGCACCGGCCGCATCCTGGAAGTGCCGGTGGGCCCCGAGCTCATCGGCCGCGTCGTCAACGCGCTGGGCCAGCCGATCGACGGCAAGGGCCCGGTCAACGCCAAGCTGTCGGCGCCGATCGAGAAGATCGCCCCGGGCGTGATCGCCCGCAAGTCGGTCGACCAGCCGATGCAGACCGGCCTGAAGTCGATCGACTCGATGGTGCCGATCGGCCGTGGCCAGCGCGAGCTGATCATCGGCGACCGCCAGACCGGCAAGACCGCGGTGGCGATCGACGCGATCATCAACCAGAAGGGTCAGAACATGACCTGCATCTACGTTGCGATCGGCCAGAAGGCTTCGTCGATCAAGAACGTGGTGCGCTCGCTCGAGGCCGCCGGCGCGATGGACTACACCATCGTCGTCGCCGCGTCGGCCGCCGAATCGGCCGCGATGCAGTACGTGTCGGCCTACTCGGGCTGCACGATGGGCGAGTACTTCCGCGACCGCGGCCAGGATGCGCTGATCGTCTATGACGACCTGTCGAAGCAGGCCGTCGCGTACCGCCAGGTCTCGCTGCTGCTGCGCCGCCCGCCGGGCCGCGAAGCCTACCCGGGCGACGTGTTCTACCTGCACAGCCGCCTGCTCGAGCGCGCTGCCCGCGTCAACGCCGACTACGTCGAAGCCTTCACCAAGGGTGAAGTCAAGGGCAAGACCGGCTCGCTGACCGCGCTGCCGATCATCGAGACGCAAGCCGGCGACGTGTCCGCCTTCGTTCCGACCAACGTGATCTCGATCACCGACGGCCAGATCTTCCTCGAGACCTCGCTGTTCAACGCCGGCATCCGCCCCGCGATCAACGCCGGTATCTCGGTGTCGCGCGTCGGCTCGGCCGCCCAGACCAAGGTGATCAAGGGCCAGTCGGGCGGCATCCGTACCGACCTGGCGCAGTACCGCGAGCTGGCTGCGTTCGCGCAGTTCGCCTCCGACCTGGACGACGCCACCCGCAAGCAGCTCGACCGCGGTGCCCGCGTGACCGAACTGCTGAAGCAGGCCCAGTACTCGCCGCTGCCGATCAGCCTGATGGGCGCGACGCTGTTCGCGGTGAACAAGGGTTTCATGGACGACGTCGACGTCAAGAAGATCCTGGCATTCGAGTCGGGCCTGCACCAGTTCCTGAAGTCGAGCCACGCTGCGCTGCTGAAGAAGATCGAAGACAGCAAGCAACTGGACAAGGAAGCCGAAGCCGAGCTGTCCACTGCCGTCGCCGCCTTCAAGAAGTCGTTCGCCTAATCCGCCGCCAGAAGGAGCTCCGTCATGGCAGCAGGCAAGGAAATACGCGGCAAGATCAAATCGGTGGAGAACACCAAGAAGATCACCAAGGCCATGGAGATGGTCGCCGCCTC
>Ga0102590_1000552_pt1 | contig 80252 bp, 74 predicted proteins | sample AraplaMF_Col_mMF_FD_76859 | JGI IMG/M metagenome (GOLD analysis project Ga0102590, IMG submission 76859) | Arabidopsis root microbial communities from the University of North Carolina, USA - plate scrape MF_Col_mMF | ecosystem: Host-associated > Plants > Roots > Endosphere | place: USA... | reverse complement strand
CTCTTTGGTTACTTTCTCTTGGGCAAGCAAGAGAAAGTAACTCGGGCCGCGGCAGCGGCACGAAACCCTCGCCTGAAAGGCGAGACACATTCGCGGTAACGCGACAATCAAGCGCGGTCGTTACTGGATGACTCGCTTCGCTCGCCCCTTCGGGGCCGCCCTTCGGGCGTTCTTCGCGCTACGCGCTCGTCCGGCCTACGCCGGGATGACGAGCAAAGGCGCCGGCTGCATGGCTAAAGCAGAAGCATTGGGGCGAGTCCCAGTCCCTCACCCCACCCCTCTCTAGCACAGGGACTACCTCCGGGCCGCCCGAAGGGAGGAGAGAACAGCGTTATGGCTGCAACAGGCGCTCCCGCAGCCCCGAATGCCGCAGCGTCAACCGCTGCGTGGCGATATCCACCACGTGCTCGCCGCCGACCAGGATGAAGCGCCGCCGCGCCCGGGTGATGCCGGTATACAAAAGCTCGCGCGTCAGAATCCCGCTGTCCTGCGCCGGCAATACCAGCGCCGTGGCATCGAACTCCGAACCCTGCGACTTGTGCACGGTCATCGCGTAGACCGTCTCCAGCTCGCCCAGCCGCGACGGCAGCACGAAGCGGATGCGCGTGCCGTCCGGGCCCGCCGACGGCCCCGCGGCGACGAATGCCACGCGCAGGCGCGCCACGCCATCCTCGCCAGGCACCAGCAACGCCACGCCAACGTCGCCGTTCATCAAGCCGAGGTTGTAGTCATTGCGCGTGACCAGCACCGGGCGGCCCTCGTACCAGAGGTGGCTGGCGTCGATCAGGCGCGCGCGCCCGAGGATGTCCTCGATCCGGCGGTTGAGTCCCTCGGTGCCGTAGTCGCCGCGGCGCAGCGCGCACAGCACCTGGAAACGGCCGAAGGCATCGAGCACGCGGTGCGCCCAGGCCTCGTGCGCGGCATCGCCCGAGCCGGGCGCGGGGCGCTCGTGCCGGAGCAGTTCCAGGTAATGGCGATAACCCTGCAGCGCCTCGCCCTCGGCGGTGAAGCGCCCGCCGCCGCCGCGCAGCACCAGGTCAGCCAGGTCGGCCTGATCCGCGGCATGCGCGATCCACGCGATATCGGCGCTGGGCGTGGCGAACAACTTCCGCAGTCCAGGCAGGTCGCCAGCGTTCACCGCCTGCGCCAGCCATCCGATGCCGCTGTCCGCGCCGAAGCGATGGCTGTGCCGCAGCATCACCACCTGCTGGTCCAGCGCCTGCGCATCGGCGGCAGTCCATGGCTCGACGTCGTCGCCGGACACCTCGCGCAGCCACGCGGCGGTGTCGCCGTCGTAATGGCCGGCTTCCGCGCGCCGGCACAGGTCGCCAAGCACCGCGCCGGCCTCCACCGACGACAACTGATCCTTGTCGCCCAGCAGCACCAGCCGCGCGCCGGGCGGCAACGCGGCGAGCACGGCGGACATCATCTCCAGGTCCACCATCGATGCTTCGTCGATCACCAGCACGTCCAGCGGCAGCGGGCGCGTGGCGTCGTGGCGGAAGCGGCGCGTATCCGGACGCGCGCCGAGCAGGCGATGCAGCGTATCGACCTGCGCAGGAATCGCCGCGCGCGCCGCGTCGTCCACGTCCAGTTGCGCCAGTTGGCCCTGGATCGAGGCCTGCAGGCGCGCCGCGGCCTTGCCCGTCGGCGCGGCCAGGCGGATACGCAGCGGCCGCTCGCCGGCGCGCAGGCGCAGCGTCTGCAGCAGGCCGAGCAGGCGCACTACGGTAGTGGTCTTGCCGGTGCCGGGGCCGCCGGTGATCACGGTGAAGGCGCCGCGCGCGGCCAGCGCGCAGGCGACGCGCGGCCAGTCCGGCGTGGCGTCGTTGGAAAACAGCCGGGCCAGTTCGGCGCGCAGATGCGCCGGTGCGGCATGGGGCTGCGCGAGGCGCGCACGAATCGCCTCGGCGACCTGGCGCTCATGGTTCCAGTAGCGGCGCAGATACAGCCGCGTGCCGTCCAGCACCAGCGGCGTGGCATCGTCGCCGGCGCCGATCCATGCCGGCGCGCCGGCTTCAGCCAGGACGCGCGCGATCGCTTCGCGCCATGGCGCCGGCCAGGCCTGTTCTTCGGCCAGCGCTTCCCATAGCGCCAGGTCGAGGCACAGATGGCCATCCGCCACGCGCCGGCTGAGCAGCGCCGCCAGCAGCAGCCACGCGCCATCGGCCGCGGCATCCTGCTCGGCCAGGAAGCGCGCGAAGGCGACATCCAGCGGGCGCAGGCGCTGCTGCTCTTCGGCGGCGAACAGCGCAAGCAGGCGATGATCAGGCGGCATCGGCGCGGCCTCCCTCGGCGAACAGGCGGTCCATCGCCTCGACCAGGGCCAGCGGCAGGCGTTCGTGATGCACGCCATGGCCCGCACCGTCGATGCCGCGCAGATACAGGTACAGCACGCCGCCGACATGCCGCTCGTAGTCGTAGTCCGGCAGGCGCGCGCGCAGCTGGCGGTGCAGGGCCAGGGTGTAGATCGCGTACTGCAGGTCGTAGCGCTCGCGCAGCACCGAGTCGCGCACCGCCTCGGCGGTATAGGCGCCCGCATCCGCACCCAGCCAGTTGGACTTGTAGTCGACCACGTAATAGCGGCCGCCGTGCTCGAACAGCAGGTCGACGAAACCCTTGAGCATGCCGTTGAGCATGTCGTGCAGCAGCGGCAGGCGCGGGCGTCCATCGAGCGTATGCGCGGTGACCAGGCGGTCCAGCGCCAGCGTGTCCACTTCGTTGACGGCGAACCAGAACTCCAGCTCGGCACGGTAGCGCGCCAGGTCGGACAGCTCTGCCAGGGCCAGCGAGTGCCCGTCGCCCAGCGGCAGCGGCGTGCGCAGCAGCGCCGGCACCCACTGCGCCAGCAGCGCGGCCTGCGCCTGCCAGCCGTGCCGTTGCACGCGGCGCGCGATCAGTTCGGCGAGTGGTGCGGGATCCGCGGCGACGTCGGCAAAACCTTGCTCGGCCGCCCATTCCAGCAGGTCGTGCAGGAAGGTGCCGGCCACCGCGCCGCGCGGGAAGGCATGGATGCCGCTGCCTTCGGCGGCGGCGACGGGCGCGGGTTTTTCCGCGCCGGCTTCGGCCAGTACGTCCTGCGCCGGTGTCTCCGGGGCGGCGGGAACGGCGCCGGTGAGCTGCGCCTCTTCGTCGTACTTCAGCGCACTGTAGCTGGCGATCCACCAGCGCTCGCCGGGGCGGCCGGCATAGCTGCGGGCGGGCCGGGTATCGGCGCCGTCGTGTGCGATCGGATGGAATACATGCGGTGCCGGCGTTTCCGGCAGGCCTTCGACGGCAATGGCGGTTTCGCCGCCGCGCATCGCCAGCAGCGCGGGCAGCAGCGCGGAAGGCTCGATCGCCGCCCCGCCTGACAGCAGATAGCCGAACGCGGACTTGTGCAGCGCCGAGGCCTTGGCATTGCCGACGTTCACGCAGGCCACGCCGACCCAGCAGGCATAGCGTGCGCGGGTCAACGCGACATAGAGCAGGCGCAGGTCTTCCTGCAGGCGTTCGCGCTCGGCCTGGGCCCAGGCCTGGTCGTCCGGCTCCAGGTCCAGGTGCGGCCGGCCGGCGTCGTCATGCCATACGAACAGGTCGTCGCGCTTCACTTCGCGCGCCGCGCAAACGAACGGCAGCAACACCAGCGGATATTCCAGGCCCTTGGACTTGTGCACCGTCACCACCTTGACCAGCTCGGCTTCGCTTTCCAGGCGCACGATCTGTTCCTCGGCCGCCTCGGCCTGGCCTTCGCGCGCGTCGGCGACCTGCTCGGCCAGGTGGCGGATCAGCGCGTGCTCGCCATCGATCGCGGCGGCCGCCTGCTGCAGCAGCTCGGCCAGGTGCAACAGATTCGTCAGCGCGCGCTCGCCGCCGTCGCGCGCCAGCAGCCGCGCCGGCAGGTCGAAGGCGTGCAGCAGGTCGTGCAGCATGGCCAGCACGCCGTGGCGGCGCCAGGTCTGCTGGAAGGCGCGGAAGCGCTCGCCGCAGGCCTCCCATCCGCGCTCGTCGGTATTGAGGCGATCCAGTTCGGCGTCGTCGCGGTCGAGGCTGCGGGTGGCCAGCGCGGCGCGCATGGCGCGGTCGGAGCCGGGCTCGGCGCAGGCCTTCAGCCACAGCAGCAGATCCGCCGCCTCGGGCGCGCAGAACACCGAATCGCGATCGGACAGGTACACGCTGCGCAACCCCGCTTCGCGCAGCGCGGTGCGCACCAGCGCCGCCTCGCGGCCGCTGCGCACCAGGATGGCGATGTCGCCCGGCGCCAGCGGCATCAGCATGCCGTCGGGCGTGGCGAAGCCGCAGCGCCGCTCGCGCGCCGCAGCCAGCAGGCCGGCCAGCCACGCCGTCGCCTGCGCGGCCATGCGCTGGCGATAGGCGGTGCTGCCGACGCACTGGCCTTCGTCCAGCACCGCCAGCTGCAGCGCGGGCACCGGCGCGCCGTCGAGCACCAGCTCGGCCGGGCGGCCGCGCGCGGCGACCGGATGGAACGGCAGGCCGCGCTCGCCGCGGCCGAACGCGAAGGCACCGTCGGCGTGGCGATCGGCGTGCTCGAACACGCGATTGACCGCGCGCACCAGCGCCGCGGTGGAACGATGGTTGGTGCCGAGCGTCCATACCGGTGGCGCCGCAGTCTCGCGCGCCTGCAGGTAGGTGTGGATGTCGGCGCCGCGGAAGGCATAGATCGCCTGCTTGGGATCGCCGATCAGCAGCAGGCCGAGCTCCGCACGCGCGGCATACAGGCGATGGAAAATGCGCCACTGCAGCGGGTCGGTGTCCTGGAATTCGTCGATCAGCGCGACCGGATACTGCGCGGCGATGGTGTCGGCCAGGCGCGCGCCGGCGGGACCGTGCAGCGCTTCGTCCAGGCGGCGCAGCATGTCGTCAAAGCCGAGCAGGGCGCGCTGGCGCTTGGCCAGGTCGACCCGCGCGGCGACCCAGGGCGTGGCGTGGGCGAGGACCAGCGGCTGGGCCAGGTCGAGTTCGGCGGCGCTGGCGATCGCTTCGTCGATGGCCGCGAACGCGGCGTGTGCGGGCGCGCTGCGGTTCTTGTTGACCGCGCCGTCCAGGCGCGACTGCGCGTAGCGGGCCAGCAGCTTGTCGTCCGCCTCGCCGCCTTCGGCCCAGGCGCGCAGCGCGGCCAGGTCCTGCGGCAGACGTTCGGCGGGGTAGCTGCGGCCATTCAGTGCCTTGTCGCGCAGTGCATCTTCCAGTCGGCGTTCGATGGTTTCGCGGTCGGCCAGCCACAGCGTGCGTGCGTGCGTCGTCGCGTGCCGGAAGCGCAGCAGCGGCGCCTCCAGGATCGCCTGCACATCCGCCGCCCGCGGCAACGGCTGGCCGTGCAGGCGCAGGTCAGCGACGTTCTGGCGCAGCAGCGGCCGCAGCGCCAGCTGCAGCTCGCGCGGGCTGCCCCACCAGCGCGCCAGCAGCGCCGCCGCATCGCGCCCCAGCGGCAGGCACTGCAGGCGCCAGTAGTCGCGCACCGCTTCGGCCAGCAGTTCGCCGTCGTCGGTCTGGATGTCCTGCACGAAGGGATGGCCGCTGTCGAACGCGTGCTGGGCGAGCATGCGCTGTGCCCAGCCGTGGATGGTATGCACCGCGGCCTCGTCCATCCATTGCGCGGCCAGTTCCAGCTGGCGCGCGGCGGCGGCGCGTGCATCCGGATGCGGATATTCGGCGAGCAGCGCCGCAAGGAAATCGTCCGGGGCCGGCTGTCCGCGGAACACCGCGGCACCTTCGGTGAGGCGCGCGCGGATGCGGTCGCGCAACTCCGCGGTGGCCGCCTTGGTGAAGGTCAGCACCAGGATCTGCGCCGGCAGCAGCGGCGTGCCGCTGCCATGGCCGAGCACCAGGCGCAGGTACAGCGCGGCGATGGTCCAGGTCTTGCCCGTGCCGGCGCTGGCTTCGATCAGGCGCACGCCATGCAGCGGCAGCTGTAGCGGATCCAGCGGCTGCGCACTCATGTGCCGTCCTCCCAGCGCACGTTCTGCGCGAGGGCGCGGTAGAGCGGCAGCCAGCGCTCGAAGCCGGCGTCGAGCATGGCCTGCAGCGTGGGCCAGGCGCGTTGCAGGTACGCATCCTCGTCCACTTCGGCGTGGCGCTGGCCGCTGTCGTCGCGGTCGTAGCACTGGCGCGCCGCGGCGGCCGCATCGCGGCCGTCGTGCTCGGCCTGCAGCCAGGCGAAGGCGGTCTTGCGCGCGAGCGGCAGCGGCGCGCGCATGCCGTGGCGCAGCGCGTCGAGCAGTTCGTCCAGCACGGCGCGCGCCTGCGCCGGATCGAGCGCGGGAAAGTACGGCTGCGCATCCATCGCGATCACCCGCGTCTGCACCCGCAGTCCGCCGGCATGCGCGAACAGGTGCGCGACCCAGGCGGCGACCAGCTTGTCCAGCCGGCGTCCGCGCGGGCGCGCCAGCAGCGGGCCCTGGATCAGTTCCAGGCGCACGTAGTCGATACCGGCCTGCGCGGGATCGGGCCGGCGCAGGTCCGACAGCCAGTCTTCCAGCAGCAGGCCATCGGCTTCGTGGCGCAGTTCGTATTTGTCGTCGACGCGTGGCCAGCGCCCGTCGGCGGCATGCCAGTGCGCCGCGAGGGTGCCGGCTTCGCGCGCGATGCTCTCCTGCCACAGCTCGCCGAAGCCGCCTGTCGGCAGCAGGCCCTGTGCGCCCAGCCGCTGGACGGCGTCGACGACCGCGCGCGATGCGGCGCCGCCATCGCCGGCCAGCGCCGCCTGCAGCACGCCCTGGATCGCCTGGTAGCGCTCCAGTCCGTCCAGCGCGAACGGCTCGTCGTCCAGCGTGTCGGCTTCCTCGCCGCCGAAATAGACCTTCAGGCGCTGGTTGAAGAAGTGGCGCACCGGCCGCGCCAGAAAGCTTTGCAGCGCATCCAGCGCGAGCGGCGCTTCCGGCTGCCAGGGCGCCAGCGGTTCGGCGGCCGTGCCGCGTGCGTCGGCCGCGTGTGCGCGCTGCCATTCGTGCGCATAGGTAAAGAGGCGGGGGTCGTCGTCGGCGCCGAAGTAGCGCCGGCTGAAAGGCTGCAGCGGGTATTCGGTGGTGAGCTCGCCGGGCAGGTCGTCCGCGTCCTGCGCCGGGCACCAGCCCGCGGCAAGATAGTCGCGCAACTGGCCGACCAGCACCGACGGCGGCAGCACCGTGTTGTCGCGCACGCTGCGGCCGACCCAGCTCACATGCAGGGTGTCGCGCGCGGACAGCAGCGCTTCCAGGAACAGATAGCGGTCGTCCTCGCGGCGCGAGCGGTCGCCCGGCAGGGCCTGGCCCGGCTGCGCCATCAGGTCGAAATCGGCAGGGGTTTGTTGACGGGGATAGTCGCCGTCGTTCATGCCGAGCAGGCAGACCACGCGGAACGGAATGGCGCGCATCGGCATCAGCGTGCCGAAGCTCACCGCGCCGCCCATGAAGCGCTGCGACAGGCGGCTGGCGTCGATGCTTTCGAGCCAGTGCTCGCGCACGATCTCCAGCGGCAGCGGCTCGTCCAGCGCCGCTTCCGCGCAGGCGTCGAGCCAGGCGTCCAGGCTTTCGTCGAGGCGGCGCAGGCGGTCGCCGTCGGTGCCGTCCCCGCTGTCGAAGAACGCGGCGAGCAGGTCGCGCAGCCGCGTCGCCCAGACCATCGGCGCGGCGGGCGCGCGCAGCGCATGCCAATGCAGTTCCAGCTGGTCGAGCAGGCGGCTGAGCGGGCCGAGCAGGCTGGCGTCGAGGCCGCCGACTTCGCCGTAGGGCGCGGTGTCCTGCCAGGTCTCGCCAGGGCCGACCGCATAGCCGAGCAGCAGCCGGCGCAGGCCGAAGGCCCAGCTGTTCTGCGCCTGCGGCGGCAGCCCGAGGCTTTCCTTCTGCGCGCCGTCCAGGCCCCAGCGGATGCCGGCGCCCTCGATCCAGCGCCGCAGCGTGGGCAGGCCGGTCTCGTCGATATCGAACCGGTCGCGCAGCGCGGGCACGTCGAGCAGGTCGAGGATGTCGCTGACGGTGAAGCGCGATTCCGGCAGCGACAGCAGGTGTTCCAGCGCCACCAGCAGCGGCGCGGCGCCGCGGTCCGGCTGGTCGGCGACGGCGTAGGGCAGGTGGCGCGGATCGCCGGGCGGAATGCGGCCGAACACCGCCTGCACATGCGGTGCGTAGCCCTGGATGTCCGGCACCATCACGATCACATCGCGCGGCGCCAGCGGACGGCCTTCGCGCTGGGCCTGCTCGAACAGCGCGAGCAGGCGGTCGTGCAGGATCTCCACCTCGCGCTGCGCGTTGTGGGCGACGTGGAAGCTCAGCGAGTCGTCGTCCTCGCGCCAGGCGCGACGTTGCGCCGGATCGCCGGGCAGCGGCTCGAGATCGAGCACGGCCTGCTGCACCTGGTGCAGCAAGGTATCGCGACCGGGATCGGCGAACAGGTCGATGCTCGAACCCCAGGCGCTGAAGCGGCGGCGATAACGCTCCGGCTGGTCGAAGCTGTCGAGCAGGCGGATGTAGTCGCGCCCCTGCTTGCCCCACGCCGCCAGCAGCGGGTTGGCATGCAGGTGCAGCTCTTCGTAGCGCGGCTGCTCGGGCAGGCCGGGCTTGCCGGGCTGGCGCCGGCGTTCGCCGCGCAGCAGCTCGCGGTCCTCGATGATGTCGGCCCAGTAGTGGCGGCAGGGATTGGCCACCATCAGCAGCACCTGGCTGTGCCGGGCCAATGCGGTGAGCGCTTCCAGCGTCTGCAGCGGCAGCGAGGAGATGCCGAACACCACGATGCGCCGCGGCAGCCGCGCCGGCCGTTCGGCCATCGCCTGCGCGCGCTCGACGAAGGCGGCGTGGACCGCGGCGCGATGGCTGTCGCGGAAGGCGGGACCGACATCGTCCAGCAGCAGTCGCCACAGCTGTGCCTGCCAGCGCTGTCCCGAAGGCAGCGGCGCGCGCCGGCCGCGCCAGTCGTCGGCCAGCTCGTCGACGCCGCGTTCCCAGTCGGCCAGCCAGTGCGCGCGATAGACCTGGTACTGGTCGAACAGGTCGGCGATGCGCGCGGCGAGCTGGTAGCGCTTGCGCCAGTCGGGCTGCTCGCCGAGGAAGTCGCGCAGCGGGCGAAAGTCGGCGTCGTCCAGATGGCGCGGGATCAGCCGCAGCAACCGCCAGGCCAGGCGCGATTTGTCGAACGGCGAGGTCGGCGGCACCGCATCGCGGCCGAGCACCGCGCGATAGGCGTCCCACAGGAAGCGGCCGGGCAACTGCACCTGCACCGCGGCGCTTATGCCCAGGCCGCCTGCTTCCGGCGGCCGCGCCAGGGCCAGCTTCAGCCACTGCGCGATGCCGTTGCTCTGCACCAGCATCAGCTCGTCTTCCAGCGGGCGCAGCGGCGTGCGCTGGATCCAGGCGGTGAGCAGGTCGCGCAGATCCTCCAGGCGGTTGCCATGGATGACCATCAGGCCCGGTTCGATCGGCACGTCGAGGGGCAGGGCCAGGGTGGCGGTCACGGCCGGCGGCGCGAAGAGGTGGTCATGCGGGAATTGTGGCGGACATCGGCGTGGCACGCCACGCGTGCCGGTGTTGCTGCGCACCCGCAGCGAGCGGACCCTGAAACGAACATCGCCGCATGCGGTGAGGCATGCGGCGATGGGTGTTGCGGGTGAAGCTTGGCAGTGGGCCACGCATGTTTGTGCGCGGGTGACGCATTGTGCGCCAACGTATGTGGTCGGTGTCAATACTTTTGTGTCTGCCCGAACGCGGCGGCGGTGATCGATGCGGATGACGATCGACGCCGGCGAGGCGTCGTCATGCGACGCATGCATCGAGGTCGGCGACTGTTTTCATGATCAGAATGTGTAGCGCGCGCGGCCATACCAATACGCGCCGTTGACGCCGATCGGCGAGATCACGTCATACGGAAAATTGCCGGCATAGTTGATGTCGCTGTTGGAACGGGTCGGGTATTGGTTGGTGAGGTTGTAGCCGCCCAGCGCCAGGCTGAAGCGCGACGTCAGATGCAGTTCGGCCTCGGCGTCGAGCTGCCAGCGCGCGGCATAGACCTGGCGCGGTTCGAAGCCGCCGCCGAAGTCGAACACGCGCACGGTCGAACCCTGCCGCGTGACGCGGCCGAGCAGGGACCAGCGGCGGTTGTTCCAGCTGGCGCTGAACGAGCCGCGCTGGCGCGGCGCGGCGTCGGTGAGCGTGTTGCGCTCCTCGTCGCCGAACAGCACGTTGCCGGCGCCGGTGGCGGCCAGTTCCGGCGGCGTGGCGCGCACGGCGCGGATATCGGTGTGGTTGCGGCTGTAGGCGAGGGTCAGCAGCAAGTTGCCGCCGGCCCATGGCGTGCGGTAGTTGCCGACCAGCTCGGCGCCGCGCGTGCGGGTATCCACCGCATTGGTGAAGAAGGCCACGCTCTGCACGCCGGGGACACCGAAGTGCTGCAGGATGTAATCCTCGAGTCCGGCGCTGTCGATGGTCTCGGACAGGGTGACGCGGTCGTCGATGCTGATCTGGTAGGCGTCCAGGCTGAAGTCGAAGTGCTCGCCGACCTGGCCGGTCAACCCTAAGCTGAAATTGCGCGACTTCTCCGGCTTCAGCGCCTGCGCGCCCAGGCCGCGCGCGATCGGGTTGCGCACGGACAGAATGCGTCCGGTGACCAGCTTGCCGTCGGCACCGTAGCCGCTGGTGGTGGATTCGAAGCCGATCTGGCTGAGCGAGGGCGCGCGGAAATTGTTGGAGGCAGCGCCGCGCAGTGCGAAGCCCGGCGCGAACTCCCAGCGTGCGCTGAGCTTGCCGCTCCAGTTGCCGCCGAAATCGCTGTAGTGCTCGTAGCGCGCCGCGGCATCGACAAAGAAATGATCGGTAATGTCGCTGGACAGCTCCGCGTAAGCGGCGCCGACGTTGCGCGACAGCCGCGCGGCATCCTGCGGCTGCAGGCCGCCGCCGGCCTGCGCGCCGACCGGCGCATCGAGATAGGGGCCGGCGGCATACGAGGCCGGGTCGCCCGGCAGGGTGCGGAACCGTTCGTGGCGGTATTCGGCGCCGAGCGCCAGCGTGACGTAGCGGCTGCCGGCGGCGAATTCGCGGTTGCCGTCGAGGTTGGCGCTGCCCTGGTCGAAGCGGTAGCTGCCGATATGGAAGGCGGTCGGGCTGGCCGCACCCAGCGAGGCGTTGAGCGAATTGCGCAGGTCGTAGTCGAACGCATTGCTGCCCCAGTTGAGGCTGCCGTCGAGGTTCCACTCGGCGAGCTTGCCGCGGATGCCGGCGGCGGTCTGCACGTCGCGGTTGCTGCCGACCGATTCGGGACGGTAACCGTCGGGATAGATGGCCGGCACGTTGGCGCTGCTGTCCGGATAGCGGAAGTAGTTGTCGCCGATGGTATGGCGCTGCGTATACGTGCCGAACCAGTACAGCCGCGCGGTATCGCCCAGCGGCAGTTCGCTGTTGAGCCAGCCGCTGTAGTTCTCCGACTTGGGGTCGCCCGCGGCGTAGTTGCGCTTGCCGCGCAAGGCCAGGTTGGCGGGCGTGGGATCGGCCAGCCAGTCGGGCACGGTGTCGATGCCGGCGCGGTTGGTGGCATCGTGATGGCCGGCCTCGATGCCGGCGCGGAAGAAACCGCTGCCGGCCAGCCGCGTGCCGAACTTGGCGGCGCCATAGCTGCTGTTGCCGTCGGTGATGGTGCGGTCGGCGGGGCCGAAGCGGGTGTGGTTGGCGCCATAGCTGCCCACCACCTCGCCGCCCTCCGGCGCGTCGTCCAGGATGATGTTGACCACGCCGGCGATGGCGTCCGAGCCGTACTGCGCGCCGGCACCATCGCGCAGCACTTCCACCCGCTTGATCGCGCTGATCGGGATCGCGTTGAAGTCCACCGGCGTGGTGCCGCGCCCGATCTTGGTGTCGGTGTTGACCAGGGCCGAGGTGTGGAAGCGCTTGCCGTTGACCAGCACCAGCACCTGGTCCGGCGACAGTCCGCGCAGCTGCGCCGCGCGCACGTGATCCGAGCCGCCGGAATTGGATTGGCGCGGGAAGTTGAACGAAGGCAGCAGGTTGGCCAGCGCCTGGCCCAGTTCGCCGTTGATGGCGCCGGCAGTGCGCAGGTCGTCCCGGCTCAATACATCGACCGGAGCCGGCAGCGCGGTGGCGGTGCGTCCGCTGGCGCGCACGCCGATCACCACGATCTTTTCCAACTGGTGCACCTGCTCGTCTGCGGCGACCTCCCAGGCCTGCGCCTGGGCAACGAGGGTGGCCAGGGCGATCGCGGCGGGCAGGCGGGCGAGGCGGTACTTGCGGTGAAGAGCGGGCATGCTTCGCTTCCGTGTGGCGCGGCGGAATCCGCCGCAGCCGCATTTGTTCATTGCGAAAAGCTCGCGACAATGCTTTGCTTGCCGCTCTTTCTATCCATTTGGACGTCCAAACGGCGACGGCCGGTCGACCGGCTCTTGTCAATGCCCCGCCGCCTGCCATGGATATCCGAATGGACGTTGCATGGGCCACACAAAGGAACCGACCATGATCTTTCTACGCAGGCTGCCGATGGTTCTGCTGCTCGGGCTGGCGACAGGGTGCGCCTCGCAGGCCACCGCGCCGGGCGCTTCGACCCTGCAGGGCGACGCCGCGCATCCGGCGGCGACGCGCGGCTGGGTGGAGACGCGGCTGTATTTCGGCCTCGGCCTGGTCGACCAGCCCGACGGCGGCGTGAGCGAGCAGGCCTGGCGTACTTTCCTCGACCAGGAGGTGACGCCGCGCTTTCCCGACGGGCTCAGCGTGATCGACGTGTACGGGCAGTGGCAGGGCAAGCAGCAGGCCGCGCCCGAGCGGCTGCGCTCCAAGCAGCTGGTGGTCGACTATCCGGATTCGCCGGAGAGCCGCGCGAAGATCGAGGCCATCCGCGCGGCATGGAAGCAGCGCACGGGCGACCAGTCGGTATTGCGGGTGACGCAGCCGGTGGATGTATCGTTCTGACTTTTCGTCATGCCGGCGCAGGCCGGACTCCAGCGGCGGAAGAGCAGGGGCGGTGCGATCGCTTTCACGCGCTTTTCGTTACCGGATTGCGGCCTGCGCCGGCATGACGGGCTTTGAAGGAACTTACTTTTGAACAACACAAGCGCACGCCGCTGGCTCACACCCGGCGACCTCAACGGCTTCCTCGGCCTGGTGGTGGACAACCTGTCCATCATGGCCTTCATCGCCACCGCCTTGATCGGCCTGTTCGGCTTCCCCGCCGACATCGTGTTCCTGCGCATGTTTCCCGGCACCGCGCTGGGTGTGCTGCTGGGCAATCTCGCCTACACCGCGATGGCGCGCCGGCTGGCCGCGCGCGTGGGCCGCGACGACGTGACCGCGATGCCGCTGGGCCTGGATGCGCCGACCAGCATCGGCATGGCGCTGCTGGTGCTCGGCCCGGCCTTTGTGCATTTCAAGCAGGGCGGCATGGACGAGGCGGCCGCCGCGCAGGCCACCTGGGAACTGGGCATGGCCTCGCTGGTGGTGATGGGCGTGCTGAAGTTCGTGCTGTCGTTCTTCGGCGGCGCGGTGCAGCGGCATGTGCCGCGCGCGGGGCTGCTCGGTTCGATCGCCGGCATTGCCCTGGTGCTGATGGGTTTCCTGCCGCTGGTGGAGATCATGAAGGTGCCGCTGGTCGGCTTTGCCGGCCTGGGCGTGGTGCTGTACGCGCTGGTGGCGAAGGGGCGCCTGCCGTTCGGCGTGCCCGGCGTGCTGGCGGCGGTGGCGATCGGCGCCGCGCTGTACTACCTGCTGGGGCCGCTGGGCTGGCTGGGCAGCGGCTATCACGCGCCGGCGGCGTGGACCTGGCGCTTCGCGCTGCCGTTGCCGACGCTGAAGTGGCTCGACGGCATCGCCTACACCGTGCCCTACCTGCCGTTGATCCTGCCGTTCGGCTTGCTGATGGTGGTCGGCGGCATCAATGTCACCGAAAGCGCGCGCGCGGCCGGCGATGAATACCGCACCCGCGACATCCTGCTGGTGGAAGCGCTGGCGACCCTGGTCGCCGGTTTCTGCGGCGGCGTGGCGCAGACCACGCCGTATATCGGCCAGCCTTCGTACAAGGCGATGGGCGCGCGCAGCGGCTATACCCTGCTGACCGGCATCGTGATCGGACTGGGCGGCGTGTTCGGCTATCTGTCCAACCTGGTGGAGCTGGTGCCGCTGTCGGTGCTGGCGCCGATCCTGGTGTTCGTGGCGATCGGCATCACGGTGCAGGCGTTCGAGGCCACGCCGATGCGCTATGCGGCGGCGGTGGTGTTCAGCTTCTTCCCGGCGATCGCGCGCATGGTGACGATCAAGCTGAGCGATCCGACCTATGTGGCGCCCGCGCATTTCGCCGAGCTGTTCGGCCAGCATGGGCATGGCGTGGCGGAGCTGGCGGTGATCACCATCCTGGGCAATGGCTTCATCATTACTTCGATGGTGTGGGCCAGCTTCGTGGTGGCGCTGATCGACGGCAAGATCGGGCGCGCGGCCTTGATCCTGCTGCTGGGCGGTGCGCTGACGCTGTTCGGCCTGATCCATTCGGTGGATCAGGCGGGCGGCGTGTATCTGCCTTGGCTGCTGGATGCGCAGGCGCGTGCGCTGGTGTGGCAGTTCGCCGGGGCTTACGGCGTGCTTGCGGTGGTGCTGCTGTTGCTCAGCGTGCAGCGCGGGAAGCCAGCGGCGACTTCGACCTAGGCCTGACGATATAGGCCGTTTGAACGAGCCCGGCATGGCCGGGCTTTTTCTTTGCGTTCTGCGACGCGTGCACGAATGGCGTATGAATTTGAGCAGGTACGGCGCAACTCATTTCGTCGCGTTTTGGATAGCCTGTACGCCGGAACGCAACGTTGGGCGTTCCCGGCATGGATCGCTGCGCCGCAAGGCGAAGGACGGGAAAGTCCGGCAGTCCAGTCAGGTGTCTTGAAAGGGGACCATCGATGTTGCTCAACAACGCCGGCGCACTGGTGGAGGACCGTATTGTCCTCGGGCCGGGTGAGCCGTGGGAGGTTTTCTTCTTCGTTTCGGAAGTGGTAGCGGGCGCGGGCAAGGGGCATTTCAACGACGCGCACCGCTCGCTGGCCTATGTGCTGCGCAAGCTGGGCCTGGCCTGCGCCAGGGCCATGCTGGCCAGGCGGCTGGGCTGGCGAAAGCATGCCGCGCCACGCTTCATCGCGATTCGCCGAGGGGACGAAGTGCTCGGCGCCATGTTGCTGGAGCCGCAGCAGCTCAAGGACGGTTCGCCCATCCTGCTGATCGAATACATGGTCGTGGCGGCGGCTGCCCGCCGTGCCGGCATCGGCAGGCAGCTGGTGGAATATGCGAAGCGGCATGCACCGGCCGGCGGCGTGGAGAGCTACTGCACCGAGGCGTCGCGCGGGATGCAGCGGCTGCTCAAGCGCCAGGGCTTCATGCGCACGCACCGGGCCAGGGAGATCCAGGTCGCCGCGGACGACCGGCTGTCGGTGCCGTCGCGCTGGCTCTGGCGGCCGTAACGCTGCTGCGCAAGAAAAAAGGGCCCGGCATGCCGGGCCCTTTTCTTTGACCGATGGAGTGCACCCTCAGTCGCGCGCTTCCAGCGCCCGGTTCAGGCGCAGCGCGCCCAGCGTGCAGATCGCGCCCGACAGCAGATACACCGTCACTGCGCCCAGCCCGAACTTGCTCGACAGCCCCAGCGCCACCAGCGGCGCGAAGGCGGCGCCGATCAGCCAGGCCACGTCGGTGGTGAGGGCCGCGCCGGTGTAGCGGAAGCGGATCGGGAAGTTCGAGGTCACCGTGCCGGCGGACTGGCCGTAGGACAGGCCGAGCAGGGCGAAGCCGATCAGGATGAAGGCGTCCTGCGCGGCGCGGCTGCCGCCGAGCAGCCAGGGCGCGAAGAAGCTGAAGATGCCGATCAGGGCGGCCAGCGTGCCCAGGGTGGTGCGGCGGCCGATGCGGTCGGCGACAAGGCCCGAGGCGATGGTGCCCAGGATGCCCACGCCCGCGCCGATCACCTGGATCAGCAGCACCTGGTTGACCGTCTGGGTCGAGCCCAGGGTGATCCACGACAGCGGGAACACCGTGACCAGGTGGAACAGCGCATAGCTGGCCAGGGCCGCGAAGGCGCCCAGGAAGATGTTGTAGTCCTGCTTGCGCAGCATCTCGAAGATGCCGATGGGTTCGAGCTCGCGCTCTTCCATCGCCTGGGTGTATTCCTCGGTCACCACCAGGCGCAGGCGGGCGAACAGCGCCACCACGTTGATGGCGAAGGCCACGAAGAACGGATAGCGCCAGCCCCAGCCCAGGAAGTCCTCGCCGGACAGCTGGCTGTGCAGGAACAGGAACAGCGCGCTGGCCAGCATGAAGCCGATCGGCGCGCCGAGCTGGCCGAGCATGGCGTACCAGCCGCGGCGGCCCTTCGGCGTATTGAGCGCCAGCAACGAGGGCAGGCCGTCCCAGGAGCCGCCGAAGGCGATGCCCTGCAGCAGGCGGAAGAACGCCAGCAGCGCGATGGCGCGCCAGCCCAAAGACTCGTAGCCGGGCAGGAAGGCCATGCCGACGGTGGCGCTGCCGAGCAGGAACAGCGCCGCGGTCAGCTTGGTGCCGCGGCTCCAGCGGCGCTGGATGGTCATGAACAGGGCGGTGCCGAACGGGCGCGCCACGAAGGCCAGGGCGAACACCACGAAGGACAGCAGCAGCCCGTGCAGGCGGTCGCGGAACGGGAAGAACACCGACGGGAACACCAGCACCGAGGCGATGCCGAACACGAAGAAGTCGAAGTATTCGGAGGCGCGGCCGATCACCACGCCGACCGCGATCTCGCTGGGCGCGACCTGCGAATGGCCGGGGGCGGGCGTATCCGGCGCCGCGTGCGGGGAGCCGTGCTGGTCGGATCCGTGCTGATCAAAAGTGCTCGACATCGCCATGCTTGAACTTGAGAACCGGGGTAGTTCGCGTAAGGATCGCACCGGTGGCGTCGAACCGCCATGAGACAAAGTGTCCTATTCCGCGATGCAGCACGCGTAGGTTAACTTTTCAGGTCTCCCCCCATGCTTCTGGTCCCTTTCCGGCCCATGTCCTCCAAGGTTCTCCGCGGACTGCTGCTTCCTGCCGTCCTGTTGCTGTCGGGCTGCCAGACCGTGCTCATGTCGCCCTCCGGCGACCTGGCCGTGCAGCAGCGCGACATCATCCTTATCTCGCTGGTGCTGATGCTGCTCATCGTGGTGCCGGTGATCGGCCTCACGCTGTTCTTCGCCTGGCGCTACCGGGCCTCCAACCAGAAAGCCACCTACAAGCCGGACTGGGACCACTCCACCGTGCTGGAGCTGCTGATCTGGTCGGCCCCGCTGCTGATCATCATCGCGCTGGGCGCGCTGACCTGGGTGAGCACGCACAAGCTGGACCCGTTCCGTCCGCTGGAGCGTATCTCGCATGGCCGTGAGATCCCGGCCGGGGTCAAGCCGCTGGAAGTGGACGTGGTCGCGCTCGACTGGAAATGGCTGTTCATCTATCCGGAGCAGGGCATCGCCACGGTGAACGAACTGGCCGCGCCGGTCGATCGCCCGATCCAGTTCAAGATCACCGCCTCGACCGTGATGAACTCTTTCTTCATCCCCTCGCTGGCCGGCCAGATCTATGCCATGCCGGGCATGGAGACCAAGCTGCACGCCGTGATCAACAAGGCGGGCACTTATGAAGGCATCTCGGCGAACTACAGCGGCGCCGGCTTCTCGGGCATGCACTTCAAGTTCCTGGGCCTGAGCGAAGGCGAGTTCGAGCAGTGGGTGGCCAAGGCGAAGGATGGCGGCGCGCTGACGCGCGAGAGCTACCTGCAGCTGGAGAAGCCCAGCGAGAACGAGCCCGTGCGCCGCTACGCCAGCGTCGTGCCCGACCTGTATCCGGCCATCGTCAATCTGTGCGTTGCGCCAGGCACGCCCTGCATGCACGAGACCATGGCGAAAGACGCCGCCCGCGCAGGCAAGCCTGCGGGCGAGCACGACATGTCGCACATGGAACACATGGAGCACTGACCGTGCGCCGTCCGATTCGCCTTATGCATTACGCCTTGCCGGGTGTCCAAGATGTCTGACCATCCCGATCTGACCAAACTGATCTTCGGCCGTCTCAGCTGGGACGCCATTCCGTTCCACGAGCCGATCCTGCTGGCCACCTTCGCCGCCGTCCTCGTCGGCGGTCTGGTGCTGCTCGGCCTGATCACCAAGTACCGCCTGTGGGGCTATCTCTGGCACGAGTGGTTCACCAGCATCGATCACAAGAAGATCGGCATCATGTACATGGTGCTGGGCCTGGTGATGCTGCTGCGCGGCTTCGCCGACGCCATCATGATGCGCCTGCAGCAGGCGATCTCCTTCGGCGACAACCTCGGCTACCTGCCGCCGCATCACTACGACCAGGTCTTCACCGCCCATGGCGTGATCATGATCTTCTTCGTGGCGATGCCGATCGTGACCGGCCTGATGAACTACATCGTGCCGCTGCAGATCGGCGCGCGCGACGTGGCCTTCCCGTTCCTCAACAACTTCAGCTTCTGGATGACCACCAGCGGCGCCGTGCTGGTGATGGCCTCGCTGTTCGTGGGCGAGTTCGCGCGCACCGGCTGGCTGGCGTATCCGCCGCTGTCGGGCATCCTGGCCAGTCCGGACGTGGGCGTGGACTACTACATATGGTCCCTGCAGATAGCCGGCGTGGGAACGCTGCTGTCGGGCGTCAACCTGCTGGTCACCATCATCAAGATGCGCGCGCCGGGCATGAAGCTGATGCAGATGCCGGTGTTCACCTGGACCGCGCTGTGCACCAACGTGCTGATCATCGCCGCCTTCCCGGTGCTGACCGCGGTGCTGGCGCTGCTGTCGATGGACCGTTACCTCGGCACCCACATGTTCACCAACGAGCTTGGCGGCAACGCCATGATGTACGTGAACCTGATCTGGATCTGGGGCCATCCGGAGGTCTACATCCTGATCCTGCCGATGTTCGGCGTGTTCTCCGAAGTGGTGTCGACTTTTGCCGGCAAGCGCCTGTTCGGCTACACCTCGATGGTGTACGCGACGATCGTGATCACCGTGCTGTCCTACCTGGTCTGGCTGCACCACTTCTTCACGATGGGCTCGGGCGCGAGCGTGAACTCGTTCTTCGGCATCACCACGATGATCATCTCGATCCCCACGGGCGCGAAGATCTTCAACTGGCTGTTCACCATGTACCGCGGCCGCATCCGCTTCGAGCTGCCGATGATGTGGGTGGTGGCCTTCATGGTGACCTTCGTGATCGGCGGCATGACCGGCGTGCTGCTGGCGGTGCCGCCGGCGGACTTCTCGCTGCACAACAGCCTGTTCCTGATCGCGCACTTCCATAACGTGATCATCGGCGGCGTGCTGTTCGGCGCGTTCGCGGCGATCAACTTCTGGTTCCCGAAGGCGTTCGGCTTCAGGCTCGATCCGTTCTGGGGCAAGTGCTCGTTCTGGCTGTGGGTGGTGGGCTTCTACTTCGCCTTCATGCCGCTGTACGTGCTGGGCCTGATGGGCGTGACCCGCCGCATCAGCCACTTCGAGGATCCCTCCCTGCAGATCTGGTTCCAGATCGCCGCCTTCGGCGCGGTGCTGATCGCACTGGGCATCGGCGCGATGCTGATCCAGTTCGTGGTGAGTTTCCTGCGCCGCGAGCAGCTGCGCGACGTCACCGGCGATCCCTGGGGCGGCCGCACGCTGGAGTGGTCCACCTCCTCGCCACCGCCGGCCTACAACTTCGCCTTTACCCCGGTGGTGCACGACGGCGATGCCTGGTGGCAGATGAAGCGGCTGGGCTGGCAGCGGCCGCTGGCCGGGTTCATCGACATCCACATGCCGAAGAACACCGGCGCCGGCATCATCCTGGCCGGCATCAGCACGGTGCTGGGCTTCGCCATGATCTGGCAGATGTGGCTGCTCGCCGCGCTGGCCTTCGTCTCCCTGCTGGCCGTGGCGATCGGGCATACCTTCAACTACAACCGCGAGTACTACATCCAGGCCGCCGACGTGGCCCGGGTGGAGGCGGCGCGCACCGAGCAGCTGGCCAGCCATGTCTGACGCGAAGTCCTACGACACCTACAACACGGCCGCCGCGCCGCTGAGGTTCCACCAGGAAACCGAGCACCATCCGGAGAACGGCACGCTGCTCGGCTTCTGGCTGTACCTGATGAGCGACTGCCTGATCTTCGCCTGCCTGTTCGCGGTGTATGGCGTGCTGGGCCGCAGCTATGCGGGCGGGCCCACCGGCGCGGAGATCTTCGAACTGCCGCTGGTGGCGCTCAATACCTCGCTGCTGCTGCTGTCGTCGATCACCTATGGCTTCGCCATGCTTGAGATGCAGCGCAACCGCGTGAACGGCACGCTGGTGTGGCTGGCCGTCACCGGCCTGCTGGGCGCGGGCTTCATCGGCATCGAGCTGTACGAGTTCGGCAACCTGATCGCCGAGGGCAACGGCCCGCAGCGCAGCGCCTTCCTGTCCTCGTTCTTCACCCTGGTCGGCACGCACGGCCTGCACGTGAGCTGCGGCATCATCTGGCTGATCACGCTGATGGTGCAGGTCAAGCGCAAGGGCCTGATCGGTCCGAACAAGCGCCGCCTGTGGTGCCTGTCGATGTTCTGGCACTTCCTGGACGTGGTGTGGATCGGCGTCTTCAGCTTTGTCTATCTGATGGGAGTGCTGCCGTGAGCGCGCATACCGACGTCCATGCCGCGCACGACGGCCACGATCATCACCACGACCCGCATGGCGAGCATCACGACGACGGCATCGGCCACGTCTCGCTGAAGGGCTACATGATCGGCTTCGTGCTGGCGGTGCTGCTCACCGCGGTGCCGTTCGCGCTGGTGATGAGCGGTGGCCTGAAAGATTCCGGCACCACCGCGCTGGTGATCCTGGGCTTCGCCGCCGTGCAGATCGTGGTGCACATGGTGTACTTCCTGCACATGAACGCGAAGTCGGAGGGCGGCTGGAACATGCTGGCTCTGATCTTCACCGCGGTGCTGGTGCTGATCACCTTGAGCGGTTCGATCTGGGTGATGTACCACCTCAATCACAACATGATGCCGGCCCTGATGGACCCGCGGAACCTGCCGTGACCTCTCTCCCGGCGGTGCCATGCCTCGGCTAGGCGCCGCCGACGCGGTCGAACGCGGCCCGCGCGGGCCGCTCGCTTTATCCCTGCTGGCGCTGCTCGCGCTGGCGGCATTCGCCGGCTTCGTCGCGCTGGGCACCTGGCAGGTGCATCGCCTGGCCTGGAAGCGCGACCTGATCGCCCGCGTCGAGCAGCGCGTGCATGCACCGGCCACGCCCGCGCCCGCGCCGTCCGAATGGCCTGCGGTGACGGCGACCAGCCACGAATATCGTCACGTGCGCCTCGCCGGCAGTTTCCTTTACGAGCAGCAGGTCCTGGTCACGGCGAGCACCGCGCTGGGCAGCGGCTACTGGGTGATGACGCCCTTGCGCCAGGCGGACGGTTCGATCGTGCTGGTCAACCGCGGCTTCGTGCCGGCCCAGACCTGCGGGCGCGACGGTCCCTGCGTGCTTGGGCCTTCCGGCGAAACAATGATCACCGGCCTGCTGCGCACGCCCGAGACGAAAGTGTTCCTGCGCCACAACGATCCGGCGCACGCGCGCTGGTATGCGCGCGATGTGCAGGCGATCGCCGCCGCGCACGGCCTGGGCACGGTGGCGCCGTTCTTCGTCGACGCGGATGCCGATCCGCAGCATGCGGACGCCTGGCCGCGCGGCGGCCTGACCGTCACCCGCTTTCCCAACAGCCACCTGAGCTACCTGATCACCTGGTACGTGCTGGCGTTGATGGTGCTGGCGGCGGCGTTTTACGTGGGCCGCCACGAATACCGGCTGCGGCGCAGGCGGCGGGCCGGATAGGGCCCGGGGGCCGGAAATCTTTGCCGGCGGGCATTGACCTGTTGGCGGAGTCCCCGTATAGTTTCGCGCTTCCGGCGGGCGGTTAGCTCAGCGGTAGAGCACTGCCTTCACACGGCAGGTGTCACAAGTTCGATCCTTGTACCGCCCACCATCCCGATCGAAAAGAAGGCCACCCCCGCGGTGGCCTTCTTGTTTTCGCGCCGCCACCCTGCCGACGAAAGGGCATGGGAAGAGGCTGCGCTTACAATGCCCCGGCTGACCCGTACGGAAGACCGCCATGCACGAAGCTCTCGCCAATCTGCACCTGATCACGCTGACGCCATGGAAAGTCATCGGCCTGCTCGGCACGCTGCTGTTCACCGCACGCTGGTTCGTGCAGTTCTACGCCACCAAGAAGCAGAAGAAAGTAGTGGTGCCGATGTCGTTCTGGTACCTGTCGGTCGCCGGCAGCGTGCTGACCCTGGCCTATTTCATCTGGGGCAAGAACGATTCGGTCGGCATCATCCAGACGGCCTTCCCGATGCTGGTGTCGATCTACAACGTGTTCTCGCACCTGCGCCAGCACAAGCCGGAGACGGTGCGGCCGGGCGGGCCGGAAGAGACCTGAGCAAACCCAGGTTCCGTCAACCTCACGACGGCGTCATCCCGGCGCAGGCCGGGATCCAGTGGCGGCAATATCCGGTTGTCGTCGAGCGCTTCAGAAGCAGCTTTTGGCCATGCAAAGAGGTTGCGTGGTCGTCACTGGATCCCGGCCTGCGCCGGGATGACGTCGGGGTAAATCCGCGCCATCCGGCTAGTTCTTCCCCTCAATCCGGGTCGTAATCCAGGTTCGGCGCCAGCCACCGTTCCGCTTCCTCGCGCGTCCAGCCCTTGCGCTTGGCGTAATCCTCGACCTGTTCGCGGGTCAACCGTCCCACTACGAAGTACTGGCTGTCCGAGTGCGAGAAGTACCAGCCGGACACCGCCGCGGTGGGATACATGGCGTAGCCCTCGGTCAGCTCGATGCCCGCGTTGGCGGTGGCGTCCAGCAGCTTGAACAGCGTGCTCTTCTCGGTGTGGTCCGGGCAGGCCGGATAGCCGGGGGCGGGGCGGATGCCGCGGTATTTCTCGTCGATCAGCGCTTCGTTGTCCAGCGCCTCGTCCGGCGCATAGCCCCAGAACTCGCGGCGCACGCGCTGGTGCATGCGTTCGGCGAAGGCTTCGGCGAGGCGGTCGGCCAAGGCCTTGAGCAGGATCGACGAGTAGTCGTCGTGCGCCGCTTCGAAGCGCGCCACGTGTTCCTCGATGCCGATGCCCGCGGTGACGGCGAACGCGCCCACCCAGTCCTGCTTGCCGGCTTCCTTCGGCGCGATGAAATCGCCCAGCGAGAAATCCGGCCGGTCCGCCGGCTTGTCGGCCTGCTGGCGCAGGTGGCGCAGCACGGCGAGCTTGCGGCCGTCCTCGCCGTAGACCTCGGTGTCGTCACCTACCTGTGCCGCGCGCCAGAAGCCGATCACCGCGCGCGCGGTCAGCCAGCGCTCGGCGACGATGCGGTCGAGCATGGCCTGCGCATCGCGGAACAGTTCGCTGGCCTGCGTGCCGACGATCTCGTCCTCGAGGATGGCCGGATAGCGTCCCGCCAGTTCCCAGGCCTGGAAGAACGGCGTCCAGTCGATGTACTCGCGCAGCTCGGCCAGGTCGTAGGCGTCGAACACGGTGACGCCGGGCTGGCGCGGCTGCGGTGGCTCGTAGCCGGCCCAGTCGCAGGTGTAGCGCTGCGCGCGGGCCTTCTCCAGCGGCACCAGGCTCTTGCCGGGGCCGCGGTTGCGATGGCGCTCGCGCACTTCCTCGTAGTCGGCGCGTACCTTGGCCATGAAGGCGTCGACCAGGTCCTTGCTGACCAGCGACTGCGCCACGCCGACGGCACGCGAGGCGTCTTTCACCCACACCGTCGGCGCCTTGTAGTGCGGATCGATCTTCAGCGCGGTATGCGCGCGCGAGGTGGTGGCGCCGCCGATCAGCAGGGGAATGCTGAACTCCTGCCGCTGCATCTCGCGCGCGACATGGCTCATCTCTTCCAGCGAAGGCGTGATCAGGCCGGACAGGCCGATCAGGTCGGCGTTGTGCTCGCGCGCGGCATCCAGGATCTTCTGTGCCGGCACCATCACGCCCAGGTCGATCACGTCGAAGTTGTTGCAGCGGAGTACCACGCCGACGATGTTCTTGCCGATGTCGTGCACGTCGCCCTTCACCGTGGCCATCACGATGGTGCCGTTGTTCTTGCCGACGTCGCCGGTGCGCGCTTTTTCTTCCTCGATATACGGCAGCAGGTAGGCCACCGCCTTCTTCATCACGCGGGCCGACTTGACCACCTGCGGCAGGAACATCTTGCCGGCGCCGAACAGGTCGCCGACCACGTTCATGCCGTCCATCAGCGGGCCTTCGATCACGTCCAGCGGACGCGTGGCGAGCTGGCGCGCCTCTTCGGTATCGGCGTCGACGAAAGCGTCGATGCCGTGCACCAGGGCGTGGCTGAGGCGCTCGCGCACGGGCTTCTCGCGCCAGGCCAGGTTCTCGACGACGACTTCGCCCTTCCTGGCCTTATAGTTGTCGGCGATCTCCAGCAGGCGCTCGGTGGCGTCGGGGCGGCGATTGAGCACCACGTCCTCGACGCGCTCGCGCAGCTCGGCCGGCACGTCGTCGTAGATCATCAACGCGCCGGCGTTGACGATGCCCATGTCCATGCCGGCCTTGATGGCGTGGTACAGGAATACCGAGTGGATCGCCTCGCGCACGGTGTTGTTGCCGCGGAACGAGAACGACACGTTGGAGACGCCACCGGAAATATGGCTGAGCGGGAAGCGCCGCTTCAGCTCGCGGGTGGCTTCGATGAAGTCCACCGCATAGTTGTTGTGCTCCTCGATGCCGGTGGCGATGGCAAAGATATTGGGGTCGAAGACGATGTCTTCCGGCGGGAAGTCGAGCTGTTCGGTGAGCAGCGCATAGGCGCGCGAACAGATTTCCACCTTGCGCTCGCAGGTGTCGGCCTGGCCCTGCTCGTCGAAGGCCATCACCACCACGGCGGCGCCGTACTGCTGCACCTTGCGCGCATGCTCGAGGAACAGCTCCTCGCCTTCCTTCATGGAGATGGAGTTGACGATGCCCTTGCCCTGCAGGCAGCGCAGGCCGGCCTCGAGCACGGTCCACTTGGAGGAGTCGACCATCACCGGCACGCGGGCGATGTCGGGTTCGGCGGCGATCAGGTTGAGGAAGCGGGTCATCGCCGCTTCCGAATCGATCAGGCCCTCGTCCATGTTGACGTCGATGATCTGCGCGCCGCTGGCGACCTGCTGGCGCGCCACGTCGACGGCCTCCTCGTAGCGGTCTTCCTTGATCAGCTTGCGGAACTGCGCGGAGCCGGTGACGTTGGTGCGCTCGCCGACGTTGACGAACAGCAGGTCCGGCGTGATGACCAGCGGCTCCAGGCCGGACAATCGGGTATGGCGTGTGCTCATCGGATCAGGCGGCTTCGGCATCGTCGAGGGAGGGGAGGGCACGCGGCGCGCAGTCGCGCACGGCTTCGGCGATCGCCTTGATATGCGCCGGCGTGGTGCCGCAGCAGCCGCCGACCAGGTTGAGCAGGCCGTCGCGGGCGAAGCCGCCGATCACCGCGGCCATCTGCTCGGGCGTCTCGTCGTATTCGCCGAACGCGTTCGGCAGGCCGGCGTTCGGATGGGTGCTGACGAAGCAGCCGGCGACCTGGGCCAGGGTCTGCACATGCGGGCGCAGGTCCGCGGCGCCGAGCGCGCAGTTCAGGCCCACGCTGAGCGGGCGGGCATGCGCGACGGAGTAGTAGAACGCCTCGGCCGTCTGCCCCGAGAGGGTGCGGCCGGAGCGGTCGGTGATGGTGCCGGAGATCATCACCGGCAGGCGCGCGCCGCGTTCGCGGAACAGTTCGCTGATGGCGAACAGCGCGGCCTTGGCGTTGAGCGTGTCGAAGATGGTCTCGACCATGATCAGGTCGGCGCCGCCGTCGACCAGGCCGGCGGCGGCCTCGGTGTAGTTGGCGGCCAGTTCCTCGAAGGTGACGTTGCGGAAGCCCGGGTCGTTGACGTCCGGCGACAGCGAGGCGGTGCGGCTGGTGGGGCCGAGCACGCCGATCACAAAGCGCGGTTGCTCCGGGGTCTTCGCGGTCCACGCGTCGCAGGCGGCGCGGGCGAGGCGGGCGCCTTCGAGGTTCAGTTCGTGCGCCAGGTGCTCCAGGTGGTAGTCGGCCTGGCTGATGCGGGTGCTGTTGAAGGTATTGGTCTCGACCAGGTCGGCGCCGGCTTCGAGATAGGCCTCGTGCACGCCGCGGATGATCGCCGGCTGGGTCAGCGTGAGCAGGTCGTTGTTGCCCTTGAGGTCGCAGCCGGGGTGGTCGTGGTGCGCCTCGTGCGCATGGTCGCGGCCTTCGACGAAACGCTCGCCGCGGAAGCCTTCTTCTTCCAGCCGGTGGCCCTGCAGCATGGTGCCCATGCCGCCGTCGAGGATCAGGATGCGTTCGCGCAGCGCGGCTTCGAGCAGGGCGACGCGGTCGGGGTGGAGCCAGGGCAGGGCGCTCATGCGGATCTCCTTACGGCTTGCGCGCGAGCAGGCTGATCACCTCGAAATGAGGGGCCTTGCGCTCGCGGCTCAGGCGGGTACAGCTGATGTCTTCCAGGCCCGCGCGGCGCGCGTAGCCGGAGAGTTCCTCCTGGGCAAAGCCCAGGTTGCGGTGGTCGAACGGCTCCACCACGGCGCGGTGGTCGTGCTTGCCCAGGGTCACCGCCAGCAGGCGGCCGCCGGGGCGCAGCAGGCGCGAGGCCTCGGCCACGGCCTTGGCCGGCTGCTCGGCATAAGTGAGGGCGTGCAGCATCAACACCAGGTCGAAGCGGCGCTCGCCCAGTTCCAGCGCATGCATGTCGCCCTGGCGCACCTCGACATGGGCGAACGGCTGCAGCCGTTGCGCGGCGGCCTCGGCGACGCGCTCGCTGGAATCCACGCAGACGATCGAGCGCGCATGCGGCGCCAGCAGCTCGGCGGTGATGCCGTCGCCGGAGGCGATGTCCAGCACGTCGCCGGTTTCCAGCAGCTGCAGCAGCGAGCGGGCTAGGGTTTCCCAGGTGCGGCCGGGCGAGTAATGGCGTTCCATGTCGCCGGCCACGGTGTCGGCCCAGCCGGCTTCGCTGGCGCGCTGGGCGAGCACGGCGGGGAGGCGGGCGGCGTCCTCGCGCAGCAGGGCGTCGTCGATGCTGTCGCGCAGCGAGCGGATCAGGTCGTGCTGGCGCTCGTCGCCTTCGCGGTTGGCGCGGTAGTAAGCCGACACGCCGGCGCGGCGGTCGCGCACCAGCTCGGCTTCTTTCAGCTTGGCCAGGTGGGTGGACACGCGCGGCTGGGCCAGGCGCAGTACGGCGGCCAGTTCGGCGACGGTGAGTTCTTCGCGCTCGAGCAAGGCCAGCAGGCGCACCCGGGTGGGGTCGGCCAGCAGGCGCAGAACGCTGGAAGCGGTGGCTAGATCCATGCCGCATCCTTATATCGCGATGGAAAGATGTGAAAGGCTAGGACGGGACCGGGAGGGCGTCAAGGGACAAATTCCGGCGCGCGCCGGCGACGGCGGCGCGGCGCGGCCGGGAGGCCTTCTGCTGCACCGCACACGGGGCTTTTTGCGGCGCCGGCTAAAATATCGGGCTCGCTTTATTCCATTGCCCTCCCGGAGTCCCCCATGGATTTCAGCTTTACCGAAGACCAGCTTTCGATTCAGTCCATCGCCCGCGATTTCGCCCAGAAGCGCATCGTGCCGGTCGCCGCCGAACTGGATGCGAAGGGTGAATTCCCGCTGGAGAACATCCGCGAGATGGGCCAGCTCGGCCTGATGGGCATCGAAGTGCCGCACGAATACGGCGGCGCGGGCATGGATCCGATCGCCTACGTGCTGGCGATGATCGAGATCGCCGCCGCGGATGCGGCCACCTCGACCGTGATGTCGGTGAACAATTCGCTGTTCTGCAACGGCATCCTCAAGCACGGCAACGAGGAGCAGAAGCAGAAGTACGTGCGCGCCATCGCCCAGGGCGAGGCGATCGGCGCCTATGCGCTGACCGAGCCGCAGTCCGGCTCCGACGCCTCGGCCATGCATACCCGCGCCACCAAGAACGCCGACGGCGACTGGGTGATCAACGGTAAGAAGAGCTGGATCACCTCCGGCCCGGTGGCGCGCTACATCGTGCTGTTCGCCATCTCCACGCCGGGCATCGGCGCCAGGGGCGTGTCGGCCTTCATCATCGATACCCAGCTGCCAGGCTTCGCCGCCGGCAAGACCGAACCCAAGCTCGGCATCCGCGCCTCGGCCACCTGCGAGATCGAATTCAGCGACTACGTCTGCCCGAAGGAAAACCTGCTGGGCGAGGAGGGCAAGGGCTTCTCCATCGCCATGGGCGTGCTCGACGCCGGCCGCATCGGCATCGCCTCGCAGTCGGTGGGCATCGCCCGCGCGGCCTACGAGGCCACCCTGCAGTGGTCGCGCGACCGCAAGGCCTTCGGCCAGGCGATCGGCAGCTTCCAGATGACCCAGGCCAAGATCGCCGACATGAAGTGCAAGCTCGACGCCGCCACCCTGCTGACCCTGCGCGCCGCATGGACCAAGGGCCAGGCCGAGAAGAACGGCGGCCGCTTCGGCACCGAGGCCTCGGTGGCCAAGCTGGTCGCCTCCGAGGCGGCCATGTGGATCGCCCACCAGGCCGTGCAGATCCACGGCGGCATGGGCTATTCGAAGGAGATGCCGCTGGAGCGGTATTTCCGCGATGCCAAGATCACCGAGATCTACGAGGGCACCAGCGAGATCCAGCGGTTGGTGATCGCGCGGGCGGAGACGGGTTTGCGCTGATCCGTTCGCTACGCCACCGGCGTAGGTTGGGGTGAGCGCGAGCGAACCCCAACGGGACTCCACTTGTGCGGCGCCTGCTGGGGTTCGCCGGCGCTCGCCCCAACCTGCGTCGCTACGTTTGCATAAAACAAAAGCCCCGGCATGCCGGGGCTTTTGCTTGTTTCAGGGACCAGGTGGTCAGTGGCCGGACTGCGCGTCACCGCCGCCATGCGCCTGGCGGATATTGTGCGAGGACTCGTCCAGCTTGTCGCCCAGGGCGCGGCGCACCACCACGTAGAACACCGGGATCAGCAGCAGGCCCAGGAAGGTGGCGAACAGCATGCCGCCGATCACGCCCGTGCCGATCGCATGGCGGGAGTTGGCGCCCGCGCCGGTCGACACCGCCAGCGGGAACACGCCCAGGATGAAGGCCATCGAGGTCATCAGGATCGGGCGCAGTCGCAGGCGGGAAGCCGTGACCACCGCGTCGAACAACGACTTGCCCTGCTGCTGCTGTTCGACCGCGAATTCCACGATCAGGATCGCGTTCTTCGCGGCGAGGCCGATCACCGTGATCATGCCGATCTTGAAGTACATGTCGTTCGGCAGGCTGCGCAGCATGGAGAACACCACCGTGCCGAGCAGGCCCAGCGGAACCACCAGCAGCACCGCGACCGGGATCGACCAGCTCTCGTACAGCGCCGCGAGGCAGAGGAACACGATCACGATCGACAGCACCAGCAGCAGGGTGGCCGAGTTGCCCGCCAGGATTTCCTGGTAGGACTGGCCGGTCCAGTCGGCGCCGAAGCCCTTGGGCAGGCCGGTGTCCACGATGTTCTGCAGCGCGCCCATGGCTTGGCCGGTGGAGTAGCCCTTGCCTTCGCTGGCGACGATTTCCACCGCGGCATAGCCGTTGTAGCGGGTCAGCGCCGGCGAGCCCGTGCCCCAGTTGGTATGCACCACGCTGGAGATGGGGATCATGTTGTACGGGTTGGTGGTCGAGCGCGTCGTCGTCGTGCTGCCGGTGCCGGCCAGCGCGCTGGGGGTGAACACGTGGCTGAGCGCGTCCGGACCCATGCGGAACGGCTGGTCCGCCTGCAGGTAGACGCGCTTGACGCGGCCGCCGTAGACGAAGTCGTTGACGTAGATCGGCGCCAGCGTGAGCTGGATCGCGGTGTACACGTCGCTGACCGACAGGCCCATCGATTCCGCCTGCACGCGGTCCACCTTGATGTCCCACAGCGGAGCATCGGGCAGGGAGTTCGGGCGGGTGCCCAGCAGCGCCGGGTTGCCCTGCGACTTGCCCAGCACCATGCCCATGGCCTGCATCAGCTCGCCGTGGCTCTGGCCCGCGCGCGCCTGCAGGTACATGTCGATGCCGCCGAACTGGCTCAGGCCGCGGATGGTCGGCAGGTTCACCACGAAGATCTGCGCGTCGCGGATGCCATGCAGCACGCCGTTGGCCTGCATGATCAGTTCGTCAGCGGTGATCTTGCGCTCGCTCCAGTCCTTGAGCTTGATGAAGGCCATGCCCGCGCTTTCGCTCTGGCCGACGAAGCTGAAGCCGCTGATCTGGTACATGCCGACGATGGAATCGTTCAGCGGGCTCTGCTTGATGCGCTCGCGCATCTCGGCCATCACCTGCTCGGTGCGCTTGATGGTGGCGCCCGGCGGCAGGTTGACGATGGCCAGCGCGAAGCCCTGGTCTTCGCTGGGCACGAAGCTGGTGGGCAGCTTGGTGTACAGGAAGCCGGCCAGCGCGCAGATCAGCGCGAACAGGATCATCCACCGCGGCGCATGCCGCGCGGCGCTGGAGATATGGCCGCTGTAGGTGTGGGTGACCCAGTCGAACATCTTGTTGAAGCCGCGGTACACGACGTTCTTCTTCTGGTCGTGGGTCGGCTTCAGCATGGTGGCGCACAGCGCCGGGGTGAACGACAGCGCGAGGAAGGCCGAGAAGCCCATCGACACCGCGATGGTCAGCGCGAACTGCTTGTAGATCACGCCCGAGGCGCCGGCCTGCAGCGCCGACGGCACGAACACCGCCGCCAGCACCACGGTGATCGCCACCACCGCGCCGGTGATCTGGCCCATGGCCTTGCGGGTGGCCTCCTTCGGCGGGAGGTGCTCCTCGGTCATGATGCGTTCGACGTTCTCGATCACCACGATCGCGTCGTCCACCACGATACCGATCGCCAGCACCATGCCGAACAGGGTCAGCTGGTTGATGGTGAAGCCCAGTCCGATCAGGCCGATGAAGGTGCCCAGCAGCGCGACCGGGATCACCAGGGTGGGGATGATGGTGGCGCGGATGTTCTGCAGGAAGATCAGCATCACCAGGAACACGAGGATGATCGCCTCGACCAGGGTGTGCACCACTTCGTTGATCGACACCTTCACGAACGGGGTGGTGTCGTACGGCGCGAACCAGGTCACGCCCTGCGGGAAGTCCTTCGCCAGCTCGTCCATCTTGGCGCGCACGGCGGTGGCCACGTCGAGCGCGTTGGCGCCCGGCAGCAGCTGCACGCCGAGGCCGCCGACCGGCTGGCCGTTCCAGGTGGAGACCAGGCCGTAGGTCTGCGGGCCGAACGACACGCGGGCCACGTCGCTCAGGCGCACCACGGTGCCGTCGCTGTTGGCGCGCAGAATGATGTTGCCGAACTCCTCGGGCGAGGAGAAGCGGCCTTCCGCCGACACCGTGGCGGTGAAGCCCTGGTCGGCCGGGGCCGGATCGGCGCCCAGCGAACCGGCGGCGAACTGCACGTTCTGGGTGGACACGGCGTCGCGCACGGCGCTGGCCGAGAGGCCGTAGCCCTGCAGCTTGTCCGGGTTCAGCCAGATGCGCACCGCGTACTCGGCGCCGATCACGCGGGTGCTGCCCACGCCGGGAATACGGCCGACCTGGTCGGCCACCTGCGAGGCGATGATGTCGGCCAGGCGGTTGCCGTCGATCGCCGGGTTGGTGGACACCAGCGACACGAACATCAGGAAGTCAGGATTGTTCTTCGCCACCACCACGCCCTGCTGGGTCACGGCGGTGGGCAGGCGCGGCTGGGCCAGCGAGACCTTGTTCTGCACCTGCACCTGGGCGATGTCCGGGTTGGTGCCGGTCTCGAAGGTGAGGGTGATGGAGGCCGAGCCGTTGGCGTTGGAGGAGGAGGAGAAGTACAGCAGGTGGTCGATGCCGGTGAGCTGCTGCTCGATCACCTGGGTGACGTTCTTCTCCACCGTGTCCGCGTTGGCGCCGGGGAAGGTCGCCGACACCACTACCTGCGGCGGCGCGATGTTGGGGTAGGACTCGATACCCATGTTCAGCATCGCAATCGTGCCGACCATGGTGATGAGGATCGCTACCACCCACGCGAAAATCGGGCGGTCAATGAAAAAACTGGGCATGTCGGTCGACTCCCGTCAGTGCTTGCCGGCCGCGGACTGGCCGCCCGGCGCGCCGTTCGGCGGACCGGCGTCCTTGCCCGGCTGCCACGGCGAGGCCTTGGCGGGGGCGCCCGGCTGGACGGACTGGAGGCCCGACACGATCACCTGGTCGCCCGCGGCGAGGCCGCCGGTGACGATCCAGTTGCCGTTGCTCAGGTCGTTGGCGGTGATGTCCTTGCGCTGGACCTTGCCTTCCTGGTTCACCACCAGCACGTAGGCGCCGGCGACGTCGCGCGCCACGCCCTGCTGCGGCACCAGGAACACGTTGTTCTGCTGGCCCAGGTTGGCCTTGACGGTGACGTAGGTGCCCGGCAGCAGGCGCTTGTCCGGGTTGGCCAGCTGCGCGCGCAGGTTGACCGTGCCGGTGGTCGGGTCGACCGTGGCGCCGGAGAAGTCGAGCGTGCCCTGCTGGTCGTAGGTGCTGCCGTCCGGCAGCACCACCTGCACGGTGGTCTTGGTCGGGTCGTTGAGGCTGACGTGGCCGGCGCTCTGCGCGCGGCGCAGGCGGTCCAGGTCGCCTGCGCCGACGGTGAAGTTGATGTACAGCGGATCGAGCTGGTCGACCGTGGTCAGCAGGGTCGAGCTGGCACCGGCATCGGCGTTGCCGTTGCCCACGATGGCGCCTTCGGTCACCTGCTGCTGGCCGGCGCGGCCGTCGATCGGCGCGGTGACGCGGGTGAAGCCGAGGCTGATGCGCGAGCTTTCCACCGCGGCCTGGGATTGCTTCACCGCGGCGGCGGAGCTGCGCTCGCTGGCCTCGGCGCTGTCCAGGTCGGACTGCGAGACGTAGCCCTGCGGACGCAGCTGGCGGGCGCGCTCGGCGGCCTTGTGCGCGTTGGCGTAGGTGGCCTGGGCCGAGGCGAGGTTGGCCTGGGCCGAGTTGAGATTGGCCTGGTAGATCGACGGATCGATCTCGAACAGCACCTGGCCCTTCTTCACGTCGGTGCCTTCCTCGTACACGCGCTTGAGCAGCACGCCGGAGACACGGGCGCGCACGTCGGCGCTGCGGAAGGCCGAAAGGCGTCCCACCAGGTCCTTGTTGAGCGGGGCGGAAACCGGCTGCGCCTTGACGACGCCGACCTCAGGGGTGGGCATCTGCGGCGGGCCTTGTTCCTTCTTGCCTCCGCAGGCGGCCAGCGCCAGCAGGCCAAGGCACAGCAGGGGTGTGCGCAATGACGAGGACTTCATGGGGACTCCATTTATAGGTATCGGGTGTGCGGGTGTTGCCGATCCCCGGATCGGCGCGCCAGGCGCGTAGCTTTCCGTGGCGCAGCATGCCTGCCTAGTGCCGCTCGTCCGTGTTGCGGCGGAGCGGTGGCTGTGAACAACGCATGCAGTGCCCCGGACGGGCGGCGGGCTTGACTATACCGGCCAGTTTACAATTTGCTTTGACAAATGGTCTAGCCCTGAATTCTTCGTGTTTTCGCCGCGAAGGGGGCGTGACGGGGTGTGACAGGGACCGTGCGGGGCCGCATGGTTCGCGGACTCATCCGGATGGAATCGTCATTCAGAGGGATTCCCGTCCGGGGACCCGGCTCCATGCGGATAGCCTGGCCTTTTTACCCCCATCAAAAGCTGCTCGCGCAAACGTCGCATGTTGCGCCGCAGCGGCGCACGCACCAAAGCCTTGCCGGCAACGCGGCGACACAGTCATGCGCGCTGCCGGTTTCAGCGTTCGCCGCGAACACGCCTGCATCGCCATCGCCACGCGCCATGCATGGCCGCGCACGTCATGCGCTGCGCCATCGATGCGGCGCCATGCGCGAAACGATCGTCTGTCGAACCGCACGCTGAAGTGATTGCCGCAATGCAGGTGGCTATCGCAGTAGTGCGAGCGTATCCTTTTGCGGCTTTTCTGCCCCATCTCCGTCACTGCCAACATAGATGCCATGAACGCAATTCGTGCGGCCAGCGAAACATCGATCCAGGCTGAAGTTCTGGATGAACTGAAAAAAAGCGGTTTCCCCACCCAGCGCCTTGATGAGGCGCAATTTTTTATCAGCGCTTTCTTCTCTCGCGTCGCCGCCGGCGACCTCGAGCTGCACACCGCGTCGGAATGGGCGGGGCTGATCGCCGGCCTGCTCGACTTCGTGCAGCAGCGCCAGCCGGGCCGCGCCGCGGTGCGCGTGTTCAACCCGCAGGCGGGCCACGCCGGCCGCAGCGTGGTGCAGATCGCCACCGACGACATGCCGTTCCTGGTCGACACGGTGAGCATGATCGTGTCCACGCGCTTGCAGATCCACGCGGTGATCCACCCGGTGGTGAAGGCCGTGCGCGACACTTCCGGCCGCCTGCAGCGCCTGGGCGCCGACGACGGCGCGCCCGAATCGGTGATGCACTTCGAGATCGACCGCCTCGCCGACGAGGCTGAGATGGCGCAGCTCAAGACGCAGATCGAGAGCTCGCTCGACGACGTGCGCGCCTCGGTCAACGACTGGAGCCGCATGCGCGACCAGGCCCTGGCCATCGCCGCCGACCTGCCGAACCGCCAGCTGCCGCTGAACAAGGATTCGATGCAGGAAGCGGTCGAGTTCATGCGCTGGCTGGCCGACGACAACTTCACCTTCCTCGGCTATCGCGAATACGAAGTCACCCAGGCCGACGGCGACGAAGTGCTGCGTTCGGTCGAAGGTTCCGGCCTCGGCATCCTGCACAAGCAGGAGCGCTCGATGGCGCCGCGCTCGTTGCGCAGCATGGCGGCCAGCGAGCTGCCGCAGTCGGGCTCGACCGACGCGATCATCCTGACCAAGACCAATGCGCGCTCGCACGTGCACCGCCAGGGCCACATGGACTACGTCGGCGTGCTGCGCTTCGACGCCCATGGCAAGCCGGTCGCCGAGCAGCGCTTCCTGGGCCTGTTTTCCTCCAATGCCTACATGGCGCGCCCGCAGGACGTGCCGCTGGTGCGCCAGCGCGTGGAGGCGGTGATGGCCCGCTCGGGCCTGAAGCGCGATTCGTATTCGGGCAAGTCGCTGCGCCACATCCTGGAGACGCTGCCGCGCGACGAGCTGTTCCAGAGCAACGAGGACGAGCTCTACGCCACCGCCATCGGCATCCTGGAGCTGCGCCAGCGCGCCCGCACCCGCCTGTTCGTGCGCCGCGACCGCTACGGCCGCTTCTTCACCTGCCTGGTGTTCGTGCCGCGCGAGCGCTTCAACACCTCGGTGCGCGAGCGCATCGAGAACATGCTGCGCGACGCGCTGCACGGCGAGCAGATCGATTCCTCCGTGCTGATGGGCGAGGCCGCACTGGCCCGCCTGCACATCGTGGTGCGCCCGAAGATCGGCGACCACGTGAGCTACGACGCCGCGGCGCTGGAGCAGAGCGTGGCCGCGATCGTGCGCAACTGGCACGACGACCTGCGCGACGCCCTGGTCAAGCTGATGGGCGACCACGACGGCGTGGTGCTGGCCAATCGCTACGGCAAGGCGCTGCCGGCCGGCTACGTGGAAGACGTGCTGCCCGCCGCCGCCGCGGAGGACGTGCGCCAGCTCGCCCTGCTCAGGGGCGACGACGCGGTGCGCATGTCGTTCTACCATCCGGAACAGCGTCCGGAAGAACTGCGCTTCAAGGTCTATCGCAGCGGCGCCGACATCGCCCTGTCCGAAGTGCTGCCGCAGCTGGAGAACCTGGGCCTGCGCGTGCTCACCGAGCACGTGTACGACGTGAAGACCGGCGGCACACCGCTGTTCATCCAGGACTTCGAGGTGCAGCCGGTCGGCAATCTCACGTTCTCGGTGGAGCAGGTCGGCTCCTTGTTCGAGGACGCCTTCGAGCAGATCTGGCGCGTCAACGCCGAGAACGACGGCTTCAACCGCCTGGTGCTCGGCGCCAAGCTGAGCTGGCGCCAGGTCGCCATGCTGCGCGGCTACTGCAAGTACCTGCTGCAGACCGGCGTGGCCTTCTCGCAGAACTACATGGAGGACGCCTTCAACCGCTATCCGGCCATCGCCGGGCTGCTGGTGGAGCTGTTCCTGGCCAAGTTCGACCCGCGCCGTGAAGAACTCGGCGCGGTCGAGCTGAAGAATGCGCGCGCCGCGCTGGCCGGCGAGATGCAGGCGCTGATCCCGGAAAGCGTGCGCCAGGCGCATCCGGCCCTGATCGATGGCCTGGTCGCCGCGCTGGAGCAGCCGCGCGCCGAGCAGATCAAGGCCATCGAGGAAGCCATCGGCGTGCTGCTGGAGAACGTCTCCAGCCTGGACGACGACCGCATCCTGCGCAGCTTCGTGGCGCTGATCCGCGGCACCCTGCGCACCAGCTTCTTCCAGCAGTGGGAGGGCGCCTACCGCGGCTACATCAGCTTCAAGTTCGACTCGCACCGCGTGCCCGACCTGCCCAAGCCGGTGCCGTACCGCGAGATCTTCGTGTCGGCGCCGCGCGTGGAAGGCATCCACCTGCGCTTCGGTGCGGTGGCGCGAGGCGGCCTGCGCTGGTCCGACCGCCGCGAAGACTTCCGCACCGAAGTGCTGGGCCTGGTCAAGGCGCAGATGGTGAAGAACACGGTGATCGTGCCGGTAGGCTCGAAGGGCGGCTTCGTGGTGAAGCGTCCGCCGCTCGGTGGCGACCGCGACGCGCAGCTGGCCGAGGGCATCGCCTGCTACCGCATGTTCATCAACGGCCTGCTCGACATCACCGACAACCTGGTCGAGGGCAAGGTGGTGCCGCCGCACGACGTGGTGCGCCATGACGCCGACGATCCCTACCTGGTGGTGGCGGCCGACAAGGGCACGGCGACGTTCTCCGACATCGCCAACGCCATCTCGCTGGAGCACGGCTTCTGGCTGGGCGACGCGTTCGCCTCCGGCGGCTCCAACGGCTACGACCACAAGGGCATGGGCATCACCGCCAAAGGCGCGTGGGAATCGGTCAAGCGCCACTTCCGCGCGCTGGGCCGCGACAGCCAGACCCAGGACTTCACCTGCGTGGGCATCGGCGACATGTCCGGCGACGTGTTCGGCAACGGCATGCTGCTGTCGCGGCATATCCGCCTGCTGGCCGCGTTCGACCACCGCCATATCTTCCTGGACCCGAACCCGGACGCGGAGCGCTCCTTCGTCGAGCGCGAGCGCATGTTCAAGCTGCCGCGCTCGAGCTGGGACGACTACGACAAGTCGCTGATCTCCGCCGGCGGCGGCGTGTATCCGCGCACGCTCAAGGCGATCCCGGTGTCGCCGGAAGTGCGCGCCGCGCTGGGCATCAAGGGCGACGCCACCCAGATGGCGCCGAACGAGCTGCTCAACGCCATCCTGAAGGCGCCGGTGGACCTGCTGTGGAACGGCGGCATCGGCACCTACGTGAAGGCGGCCAGCGAAAGCCACGCCGATGCCGGCGACCGCGCCAACAACGCACTGCGCGCCAACGGCGCGGAGCTGCGCTGCAAGATGGTGGGCGAGGGCGGCAACCTGGGCTTCACCCAGAAGGGGCGCATCGAGGCCGCGCAGCACGGCGTGCTGCTCAACACCGACTTCATCGACAACTCCGCCGGCGTGGACACCTCCGACCATGAGGTGAACATCAAGATCCTGCTCGACGACGCCGTGCAGCGCGGCGAGCTGGACACCGACGCGCGCAACCGCCAGCTCGCCGCGATGACCGACGAGGTCGGGCAGCTGGTGCTGTGGGACAACTACCGCCAGAACCAGGCGATCACCCTGATGGAGCGCCAGTCGGTGCGCCGCCTGGGCTCGATGGCCCACTTCATCCGCATCCTCGAGGGCGAAGGCCTGCTCGACCGCCAGGTCGAGAACCTGCCGAGCGAAACGGAGCTGACCGAGCGCAAGACGCGCGGCCAGGGCATGACCCGTCCGGAACTGTCGGTGCTGCTGTCGTACGACAAGATCAAGCTGTACCAGCAGCTGCTCGACTCGGACGTGCCGGAAGACCCGTACCTGTCCAAGGAACTGGTGCGCTACTTCCCCGAGCCGCTGCACGAAAAGTACGCCGAGCACATGCAGCGCCATCGCCTGAAGCGCGAGATCATCGCCACCGCGGTGACCAACTCGACCATCAACCGCATGGGCGCCACCTTCATGATGCGCATGCAGGAAGATACCGGTCACGGTCCGGCGGCGATCGCCAAGGCCTACACCGCCGCCCGCGAGATCCTCGGCGCGCGCGAGCTGTGGGCGGAGATCGAGGCGCTGGACAGCAAGGTGGCCGAGGAGACCCAGCTTGACGCGATCATGCAGATCTGGTCGCTGCTGCGTCATCTCACCCGCTGGCTGCTCAGCCGTCCGGGCGGCACGCTGGAGATCGCCGCGAATGTCGATCGCTACCAGGCCGGCGTCGCCGCGCTGTACGAGGCGGTCCCCGACACGCTGACGCCCACCGGCAAGGCCGACTTCTCCACCAGCCAGGAGAAGTGGGAAGGCCTGGGTCTGCCCACCGAGCTGTCCGTGCGCATGGCCCGCATCCCCGAACTGCGCGCCATGCTGGACATGCTCGAGGTGGCACAGCAGAGCGGCCAGCCGGTCGACCAGGTGGCCGGCGTGTTCTACGAGCTGGGCGAGGCGCTGGACCTGGAATGGCTGCGCAGCCAGATCGAGGCGCTGCCGGTGGAAGGCCACTGGCATGCCCAGGCCCGCGGTTCGCTGCTGGATGAGCTCAACCACCAGCACCGCGCGCTGGCCCTGCAGGTGCTGGCCCTGGCCGGTGGCAGCAAGGGCACCTCGCCGGTACAGGCATGGCTGCAGCGCGACGATGCGACGCTGAAGTACACGCGCAACATGCTGGCGGAGATTCTCACGCAGAACGCGGACTATCCGATCGCCTCGGTGGCCGTGCGCCGGCTGGCGCAGCTGGCAGCGGTGCCGGTGAACGCGTAACCACGTAGGTTGGGGTGAGCCACCGGCGAACCCCAACGATGCGGGACGCGTGAAGCCGTCGACGTTGGGGTTACGGGCTGCATCGGCAGCCCGCCCTTCGGGCCATCCGCTGCGCGGATGTTCGCTATGGCATCCTGCCTTCGCAGTCGCTGCGCTCACTCCAGCCTGCGCCGTCCGTTTGACAAAAAAGCTCCCACGGTAACGCGGGAGCTTTTTCATGCGCAATGAAAAAGCCGGCACCCGAAGATGCCGGCCTGCTGCAGTACCGCTTGCCGATGGCTTACCAGCCGAACGCCATGCCCGCGCCCACCGACGCCTCCTTGCCGGACGCCGAGCCGCCGAAGGACACGTTGAAATTCGGCGAGAACTGGTGCGAGACACCCACCGCCACCGCCGACTTGCCGCCCTGCATGCCGACGCCAACGCCAACGCGGTTGGGCGTATTCACACCTTGCGCACTGAAGGCCATCTGCGAATAGGCGGCGCTCATCGCGCCCATGCGATCGATACGGCCGTCGACCTGTTCGAACTTGCGGCTGGCCCAGTCCTTCGCCCCCTGCACCGCATCCTGCACCTGGCCCCAGTTGGCCGCATCGGTGCGCTCGGTACCGGCAGCGACGTTGGTGATCTGGCGCTCGGCGCCGACCGAACCGACCGACACGGTATTGTCGCGATCGGCCACCGAACCGCCACCCAGTGCCACGGAGTTGTTGGCGCTGGCCGTGGCGTTGGAGCCCAGCGCGGTGCTGTTGTTGCCGGTGGCCTGCGCGCCGCTGCCGTTGGCGGTGCTGTTGTTGCCGGAGGCGACCGAGTTGGCGCCGCTGGCGGTGCTGCCGCTGCCGGAGGCGTTGGCGCCTTCGCCCAGGGCCGCGCTGTTGGTACCGGTACCCGCGCCGCCAGCGCCGCCCAGCGAGCCGTCATTGAGGCCCTGCGTAATCTGGTTCACCTGGTTGTTCAGCGCATTGAGCTGGTTTTGCACGTCCTGCTGGAAATCGAACAGCTGGCCGCCGTTGATCGCTTCCATGCTGCCGCGGCCGATCAGGCCATCGGCCAGGTTGCGGATCACCGTGCCCTTGGTGCCGCCCAGCTTGGCGCTGGCCAGGGTCAGGTCGTCGTACACCAGCGCGGCGAGCGGCTTGCCGTTTGGATCCACCAGGCCTACGGCTTTGAGCTGGGCGATGGTTACCGCATCGTTGTCGCCGACGCCGTTGGCGATGCCGCTGAGTGTGCGATTGCCGGCGGTCCCGGCGAAATTGATGGTGGTGCCGCCGGTGGCGCTGGCCACGGTGATGGCCTTGGAGTCGGCGTCCTGCTTCACCAGGCCGACCGAGCCGTTATTGATCTGGTTGGACAGCGAAGTGATGTTGGTTTTGTTCGTGGCGATATCGCTGGTATTGGTCGCGATGTTGGCCTTGTTGGTGGCCACTTCCTGGTTGGTGGCATACAGCTGCCTGCCGGTGACTGCGTCGGTGCTGGTGCTCGACAGCGTCGCATCCGCTACGTTGACGATCTTGCGCTGCAGCGTGCTGCTGCCCACCGAGATGGTGTTGGCTGCGGCAGCCACCGAGCCGCTTCCCAGCGCCACCGAGTTGGTCGCATCGGCGCTGACTGACGTATTCCAACCGATCGCCACGCTACCGGTGGCTGTCGGATCAACTAAGGCATTGGCACCCATGGCCAACGAATAATCACTTCTAGCCCTGGCGTTGTGGGCAAAGGCGCCCGCCTCCACACCGGTGGCTGTTGCGACACGACCATATGCAGAGCTCGCATTTCCCGTCGCCAATGAACCGACGCCAATAGCGATGCTGTCATTCGCCGTCGCCGAACCTGCCTTGGCACTGCCACCTATCGCGATGTTGCCGCTACCTGTTGCACTGGCAGCGAGGTCCTCCCCTTGGGTGACCTTATTGACTTTGATATACGCGTCGTCCAACGCCGCTTTCGGCGTGATTGCTTTCTGATTGATGGCCACGGGCGCCTGCGGCAAGCCGGTGACACATTCACCAGCGGCGTTTATCGTTCCCGCCTGGCCGCCCTTGGTGGAGCAGGAGGCGCCTGGCGCCGAAGGATCGTTCTTCTCCAAGTCTGCGTCGGCCGCGAAAGCCATCTGACTGCCAAGACTCAGCACAAATGCAACGGCAGCAACAGCATGAGCTGCAGACTTTTTTTTCTTGCGCCCTTTGGCCAATTCCGACACCACCACCCACTTCCCGGTAGCAGCACTCCGGACAATCCTGTAAATCGTGTTCACTAAAAGCATCTCCACTTGATTTGAATGTGCGTGCACGTGCCGGCGCTTATCGCGAGGCTTGGCGATAGATGGCATCGAGGAACCTCGCGCGCACGAGGTGCGGAGAGGGATGCGCATCGTAGGAATCGACTGAGATGCGATGAACCGGAAAAAACCAGAGATGCCGGTGCCGGTCGGAGCGGGGGCCAAGCACGGGCGGCCGGCGTCGATCCAGCCAACCCTTGCACCCGCCGCCCATCTACGCTCAACTGGCCGCCCATCCGCCGCCGCCCAGCCACCCATGGCCTACGCCTTCGTCGCCAGCGAAACCTCGGTCGCCCAGCAGGCGCGGCGCAAACTGGTGGAGCGTTATGGGGAGGTGCCGCCGGAGCAGGCGGAGGCGATCGTGGCGCTGGGTGGCGATGGCTTCATGCTGCGTACGCTGCATGCGCACTTGCCGCTGGCCATCCCGGTCTATGGCATGAAGCTCGGCCGCGTCGGCTTCCTGATGAACAAGCACCGGATCGACGATCTGCCCGGGCGCATCGCCCGCGCGCATGCTGCGGTGCTGTATCCGCTGGAGATGGACGTGGTCTGCGCCAAGGGCGAGAAGCACCACGCGCTGGCCTTCAACGAAGTATCGCTGCTGCGCCAGAGCAACCAGGCCGCGCACCTGGAGATCAAGCTCAATGAAACGGTGAAGCTCGACGCGCTGGTCTGCGACGGCATCCTGGTCTCCACGCCAGCCGGTTCCACCGCGTACAACCTTTCCGCGCATGGGCCGATCCTGCCGCTGGATGCCAACGTGCTGGCGCTCACCCCGATCAGTCCGTTCCGCCCGCGTCGCTGGCGCGGCGCGATCCTGCCGCATCGCACCCAGGTCAGCCTGCGCGTGCTCGATCCGAACAAGCGGCCGGTCAGCGCTACCGCGGACTTCCATGAAGTGCGCGACGTGCGCGAGGTGACGGTGAAGCAGTCGGGAGGGCCGGGCGTGCGCCTGCTGTTCGATCCGGAGCACAATCTGGAGCAGCGCATCCTCGACGAACAGTTCGCGCCGGACTGAGCACCCTGGGGAATGCTAGATTCCGCTATTCGCCCGCACGGCCACGCCATGACCACCACGCTGCACGACGCCCACGATCCCGCCTCGGTCGGCGACAACCGCCTGGTGGTGGCGATTTCCTCGCGCGCACTGTTCGACCTGGGTGACAGCCACGCGCTGTTCGAGCGCGACGGACTGGATGCCTACCGCGCCTTCCAGATCGATCACGAGAACGAGATCCTCAAGCCCGGCGTGGCCTTCCCGCTGGTGCAGAAGCTGCTGGGCCTGAACAAGCTGGCCGGCGATGTGCCGCCGGTGGAAGTGATCCTGCTGTCGCGCAATTCCGGCGACACGGGGCTGCGCATCTTTAACGCGATCCAGCATTACGGCCTGGATATCAGCCGTGCGGCCTTTACCAGCGGCGCGCCGACTTCCGACTACATCGCGCCGTTCAAGACCGACCTGTTCCTGTCCGCCAACGCCGAGGACGTGGGCCGCGCGCTCGCCGCCGGCGTGGCCGCCGCCACCATCCTGCCGTCGGTGGCGCCGCCGCGCGCGACCGAGCAGCTGCGCATCGCCTTCGACGGCGACGCGGTGCTGTTCGGCGACGAAGGCGAGCGCGTCTCGCGCGAGGAAGGGCTGGAGGCGTTTCATCGCAACGAGCGCGAGCGGGCGGAGGAGTCGCTGTCGGTCGGGCCGTTCCGCGGTTTTCTCACCGCGGTGCACCGGCTGCAGGCGGCGTTCCCGGCCGAGACCTCGCCGATCCGTACGGCCCTGGTCACCGCGCGCTCGGCGCCCGCGCACAAGCGGGTGATCCTCACCTTGCGCCGCTGGGGCGTGCGCATCGATGAGGCGCTGTTCCTGGGCGGGCGTGACAAGGGGCCGTTCCTGGAAGCGTTCGGCGCCGACATTTTCTTCGACGATTCGCCGGCCAATGTGGAGTCCGCGCGCAAGTACGTGGCGGCCGGGCATGTGCCGCACGGGGTCAGCAACAGCTGAGCGCTAGACCAGCCTGGTGCGCCGCCACCACGGCGTCACTTGGCCCTCGCGCATCAGGGTGAACAGCCCCGAGCCCAGGATCAGCGCGATGCCGATCAGCATCGGCCAGTCCAGCCGGTCGCCGAACAGCCAGTAGCCGAAACCGATCGCCCACAGCATCTGGCTGTACTGGGCGGGCGCCACGCGGTTGGCCGGCGCGTGCTGGGTGGCCAGCATCAGCAGCACGCCGGCGAATCCGGCGAGCAGGCCATAGCCGGCCAGCAGCGCCCATTGGCGGGCATCGGGCCAGATGAAATCGGGCAGCATCAGCAACCCGCCGGCTACCAGCGGGCCGATCACTCCGGCACCGTAGAGGCTGATGCGCTTCTCATGCGCGCCGGCCATGCGCAGGGCGACCACCGACACCGCGCCGGACAGCCCGCACACCATCGCCGCCAGATGCCCGACGCCCAGCGCGCGAAACCCCGGCCGCAGCACCACCAGCACGCCGAGAAAACCGGCCACCACCGCCGACCAGCGCCGCCAGCCCACGTGCTCCTTCAGGAACAGCACCGACAGCAGGGTCACGAAGATCGGCAGCAGGAAGATCAGCGCGAAGGCCTCGGCCATCGGCAGCGCGGTGAAGGCGATCACCGCGGCGATATTGCAGATCGCGCCGGAAATCGCCCGGATCCACCACAGTGACGGCTTGCGTGCCTGGAACACCTCGATCCAGCGGTCCCCCGGCCGCCGGATGAAGGGTAGGGCGCTGAGCATCAGCACGGCGCCGAAGAACACCGCCTCGTAGGCCGGCAGGCTGCCGTGCAGGGATTTCACGAAGGCATCGCTGATCGCGTAGGCCGCGTAGCAGGCGAAGCCCAGGAGGACGCCTTTGAACATGGGGGATCGGGGATTTGCGGCGGGAGCGGCCCATGGTCCCACAGCCGGCAGGATGAATGACACCCGCAAGGCCGCCGCGGGAGGGGCTTCCGGTGCTGCACCTCGTCATGACCCCGATGGACGCGCCCCGCTAGAATCAGGGGCTTCCCACCGACCGCACGGAACATCCGCATGTCCGCCCGCCTGAATCCGCTCGACCTGTACGACGTCCGCTCGCTGCTCACCGACGAGGAGCGCATGGTGCAAGACACCGTGGGCCGTTTCGTGGACGAACGGGTGCTGCCGATCATCGGCGATGCGTTCGATCAGGGGCGTTTCCCCAAGGAACTGATCCCGGAGATCGCCGGCCTGGGCCTGCTCGGCGCCACCCTTCCGGAGCAATACGGCTGCGCCGGCATGAACGGCGTCAGCTACGGCCTGATCTGCCAGGAGCTGGAGCGCGGCGATTCGGGCCTGCGCAGCTTCGCCTCGGTGCAGAGCTCGCTGTGCATGTATCCGATCTACGCCTACGGCACCGAGGAGCAGAAGCTGCACTACCTGCCGAAGATGGCCGCCGGCGAGATCATCGGCTGCTTCGGCCTGACCGAGCCGCATGGCGGCTCGGACCCGGCCAACATGAAGACGAATGCCAGGAAGGATGGCGGCGACTGGATCATCAACGGCGCCAAGATGTGGATCACCAACGGCAACCTCGCGCATATCGCCATCGTGTGGGCGCAGACCGAGGACGGCATTCAGGGCTTCATCGTGCCGACCGACAGCCAGGGTTTCACCGCGCAGGAAGTGCACAAGAAGATGAGCCTGCGCGCCTCGGTCACCTCGGCGCTGTTCTTCGACAACGTGCGCGTGCCCGAAGCCAACCGCCTGCCCAACGTGAAGGGCCTGAAGGGTCCGCTCGGCTGCCTCACCCAGGCCCGCTACGGCATCACCTGGGGCCCGATCGGCGCCGCCCAGGCCTGTCTCAAGGAAGTGCTGGACTACACCCAGGAGCGCGTGCTGTTCGGCCGCCCGCTGGCCTCCAACCAGGCGATCCAGCTCAAGCTGGCCGAGATGGCCCGGCGCATCACCATGGCGCAGCTGCTCTCGCTGCAGCTGGGCCGCCTGAAGGACGCCGGCAACATGCAGCCGACCCAGGTCTCGCTGGCGAAGTGGAACAACTGCCGCATCGCCATCGACATCGCGCGCGAATGCCGCGACATCCTCGGCGGCGCCGGCATCACTACCGAGCACGTGGCGATCCGCCACGCGCTGAACCTGGAGTCGGTGATCACCTACGAGGGCACGGAAACCGTGCACCAGCTGGTGGTGGGCCGCGAGCTGACCGGCATCAACGCGTTCTGACGCCGATGGGGGCGCCGGATACCAGCTGGGTCGACCTGCGCATCGAGACCGCGCGCCTGCTGCTGCGTCCGCCGCGGGCGGAGGATTTCGACGGCTGGGCGGCCAACATGGCCGACGCGGAATCGGCCCGCTACATCGGCGGGCAGCAGCCGCGCGCGGTGGCCTGGCGCGGCTTCCTCACCATGGTCGGCGCGTGGTCGATCCAGGGCTACGGCATGTTCTCGCTGATCGAGAAGGCCAGCGGCCGCTGGATCGGCCGGCTCGGCCCCTGGCAGCCGGAGGGCTGGCCCGGTCCCGAAGTGGGCTGGGGCCTGGCGCGGGAAGCGTGGGGCAGGGGCTATGCGCTGGAAGGCGCGACCGCCGCGATGGACTGGGCCTTCGACCGCCTGGGCTGGACCGACGTGATCCACAGCATCGACCGCGACAACACCGCCTCGCAGGCGCTGGCCGTCCGGCTGGGCTCGCGCAACCGCGGCCCGGGCCGCCAGCCGGAGCCGTTCCAGGACGTGCCGATCGAGATCTGGGGCCAGACCCGCGAGGAGTGGCGTCGCCGCCGGCGCGCCTGAGGAGCCGCATGCGCGACGCATTGGAGCAGGTCATCGCCGAGGCCGTGCCGGAGTTGCACAGGCATTGCCGCGATCCCTGGCAGCTGATCGGCAGCGCCGCGGCCTGCCTGGCCGGCGCGGAGGTCAGCGTGGCCGACCTGGACGTGCTGACCAGCGCCGCCGACGCCACGCGCCTGGCCCAGGCTTGGCGCGATCGCCTCGATACGGCCTATGAACCCGCCGCCGCCGAACGCTTCCGCTCGAACTTCGCACGCTTCCGCTTCGACGCCATGCCGGTGGAGGCGATGGGCGCGCTGGAGCTCAACGACGGATACGGCTGGGAACCGGTGACGGTGAACGAGGTATTGCTCGTACGCGTCGCCGGCCTGGACGTCCCCATCCCGAGCGTGCCCGAACAGATCCGCATCCTGGAACGCTTCGGCCGCCCGAAAGACCTGCACCGCGCTGCGCTGCTGCGCGCGCTGGACGGCGCCGGCGCCGCTTGATATTGCCCACCCATTCCCTTTCTTCTCCGACCGGATCGACCACGCCATGACCGCGCTTCCGTTCTCCCTGAGTGCCCGCCACAAAGGCTTCAACCGCGCCGAGATCGTCGACCAGAACTTCATCGAGTTCGTGCAGCTGTGGCAGGGCCACGCGCGGGCCGCGCCGCGCGACGGCGAGGCCGTGCTGCCGGGCAGCGCGCTGGATGCGCAAGGCTTTCGCGATCTGCTCGAATCCCAGTTGATCTCGCGCCATCTGGATCTGATGGCGCGCGTGCTGCGCGTGCAGAATAAGGTGTTCTACACCATCGGCTCCAGCGGCCACGAAGGCAATGCGATGGTGGCGCGGCTCACCCGCCATACCGATCCGGCCTTCCTGCACTACCGTTCCGGCGGCTTCATGGCCGAGCGCTTCCGCAAGCTGCCGGGCATGGATCCGGTGATGGATTCGGCGCTGTCCTTCGCCGCCAGCATGGAAGATCCCGCCTCCGGCGGCCGACACAAGGTGTGGGGCAGCAAGCCGCTGTGGGTACTGCCGCAGACGTCGACCATCGCCTCGCATCTGCCGAAAGCGTTCGGCACCGCGGTGGCGATCGAGCAGGCGCGCCGCATCGGCCACCCACTGCCGGTGCCGCAGGACAGCATCGCGATCTGCTCGTTCGGCGACGCTTCGTCCAATCACGCCACGGCGCAGACCGCGTTCAACGCGGCGGCATGGACGGCTTACCAGAAGCTGCCGGCGCCGGTGCTGTTCGTATGCGAGGACAACGGCATCGGCATCTCGGTGAAGACGCCCAGCGGCTGGATCGCCAACAATTTCCGGCAGCGTCCCGATCTCGATTATTTCTACGCCGACGGCCTGGATCTCGCCGAAGGCTACGGCCAGGTGCGTGAAGCGGTGGAGCACTGCCGCCGCACGCGCCGCCCGACCTTCCTGCATCTGCGCACCACGCGCGTGATGGGCCATGCCGGCACCGATTTCGAGATCGAGTGGCGCAGTGTGGACGAACTGTTCGCGCTGGAAGCGACCGATCCGCTGCTGCGCTCGGCGGAGATCGCCCTGGCCTCCGGCCTGTACACGCGCGAATCGCTGCTGGCGCTGTACGAAGCCACCCGCAAGCAGTGCTTCGCCGCCGCCGAGGAAGCCGACCGCCGCCCGCGCCTGGGCACCCTGGCCGAGGTGATGAAGCCGCTGGCGCCGTACACGCCGGCCGCGGTGAAGGCCGAAGCCGAGCGCGCCGACTACGCCGCGCGCCGCGCCGAGGTGTTCGGCGGCGAGGACAAGCTGCCGGAGAAGCAGGCGCCGCGCCACCTGGCGATCCAGATCGGCCAGGCGCTGCACGAGGTGATGGCCAAGTATCCCGAGTCGCTGCTGTTCGGCGAGGACGTGGCGCTGAAGGGCGGCGTGTATACCGTCACCAAGGGCCTGTTCAAGACCTTCAAGGGCAATCGCGTGTTCAACACGCTGCTGGACGAGACGGTGATCCTCGGCCTGGCCCAGGGCTACGCCAACATGGGCATGCTGCCCATGCCGGAGATCCAGTACCTGGCGTATTTCCACAATGCCTGCGACCAGATCCGCGGCGAGGCCTGCAGCCTGCAGTTCTTCTCCAACGACCAGTACCGCAACCCGCTGGTGATGCGCGTGGCCGCGCTGGGCTACCAGAAGGGCTTCGGCGGCCACTTCCACAACGACAACTCGATCGCCGCGCTGCGCGATATCCCCGGCCTGGTGGTCGGCTGCCCCAGCCGCGGCGACGATGCGGCGGCGATGCTGCGCACGCTGATGGCGCTGGCCAAGGTGGACGGACGCGTATGCGCCTTCCTGGAGCCGATCGCGCTGTACATGACCAAGGACCTGTACGAAGCCGGCGACGGCCAGTGGCAGTTCGCCTATCCCGCGCCGGGCGAGGCGCTGCCGCTGGGCGAGGGTCGCGTATACGAACAGGATGCCGACGACCTGGTGGTGTTCACCTTCGGCAACGGCGTGCCGATGGCGCTGCGCGCCGCGCGCGAGATCGAAAAGAAACACGGCTGGCGTACGCGCGTGGTGGATCTGCGCTGGCTGGCGCCGCTCAACGACAAGTTCATTGCCGGGCAGGCGCGCAACGCCAGGCGCATCCTGGTGCTCGACGAGGGCCGCCGCAGCGCCGGCGTGGGCGAGGGCATCATCACCGCCATCGTCGAAGGAGGCTGCGGCGCGACGCCGCTGCAGCGCGTGGTGGGCGCCGATACGTACACGCCACTGGCCGGTGCGGCCTTGCTGGTGTTGCCGGGCGAGGCGGAGATCGTCGCCGCGGCCGAACGCATGGCGTAACGCACACGATGCAGCGTAGGTTGGGGTGAGCCGCAGGCGAACCCCAACATGGCGGCACGCGTGAAGATGGCGATGTTGGCGTTCGTCTTCGACCACTCGACCTACGCAGATGTGCGCTATCACGTGATCCAGCTCACGGCATGGCACAACAAGGGTGGCGATTCAGCCCTCGCGCCGTATGGTCGAAGTCCTTCGATCGGATAACGAAGAAGGAAAACAACCATGAAACATGCCGTTCACGCGCTCGTGATCGCCGCGGTCCTCGCCGTCGCCGCGTGCACGCAGGACGACACGGACAATCCGGTGACCTCGGCGCAGACCCCTGCGATATCCACCACCGCCACCGCCGCGGCGAGCAATGACGCTCCCGCGCCCGACAGCAGCGCGGCCGCGGCCGCTTCGGTCGCCGCTGGCCCTTATCTGTTCGACCTGTTGCAGCAGTCGGATTTCGCCGCCGCTTTCCATGCGCTGAGCGGCGCCAAGGAGCTGCCCGAGTGGACACATCAAGGAGGTACTTCCACGCCGGCGCAGAAAGTCACGGTGGACGGCAAGAGCTTGCTCGAAGCCGCCGGCTGCAAGCCGCACGACTGCCCCACCGAGCGCATCGTGCTGCTGTACGACGAGAAGACCCATTCGATGTGGGGCGTGTTCGCGCGGCGCCAGGGCGAAGCGCCGACCGACGTCAGCGATGACAGCAACGATCAGCTGAGCTGGCTGGGCGAGCCGGATGACAAGCTGAAAGATGCGCTGAAAAAGAAGCTCTATTACCCGGAATAACGCGGCGCTTTACGATTCTTCCCGCACCGAACGCACCGCCGTGCGTTCGCGCGCGCGGCACACCAGCTTCTCGTCCACCCGTACGCGATTGCGTCCTTCCAGCTTGGCGCGATACATCGCGTGGTCGGCGCGCTCGATCAGTGTTTCCACCGTGTCGTCGGAGCGGCACATGGTCACGCCGATGCTGACCGTCAGCAACTGCTGTCGACCGTCCACGGGAATTTCCAGCCGGTGCACGCGCCGGCACAGGCGCGTGGCGACGTGGATCGCCTGCGGCAGTTCCGCCCCGCGCAGCACGGCGAGGAATTCCTCGCCGCCGTGGCGTCCCAGCAGATCCTGCGGGCGCAGTTCATGGCTCAGCGCTGCGGCCACCGCCGCCAGCGCGGCGTCGCCGGCCTGGTGGCCCAGGCTGTCGTTGAGCGTCTTGAAGCAATCCAGGTCCAGGAACAGCAGGGCGATCGGCTCGCCGTGGCAGGCCATCGCCGCCTGCAGGTTCTCGCCGAGCGCGCGGCGGTTGAGCACGCGGGTGAGCGCGTCCACGTCGGCCAGTTCGCGCACCACGTCGGTGTCGTGGCGCATCGCCAGCGCACGGTCGGCCAGGCCCAGCGAGAGCACGATGGCCTGCACCGCGCCGGCCGCCAGCGCGGCATCGTCCAGCCAGTCCATGCCGGGCAGGGCGCCGTTGGCCTGCGCGCTGTCCAGCACGGTCAGCGCCAGCAGCGGCGTGAAGCCGAGCAGGAAATAGCGCGCGCTGCGCGAACCGCGCACGGCAGCGACCACGCCGGCGCACAGCAGCAGTACGGCGCCGATCAGCAGCATCGGGTAGTGCAGCGCGCGCGCCGGCGCGATCAGCGCGTCGACATGGCTGCTGCGCATCAGCACCAGCGGCGGCGCGCCCAGCGCGAGCGCGAGCGTCGCCGCGTGCAGGGCCGGGGCGAAACGCTGCAGATCGCAGAAGCGCGCGACGAACACCGCGGCGAAGGCCAGCGACAGCAGCGCCGCGCTGGGTGCTGCCAACTGCGCGGTGCCGGCCAGCCAGGCCCACTCCATCGGATGGAACACATAGCCGGTGTGGATGCCCTGGATCGCGCCATAGCAGAACACGTAGCCGGCGTACCAGGCGAAGGTGGCGTCGCGCAGCATCAGCGCCAGGCACAGCGCGAACGCGGCCATCGCCAGCATCACCGCGAAGCAGGCGCTGGAGAACATCAGCCAGCTCGCATCGGCGCGCAGGTAATCGCTCCAGGGGCGCAGTTCGAAGCGCAGCGGCGCGGTGCCGGCGGCATCCGCCTCGAAGCGCAGCAGGATCGGCGCCGACGGCGCGGCCTCGGCGGGAATGCGCCAGGCCAGCCGGCCATGCCCGTGCAAGGGGGCGTCGAAATCGTCCAGGGCCAGCCGGCGCGGCGATTCACCGCGTTCGTACAGCGTCACCGGCGTCAGCGGCGGCGGCTCGATGGTGAGTGCGCGCTCCTCGGCCAGTGGCGACGGCAAAGGGCGCAGCACCACCCAGGCGGCCTGGCCGGGATCGAGGATGCGCGTCATCGAGGCGGGATCGAACGCGTGCAGCTCGCCGCGGTCGAACGCGGCCAGCACGCCGGCCGGGGTGTCGCCGGGACGCGCCGCGGTCCACGCCGCCTCCAACTGCCCCGCGGACTGCGGCATGGCGCGCCACGGCAGGAACAGCAGCAAGCCGAGGACGAGCAGCCGCCACCACCTGTGCGTTCCTGGTATCCAGCCTGCGACCACGGTACCCCCTGCCGGCCCGCCCGGCGTCCGCGGCCATCCTGGCCCGGCGCTGCCGTGCGGTTTGGCCTTGGATTCTGGCCGACTTGCCGCGGCAGACCCATTCGGTCGAATGGCCTAGGAAGGAAAGCAGGGAGCGTGCCATGCCCCGTGAAGGCCATGGCGTCACCTTGCCTTGACCGCGGCTCCGCAAGCTTGAACACCCCTTTCCCCGACGGAGCACCGCAGATGAGCATCAAGGTCGCCGTATTCGTGGGCAGCCTTCGCCAGGACTCGATCAACCGCAAGCTCGCCCTTGCGGTGGAGCGGCTGGCACCGAAGGATTTTTCGTTCGAGCACGTGCCGATCGCCGGCCTGCCGCTCTACAACCAGGATTTCGACGGCGACTATCCGGCCGCGTGCCGGCAGCTCAAGCAGTCGGTCGAGGCGGCCGACGCGCTGCTGTTCGTCACGCCCGAGTACAACCGTTCGATTCCCGGCGTGCTGAAGAACGCGATCGATATCGCGTCGCGGCCGTGGGGGACCAATTCCTTCGCGGGCAAGCCCGGTGCGGCGATCGGCGCGTCGATCGGCGCGACCGGCTCGGCGCTCTCGCAGCAGCACCTGCGCAATGTGCTGACCTATGTCGACGTGCCGGTGCTGGCGCAGCCGGAGGTGTTCATTGCGTTCAAGGACGGGTTGATCGATGGGGACGGGAAGATCTCGAACGACGATACGCGGAAGTTCTTGCAGGGGTTCGTGGACAAGTACGTGGAGTGGGTGAAGCGCTTTCGCTGAAACTGGTTCGGCCATTCGACTGGAACGTCATCCCGGCGCAGGCCGGGATCCAGTAACGATCACGCCCGATGGTCGCGATGCGTTCGGGCGATGGATAGCGATTCGCACTGGCGACAGGTATTGGCCACTGGATCCCGGCCTGCGCCGGGATGACGCATGAGGCGATCGCGTGTGAGGTCCGTTGGGGTTCGCCGCCGGCTCACCCCAACCTACGTCAGCCCAACTGCCTGGCCAGGCGCTCCAACCACAGAAACGACACCAGCACCGCCGTCGGCACACGCTCGCGCCGCGTCGCCACCGCATCGAGCAGGTCCATCACGCCGTGCGCATCGACCAGCCCCAGGTCGGCCAGCGCGCATTCGCGCAACTGCCCCGCCAGCATCGCCGCGTTCGCGGCGATCAGATCCGGAAACACCTGCTCGAACGTCTCCTTCCGATAACCCGCGGGAAACGTGTCCTCTCCCAGCTTCGCCTGCAGATACCGCTGCATCAGCGCACGCCCGCGGCGCTGTTCCACCGGCAGCTGATGACAGAACCGGACCAGGTAGGGATCGCTCAGCGGATTGACCGGCCACAAGCCGCGCCGCGCGATATCCGCCGCGCGACACGCCTGCGCGGCCAGCGACGTCGCCGGCACCGGGCTGGCCGGCGCGCCGAAGCAATGCAGGCTGCGGGCGGCTTCGCGCGCGCGTGGCGTCAGCAGCCGGTCCACCGCCGTCCGATGGGCGCGCTCGCGCCGGACATCGAAAGCTTCGCCCTCGCTCGACAGCTCGTGCCGGTAATCGGGGAACAGTTCGTCGCCGCCGACGCCGGTATAGAGCCGGTCGCACCCTAGCGCCACGGCCTGGTCCCACAGCGCGGCGCAGGCTTCCAGGTAGTACTCCTGGTTGAAGCCCAGCGGCCGTCCAGGCACCGGACGCAGGTCGAGGCTGGGCGGCAGGGCGGCGATTTCCACGTTGTGGTCGTGCAGGCCGAGCCGCTCCACGATGGCGCCGCGCCGGCGCAACTGCGGCGCTCGCGTCTCGCCCTCGAGCAGGATGCCGAGGCTGGCGTGCGGGCGCTTGATCGCGGCGAGTCCGCAGGCGACGGTGGCGGAATCCATGCCGCCGCTGAGTTCGATCGCCGCGCGGTCCGCGATGAAGGGGCGTGCATCGATCGCCTCGCGCAGGTGGGCGGCGAATTCCGCCAGCCACGCATCCGCTGCGCGCGGCGGTGCGGGCTGCGTGTCCGATGCGGGTGGGGGATAGTGATGGCTGGCCTTGCCGGGTTCCAGCGACAGCGAGGCGCGCTCGGTCAGCATCACGATGCCCACCGCAAGCTGGCGCGCCGAATACATCGTGTGCAGCGCGAGGCGATGGCTGGCGATCTCGATATCGAGAGCCGTCGGCACGCGGGTCAGGTCGCCGGCATCCCACGACAGCTCCAGCCGATCATCGCCAGTACGCGCGTAGACCGGCAAGGCGCCGAACACGCCCGCGCGTATTTTCACGCGACAGCCCGCCTGCGCCGCCTCCACCATCAGGTAATCGAGCGGCCACAGCAGGCATTCGCGGTGGCGCTGTTCGAACTCAGCGGCGTCGACATCCAGGCGCCGCACCGGCGCACCGCCATCGGCGCGGCGCTCGCGCACGGCCATGAACCATTGCCCGTCGGTGCGCACCAGCAGGGTTTCCAGTGCGGGATGCGCGAACGGGGCGATGCGGCTGTCGCCGAAGCAGACGGCGCTGCCATCCCAGTGCGGATCGAAGGCAAGATCGGTTAGCGCGATGGAGGCCTTGAGCATGGTCGGTCCATGAAAAGCGGGTCCATGAAAATCTGGGCCATAAAAAATCGGTCCATGAAAAAGCCGCCCCGCGTGACGGGGCGGCTTTGCCATCGCCCGCGAGCGGGGATGGTCACGTGCGGTGGCGGATTAACCGTCGCCGCCGCCGCGGCCGCCGAAGGTGCCGATATCGCCATCCCAGATGGTCTTCGGCGCGTGCTTCTGCATGGGGGCCTGTTTCTGCATCGGCGCGGACATCGGCACGCCGAACGCGTTAGCTGCAATCACGCCTTCTTCACGCACGGTGAGTTCCTGAAGTTCCATGTGAATGCCCTTTGCTATGAGCCGCGACAATGCGGCCGGCCGAGACTAGCACCGGGTTATCGCGTCAAACCAGAACTCCATCACGCCCGTTCGGCCCTTCACAAGACCTGCACATCAAGGCCTATTTATTCGACGGGATTGGCGCCGACGCCGCAGATGCGCTCCAGCAGTTGCGCCTGCGCGTTGCGCACGGTCTGGCCGCCGGGCGAGAGGCGATGGTAGTGGCCGTCGGCGTGCAGCAGGGAGGCGCTGCTGTTGTCGGCCAGGTACAGCTCCAGTTCCTTCTTCACGCGTTGCTGCAGCTTCTTGCTCTCGATCGGGAAGCCGGTTTCCACGCGCCGGTCGAGATTGCGTTCCATCAGGTCGGCGCTGGCCAGGAACAGTTCCTCGTCACCGTTGTTGGCGAACCAGTACGCGCGGCTGTGCTCGAGGAAACGGTCGACGATGGAGCGCACGCGGATGTTGTGCGACACGCCGGGCACGCCCGGACGCAGGCAGCACATGCCGCGCACGATCAGGTCGATCTTCACCCCGGCCATGCTGGCCTTGTACAGCGCGCGGATCACCTTCGGATCGGTCAGCGCATTGACCTTGGCGATGATCTGCGCGGCGCGGCCGGCCTGCGCATGCGCGGTCTCGCGGGCGATCAGCTCCAGCAGGGTCTTCTTGAGGGTGAACGGCGCATGCAGCAGCTTCTTCATGCGCAGCACCTTGCCCATGCCGGTGAGCTGGCTGAAGAGTTTATGCACGTCCTCGCACAGCGCCTGGTCGGAGGTGAGCAGGCTGTAGTCGGTGTACAGGCGCGCGTTGCCGGTGTGGTAGTTGCCGGTGCCAAGGTGCGCATAGCGCACCAGCTCGTCGCCTTCGCGGCGCTGGATCAGCATCAGCTTGGCATGCGTCTTCACGCCGACCACGCCATAGATCACCATCGCGCCGGCCTGCTGCAGGCGCGAGGCGAGGGTGAGGTTGGATTCCTCGTCGAAGCGCGCGCGCAGCTCGACCACCACGGTGACTTCCTTGCCCGCGCGCGCGGCGTCCACCAGCGCGTCGACGATCTCCGAGTTGGCGCCGCTGCGGTACAGCGTCTGCTTGATCGCCAGCACGTTGGGATCCTTCGCGGCCTGGTGCAACAGGTCGACCACCGGCATGAACGATTCGAACGGATGCAGCAGCAGCACGTCCTGCTTGCCGACCACCTGGAACAGGTCTTCCTCTTTCTTCAGTGCCTTAGGGATCGCCGGCGTGAACGGCGGATAGAGCAGCTGCGGCGCGTGCGACTTGTTGGCCAGGCCCATCAGGCGGGTGAGGTTGACCGGGCCATTGACCTCGTACATCTCGGCGGCGGTGAGGCCGAACTGCTTGAGCAGGTAGTCGGTCAGTTCCTTCGGGCAGTTGTCGGCCACCTCCAGCCGCACCGCATCGCCGAAGCGGCGCGAATACAGCTCGCCGCGCAGCGCGCGGGCGAGATCCTCCACGTCCTCGGGATCGATGGTGAGGTCGGCATTGCGGGTCAGGCGGAACTGATAGCAGCCGCGCACCGACATGCCGGGGAACAGTTCCTCGGTATGCGCGTGGATGATCGAGGACAGCAGCACGAAGTTCTCGCCGCCCTCGCAGACTTCGTCCGGCAGGCGGATCAGGCGCGGCAGCACGCGCGGTGCCGGCACCACGGCCAGGCCGGAATCGCGGCCGAAGGCATCGACGCCTTCCAGCTGCACGATGAAGTTGAGGCTCTTGTTGACCAGCAGCGGGAACGGATGGGTCGGGTCCAGGCCGATCGGCGTGACCAGCGGCGCCACCTCGTGGCGGAAATAGCGGCGCACCCACAGCTTCTGTTTGTGCGACCACTCGTTGCGGCGGACGATGCGGATGCCGTGGCGGGACAGCTCCGGCAGCACGTGTTCGTTGAGGATGGTGTATTGCCGCTCGATCTGCTTGTGCGCGATCTCGCTGATCTCGGTCAGCGCACGCCGCGGCGCGATCGCGTCGGGGCCGACGATCTCGTGGTCGAAGGCGATCTGGCTCTTCAGTCCGGCCACGCGGATCTCGAAGAACTCGTCCAGGTTGCTGGAGAAGATCAGCAGGAACTTCAGGCGCTCGAGGATCGGCTTGCGCTCGTCCAGCGCCTGGTCCAGCACGCGGATGTTGAACTGCAGCTGCGAGAGCTCGCGGTGGATGTACAGGCTGCTGTCGTTGAGGTCTTGCGTGCCGCCCTGGATTTCGGCGGCGGGCGCCGCCGCGGCGGGAGTTTCTTCGACCGTCACGCTGGGGCGGTTTTCGCTGCTGGACATCTTCTTGGTCCTGTCCCCGTCAAGCGGGGTGTGGGAATGGGCATGCTACCCCGTTCGCGCGGTAGCCACGCCGACAGCCCGCCGGTCGTTCCGGGCCGGTTGCGCAAATCGTCATATTGCTGCGGAAATTTGACGGCGCGGTGACGGCGCTCAACGGCGCGCATAGGCATTCAAGGCCTCGGCGAGGTGATCGAACAGCTTGCGCACGGCGGTCTGGCGGCGCAGGTCCTCGTGCATCACCACCCAGCACTCCATCGGGATCGCCAGCTCCTGCGGCAGCAGCCGCACCAGCTTCGGCGCGCGCGCGGCCAGCGGCGCCTGGCAGATGCCGATGCCGTAGCCGGCGCGCATCGCTGCCAGCGCCGCCAGCTGGTGATCGGTGCGCAAGGTGAATTGCTCGCGGCTCCACGGCAGGTGCTTTGGCAGCAGCGAGCGCATGTAGGGCGCCTCGTGATCGAAACCGATCAGGCTATGCCCGCGCAGTTCGTCCAGCGAAGCCGGTGTGCCGTGCCGGCGCAGATAGCGCGGATGCGCGAACAGCCCCAGTTCGATCCGTCCCAGCTGGCGCGCCACCAGTGCCTGCTGGGTGGGGCGGGTCATGCGGATGGCCAGGTCCGCATCCTTGCGCAGCAGGTCCTGCGAGCGGTCGGTGACCACCAGTTCGATCGTCACGCCAGGATGGGCGTGGCGGAACTCGGCCAGCATCGGCGGCAGCACTTCGGTGCCGATCACCTCGCTGGCGGTGACGCGCACCACGCCGCGCGCGACATCCTCGCCGGTGCTGATCGCGCGCCGCAGCGCCGCGGTGGCCGAGGCCATCGCTTCCGCATGCGGCACCAGGCGCACCGCCAGCCCGGTCGGCAACAGGCCCTGCGGCGAGCGGGTGAACAGGGCAGCGTCCAGTGCCGCTTCCAGTTCGCGGATGTGCCGGCCCAGGCTCGGCTGGGTCATCGCCAGCGCCCGCGCGGCGCCGGACAGGCTGCCTTCGCGCATCACGGCGAGGAAGGAGCGGTACAGGTCCCAGGAGGGTTCGGGCTTGGTCATGCATATTTGTATAGCAGATGTTCGTTCTTCATGGATTTTCTTATGGGATGGCCGGCGTCAGGCTGTGCCCATCCCAACGGAGAACGAACATGAAGCGGACGAAGACGGTACTGGTGGTGGGCGCCAACGGCGGCGTGGGCGGCGAGGCCTGCGTGGCTCTGCTGCGGCACGGCTGGCGGGTGCGTGCGCTGGCGCGCCGGCCCGGCAGCGTGGAAGGCATCGAGTGGGTGCAAGGCGATGCGATGGTGGCCGCCGATGTGGCGCGCGCCGCCGCCGGCGTGGACGTGATCGTGCATGCGGTGAACCCGCCCGGCTATCGCGGCTGGGAGCGGCTGGTGCTGCCGATGCTGGAAAACACCATCGCGGCGGCGAAGGCGACGGGCGCGCGCATCGTGCTGCCCGGCACGATCTACAACTATGGCTTCGATGCGTTTCCCGTGCTGACCGAGGCTGCGCCCCAGCATCCGGTCAGTCGCAAGGGCGAGCTGCGCGTGGCGATGGAGCAGCGCCTGGCGCAAGCCGCGCGCGAAGGCACGCCGGTGCTGATCCTGCGCTGCGGCGACTTCATCGGCCCGCGCAACACCGGCAACAGCTGGTTCTCGCAGGGGCTGGTGAAGGCCGGCACGAAGGTGCGTGCGGTGAACTATCCGGGGCCGCCGGAGCTGGGGCACGCCTGGGCGTATCTGCCGGACGTGGCGGAGACGCTGGTACGCCTGCTCGATCGTGCGGATGAGCTGGAGCCGTTCGCTTCGTTCCACTTCGGCGGCTATTGGCTGGACGGCCACCAGATGGTCGATGCGGTGCGCGCGGCGACCGGCGATGCGTCGGTGCGCGCGGCGCGCTTTCCATGGTGGATGGTGGCGCTGGCGCAGCCGTTCGTGGAGACGCTGCGCGAGTTGTGGAAGATGCGGTATCTGTGGAAGACGGAGGCGCGGCTGGAGGATGCGAAGCTGCGCGGTTTTCTCGGCGAAGTGCCGCGGACACCGGTGGTGGAGGCGGTGCGCAGCGCGTTGGTGGGCGCCGGATGCCTCTGACGAGCCGGCATAACGGCGCAGGCGTAGGTTGGGGTGAGCGCAGCGAACCCCAACGGGCGTTACATGGATGCGAGAAGGCGGAAGGTGTGTTGGGGTTCGCTGCGCTCACCCCAACCTACGTTGGACGTTTTTTCAGATGGGTGCACCCTTGGCGCGCGGCCGTTGTTCTCCTGCCATGTACCGGCTCGGCGGCTCTCCCAGCACCCGCCGGAACGCCGCAGTGAATGCACTTGCACTGCCATACCCGAGCTCGACCGCGACATCGGTAATCGACTGCCCCCGCCCCAACCGCGTCAGCGCCGCCAACAGGCACGCCTGCTGCCGCCACGCCGCATAACTCATTCCGGTCTGCTGCCGGAACGTGCGCGTGAAATGGCGACGGCTCATGCCCGCCTTCGCCGCCATCGCATCGATATCCAGGTCCAGCGCCGGCGCATCCAGCATCGCGCGGCACAGTTTGTACAGGCGCGGCTCGGCCGGCAGCGGGGTGTTGAGGGCGAGCGTGGGCATGGCGCGGATCTCGTCCAGCAGCAACGCCATGAGCCGGCCGTCGCGGCTGTCCAGCGCGTACTCGGCGGGCAGGTCGACGGCAGCCTCGAGCAGTTCGTGCAGCAGGGGCGAGACGGCGATGACCTGGCAGTGCCGCCACAGATCCCGCGCCGCGTCGGGCTGCAGGTAGGCGCTGCGCGTGCTCACTTCGCCGTCCATGTGCACCTCGTGCATCACGCCGGCGGGAATCCACAGCGCGCGACGCGGCGGCACGATCCAGCTGCCTTCGGGGGTGATGGTCTTGACCACGCCGGTGGCCGCGTACAGCAGCTGGTGGCGCTTGTGCGCGTGGGACGGCAGCACGAAGCGCGCGGGGTAGTCGTTGCCGGTGGCGACGATGGCGCGAGGAATGTCCTCGTAGTGGTTGACGCGGGTCTGGCGCATGGGGATGGCCCGGATTCGATGGATATTGACCCGCTGGCGTGAGCGGGCCGGCGCCGCCCAATCTAAGGTGCTGGCCTGGGCGCGGCAAGATGCCGCGCCCCACCGTCCCCCCGCACAGACCGCCGCCCCCATGCAGACCCGCGTCGAAGATCTCCCCCTGCCGGCCGCGCAGACCCAGACCCAGACCCACGCCAAGGCCGAGCCACGCACCGACTTCGGCATCATCGGCGCGATCAGCTTCGCGCACCTGCTCAACGACATGATCCAGTCGTTGATCCTGGCCATCTATCCCATCCTCAAGGAAGGCTTTCACCTGAGCTTCGCCCAGGTCGGCCTGATCACGCTGACCTATCAGGTCACCGCCTCGCTGCTGCAGCCGATGGTGGGCATGATCACCGACCGCAAGCCGATGCCGTTCTCGCTGCCGGTGGGCATGGGCTTCACGCTGTGCGGCCTGCTGCTGCTGGCCAACGCGCCGAACTTCGCGCTGCTGCTGGTGGCCGCCGCGCTGGTCGGCACCGGTTCGTCGGTGTTCCATCCGGAATCCTCGCGCGTGGCGCGGATGGCCTCGGGCGGGCGGCATGGCCTGGCGCAGTCGCTGTTCCAGGTGGGCGGCAATACCGGCGCCTCGCTGGGACCGCTGCTGGCGGCCTGGATCATCGTGCCGCACGGCCGCGGCAGCGTGGCCTGGTTCGCGCTGGCCGCCTTGCTGGCGATCGTGGTGCTGCTGCAGGTGAGCGCGTGGTATCGCGACCATCACGCCGTGCGCGGCAAGGCCAAGGCACGCCATGCGGCGGTGACGCTGACCCGCGGCCGGGTGATCGGCGCGGTGGCGATCCTGGGCTTGCTGATCTTCTCCAAGTATTTCTACATCGCCAGCATCACCAGCTATTACACGTTCTATCTGATCCACAAGTTCGGCGTGTCGGTGCAGAACGCGCAGACGCATCTGTTCGTGTTCCTGTTCGCGGTGGCGGCCGGTTCGCTGATCGGCGGCCCGGTGGGTGACCGCATCGGACGCAAGTGGGTGATCTGGGCTTCGATCCTGGGCGTGGCGCCGTTCACCCTGCTGCTGCCGCACGCGAACCTGCTGTGGACCGGTGTGCTGACCGTGGTGATCGGATTGATCCTGTCTTCGGCGTTCTCGGCCATCCTGGTCTATGCGCAGGAGCTGATTCCCGGCCGCGTGGGCATGATTTCCGGCCTGTTCTTCGGCTTCGCCTTCGGCATGGGCGGCATCGGCGCGGCGGTGCTGGGCAAGGTGGCGGATGCGCAGGGCATCGACTTCGTCTACGGCATCTGCGCCTACCTGCCGTTGTTGGGCGTGATCACCGTGCTGCTGCCGAACCTGGACGGACCCAAGCGGCTGGCTGCCAAGGAAAGTTGAGCCGTCCGGCTTGAGCCGCCGCCGCTCCGCCATGCCCGCGACGCGCTAGCATGGCGGGCATGGCCGCGCGATGGCGCGCGGTACGAGAGGAGTCGGCGATGCGTTCGGGCAATCCGGTTTTACGCGATAGCACCTTCCAGGGCCTGTTCGCCGAAGGCGAACGCATGACCCTCAACGGCACGGTGGGCAAGACCGGCCTGCTGCTGTTCCTGGCGGTGGTCACCGGCGGCTGGACCTGGCTGCGCTTCAGCCATGCGGCCGCGGAGGGCGGCAACGTCGCCGCCGGGCTGACGGCGATCGCGCCGTTCATGTGGGGCGGTTTCCTGGTCGGCTTCGTGCTGGCGCTGGTGACCGCGTTCAAGGCCAACTGGGCGGGCATCACCGCGCCGGCCTATGCGATCGCCGAAGGCTTTGCCCTGGGTGGCGTGTCCGCGCTGTTCGAAGTGCGTTTCCCCGGCATCGTGCTGCAGGCGGTGATGCTGACCGCGGGCGTGATGGCGGTGATGCTGATGCTGTACCGCTCGCGCATCATCCGGGTCACCGACAAGTTGCGCATGGGTGTGGTGGCGGCCACCGGCGGCATCGCGCTGCTGTACCTGGTGGACATGGGCCTGCGCATGTTCACCAGCATCCAGGTGCCTTTCATCCACGAATCCGGCGTGCTGGGCATCGGCTTCAGCCTGCTGGTGGTGGGCCTGGCGGCGTTCAACCTGCTGCTGGACTTCGACCTGATCGAGAGCGGCGTGGAGCAGGGTGCGCCCAAGTACATGGAGTGGTACGGCGCCTTCGGCCTGATGGTGACGCTGGTGTGGCTGTACCTGGAGCTGCTGCGGCTGCTGTCGAAAGCGCGCCGCTGAGCTTGTCGACATGACGGAGAGGCCGGCTCGACGCCGGCCTTTTTTTGCCCGCTTACCAGCGCATGCCCTGCATCGCCGTCAGCGACATGCCGATCACGATCAGCGCGGTGAGGAACAGCGCGAACGGAATCAGCAGCAGCAGCGCGTAGAGATGCGTGCGCATGTCGTCGTCCCGCTCCTGCGCCGCGCGCAGCAGCACCAGGGCGAGGCAGGGCAGCATCGCGGCCGTCGGCAGGAACGGCGCCAGGCTCGCCGTGTGCTGGTTGAGCAGCAGCACCAGCGCCGACAGCAGCGTGGCGAAGCCGAGCAGGTGCAGCAGGATGGCGCGGATGCGCGGGTGGCCGATGCGGGTGATCCACCAGCCCAGGTAGAGCGGGTAGGTCAGGCCGCCGACGAACAGCCACGGCGATTCGCCGTGGACGTGCCTGGCGACCTGGTCATAGGCCAGCGGCGGGATCAGCAGCACCGCGAAGACCAGCAGCAGATGCAGTGCGATCTTCCCGGCCAGCCTCATCGCTTATCCCTTGCCGATCACCACAGGTTCGGGTTCTAACGTCACTGCGAACTTGCCGTGCACACCGGCGATCACCTTCTGGGCGAAGGCCCACAGCTGGGCGCCGCTGGCCTGGCCGTGGTTGACCAGCACCAGGGCATGGCGGTTGGAGATGCCGGCGTCGCCCTCGCGCTGGCCCTTGAAGCCGGCCGCCTCGATCAGCCAGGCGGCGGAGAGCTTCCAGCGGCCGTCGGCGCCGGGCCAGGCGGCCAGCTCCGGGTAGTCGCGCCTGAGCGCCTCGCCGACCGCCGCATCGACCACGGGATTCTTGAAGAAGCTGCCCGCATTGCCGATCACCGCGGGGTCCGGCAGCTTGCGCGTGCGCAGGTGCACCACCGCTTCGGCGACATGGAACGGCGCCGGCTTGTCCACGCCCATGCGCGCCAGCTCCTCGCGGATGCCGGCATAGTCCAGGCGCAGCCCGTGCGTGCGGGGCAGGGCGAAGCGCACGGCGGTGACGATGTAGCGGCCCGGTTCGCGCTTGAACAGCGAGTCGCGGTAGGCGAAGGCGCAGTCCGCGCGGTCGAGCACGGCCACGCGGCGCTCGCGCGTATCCCAGGCTTCCACGCTTTCGATGAACTCGGCCACTTCGGTGCCATAGGCGCCGATGTTCTGGATCGGCGCGGCGCCGACCGTGCCGGGGATCAGGATCAGGTTTTCCAGGCCGGCGAAGCCCTGGCCCAGGGTCCAGCGCACGAAGTCGTCCCAGCGCTCGCCCGCAGCCACCGCGATGCGGGTGAGCTCGCCTTCCTGCTCGACGTGCACGCCGCGGGTGGCCATTGCCACCACGGTGCCGTCGAGGTCGCCGGCCAGCAGCAGGTTGCTGCCTTCGCCCAGTACCAGCAGCGGGCCGCTGCGCACGGCGGGGAAGTCGAGCAGTTCGGGCAGCTTCGCCGCGTCGGTGACTTCGGCCAGCAGGCGCGCGCGCGCGTTCACGCGCAGCGTGTTGCGCTGGCCCAGCGGGGCGTTCTCGATCAGCGCGTAGCCGCCCATGTCGATGCGCTGCACCGGCAATGCGTACGGATCAGCCGGCATGGGCGTCCTCGCTCTGGCGACGGATTTCGTCCACGCATTCGGCGATCAACGCCGGGCCGCGATAGACCATGCCCGAATACAGCTGCACCAGCGACGCGCCGGCCGCGATCTTGCCGGCGGCATCGTCGCCTTCCAGGATGCCGCCCACGCCGACGATCGGCACGCGCTCGCCCAGGCGGCGGCGCATGCCGCGCAGCACTTCGGTGGAGCGCGCGTACAGCGGGCGCCCGGACAGGCCGCCGGTTTCCCTGCCGTGCGGATCGCTTTCCACCGCGCCGCGCTCGATGGTGGTGTTGGTGCAGATCAGGCCGTCGATGCCGGTGGCCAGCAGCACCTCGGCGATGCCGTCCAGTTCCGCCTCGGCCAGGTCCGGCGCGATCTTCAGCAGCATCGGCTTGCGCTTGCCGGCCTGCGAGCCCAGGCGTTCCTGCGCCTCGCGCAGGGTGTCGATGAAGCGGCGCAGGGTGGCTTCTTCCTGCAGGTCGCGCAGGCCCTGGGTGTTCGGCGAGGAGATGTTCACCGTGACGTAGCTGGCGTGCGCGTAGACGCGCTCCAGGCAGAAGAGGTAATCCTCTACCGCCTTGTCGTTGGGCGTGTCCTTGTTCTTGCCGATATTGATGCCCAGCACGCCGCGGTAGCTTGAGCTCTGCACGTTGCGCACCAGCGCGTCGACGCCGGCGTTGTTGAAGCCCAGGCGGTTGATCACCGCCTCGTGGCGCGGCAGGCGGAACATGCGCGGCTTGTCGTTGCCCGGCTGCGGCCGCGGCGTGGTGGTGCCCACTTCGACGAAGCCGAAACCGAGCGCGCCCAGCGCGTCGAGGTGATCGGCGTTCTTGTCCAGGCCGGCGGCCAGGCCCACCGGATTGGGAAAATCGATGCCGAACACGGTCACCGGCAGTTCCGCCGGCGGCTTGGCCACCACGTGCAGAAAGTTGCTGCGATGGGCCACGTCCAGGCCAAACAGGGTGAAGCGGTGCGCCGTTTCGGCGTCGAGCGCGAACAGCAGGGGGCGAATGAGGGAATACATACTCAGCCTGGGTGGCCCACGTAGACGCGGGTGTCGTAGTCGAAACTGATCTTGCCGTTCGTCGCCGTCGCGTCGAACAGCTCGCGCAGCGCCTGCATCATCGGCGCGTGCTGCGGGTGGTCTTCCTTCGGCGCGTACGAGGACGACATCAGCCGGCCGCGCAGGCTGTCGAAATCCAGCTGCTGGCGATGCTCGAAGCTGCCGGTGCCGCGATAGCCCTCGCCGAACCAGGCGCGCATGCGCGGCTCGTCGGCGTAGCGCTCGGCCACGCTGGTGTAGTCGGTGCCGTAGCGCTGCAGCAGCGCCTCGTAGCCTTCCAGGAACGGCGTGCCGACCAGGCGGCGGCTGTTCCAGTAGATCGCGGCCAGGCCGTGCGGGCGCAGGATGCGGGCGAACTCGTGGCGCGTGGCGTCCTGGTCGAACCAGTGGAAGGCCTGCGCCACCGAGACCAGATCCACGCTGTGCGCGGCCAGGCCGGTCTTGTCGGCGCGGCCGTCGAGCGCGCGGAAGTGCTCGTCCAGGCCCAGCCATTTCTCCGCCGCGCCGCGCATGGCGGCATTGGGTTCCACCGCGATCACGCGGTAGTCGGCGTCCAGGAACAGCTTGCTGGAGATGCCGGTGCCGGCGCCGACGTCGGCGACCAGCCATTGCGGCGTGACGCCATGCTCGCGCTGCAGCCAGTCCAGCATCGCCCTGGGATAGTCGGGACGGTAGCGGACGTAATCCTCGACGCGGTTGCTGAATCGTTCCGTGGCGCGCAGGTCGTTCATGGCACTCGTCCTTTGGGAAAAGCTCGGCAGCCACCGCGAATGGCGCCCGGCGCGGGGCCGGGCGCCGTCGTGCTTACAGGTCGAACTTGATGCCCTGGGCCAGCGGCAGGGAGTCCGAATAGTTGCTGGTATTGGTCTGGCGGCGCATGTACACCTTCCACGCATCCGAACCGGACTCGCGACCGCCGCCGGTCTCCTTCTCGCCGCCGAAGGCGCCGCCGATCTCGGCGCCGGAGGTGCCGATATTGACGTTGGCGATGCCGCAGTCCGAGCCGGCCGAGGACAGGTACTGCTCCGCCGCCTTCAGGTCGCGGGTGAAGATCGCCGAGGACAGGCCCTGCGGCACGTCGTTCTGCAGTTCGATCGCTTCGTCCAGCGACTTGAACGGCATGATGTAGAGGATCGGCGCGAAGGTCTCGGTCTGCACCACCTCGTCGCTGTTCTTGACGCCGGTGACGATGGTCGGCAGCACGAAGTTGCCCTTGCGGTCGCTGAGCGCGGCGCCGCCGGTCAGCACCTTGCCGCCGCTGGCCTTGGCCTTTTCCACCGCGCCCAGGTAGGCCTGCACGGCGTCCTGGCTGTTGAGCGGGCCCATCAGGGTGGTGGCCAGGGTCGGGTCGCCGATCTTGCCTTCCACCTGCTTGTAGGCGGCGACCAGCTTGTCGGTCACTTCGCCGACGATCGACTCGTGCACGAACAGGCGGCGCGTGGTGGTGCAGCGCTGGCCGGCGGTGCCGACCGCACCGAACACGATGGCGGGAATGGCCAGCTTAAGGTCGGCGCTCGCGTCCAGGATGATCGCGTTGTTGCCGCCCAATTCCAGCAGCGAGCGGCCCATGCGGCGCGCCACGCGCTCGCCGACCATGCGGCCGACCTTGGTCGAGCCGGTGAAGCTGATCAGCGGGATGCGCTTGTCGTCGACGAAACCCTGCGAGAGATCCGTGCCGGCGTCGTTGAACAGGAAGAAGATGTCCGGGAAGCCGCCGGCCTTCAGCGCCTCGTTGCAGATCTTCATGGTGGCGATCGCCGACAGCGGGGTCTTCGGCGACGGCTTCCAGATGCAGATGTCGCCGCAGATCGCGGCGAGGAAGGCGTTCCAAGCCCACACCGCCACGGGGAAGTTGAACGCGCTGATGATGCCGACCAGGCCCAGCGGGTGGTACTGCTCGTACATGCGGTGGCCGGGGCGCTCCGAATGCATGGTGTAGCCGTAGAGCATGCGGCTCTGGCCCACCGCGAAGTCGGCGATGTCGATCATCTCCTGCACTTCGCCGTCGCCCTCCGGCTTGATCTTGCCCATCTCCAGCGCGACCAGCGAACCCAGCGCGTCCTTGTGCTTGCGCAGCGCCTCGCCGCACAGGCGCACCGCTTCGCCGCGGCGCGGGGCGGGCGTGGTGCGCCAGGTCTTGAAGGCTTCCTGGGCGCGCTTGACGATGGTCTCGTAGTCCGCGGCGCTGGAGGCGTGCACGGTGCCGATCACCTCGCCGGTGGCCGGATTCACCGGCTGCAGCGCGCCGGCGTCCGAGGTGCGGGACCATTCGCCCTGGCCGAGATAAGTGCCGGAATGCTCCGCGCCGATGCCGAGCGCCTTGAGGATTTCGTGGGACATGCGTGCTCCTGGACCGTGGCGCCTCGCGGCGCGCTGGGGTGAGTGGGAATGGGATGGGTGGAAAGGCGTAATTCTAGCAGGCAGGGGCCGGGGAGCCCGAGAGGTGCGGCGGGGAAGGGCGATGGTGCGTTGCGCCATGCGATGCCAGCGCGGGGCATCCTTTGCCACGGGCGGATCAGCCGGTGCCGGGCTTGGGGTTACTGCCTCGATCCTTGCGCTGAAGGTCTCGATAGGGCTTGTGCCCTGGCCGGCGAGGAAGCTTCTTGCTGGAGCGGTGCGTAGGCCGGGACCTGGATGACGATCGGAGCCTGGGCCACCGATGGTGCAAGCGCCGGCCTGGCCGCGTTGTTCATGGCGAAGAACAAGCCGGCAAAGCCGAGGAAAAGACCGATCACCGTGGCGATCATCCAGGTCTTGATGCTTGCATCGAGCGAATGCAGGTCACCCTTCGTTGCCAGGGTGGGCAAGGTGGTTTCGAGCGCGGTCAGGCGGCTTGCCATGTCGCCATCATCGGACGGTTGTCCGGGCGGAACAACTCCTCCGGTATCGCCGGATGCGGGGATGCGCGACCAGGGGATATGGATGGCGGACATCGGGGCTGTTCCTCCTCTTCCTTGGGCGGATGCTCGGCGAGCCGGCGCAGCATGATCTGCATGTCAATCGCTACGGCATATCACGGTCATTAGATCAACTCATGCAGCGGTTTGGCGATTGTCCTGTTGCGAATTGGGATCAGGCCTACGGGGAGGCCGCCTTTGAACTGCTACATGCGTCGCGCATGGTCGAAGGTCCGGTTCGCGAGACCACGCAGTTGCATCGGGGCGGCCAGATGTTGCGCGATGCACATTCGTCGTGTCGATGCCGGCCCGTATCGCAAAATTCGGACCGGCAGAGAGCCGGGTCGGAGAGCCGATCAATCCGCAACCCAATGGCGATTCCGCCGTCTGGATCAGCACGGAAGGCAGCCCCCTGGCGGATGGCACCGCCGTGGTGATGGATGGGCATCGCCTGCTCAGCAACTCCGCTGGCAATGGAGCCAGCGCACGGGTCGACCCATGGATTCTGGCCTCCCCTGGGGAAAAGCCTATTTTCCTCGAGCGCCGCTACGCGGACCGGATCGAGCTATCCAACGTCGTCTATCTGAAGGTCATCGGGCAGCCGCCCCAGGTTGACTGAGCGGTCGCTTGAGACCTTGCGGGCGGCGATCTGCATGCGCCCGCCGAACGCCGGCAGGACATGCCGGGCAAGCGCGCGGCATCGATCGTGCAAGTGCTTGAAAAATGGTGCCCCCGATACGATTCGAACGTACGACCTTCCCCTTAGGAGGGGGATGCTTCTGTCAAGTAAAACAATCACTTGCAAAGCAACTGTGACCACACTGTGACCTAAAGCAAGTCGTCCAGCAGATTCACGGCCTTGTCCGAACCGTTCGGCGTGAGGTGGGCATAGTACTTCTCGGTGGTCGCATAGTCGGCATGCCCCATCAGTACCTGGATGCGCCTCAGAGGCACGCCAGCCATCGTCAGAGTGGCACCGAACGTGTGCCGCAGGCGATGCAGGCTCCCGCCAATGCCGGCCTTCCTGGCGTCCTCCGCGAACCAGTCGGAGATGGTATCCGGGTGGACCGATACGAGCGGATCAGGAAGCTCGGCGAATGCCTTTCTGGCTTCCTTGTTGAGAGGAACGTCACGCCACCTTCCTGACTTGGTGCGGCCTTCTTCGTTCTCACCTGGCTCCGATTCCACATGGAGGACGTTGCGGCGCACCTTTTCCTTGGGACATCCAGCCACTTCACCGCGGCGAATTCCGGTGTGCGTCATGAATCGCCATAGGTGAGATCTGGACGGATTGGCTTCATAGAGCTTGATCAGCTCCTTCTTGCCGTAGAACTTCACCGCTACGCTTCGTACGCCGCGCGGTATCTCTACGCCATCCATGGGATCGACCTGGAACAGCTTCCACCGCATGCCTCGACGGATGGCCGTTCTAAATCGCCGAAGCTCCTTGCTGACGGTTTCCTTGGCCGCCCGGTCCTTCGTCAGCCGCCTAGCCTTATGCGCTTCCAGCTCCATCGTTGTGATGGTATCGACAGGGCGGTGACCAAACTCAGACTTCAGAAGCCTAAGCTCGCTCTTGGCCTTCCCATGCGTTCGCGGATGCTCCGCCTTGTACCACTCCAAATAGTGCTCGATGAAATCCGACAGCTTGGGCGCCGTACTGATGATACGGACGCCGTAGGTCAGCTCCGCCTCTTTCGCGGCTCGGATCGTCTCAGCCTCGATAGCACCTCTTGGACCGATGGATTTCCGCTGACGACCATTGCCATCCCTCCAATTGAGGTAGGCAATTCCATCGCGCCAATAGAGGGTGACCTTTGCCATTGCGGTGACTGATAGATGACCTTGTAAAGCTCTGCCTTCTCGTAGAGCTTCTTGCCCATGAAGTTGCGGGGGTGTAACTCGTATTCGCTGGCCTTCTTGGCAAACGTGTCCTCATGGACGCCGCAGTAATGCGCCGCCTCGATGACTGTTAGCCAGTCCTTGCCGGATAGGTTGATATCTTCGGCTGCTCCCATTCACCCCACCTCCGGCGGCTCAGGCGGCGGCATGAAGTGGGTTGGGTGATGTTTCCATTGAAGTCCGTCATCTTCGTAACAACGCCATCGATGATCCGGAATAGACCACCAAGCGTCCGCGACACGATATCCAGTGCCATCGTCTTCCCAGCACCAAACGTCTATGTTCGATCCATCCTTAGGCGCCTCACTAATCGGCCGCCACTTCATTTCATCACCTCCGCGCGCATCTTCGCCGTCTGCCAACGCCTCTTCTGCGCGCGGCTTCGATTCCGAAATCGCCTTCGCTCAGCAGCCGCGATCACGCTAGGGTCTTTGCAGCCCTTGCCAGGAGCGCACCAGACGCGCAAGCCGTCATAGAAGCATTGGACAACAAGGTTAATTGCCCGATGGCGTTTGCCGCAGCATTCTGCCCACAGAATCTTGCTAGGCGCGAATCCGGATTCGTAAGGCGGATCGAGGTTGTGATCCGTGAATGCCGTAGCTGGCTGGATCGACGCTGTGTAAATGTGGATGCCCATCACCCACCCCTCTTGGCCGCGATGGCTTGGTCGATGATGTCGGCCCATTTGCTAAATAGACTGTCGGGGTAGCACTTCATTGCCCGAAGGCCGTCCCGAACGGTGGTCAGGCCATCCATCAGGCCGAGCGCATGCAATAGATTGGATCGCGTGATGCGGGTCTCTGCGTCGCACCCGTCGTCATCCATCACGATGGCGAGAAAGTCGCCGTGATCCATGAATCTGGTGGCCGGCAAGTAGTGAGTTTCGATGGAGTAACCGGCGACAGTTCCATCATCACGGATGCCGGCGAGCAATCCATCAGCATGGATCATGCCCTGCCAGTCGTTCCCGCACTCCCCGCCGCATTCCTCTCGACCACAGCAAGCAGCTACTAACTTGCTACCTCTTTCCAGAGAATTAGTAGGAGTCGATGATTCCTCGGCAGTTGCGCTGGCGTGGGAGAGGGCGGCTTGCCAGCCAGTCCATGCCGCCTCGATCTGGTCGGGATCTTCGAGGTCAGCATTCCACCTGCCGTGGCGATTCCACCAATAGTCGAATTCCGCACGCACCTTCTGCTCGTCGGTCATGGCTTGGCCTCGGACGCTTTCGTATTGAGGTTTTCGGCAAACGCTTCCGCACTCGCGAGGTCTCTGAACCTTCGCGGCCATGTCTTCCCAGGGCTCACATAGAACTCTATGTCCCATGGAGACTTTGCATTCTCACGATGGCGCACCAGATGGAAACTCTGATAGTCGCGCTGCGGATGCCATTGACTGTTCATCCCGCCTTCTCCTTCCCGGCGACCGTCGGGGCGGCAGATAGCATGGCTTTCCACACGCAATCGACTTCATCTTCACCGCTGAATGAATAGGCGAGACTGGCGGCATCCAGCATGTGAGCATCAGGCTCAACCGGCACCAACGCCCATCCATCCGGCACGGCCGCGCGCTCGGCGGATGCGTTGGCATACTGCGCATCCACCCATTCGTCGCGGTAACGACGCATCTCATTGTGCTCAGCGATGAGGTCGGCCGCGCCCTCGGCGGGGTGCGTGTAGAGCTTCGTGCCTTTGTGAACGGGTTGAAGCCACCTGACGGTTACGCCGTCATCGTCAATACGTTCGATTTCGCCAACAGCCTCCCCCTGCGCTCCCTGCGGCTGGCATCGCATTTGCGCATCCATCTGTCTGGAAAGCTGCTCATCCTCGGGGCAAGCAAAAGCGGCCACAGGCTGCGCCAGACGCGCGGAGAGGGATTCGATCAGCTCGGCCGCGGCTTCCATGTTGTCGGCAATCTCAGTTTCGTTGCCAAGCATGGTGCGTACATAGGCAGCATCGTCGCCAAGGCATGCCACAACGGCCTCGATCTCACCCGAAACCGCCACCTTCGGCGGGGTGATGTTCTTCAACGCTTCGATGTATTCGTCCAGTAGCGAAGTATTCAACGACTCCGCAACGGACTCCAGTCCAGAACGAATTTGTTCGATGTTCATGCATCCACCTTTAAGACGGCAATGGATTCATCGCGATAGCCCATAGAGTTTGCGACACGTTTGCACTCGCCATAGGAGCGGCCGGTGCAAATCAAGTCACCATAACTGTTGTACGCAGCCCAAATGCTCATACACCCCCCTTCTTGGCTCGGGCGGAGTCGATGGCTTCCGGTATCGAACGGATGGCATCGCTCAACTGTTGCAATACTTCATGGGGATCAATGGTCTTCGGGCGAAAGGCCATGACGCGACCATCTTCAAGCTCAACGGGCATCGGATATAACAGCCCATAAATGCACATGAGCTGCTTGAGCAGAGCATCGAATTTTTCTCGTGCCACGCTAAGCTCATAGCGCAAAGGAATAGCCTCCGCTTGCAGGCGGGTGCGGTCGGCGAGGAGGGATTCCAATATCTGTGCGCCATGTGCAAAACCGTTATGCCGATACGCATGCGCCGCATCCCGCACCTGCTCATCCGTGTAACTCGTCATAGGGAATGGCCTTTGGCTCATGGCTGAGCGCTCTTAGTCGTAAGTGAGTGGGGATAACGGCCGTAGCCGTTGCCGTTGCCGTCGCCGTCGCCGTCGCCGTAGCCGTAGCCGTAGCCGTAGCCGTAGCCGTAGCCGTAGCCCTTCGGGTACTTCATCGCGTCACCAAGGGGTAGGGATAACGGCCGTTGCCGTAGCCGTTGCCGTAGCCGTCGCCGTAGCCGTTGCCGTAGCCGTCGCCGTAGCCGTCGCCGTAGCCGTCGCCGTAGCCGTAGCCGTCGCCGTCGCCGTAGCCGTAGCCGTAGCCGTTGCCGTTGCCGTTGCCGTTGCCGTCGCCCTTCGGGTACTTCATTAGGTTTGCGCCACATCGGTGCCGCGGATGGCGCGCGCCAGGTTGGTGCCGTCGCAACCAATGGGGACGCAAATAACACTGGTTGATCGATCAACCTGACCAATCTTGTCTGACACCGGATCATCATCGGTGATGATGATTGCCAGCTTCGGCTTAGTGCTCTGCAGGTGCACAGGAATCAGCTGATAGGGCGTATCACCACCACCACCGTAGTCTTTGTCCGAAAGCTTGCCATCGCCGAAGAACCACACGTCAGAGCGAATGGATGACCCATACCTTGCGAGAAGCTCTTTAAGCCTCTGCTCCGCAATACGCGTCTTCTTAGGTGTGAACGAACCGCTCCGATCCACGAAAATCTCGACAAGCGGCGGTCGTGGGGTGGAGATGCTTCCAGCAGGAAGCATGGACACATTGTCATGCCGGCGAGATGGGCGCCTATAAGACCGCTCACGCTCGATACGGACACGCAAGGCGGCATCCACAGCACAAGTAAGTGAGGGAGTACGATTCTTAAGCAGGGCGTAACTGGCCTCGGCCGCCACCTGCGACTCCCTCAATCTCTCGTCGCTATCCAGTTTCTCTCTGGCAGCCATAGATGCCGATTCGCCATCCACATCTTCCGACTCACCAACATCACCTTCGCCCATTCCGCAGCCGCAGCACTGCATGGAAGGCTTTTGCTCTGGATGGTTGACAAGCCACTCGTAGATGTCCTCGGCCAACACCACATCATCCGGAAGTCCCTTAATCGATCCTGGCAGATAACCGCCAGCCAAGCGGGAGCGCGGAGCAGTGATATTGTCGATATCCATCTGGTCATAGATCGTCCTGGCTATCTCCATCTCGCAGGCGATCACCCAAAGATCTTGTATGGCCTCCTTGGGACGTCGACGGTTATGGGCTGACCAGACATGTCCCTGCTCATGCCTGAGCGTCGTCCTGTACTCGGACTTATTCAGCTCAGAGGCTAGGTAGATTCGGACAAAGTCCGTCTTTCCAGGAGCGCCCACCACATGCATGGGTTGACGGACGATAGGGGCGGCTGTCAGTTGCATGGTTACACCCTGAGGACAGGACGGCTCTTGTTCTTCGAAACACCACTTCGCGCATTCATGATCGAGTGATTCATCACTTCATTGCGCGTATGCGTGACGATATGAAGGATCTGGCTAGCGGATGCCGGCGTGAGAAGACCGCGCATGATCGAGTCGAAACCCTCATCGGTTCCGGTACGCTCCAGAACCTTAAGGGCCATGGTCAGCGTACGTGGCGTGGTGATTCGCTTAGACAGGCCTTCGCCAACCATGTCGAAAATGGCAAGCTCGCCATTTCGTACCGAGGAAATAACCATCTTGGCCTCGTTTGAGGCGAACTGCTTGTCAGCCCAATCGGACCAGGCGCACACATCGGGCACATAGTCGATGGCGGAGAAGCGCGACATCATCGCGTCACTTATTCCATCACCACCGCCGAACTCAGGAGGATTGGCCGCGGCGACAATGCACGTACTTTCGGGAAGGGATGCACCGCCAACTCGGCGCGAGGCGACCAATGTCAGCAGCGTGTCTGCCACCGCCCGACGGGCCTTGTCCAGCTCATCCAGGAACAGGACGGTGCTTTTTCCTTTGTCGGAGGCCTCCTGCAGGCGACGGAAGATCGAAGGAATAGTCCGGTAATCGTATTCGCCTTCGCGATACGGCAGACCGGCAATGTCTTCCTCCACAAGGGTGGACGTAAGCACGACCTCGGCGTGATCGAAATGCGCCTGAACGCTGGCGGTCTTCCCCACGCCCGGCGGGCCGATCAGAAGGATAGGAACATCGGGCGAAAACAGGTGATTCATGGCATTCTCCCTTGTGCCAAAGGATCAGCGCAGCGTGGTGCCCTTGAAGGCGTACAGGTCGATGGCAGGAAGAATCGCGAACACTGCCGTGACGGGGAAAAGAAGTTCCTCGTCAGCGTCGAAGCGATCCAGCGTGACCGTGGCCGACTTGTCGCCGCGTGCCACGCCGGGGAGCCCTTTGCCGCCGCCAAAACCGCCGAACATCGCGGCCTTTTTCAGGGCGATATAGCCCTCCTGTGCCTGCACTTCGGTGCCGAAGAAATAGAAGCCGCCGCTAACGGCAAGGATCTTGGTGCTCATACGTGCTCCTGCGTGTGATGTTGGTTTTGCGACTCGTCAGAACGGCAAGTCGTCGTCTTCAAAGCTGTTGTCGGCCGGCGGCGGAGCACTGCGCTGTGTGTTGTTGCGCTGCTGCTGTCCGCCGCCTTTGGCCTGCTGTTCTTTAGGCTGAGCGCTCAGGCTGATCGTGTCACCCTTGGATGTCTGCTTATCCCAGCCAGACAGCCAATATTCCTTGCCGTCGATGTTGATCGAACCCTTGCGGTCAGGATGGTTGTCCTGCTCCTTGCGATCATTGAGGAATAGGACGCCTTTATTGGTGTTGTCGTACTGCTTGGTCATGCTGCCTCCGCTTGCTTAGCCATGTTTGCGTGCTTCTTGAGTGCCGAACGCGTACCACTGGGAAGCAAATCCCACAGGGCTGCTTTCAGGTCGGTATCCAGTCCGCGATTCGCCACAGCTTCGTGAGCCCCCTGAACATCACTCATGTCCATGTACTCGCCGATGTTGGCCGCGAGCTTTTCCAGTTCTTCGCGATGCTCGTTGGTGTAGTCGTTCCACACCCCCGAACGCGGCTGACCAGAAAGCGTGTTGTCGCCCTGGCGCTTCGCAGCTTTGGCTGCAGCGTTTCCGTCATCGTCTTCAGGAGCGATGCCAGCCAGAGCCATCAGCGCGTAACGACGGGCATAGGTAAGCGCCGAACCCTCGCCCTGCGGATCGTTCTTGACCGGATGCACGGGGTAGCACCCACCGATCCACTGGCCGCTGCTGTGAAGGAAGCGGGTGTAAAGGACCGTACGAGCGTCCACGATGTCCGTCTGCTGCGTGTAATAGATGCCGTTCTCCAGAAAAGCATTTGTCACCGCATCAATCACGGAATCAAGCGTGGCGTAGCCCGATCCCTGACCGTTCTTCTTGAACTGGTCGTTCTTGGCGTCCTTTACAGCCGCCTTAAACTTCGACCTTGCCTTGATGAGCGCGGGCACAATCAGGTCAATGGTTTCGCTGTTGAGATTCATGCCTAGCCCTCATCCTCAATCTCGTCGTCATCCGGCGGGAACTGCTCGGATGCGTAGTCGTTGTTTGTCATGTCGCCTCTACAGGAAATAAGTCCCGGTGCTGCTGTTACGCCGCCGGGCCGGCGCAGGAGGGTCACCAGCAGCTAGTGCCACGTATCACGCCGTCAGATGACCATCAGAAGCGGGATGTCGATAGCCAGAAACGTGGTTAGTAGTTGTTTGATGGTTTTCATAGGTCAGTACGGCTCAATGGAAGCTTTGCGGTCGGTGATGTTGTCTTCAGCCTTCTGGTCCAGCCGCTTGTCCACAGCCTGTGCGCAGAGAGTGCCGAAGTGAAGGTGATCGCCATCGCGTAGCGCATTGATGGCCTCCAAAACCTTGGGATCGTTGCGATGGCCGCGCAGGTAGGAGAGGAAGTCACACAGCGCCTCGCTCACTTCCTGGTCATCTGCGTACAACTCGGCCGATTCGCGCTCAATCGCCTCGTCCGCAGCTTCGCGGACATCACGCTCGCGGTCGTGGAAGTCGCCGATCCCGAGTGAAAGAACCGCGTTCATTTCTTGGTCTTCCACGTTGCAACGGATGCTTCCGTGTCGATCTGCTTCCAGCCGTACCACGGTCCAACGTAGTCGATCAGGCGCACGAAGCCGTCGTTGGGAAGCGCAACCTTGGCGCGATAGCAGCGGTCAAGCTTGCCGATGTTGATCTGGTGATCGCCCTGGATGAGTCGTAGTTGGGCGCTCATGGCGTGCTCCCTCTGCGCTCCATCGCATCAGCAACGCAGTCGTCATCTGGACAATCGCAGTCCGTATAGACCATGCGGTTGTTGAATCCAGGATGGTTCCAGCAATCCGAAGCGATGCCGCATTTGATTTCGGCATCGGTGGCTGGGCGCTTCTTGCCGACAGCGCGCTCCCAGCGCGACTTGTGGCTCCGCATTTCCTCAGCTTCGGCCTCGGCTCCCTCATGGAGGAAAGCGCCATAGCCACCGCCGATCAGAATCACCCAATGGGTAGTAATGGAAGTTGCCTCCTTCGCATGGTCGCTCATGGCGTGCTCCCGGCGAGCGCGGCCTTACGCAATTCCTTGCCGCCAGCAGCATCGATGCTGTCAGCCAGCTCGATCAGGTCTGGCTCGGTGCCATTGCGGCATGCAGCCCAAACCTGGATGGCGGCTTTCAGGAGGTCGTCCGAGACGATGGCCTCCTTCGCAATCGCCGCATCCGCCTCCAGCAGGTTCTCCACCATGCCAGTGTCGCCAGAGGCGCGGAGGTCGGCGATCACCGTGGCGATCACGCTACGGACGTCGACGGGCTTCCCGGCCGCCTGCCTCTTGCCAGGATCAGGAATCTTGGCAAACCAGCAGTTCGCCATGCGTTCGACAGTCGGCCAGCAGCCGGGTGTCTGAAGGCAAACGAACTGGAGGTCATCCGAGTAGCCGATCACCTGGCACCAGCCATAGCTGCGATGCTGGTCGCTTTCGACATCGGCATTGGCGCCGGAAACCAGGGTCATGGTTCCGACCTTGGGAGTCACGTCTCCGGGCTGATACGGTCGCGCCGCCAGTCGGCCAACGACCGAGCCGCGCGGATGTGCCGCCGCCGCCTTTGCCAGCGTCTCGTAGTACGAAAGGGTGCGGTCGGTGGTCATGCGGCACCTCCGGCGCGAAGCACTTCAGCAAGCCGGTCAAAGGCCTCGGAGACTTCGCTATCTTTTCGCCAGTGAACTCCGGAAATTTCCATCTTGAACATGAGGTCGGCAATGGCCGCCCGCATGTCTTCGCTTTCACTTTTCGCGGCGATGCGGGAAAGGAAGCCTTTGATATTCACGCCAGGCCCTCCGCAACAAGGGCCATGTACTCGTCAACCATCCGCTTGGCTTCGAGAATCCCGATGTTCATCTCGCTGCGGCAGCGAACCAACGCCTCACACCTGAGGCCGGCGCCGGCAAGCTGCTCCCAGCCGAACGCTTCACACAAGAACCGGATGTTGTGATTGAGACGGTCACGCTGACCGCACATGTCGATCACGACGTCCAAGCCACCCACCCTCTGCATCTGCGCGCTCATACGATCGCCTCCTGCGCCTCTTCCCACATCTTCTTCGCAGCACACTCCGCTACCGTCTTGTCGGCGTAGTTGTGGGAGGTGACGAGAATGGTCCGGTGCGTCTTGGCGTCGACCACTTCACCGCGATACTCCGTGCCGACACGCTCGGCGACGTAGTAGGCGTTCATGGCTGCACCTGGGCGACGCGGTTAGCGGCGTTGGTGATGGCCTCAGCAAGCGCCAGTGCACCCGTGACGTCCATGAAAGTGGTGTGGGACGAACCGAGCGAGCGGACGCTCAGGTTGATGGTCCCGTTGTCGAAACCGCTCACCGAGATCTCGGCGGCGTAAGCGCTACGGGCAGGGATCTGCGCGGAGCTGAAAACTGCGGCAACCATGGCTTCCTCCTAGGCCGGGCATGGCGTCCGGCGTTGGAGAGAAAGTCTATTACTCTGAACTCGAATGTCAAGAGAACTAGACCGAGCCGGTCTAGTTCAGTGAACTGTGTTTAGCTTTTGTTCAGTTTTGACGCTTGAGGCAGGGGTACGCCTTAAGCAGCGTGGCTGCTACGGCTAGGAATGCCGGCTTGCCGCGCAGCTGCGGCTCGTCGTCAATCACCCTGATAGCAATCCTGGCCAGGGCTTGGGCGGACATTTTGTCCGAGAAGCAGGCGGTGTTGGCTCCCGTAGATGCCAGGCCGAATGCCGCTCCATCGCGCACGCCAAGAATGTATCCGAGTGCCCAGGTCTCATCCATGTCGTCTAGATGGGTGCTTCTACGCTGCACACCATCCACATCATCCACGACATGCTTTAGGGCAGTGTATAGATCCTCACCAGTCTTCTGAGTGGTGGCGTTCTGGGCAGAAAGTGCGATGGGTGCGAGAGAAAAAATTAGTGCAGCGATGAATCTTCCAATGTTCATCGCTGCACCATTAATTGTCTGTGCGCATTTTGGGGCGTGACAGCTCTGGGTCGCCAGCAGTTAGGCACATGAACTGAACTTCGGCCCTAGGAAAGTTTCCAAAAACGTATGGCGGCCTCGATTCCTCGGTGTGCGTCACCTGCATGGTTTTGCCTTGTTTTGAGCAGTAGTTGCCGGCTATCTCCACGGCTTCAGCCTTTACTGTGCCCGTTCCGCTGAATCCTGTACTGGCCTGCTTCGATACCATGTAGGTATCGGGTCCAATGGGCACTACTTTTGACGTCATGGCGCACCCACAGAGCAGTGCGATGCATGCCGAAGTGATTAAGATCTTTCCCATCTTAGCTCCCCCGTTTGATTGCTGGATCAATCAAGCCAGAGCGGATACCTAATGGATTCCACCCTGAGTACATCCTTATCTGGTATCTCTAGAAAATCGTTTGCATCGAGCATGTTCGTGAAGACCCATATGCCATGCTCGTGGCTATGGTAGTCCCTAATGGCGTGCCGACCGTCCACCATTGTGACAAGGACCATCCGTCCCAGCTTGGGGATGGCACCAGGCTCGACCAATACGCCTTGTCCGGCTCGAATGGCTGGCGCATACCTTCGACTGGCGATTCTCACGATGAACGCATTCGGGTCATCGGTATGAGTTGCATAGAACTCATTGCCAGCTGACTCTTGAAGCTCTTTCCAGAACCCATTCTCGTCCACAACGGCGGCCCCCACGATCTGAACTGACCTTGTGGAGGGAGTGTCAACGAGCGTCGCATCATGGTTTGAGATTGGCTTTATATAGCCATTCGCGGCGGCAGCCATCTCGCCTCGGTTAAACTGCAACCACTCCGCACTAATAGCTAACGCGTCACATATCTTCGCGATCGTAGATCCACGAACCTTTTCCGGCTTCGTGGTGTTATCGAGGATGTTGTAGACGGTCCCTTTGGACATGCCAATTTTGGCGATAAGCCAGGGGGCATCCCTTCCTCTAAACGTCAAAGCGGCCTGCAGCCGTTCACCCATGCTGTTCATGGGGCGAATGCTAGTGGTCGGTGAGTCTAGAGTGCTTGACTCCATCCAGTTCAGTGGACTAGACTTAGGGCCATCCAAGGGCGTGGTTTCCATGCCCTTTATTTAGCTCCAAACCGTTTTGGCAACTCTAGGCAAACCATGGAAAGCGATGACAAGCAGGGCAAGTTGAGGTTGCCCTTTGGTGTTGTACGGGAGCCCAAGGAAGCTCCTATCAAGGTCGTGCGCCAGCTCGAATCTGAGGCGCAGGCCGTGGCTGTGTGCATGGAGGCGAAGGGACTGAAGCTTGCCTATGTCGCCGCAGCTCTTGGCCGGTCGGAGGGCTATATCAGCCGCATCCGTTCCGGCCATCGCCGCGTCCCGAAGTGGTTCGTCGACCCGTTCTGTGCACTCGTCGGAAGTCGGCTGCTTCGGCAGTACCGCGACATGACCGACATCCTCGAAGACACCGATCACCTACGCATCGGGCGTTTGGCCTCGATGCTTCTGGAGGCTGCATGAACATCCGCACCGCAATCCGTGACTGGCTGAACAAGCCGAGCAAGCATGAGCTGGAGAAGGTCGCACTCGATAAAAGGCTGAATGCCATCGAGTGCGACCTGATGTCCGTCAAGTTCCAGGCGGAGATGCTAGAAGGCCAAACTTGGGGATTTGGTTCTGCGCGAAAGCAGAATTCGCATCCCGCAACGCCTGAGCCTGTGGCTCGTCCATCGAATTAGCGTCCTGGTTCATCTGACGCTGAGTGTCGTTGAACATCGTAACGATTCGCTGCGTAGGCGGATAGGTCGACATCACTGCCCGCAGATAACGCCGAAGCACGATCACCTCAGCCTCAAGTTTCGCTAGCCGCTCTTCAGTATCCATAACCCCTCCTATCGGCGGTCCATCCGCCAGTTGAGGGTAGCACCAAGGGGTAAGCATGACCCGTCGAATGCAAGGTGGCGAGCGAAAGAACCGATTCCGTCGAATCCTCATGGGTGGTCGGCCATGGATCGAATGCCA